>Ga0155948_1380_pt3 | contig 12016 bp, 10 predicted proteins | sample RifCSPlowO2_02_FD_107602 | JGI IMG/M metagenome (GOLD analysis project Ga0155948, IMG submission 107602) | Acidobacteria bacterium RIFCSPLOWO2_02_FULL_59_13
ATTTGGCGGCGCGCTTTTCGAGGAAAGCCCGCGTTCCCTCTTTCATATCTTGCGTGGCAAAGCTGAGGCCGAACAGCGTGCTCTCTTGCGACAAGCCTTGCTCGACAGGGGCATTGATCCCCTCGTGCACGGCGTCGAGAGAATAGCGCACGGCCAGGGGCGCATTGGCAACGATCTTTTTCGCCAGAGCCTCCGCCGTGGGGAGCAACTGGTCCAGAGCCACCACCTGGTTGACCAGTCCCCACTGCAAGGCATCCTGTGCTGAAATGGGGTCGCCCGTCAAGATCATTTGCAGCGCCTTGCCTTTGCCGATCAAGCGCGGCAGGCGCTGTGTCCCGCCCCAGCCGGGCGGGATGCCGAGCTTGACCTCGGGTTGTCCGAGGCGCGCGCTCTCGCTGGCGATGCGGAACGAGCAGGCCATGGCCAGCTCGCAACCGCCGCCCAGGGCGAAGCCATTGATGGCCGCGATGGAGGGTTTGCCCAGGTTCTCCAGCCGGTGAAACGCCGCCTGTCCCCGGAGGGAAACTTCCTTGGCCTCCACCGGCGAACAAGCGGCCAATTCCTCAATGTCGGCGCCCGCCGCGAAGGCCTTTTCTCCCGCTCCCGTAATGATCACAACCCGGACGCCGCTGTCCTGTTGTAGAGCGGCGAAGCAGTCGGCCAGTTCTGCGATGGTCTTCCTGTTCAGCGCGTTCAAAACCTTGGGACGATTCAAAGTGAGCAGTGCGATGGAGTCGCGGATTTCCAACAGAAGATTTTCATAGGACATAACTGATTACTCCTTTGCCCGGATGCCGGGCACAATGACATGTAAGATACCTTGCCGGTTCCACGGAGCGGCGCGGCGGGTTACAGGCGCAGCAAGTGGTCGAGAGGTTTCGGGGCGCTGGGATCGGAATAATCGTAGAAGCCCTTCCCCGTTTTGCGGCCATACCAGCCGGCCAACACCATCCGCTTCAAGAGGCTGGGAGGAGCATAGTGCCGCTCCCGAAACCCCTCAAAAAGAATGTTGGCGATGGAATAGGTGGTATCCAGGCCGATGAAATCCAACAGGATAAAGGGACCCATGGGGAGACCGCAGCCGAGCTTCATGGCGCGGTCCATGTCGGCGATGGAACCGATCCCCTCTTCGAAGGCCCGAATCGCATCCAGCAAGTAAGGAATCAAGAGCCGGTTGACGATGAAGCCGGGGGCGTCGGTGGTGCGCACCGGTTTCTTGCCCAGTTTTTCCGCGAAAGCCACTGCCGTCTCAAAAACCTGCGGGTCCGTGGCGACCGTTTTAGACATTTCCACCAGCTCCAACACAGGAACGGGATTGAAAAAATGCATTCCGATAAAACGGTCGGGACGCGAGGTGTACATCATCATCTCGGTGATGGAGAGAGACGAAGTATTGCTGGCCAGGATGGCGTCGCGCTTAACGATGGAGTCCAGCGACTGCCAGAGCTTCCTTTTTTCTTCGAGATTCTCAATGACGGCTTCAATCACCAGATCGCAGTTGGCCAACAAAGAACGGTCCGTAGCGCCCTTCAGACGGCCTCGGATGGCGGATTTTTGCTCCGCCGAAAGCGCGCCCTTTTGCGCCAATTTTTCCAGGCGCTGGTCAATATTGCGGAGGCCCTTGTCGCAAAGCTCCTGGCTGACCTCCACCACCGTGGTCGGGTAGCCTGCCGTGGCGATCACCTGGGCAATTCCCGAACCCATCAACCCGCATCCCACAACACCTACTTCACGAATTTCCATGCTGTTTTCATTCTCCTTTTTCTCCCGCCAACTTCACCGCCTGACTGCCGGCGGCTCCAAAACTCTCGTATCATTGAGGCCCGCCTGGAGAGCAGCCTCCAAGGCCCATTCCAGCCGGTTCACCAGTTCCGTTACGACATCGGCTGCGTCCATGTCCTGGTCCCGAACCGCTTCCGCGATGCCGACCGCCATCTGCGGCGGCGACTGTCCTCCGGACGCGGAGGCCGATGTCAGCAGCCGGCGCAATTTTTCCACCACGGCCGAAGCATCCGCTACCGTCGTGGAGGGCAAAATGAGCGCCAGCGATTGGGATCCGTACTTCACGGCAATGTCGTTGGCGCGCAGATGAGACACCAGAGTGCCGGACATTTCCTGAATGGACTTCTCCAGGGCCGGCTCTGTCGGGGAGCCGGGTGCCCGCTGGGGCGGCGAAAGGTGGAGAAGCGCCCCCGTCAGCGGAGCTTTCTGAGCCTTGGTTCGCTCCGTCTCCGAAAGCAGGCAGTTCAGGTAGGAATCGCGGTGGAGCAGGCCGGAGCGCTCATCGGTTACTGCCAGCGTCTTCATCAGGTTGCGGAGGCGCACATTGCCGATAGCCATCACGATCTGCTCACCGAGCGATTCCAGGGCGGCCATATTGGTGTCTTTCCAGGTGCGGCGGCTCCCGCATTGCTGAAGCACTAAAATCCCCGTGGGCTGGTCGTTTTCTCGCAAAGGGACAGCTACCAGGGACTGCACCTTCAGGGATTCCAAAAGCGGCTGGAGTTTGCTCAATTGCGAGGTCGCAGACACCATGTCGGCCACCAGCGGCGCGCTTTGCCCCCCGATCACTTGTTGCAGCCCCACTACGAGGCGAGCCAGGTGGGCCGGCTCGGACGGCGCAATTCCCGACGCGATGTATTCCATGACCATGCTGGGAGGACTGTTGGGAGTGGCCAGGCCGACGACACAGCGGCTGACCTGCCAGAACCGGCCAATGTCGTTCACGGCTGTGAACAGCACTCCTTTGACCGTGCCCTGGCGCGAGAGGTTGCGGCTGATTTCGGAAACCCGCCTCAAATCCACCGAAACCTCCTCCGTCCGGTCCTGAGCCGGCACGCTGGGTTCGGAGGCATATTGCGGCACGAACTTGGCGCGCTGGAACAGGCTCCGCAGCTCGGAATTCTTGTCTTCCTCGCGCGGGAACAATTTGGCAATCCGCTGCAATCGTTCCCGCGCTTTGTCGTGGAGCCGATATTGCAGAAAGATTTCGGACTGGAGCATCAAGTCCCGTAAGGTGCTTCCTCCCTCCTCTGCGCCGGCGTCCTGCCGCGGAGCGTCTGTGACAGGTTCCTCCTCGGCGGCCGGCTCGCCGGCCATCGCCTCAAAATCCTTGCTGCTGGTGGACGCCTGTCCCAACCGCCCGGCCAAGTCATTCCAAACCCCCGGATTGACCTTCCCTTCCAACCGGCGCAGTTTGCCGGAGCACTCCGGTGAATAGGGGTCCACATCAATCAGCCGTCCTAGATTCTCGGCAGCCCGGAGAAAGTCCCCGGCAGCCAGATGCAAATCGAAAAGACTGTTCAAGGTGTTGCTCAACGGGCTGTCCAGGTGGAGCTGATCGAAGAGACGCGCTAGAAATTCCAGCACCGCTATGTTGGTGCGCGGCAGGCGGCTCAGCTTTTCGGCAAATGCGCGCAATTCGGCTTGCCGCCGCCGAGCGGATAAATATTGCTCCAGCCGTTGCAGCAACTGCAATCCCGAAGCGGGGTCTTTCTCGCGAAGCTGTTCGGCGGCGATTTCGGTGAGCGACTCGACCGCCTGCGGAGAACTTTCCAAAACCTTCCAATAGAGGGTTGCGGCTTTCTCCAGTTGCTTTTCCGCTCGGTAGGCCTGGGCCAGCAGATTCAATGCCTCCGGCTGCTCGGGCTGATCTTCCAGTTTGCCCAGCAACTCCAGCACCCGCCGAAAGCGTCCGGTTTTCGAGCAAGCCCGCGCCAGAGCCAGTTGAGCCGGGAGACTGTTCGCGGACAGCCGGACGGATTGTTCCAGCGCTTCGATGGCGTCTTCATATCGTTGTTCCGCGAGCAATTGGTCTCCCATCAGTTGGTATGTGTTAGAGGCCAAGTCCTTCCTGCCGGCTTTGAGGGCCAGTGTCGCCAGGCGGTGCTTCGCTTCCATCGAAGAAGGCTGCATGGCCGTCAGCCGCTGGGCGCATTCCAGAGCCGTTGGCGGGTCTTGTGCCCCGAGGGTCTCTAATGCCTGGCGGTAAGTCTGGATCGCCTCATCCGGCTTTTGACTTTCCAAGAACCGGGCGCAGGCCAGCAGGCGTTTGGGCTCCACCGGCCCCAACTTTTGCAATTTGCGGAACAGCTCCACGACCCTCGCGCTGTCATTCTTCTCAATATATTTGTCCAGCAGGTATCCGTAGGCCTGGCGGGATTGATCCACCTTGTTCAGCCGCAGGTACAGTTCCGCCACCGTGTAAACGATGACATCGTTGGTCGTATCCTCTTTGAGAGCGAGCAGATACTCTTCCAGGGCCGCTTCCAACTTACCCTTTTGCAACAGGCGCTCGGCTTTTTCCAGGTGTTTGCTCATTGCTGCCTTAACGGATTCGGGCCGTTTGCGGGACACCCCCGAAAAGCGGGACTACTATTGTAATGAAAAGCGGGCGAGCTGTGATAGAAAATTGCCGCATGTGCCCGGAGCAGGCACCGCCGGGGCGCGACTTGACCGCCCTGTTCCAAAATGGTAGCTTCCTGGAACAATGAATTTGACGGATTCCTTGTTTTCGCAACTGGAAATTCCAGGGATGCCGGGAGCGGCGCGCGAGCCTCTGCGCAGAGGTGTGTTTGCTTCCCAGCAAATCTGGGAACTGATCCGATCCGGGCGCATCCCGGCTTCCGCGCCGATTGCCGAGGAACAGGTCCAGCCGGCCAGTATGGACCTGCGGCTGGGTCCGGTGGCCTACCGCGTGCGCGCCAGCTTTCTCCCCGGAAAACTGGCCACCGTGGATGAGAAAATTCGGGAACTGGGCATGACCGAAATTGACCTGCGCTCCGGTACCGTCTTTGAGAAGCGGTGCGTCTATGTGGTGCCATTGATGGAAGAGTTGTGGTTGCCGGACGATGTCTCCGGCAAAGCCAATCCCAAGAGTACCACCGGACGACTCGATATTTTTACCCGGCTCATTACCGACTACGGGACCGAGTTTGAGCGCGCGCCGGAGGGCTACAAGGGAAAACTCTATGCCGAGATTGTGCCCCGCACCTTTACAGTGGCCGTGCGGGAGGGCATGAGGCTGAACCAGTTGCGTTTTATTCGGGGGCGGCCGCCGGCCTTGCGCGAAAGCGCCACGCTGGGCCGCCAGTTCCATAAAGAGGACCCTCTGGCCTATGCGCCCGACGACACTCCGGCAGCCGACCCGGTGCATATATCCATTGATCTGGCCGGAACGACGGGCTCCCCTGTGGTGGGATACAAGGCCAAGAGCCATGCTCCGCTGATTGACTTGGCCCGCGTCAATCACTATGACCCGGAGGAATTCTGGGAGCCGATCCCTCCCAGCAAAAGAATCATCTTGAATCCCGACGATTTCTACATTCTGGTATCCAAAGAGAAGGTCAGCGTCCCGCCGCACCTGGCCGCCGAGATGGTCGCTTACGATCCCGCCGTCGGCGAATTCCGCATCCATTACGCCGGGTTCTTTGATCCGGGATTCGGCTACGGCCTGGAGGCTTCTAAAGGAACCCACGCGGTGCTGGAAGTGCGCTCGCACGAGGTTCCCTTCGTCATCGAGGACGGGCAGGTCGTTGGCCGCCTGGTCTATGAACGATTGATGGAAACCCCGGATAAAATTTACGGAACCACCATCGGGTCTTCCTACCAGTGCCAGGGGTTGTCGCTGAGCAAGCAATTCCGGCGCTTGCCCTGATCGTCTCCCGGCTGTTGCCTGCTGCTGCCAGCGGGAAAATTCAGGTCTTCTGGCGGTCCAAAACCAGCACACCGGCCCGGGCAAACGAGGCGGGGGAAACCTCCACGAAAGCCACGCTCACGCCTTCGCGGCTTGTTCCGGATTCTTCCACCATCACGTCGGTGATCCGTGCGGCGATCTTGCGCTTCTGCTCCGGTGTACGTCCTTCCAGCAGCGTGATCTGTATGTGCGGCATGAAAAACTCCTCCCGTCCAGTGGCCTCTTAAAAGGAGACCGCCCCTACTATAGCACGCGCATCCTGCCCCCTCGGAGGGGTCCGGAGCACCCCTCCAGGCTCCTCCAGACGGTATTGGGCGGGAAAAATTAATTATTTTCATTTACCCCTTGACAAGTCGAAACGGGTTGTGAGACATTAAAGATACTGGAGGTGAGTTCACGATGAATCCTATTTTGGGGTACAAAGAGGACTTGTCTCCGAACACCACACACACTGACTAGACTTGACCAAAAGCCATCCGCCCCGGATGGCGCGTCCATGGGGCCGGAGACGCTAACTAGACCCACCCTTCGGTTAGCGGCCTCCGGCCCCCTTTTTGCTGTGCGATATGGTACAAGAACCGTGCGGCATTCTCTCGGAAGCAACGGGAAACCCGGCTCGCTGTATCCTGGCCGCCGTCCAGGACCTGCTTTTTAAGACCAAAATTTCCGCCGCCGCTGCTCACGCGGGGGTTGCAGTGGATTTCATCCACCAGGAAGCACAACTCCGCCAAAAAGCCGACACATCTCCGGTCCTGCTCCTCCTGGACCTCAATAACACATCTTTGGATCCCATCGGCCTGGTCCGCCGCCTGAAGGAAAATCCTGCCGAAAACCAAGTAATGATCCTGGGGTATCTGTCCCACGTGCAGCAAGAGTTGAGGCTGGAAGCCGAACGCGCCGGATGCGACCGGGTGCTGCCCCGATCCGTGTTTTCCAAGAACTTAGACGAAATCCTGCGCCAGCGTTCCTGCCACCTCTAGTCCAGATTTCTCACCAGCGGCAGAGCGCCGGAGGCGCGAAAGAATCTAGCCCAGGGCGCAAGCCCTGGGAAACAAGCCCTTCTTCACACAAAGCCCCGTCAGGGGCGAAAGAAAACTGCCCCAGCGGACTTTCAAAGCAGAATTTCTGTCGCCCCTTCCGGGGCTCGTTTGCCTGTCCTCCAGTTTTCCAGCACTTACGTGCTGGGCTAGATTCTGCCGCCTCCTTCGGAGGCTGGTGTGGTGAAAAATCCGCTCTAGTCCTGTGACGCCTGAGACTGCCCGATCGCGGCTCGAATGGCTTCCACCAAACCCGGGACAGTATATTCCAAAGCCTCAATGTGCACCGGCAGGCCGCGCTTGCGCAAAGTCCGGCTGGTGATGGGGCCTATGGAGGCAATTTTCACATTTGCCAGCCAGGCTGTCCGCTGTTCGGAAGACAGCAGGCACAGGAAATTTTCCACCGTCGAGGAACTGGTGAAGGTGATGAGAGTGGGCGAGTGCCGGGTGAAAACAATCCCAACCTTCTGGCGGGATTCTTCGGGGAGCACAGTCCGGTAGGCTTCCACAACGTCCACCAGCGCGCCGCGCTTCCGCAACTCCTTTGGCAAAAGGTCGCGGGCAACCTTCGCGCGGGGCAGCAAAACCCGCTTGCCTTCCAGTGGCTCGTGAGCAAACGCTTCCAGCACGCCTTCGGCCCGGTACTCGCTCGGCACCATATCGGCGCGGAGATGGTATTTGCCAAGCTCCTGCGCGGTGGCTGGTCCAATGGCACAGAGCTTTGCGCCGGCCAGGCTGCGAATATCTTTTTCCTTCGCCGTCATCCGGTCAACGAACTTGCGCACGCCGTTGGCGCTGGTAAAGAGAACCCAGTCATAAGTGGGGAGCCGGTCCAGGGCCTGATCCAGGCCGGACCAATCTTGGGGGTCTTTGAAAGCGATGGCAGGCAACTCCAGGGTTTCCGCCCCCAACAGGCGCAACGGGACGGCCAGCTCGCTCGCCTGCTCGCGGGCGCGGGTGATGAGGATTCGCTCCCCAAACAAGGGCAATGATTCAAACCATCGGAGCTTGCCGCGCAACGACACCACGTCGCCCACCACGGTCAGGGCGGGCGGCTTCAGTCCAGCCTTTTCAACTCGCTCCACAATCGTCTCCAACGTGCCGGTGACCACCTGCTGCTCCCCGCGCGTTCCCCAGCGGATCACGGCCACCGGAGTCGAGCGAGCGCGCCCGGCCCGGACCAGGTTTTCAGCAATCTGCGGCAGGGTTTTGACGCCCATGAACAACACCAGGGTGTCGGCGCTGCAAGCGATCTTTTCCCAATCCAGATGGAACTCCCCCTCCTTTTCCGGGTCCTCATGGCCGGTGACAAACAGGACGCTCGAAGCCAGCTTGCGGTGTGTGAGCGGGATGCCCGCGTAGGCCGGTACGGCGTAACCCGCGCTGACGCCGGGAACGATCTCGAAGGGAACGCCCGATTGAGCCACGTACTCAGCCTCTTCGCCTCCCCGGCCAAACACGAAAGGGTCCCCGCCTTTCAACCGGCAAACCATCTTTCCCTGGAAAGCCCGGTCCACCATCAGCCGGTTGATTTCCTCCTGGGAGAGGCGGTCTTCCCGGTGCCAGCCCACGTAAATCAACTCGGCATCGGGCTTGGCTTCCAACAAAAGCTCCGGGTTGGCCAGGTAATCGTGGATAATCACGTCGGCCTGGCGCAAAATCCAGGAGCCTTTGACCGTCAGCAAGCCCGGATCGCCCGGCCCCGCGCCGACCAGGTAAACCTTGCCCGGCACACTGGGTCGTTGCTTTTTCACAGTGTCATGGTACAACAAATCTCTGACCGATCATCGGGGCAGATAACCGGGCCGGTGTAACGCCATGCCCGCTACGGAGACGCTTCAGAAACTTTCTCCCACTTCCGGTTGGAGTTGACGACGCCACATCCTATGGAGCATCCCGCTCAACCCGCCCCTGAGTCCTGGTTGAACCGAACGACAGTGGGGATCGGTCTGACCAGCCTGTTCAGCGATTGGTGCCACGAAATCGCCACCACGATTTTGCCCGCATTTCTGGCTTCGATGGGTTTGGGGCCTGGATGGTTGGGGGTGATCGAGGGAACGTCGGACGGCCTTTCCGGCGTGGCCAAGCTCGCCGGAGGCTACTACACAGACCGCCTGAAAAAGCGCAAGCCGCTGGTGTTGGCGGGTTATGCCCTCACCACGGTGGCCACCGGCGCTTTGGCGCTGGCAGGTCAGGGAACGCACGTGATGGCGGCGCGGGTTACGGCCTGGATCGGACGGGGCGCGCGCACTCCGGGTCGAAAAGCCGTGCTGGCTGCCGCCGTTCCGGCCACGGCTTACGGCCGGGCTTTCGGCTTGGAACGCCTCATGGACACGACCGGAGCCATTGCCGGCCCCCTGACCGCCTTCTGGCTCTTGCATCTCTACGGCGGCGACTACAGACCCGTTTTCCTGTGGACGCTGCTTCCCGGCCTGTTGGCTGTCGTTTGCTTCGGGCTATTGGTTCGGGAGCGCCCCCTGGCGGTCTCTGCCCCGCGCATTCCCTTCGCGGCCAGCCTGCGAGGTCTGCCCGCTTCCTACCGACGATTCCTGCTGGCCGTCGGCGTTTTCGGCCTGGGAGATTTCGCCCATACCCTGCTCATCCTGTACGCCACGCAGACGCTGCTGCCGCAGTGGGGAGCGGTGGCGGCAGCCACCATGGCTACGGGGCTTTACGTCCTGCATAACGTTTTCTATGCTGCGTTCGCGTATCTGGCCGGGTGGCTCGGCGACCACCGCGCCCGCCACAAAGTGCTGGCCGCAGGCTATGCGCTCGCCATCCCGATGGCCTTGCTGCTGGCGGCAGGAACGCAGACGCTGTTCGGTCTGGCTGCCATTTTTATTCTGGGCGGGATTTGCGTCGGGGTGGAAGAGGCTTTGGAAGATTCCCTCGCCGCTGAACTGGCCCCGCGGTCCCAGCATGGGATGGCCTTCGGAACCCTGGCGGCGGTCAACGCCGTGGGCGACTTCGCATCGAGCCTCCTGGTGGGGATTTTATGGAGCACGGTCTCGGCTCCCGCGGCTTTTCTGGGCGTCGCAATCCTGTTTGGCGCCGGCTCGTTGCTGATGCTGACCCTGCGCCGATAATGGCTACTGGTGCGAGCGGTAGAGGATGACGCGGACCTTTTCCAGCGTGATGAGGCCGCCGCCGATCATTTCATCCAGCCGAGGCAGGATGCTTTCCGCCCGCTCTGCGTACTCAACCACTTCCAGAATGATCGGGAGGTCCTGGGAGAGGCGGAGGATTTTTTCCGTATGATAGCGGCTGGAAGAACCGTAGCCACCAACACCGCGAAGAACGGTAACGCCGGAAAACCCCTCACGGCGGAACATTTCCACAATGGCTTCATAGAGGGGTCTGCCCTGCCATTTGTCCGATTCGCCGATGTGGATGCGCATCAGCGTGCGCTCGCCTTCAAACCTTTGGTGTTCCATAATGCCTCCTAAAGCAGGTCCGCCGTTTTGATCCCCAGCATGACTCCCAACAATCCACCCAACAAGCTGGCTCCGATGTACACCGAGCTTCTGAGCCATTCCCCGTCCTCCAGCATCCGGACTGTTTCCCAGGAGAAGGTGGAAAACGTGGTAAAAGCTCCCAGCAATCCTATCGTCAGGGCAGTCCGCCATTCGGGAGAAATCCAGAGACTTTGCAGAGAAAATCGGGCGATGCCCCCCAGCAGAAAACATCCGATCAAATTCACAGCAAGCGTTCCTGTGGGAAAACCGGGCCCGGTGCGTTCCTGGACCAACCCTTGCAGGCCATAGCGCGCTAAAGTACCCAAACCGCCAAAAAGAATTAACAAAAAAATGCGCACCTCGATTCCCTTTCTGCGCCCCTCAAAACTCCCAACAAAAAACTCCTGGAAACCCTAAGGGGCCGCCAGGAGTCATCAGTCCGTGACCGGACGGTTTGGGCGAACTCCATCGCCGAAGATTTAGAAAACTATCTTAGCACATCCATTATCGTAGCTGGTCCGGCGGGAGTCAAAAGCAAATCCTTCGCGCCCGCAGAGCAAAGGGAATCTGTGGCAGAGGTTCGGCTGGGTTCGATGATGACAACCCCTCGTAGCGACCAACGAACAGCGAATTTACCGGGCGGCTGCTAATTGGCTGGCGCGGGCTGCCATCGTCTGCGCTTCTTTGGAGCGGCCCATCTTCTTGTAGAGTTCCGCCAGGTCGTTCAAAGGAGCCGCCAGGCTGGGATTGTCTTTCCCGTAAGCCTTTTCAGCGATGGTCAGCAGGCGTTGCAGCAGCGGTTCGGCGTCCTTGAAACGTCCCTGGTCCTGGTAGAAGGTGGCGAGGTTGTTCAACATGGTCGCCACCGCGAGGCTCTCCCGCCCGAACCGCCGTTCCTGAATGGCCAACGCTTCCTGGAAGCTCCGCTCGGCTTCCTTGCGCTTTTTCTGCTCGGCGTAGAGCAGGGCCAGGTTGTTCAGGTTCATGGCCACGGCGGGATGGTCGGAGCCTAGTTTCACCTTGCTGATCTGGATGGCCTCCAGGTACAGAGGCTCGGCCTCGGCGAACCTTTCCAGAGACCGATACAGTTCCGCCAGGTTGCTCAGCGTGGCAGCCACCAGCGGATGGTCGGGCCCCAGCGACTCGCGGTAAATATTGAGCGCCCGCTGGTAAAGGCGTTCGGCGTCCTCCGGTTTTTGCTGCGTCGCATAGAGCAGCGCCAGGTTGTTCAGCGACTGCGCCAGGTCGGGATGGTCGGGACCAAAATTCTTTTCCCGGATCGTCATGGCGCGGCGGTACATGGCCTCGGCGCGGCCCCCGTCGCCCTGGGTCCGGTACATCTCGCCCATGTTGTTCAAGGTCGCGGCCACCATGGGACTCTCCGCGCCCGCCGTCGCTTCTGAGATGCGGAGCGCGCGCTCATAGAGCGGCAGCGCTTCCCCATAGCGCCCCAATGCCCGGTACATCTCGGCAAGATTATTGAGGCTGGTCGCGACATTGGCGTGGCTCGCGCCAAAGGTGGTCTCGGCGATCGCCAAAGACTCCTGGCCGACCGACACACCATCGGCGTAGTTGGCGTCCCGGTACAGGTCCAGCATCCGCTGGTTGAGTGCCTCCCACTGCGCCCGCTGCGCCTCCGCTAACGGGACCAGCAACCCGGCGCTCAGAGCTAAGATCAGCAACCATGGCGCTCGTCTCGACATCTCTTTTCTCCCCCATTCCGGAAACAGGCCGCGCTTGCGGAATCGCCGGATCGAGCTCTATGAGCTTGTCGCCACTGTAGCACACTTGACAAGAATTCTCCGCGGCGGGTTTGGCGCAATGCCAAA
>Ga0155948_1042_pt3 | contig 11941 bp, 12 predicted proteins | sample RifCSPlowO2_02_FD_107602 | JGI IMG/M metagenome (GOLD analysis project Ga0155948, IMG submission 107602) | Acidobacteria bacterium RIFCSPLOWO2_02_FULL_59_13
TTGGCCTTTTACTGGCTGGGACTGGCTTACCTCACTCCCAAACCGCCCAACTATGAAGAGGGAATCTGGGCTATGGCCAGAGCGGTTTCGATCACCGGCCAGAATGCGCTGCCGGCGGCCACCATAACGCAGGTGAAGGATTACGTAACAAGCGTTTATAAAAACAAACGCCTCCCGCAAACGCCAGTGGATGAGAACGTGGCGAAGGAACTGAATGAGAAGGCCACGCAGGAACTGAATGATATTATGGCGCAGGCCGCCACTTCTGCGTTCCCGCGCGCAGGTTTTCGCATTGAGGAAATGACGGTGGAGGCAGAGCCGGAGCCAGAACCGGAGCCGGTACGGGAATTGACGGTCAAACCCGAGGAACTGACCACCTTCGACGTGATCGTAGCGTACCTCTCCGGCGGTGGCGTGAAGGCTGAAGACACCTGGACGCTGCTGCATGGAGCCTCGCTTCCTATGCCGGGGAAAGTAGTTCAGGCCACCCCACAAGCCAAGCCCACCACCATTTTTCTGGCGGTCTCTCCGGAAGTGGCTCAGGCGGAGGGCAAACATGACGTGGAAGTGACTTTAGCGGCGCCTTTGGCGCGACCTCTGGAAGTGGGGCAAACGATCCAGTTTGATGGGGTGGTAGACTCTTACCAACCCAAGCCCTTCGTGCTGCGGTTCAAGGACGGCAAGATTGTTTCGCGGTAAGAATCGGACAGGTTAGCAGTAGCTGTTCTTGCGGTTCCCCGGGCCAGGCAACAAGTTCGGTGATATCCGGCGAGAGACATTATTAAGCGGAAGTCCTGCCCTTCTTCGCTCTGGGGGCTTTGGGGCGGTGGCTTCCATTGCGGCCACTGAGCTTATAGTTTTCCATCTTGCGGCCCAACGTATTGCGATGAATCCCTAAGTCCTTAGCCGCCTTGGTTTGGTTGCCCCGGCTCAGTTCCAATACCTTGCGAATATACTTTTTTTCAAACTCAGATACGGCGTCCTGGAAAAAGATCCCGGCCTCCACCATCTGAGTCACCAGCTTGTCCATCTGATCTTTCACGGCCTCTCCTTAATCACGAATCGGAACGCCTTCGCACCATAGCACAGGGCCATCGGGCCAGCCCCAGCCGGAACGAACTGCGGGCGCAGGCCACATTCGAATCAGTTCAGTTCACGGCCCGTCAACCGGCGAAAAATCTCCAGATATTTCAACGTCGTTTGCTGCACTACTTCGGGAGAGAGCGCCGGAGCCGGCGGTTGCTTGTTCCAGCCAATCGCCTCGACGTAGTCGCGCACATATTGTTTATCAAATGAAGGTTGCGGGCCTCCGGGCCGGTACTCATCGAGCGGCCAGAAACGAGAAGAGTCCGGCGTAAGGACCTCGTCAATGAGCAAGACTCCTGCGGAGTCGGTTCCAAACTCAAACTTTGTGTCGGCCAGAAGGATGCGGCATTTCTCGGCGTGTTGCGTCGCCCGGCCATAGAGGGCCAGGCTGAACTGGCGCAGCCTTTGGGCCAGGTCGGAACCGACCCGGTCTGCCATTTCTGCAAACGAGATATTCTCATCGTGTCCCGTGGCAGCCTTGGTGGCTGGCGTAAAAATGGGTTCCGGAAGTCTGTCTGACTCCTGCAAACCCGACGGCAGTTTCACTCCTGCCACGGAACAAGATTCCTTGTATTCCTTCCACCCGGAGCCGGAGAGATACCCGCGAACAACACATTCGATGGGAACGGGCTGAGCGGCTTTGACCAGCATCGAGCGTCCCGCCAATTGTTCTGCAAAGCGTGGAAAAGGCTCCGGGTACTGCGCCGGGTCGGCCGTCAAAAAGTGGTTGGGCATGATGTCCTGCAAAAACTCGAACCAGAAGACGGAAAGCTGCGTCAGGACCTGTCCTTTGAAAGGAATCCCTGTGGGGTGCACGCAGTCAAATGTGGAGATGCGGTCTGTGGCCACTAGCACGAGACGGCCATCGGCCTGGTAAATATCCCGGACCTTACCCCGAAAGGCAACAGGTGTTGCCGGGAATTCTGTCTTTGTGAGTACTGGGATTGTTTCTAATCTGTTCATGGATGCATTGCGACTCACAGTAGCGCGCTCATTCTATGCCAGCCGTGACATTTGTCAATAAAAAAAGTATTTGTTTAGTGTGAAAGCACATTTTATCAGAACAACCGGAATGGAGGTGCATTGTTGGACACAGTGGGCACTCTGACGGGGTGACGCAGGAAACGGAATCCGAGAAGATCGCTCGTTTGGAGCGGGAGATCGAGAGGTTGCAAGCAGAGAACGAGCGTCTGCGGCAGGCGTTAGAAGAAGCCCTGCGGACGGCCCAGCAACAGGCGCTGCCGTTCTCGCGCCGGCATCTCCAGGCGCATCCCCAAAAACCGGGACGGAAAGCAGGCCCGGACTTCGGTCGTCCCCGTCGGCGGGAGATTCCCGACAGAGTAGAGGAGGTAGTGGAAGTTCCCTTGCCGGCGCACTGTCCTCGATGCGGAAGCGGGGTAGAGGAGACCGTAGTGGTTTCGCAGAATCACACGGAGATCCCCTCGCCGCGTGTGGAACGGATGTAGTTTCAAATATAGTGACGCGAACGTATGCAACTAAGCGCCAGCTCGAAGCGGGTTTTCTGGATCTCAATCAGGTCTTTCCCAATACCGGTCTGCAAATCTCTCATACCACCGCCTAATACGAGAACTGCAACAACCGCGCTGGCCAGGACACCCGAAAGAGCGGCGCATGGACTATTAGAGCCCCCACGCCACCAACGTCCACGCAACGCCTACACCGACAGGAAACGCGAAAAAAGCAAAGGTCTTCACAGACTCTTCTTTCGGATTGCTTGGAGATGTCACCACACCGGCAAGACACTATGTATTGATGTTCGGGCTTCTACCAGGCCGCCAGTTCCCGCAATGCTTTTTCAATGTCGTCGGCCTGCGGGAGGATTTCTTTTTCCAGGCTGGGGTGGTAGGCCACGAAGGTGTCGAGCGCACCCACGCGCTTGACGGGAGCGTCCAGATGGTCGAATAGCTCCTCGGCGATGCGGGCGGCGATCTCCGCCCCGAAGCCCCAGGACAGGCAATCCTCGTAGGCCACCAGCACGCGGCTGGTCTTGCGCACGGAGTTGGCGATGGCCTCCCAGTCGTAGGGACTGAGCGAGCGCAGGTCCAGCAATTCCACGCTGATCCCTTCTCTCGCCAATTTCTCCACAGCCTGCAAGGCACGCTGCACGACGGCTCCATAGGTGATGAGAGTAACGTCAGAGCCTTCCTGAACCATGCGGGCCTTGCCGAAAGGGATCATGTAATCCGGGCCCGGGTACGGGCTGCGGTTATAGGGTTGGCGATAGAGATGCTTGTGCTCGAGGAACAAAACAGGGTCGTCGCTGCGGATGGCGGTGCGCAGCAGGCCGTTGGCGTCCAAAGCCGTCGAAGGCAACACAACGCGCAGCCCCGGAATGTGTGTGAAGATGCTTTCCCCGCACTGGCTGTGGTAGAGCGCGCCGCCATTGAGGTAGCCGCCGCAAGCCACGCGGATCACCACCGGACAACTGAAGTTGCTGATGGAGCGCCAGCGCAGCACGGCCAACTCGTCGCGGATTTGCATCATGGCCGGCCAGATGTAGTCGAAGAACTGAATCTCCACCACCGGCTTCAGGCCCCGCAACGCGTACCCGATGGCGCGGCCCACGATGTTGGCCTCGGCGATGGGAGCGTTGAACACGCGCCGACTGCCGAACTCGCGTTGCAGGCCGTGAGTTACCTTGAAGACGCCGCCCTTGCCTTTGACTTGAGCCAGATTCTCTTCCCGGCTGGAATCGGCCACGTCCTGCCCAAAGATCACCATGCGCGGGTCGTGGCGCAGCTCGTCGCGCAGGCAGGCATTCAGCAGGTCCACCATCGTGCTGGGTTCGCCGGAAAATTGCGGCTCGGTGGCAAACTGGGGGCCGGTGGGGTCCACCGTGGGCGAGTAGACGTGCGACCGGATCGTTTCGGGCTGCGGAGGCGGGGCCTGCAAGGCCTTCTCTGCGGCCTCCTCCACCTCGCTCTCCACTTCCTGCTCGATTCGTTCGCGCTCCTCGGCAGGCAACAGTTTTTCGGCCAGCAGGAATTCGGAGAATTTCTTTATCGGATCGCGGTTCGCCTCGGCGGCCATCTCCTCTGCCGTCTTGTACAGCTTCTGGTCGTCGGAGAGCGAATGCGAGTGCAAGCGGACTACGTGGCCGTGTACCAGCGCGGGACCTCGCCGCTGGCGGCAGTACGTTACGGCGCGCCGCAACGCCTCCAGGCTTTGCAGGAAATCGGTGCCGTCCACCTCTTCGCGGAGCAGGTTGGGGTAACCGGTCAGCAGGCGGGAGATATTTCCGCCGACCGTTTCAAACTCTACGGGGACGGAGATGGCGTAGCCGTTGTCTTCGATCAGGTAAAGGACCGGAAGGCGCGCGGCGCAGGCGGTGTTGAGCGACTCAAAAAACTCGCCCTCGCTGGTGCTGCCGTCCCCGCCCGTAACGCAGACCACTTCGTCCTCTTCAAACGGCGCGCCCCATCGCTCCGATCCGGGCGATTGCCGGTAATAAATTCCGGCCTCCGCGCAGCCGACAGCCTGGAGAAATTGAGTGCCCGTGGCGCTGCATTGCGAAACGATGTGCAGGCGCGGGCTTCCCCAATGGGAAGGCATCTGCCTCCCGCCGCTAAAGGGGGCCTCCCCGGAGCCGACCGCTTCCAACAAGAGTTCCAGCGGAGTGATGCCCAAGGCCAGCGCCAGGGCCTGGTCGCGATAGTAAGGGAAGAACCAGTCGCGGCCCGGCCGCAGCACCATGGCCGCCGCAGTCTGCAAGGCCTCATGCCCGGCCCCGCTGATCTCAAAAAAACTGCGGCCCTGCCGGTGCAACTGGATTTCTTTTTCGTCCAAACGGCGCGAGAGACACATCATGCGATACGCCCAAACCAGCCGCTGGCGGTCTAAGCCGCCATACTTCTGTTGGGTGGTCAGCGAAGGTGTTCCCACAACCATATCCCGCTCCCTTCATATTAAGAATGGGCATGGGGCTTCCCAGTTGCCTGGGCATTTTTTGCTAAAGCCCCTCTCTGGCGCGTTCTTTCGGCACGACTCAATTCGTGCCCTGACGGTACTCCACGTCGGCTTTGCAACAGCTACTACTGTGATTCCTTTTCTTCCCGTTTTTTCTTTTCTTGCTCTTGTTGCTACTTTCCCGCTGCTTTGGCCTGGACTTCTTTCATGTGGGCCTCGACTTCATTCTCATCCGAGTCCCGTTGCAGCCTCCGCAACACTTTGGTAATGGCTGGAATCGGCAGTCGTGCGGGTACTGTTGGCAGAAGGCTTCATAATCTGTCTCCTCGTTAGGAAAGCTGATTCAAACTGGGCGGACGCCGCGGCGAGACATAACGGGGTCTTAGGTGGCGGCCCAAGGCCGGACCTTGGCACGGTCCGCCGCCTCTGCGCTCCGCCCGGTCGTTGCCATCCGGACAATTTGGAACTTTCAATCTCCTCAACAGATTGCGACCATCGCGGAGCAGCCGCCCCCGGGCCATTTAGCTCCTTATTTTCGCTTTACAGCCCAGTCGTAAATTACTCCGTACCGCGGAGCGTTGTCAATCCCCGAAACACCCTAGATTGGCCTTCCGGAAACCTTCAGTTCCCGCCGAATGGACTGAGGAGAAGGCCCATTTCCTGGAGGGATTTCCCTCGCAACTCGGATGCAACTTGTGGTGAAGCGCTGGCGGTCTGCGGTTGTCTCCTGCTAATGAAGAAGGTCGGAACTTCCCGAATGCGTGTGGGAATAATGGCTGAATGGAAACGTAAACAGTTCCGGGCGCGATTGGGGAGGCGCGCCGGGGAATCGCAACAACAGCGTGAGCGTGACAGGAAATCTTGCCGGTTCTCCCAGTTCAGTCTCCAAACACTCCCCATCGGGGGCTGCGTGGAGGGCAATCTCAGGAGCATCGGGTGAATCACCCCACAAAACCTTCCCCTCTGCCTTCCGCAACTCCCCGCCAGAGATCGGGCGGGTGTAGGCATCGTACACATAGACGCGGAACGTTGCCGGCGGGACCAATATCCCTTCCAGGTGATGGATGCCGTCCAGCGCCATGAAAAACGTGCCCCCATGGCGGGGGTCGTGATCCTGATGAGTGTCGTCGGCCGCAGCGTATGTCGGGGAGACGGCAGGTTCCGTCGGGCTTGCCTGGGGCGGACGGGCATCGCTTTGTGCATCATTCACGGGCGCATCGGCAGGTAAGGACCGCTGCTGGTTGCAGGAGCTAGCCAGGAATCCCCAAAGTAAAAGCGCCACCAGAAAGGCAAAGTTCCTGCTACCCAGTCGCCTCAATCATTGTCCTCCTTCTGCCGAGGCAGGCCGCACCACCCAGACTGGCTCGCCTGCCCGACCTGAATGCAGGCCGGTATTGTCAGGTTAGACCATTTTCATAGTTTGTGTATAGCGAATCCGAGCCGTCCTTCGACAGGCTCGAGGCCATGAGCGAAGTCGAACGGCGACAGGAATGGAGCGACCACTCTCTTATTTACGGTTTCAGCCGCTCAGGGTGCTGCCCTTTGCAATACAACAATCCTGAAAATGCTCTAAAACTTTCCCACCACGCCACCAGGGCGCGCGGAAAAGAACCAGGAGCTTCTGGCTCGATCAAAAAGCCGCCAGGTCCGCTGCCCGGCGGTTCCAGGCACTTCCGAATCGCGCCCAGCAGGGAACGGACCTCCACTAATTTCAGACGTATTTTCTCCCCCGTTGGTTACACCACATTGCGCACACATCACCTTCGCGGCGCATCCGAGTCCTTTCTCTGAACGTGCTATACTGATTGAGTGGCTCCTGCTGGAAGTACGAGCAGAGAGTCCGCATGTGTTTGATTTTGAAGGCGGGGGGACTCTCGCAGAGATGGCGCAGAGATGGGAAGCTGGCTCCGGGGCCGGCGCGGTTCGATAGCCCGTTCACAGTGTTTTGCTATGATTCATGAAATCTTGCCGGTGGGTTGGTTGCAGTGCAACTGCTCCATTCTGGGCGATGAGACCACGCACGAAGCGATTGTTGTGGACCCTGGCGACGACATTGACGAAATCCTCGGAATCCTGGAGCGCCACAAGCTGCGTCTCCAGTATGCGGTGGTCACGCACGCGCACATTGACCACATCGGGGGGGCCAAGAAACTCAAGGAGATCACCGGTGCCCCCGTCTATCTGAATGAGCAGGATGTCCCGCTCTACGGTTACGTGGGCGAGCAGGCGCGCATGATCGGCATGTCCCCTCCCGAGATCACCTCCATTGATGTACTGTTGCGCGAAGGCGACGTGCTGCGCTGCGGCGGCATTCGCGCCACCGTGCTGCACACGCCGGGACACACGCCCGGCAGCGTCTGCCTGCTGCTCCCCGATGGGGAGCAGGCGAGGTTGCTCGCGGGAGACACCCTGTTCCGCGAGAGCATCGGCCGGACCGATTTGAGGGGCGGCGACTTCGACCAGATTCTGCGCTCCCTAAAAGAGAAGCTATTGGCTCTGGACGATGCTACCATCGTTGTCCCGGGCCACGGGCCGCTCACCACGATTGGTCACGAGCGCGAGCGCAACCCATTCCTGCAAGGTCTGTGAGAGGTTTTGGCTGCTCCGTATAAATCTGCGGATAGAAAGACCATGAAGAAAAAGGCCACCGTTCGTATTCCCAGGAATTTCTGTTTCGCCTGCGGCAACGACAACACGCAGGGAATGCGTCTGAAATTTACGATTGATCCCGAAGGCCTCCAGGTGCGCGGAGTTTTTGTGATAGCGCATCGCTACCAGGGGCCGCCCAAGGGAGTTCACGGCGGCATTGTAGCAACTATTGTAGATGAGGCCATGGGCAAGCTGAGCCGACTGGAAGGCGTGATCGCACTCACGGCGGAGATGACTGTGGAGTACCTCCAGATCGTCCCGCTCGGCCGCAAAATCTTCGTCGAAGCCCGCCCGCTGGAGCGCAACGGCCGCAATTACTGGCGCGAATGCACCATCCGCGACGCCAGGGGTAAAATACTGGTGCGGGGAAAAGGAAGGTTCGTAAAGGTGGCTGACAGAAAACCCACGCTCGACTACGAGTGATTCCAGCCGCCTGGTGGGTACAGGCAGCAAGGCCTGTTCTCGCCCAGGGAGGAAAAAACCGTGTTTGAAGAGCAATCATTCCGCGTGAAAGCCGGCCTCGCCGAGATGTTGAAAGGCGGGGTCATCATGGACGTTACGACAGCCGACCAGGCCCGCATCGCCGAGCAGGCCGGAGCCACCGCCGTCATGGCTCTGGAGCGCGTTCCCGCCGACATCCGCAAGGAAGGCGGCGTGGCGCGCATGGCCTCCGTCAAAATCATCCGCGAGATCATGGAAGCCGTTTCCATTCCGGTGATGGCCAAGGTGCGCATCGGCCACATTGCCGAAGCCCAGATTCTCCAGGCCCTGGAAGTGGACTACATTGACGAGAGCGAGGTGCTCACACCCGCCGACGAGGAACACCACATCCTCAAGCACGCTTTCAACATCCCCTTTGTCTGCGGCGCGCGCAATCTGGGCGAGGCGCTCCGGCGCATCGCTGAAGGCGCGGCCATGATCCGCACCAAGGGCGAGGCCGGCTCCGGCAACGTGGTGGAGGCCGTCCGCCACATCCGCCAGATTATCCGCGAGATCAAGACGCTCGCCATCCTCCCCGAAGAGGAACTAATGAGCGAGGCCAAGAAACTCGGCGCGCCTTACGAAGTGGTCTGCTGGGTCGCGCGCGAAGGGCGGTTGCCTGTGCCGAATTTTGCCGCCGGCGGCATTGCCACGCCCGCCGACGCCGCTCTGGTCATGCAACTGGGAGCGGAGGCCGCTTTTGTCGGCTCCGGTATTTTCAAGTCCGCCGACCCGGAGCGACGCGCCAAGGCCATTGTCCGCGCCGTTACTCATTACAACGATGCCGCCGTGTTGCTCCAGTGCTGCGAAGAGTTGGGCGAGGCCATGCGCGGCCTCGACATCGCCAGCCTGGAAGAAAAAGACCTGCTGCAAACCCGCGGCTGGTAGCCGCAGCCAGACAGCCCTCATTCGCTCTGGTCCGTAACGGCTGTCATCTCTGAAAGCGTTTTTGGCAACCCACCCCGATAGGAGTTTCCGACGGGTAGTACCCAGTCATCTCTGCGCCCTCTGTAGGGGCATGAAAATGTGCCGGAGGGGTGTCGCATTCATTCCGCGATCGCGGCCGGCGGGATCATGACATCGAGGCGCTTGCACCTCACTGGAACCGCCCGCATCCGCGGCGGGATCTCGGTACTGTTTGCGGCCGTGGAGCACGTGAAAGGCGGCCTCGGCCAAGTGGTGCGCCACGGCTCCAATGGCCTTGTTGTGGCCTTAGCGCTCCCGCAAGCGCGCGTACAGACGGCTCACGCGCCGCTGGGAGGAACGGCAATGGTTGACCGAGATCGAATTAGCCGCCTCCACAAAAGCCCACGGCACGCAAAACGTGCCGTGGTTACCACTGCATACCCGGCCTGTTGCGGCGGCCCGTGGGTTCGCCTATACTCCGAACTTCCCCGCCAATGCGCGGGTCGTTTGCCAACGCATCATCAGGGTAATCAGTGGGTAATCCTTACGATGGCAACACCGGAAACAGAAAAAGAGCTGAACCCGTGGGAATCGCAGCTTTTGTTGTTCGATAAAGCGGTGCATCACCTGAAGCTGCCCGAAGGGCTGGTGAAGCTGCTGCGCTCGCCGAGTAGGGAGATCATCCTGCACATTCCGGTGCAGATGGATTCCGGCGAGCTGGAGATATTCACCGGGTATCGCGTACAACACAGCATTGCGCGAGGGCCGGGCAAGGGCGGGCTGCGCTACGCGCCCGACGTGACGCTGGACGAAGTGCGCGCGCTGGCAAGCTGGATGACCTGGAAGTGCGCCGTGGTGGATATACCGTTTGGAGGAGCCAAGGGAGGCGTGATCTGCGATCCGCACAATCTTTCCAAAGGGGAACTGGAGCGGATCACGCGGCGCTATACGGCGGAGTTGCTGGACTTTCTGGGGCCGGAGCGGGACGTGCCCGCCCCCGATGTCAACACCGATGAGCAGGTGATGGCCTGGATCATGGACACCTACTCGATGCACGTGCGCCACACCTCGACGGCCGTAGTCACGGGCAAGCCGGTGGAGTTGGGCGGCTCGCGCGGACGGCACGACGCCACGGGCCGAGGCTGCATGGTGGCCTGCAACGAGGCGCTCAAAAAATTCCGCATGGCGCGCGACCGCACCCGCGTCATCGTGCAGGGGTTTGGCAACGTCGGCTCGCAGGCGGCCCGGCACCTGTATCAAGAAGAGTACCGCGTAACAGGCATCGCAGAAAGAGATGGAGGCGTCTATAACCCATACGGGTTGGACATCATCGCGTTGCTGGAGTACCGCCAGGAGCATGGAACGATTGTGGGCTTCCCCGAAGCCGAGGCGGCCGACCCGCAGCAGTTGCTGCTGTATGACTGCGACATCCTGCTGCCCGCCGCCACCGAAAACCAGATCACCAGCCGCAACGCGGATAAGCTGAAGTGCCGCATCCTGTGCGAAGGGGCCAACGGCCCTACCACATTTGCCGCCGACGAAATCCTGCAAGAGCGGGGCATCTTCGTGATCCCGGATATATTGGCCAATGCCGGCGGCGTAACGGTTTCCTACTTTGAGTGGGTGCAGGACCGCCAGGGGTATTTTTGGACGCTGACGGAGGTGCGGGAGCGGATGGACCAGATCATGCGGCACTCGTTCTACGACGTGATGACCTACTCGGAAAAACAGAACGTGCGACCCCGCATCGGGGCTTACATGCTGGCCATTGAGCGCGTGGCCTCCGCCGTCCGGATGCGGGGCATCTACGCGTGAGGGGAAGAAAGAAGATAGAAGTCAGAAGACAGAAGTCAGAATAAATAAGGATTACAGTTTGCCCTTCTGACTTCTAACTTCTGCTTCCTGACTCCTATGAGGAAGCGCCGCACGCTGATTACATCTCCTCTGGAATGGCAGAAGACCGCCGCGCCGGTGCGTCATCCCGAGCGGCCGGTGGTGGCCGAGCGCGGCGGAACCCCGTTGCGCACGCCCCGCTCCACCGTGATTGTGGACACCCGCGAGCAAAACCCGTTTTCCTTCTCTCGCTTTCGCGGATGGTTTGCGGGGGTCAAGAGAAAAGCCCTCCGGGTGGGCGATTACTCGGTGGTGGGCCTGGAAGAGGTTTGCACGGTAGAGCGCAAAGACCTCGCGGACTTGATCCACTCGTTCACCACCGACCGCGCTGTCTTTGTGAGACGCCTGCGCCAGATGAGCCGCTACCCGCACCGGCTGCTGGTGGTGACCGCTTCGTTGAGCGAGGTCAAATCGCCTTATGGAGGAACCAGCATCAGCCCCAACCGGATCACACAATCACTGATCGCGGCTCTGGCGGGCGCAAGCGTGCCGTTCCTTTGCGTGGAAACTCACGAACTGGGCGAAGAAATCGTGGCGTCGTACCTGTACCAGGTTCACCTGTATCATTGGCTGGAAGAAAACGACTACGGGCGGCATATCGCCGATGACGACCTGTAGAGATATACTTCACTCAAGAAGTTCAGTGACAAAGGGGGTTGCCGATCATGACGCTGGTATTGAGCAATGAAGAAGTCGCCAGGCTGCTGCCGATGGAAGCGGCCATGGAGGCGCTGGAACCGGCCTACTGCGACCTGGCGCGGGGCGAGGCGCTCTCGCCGTCGCGGCGGGACATGCTGGCGCCGCTGGCGGGCGCGGAGAAGTGCGTCTACGAATTTAAGGACATGCCCGCCGTTTACCCGCGCAAGAAAGTGGCGGTGCTGCGCATCAATTCCGACTTCCTGACGTGGCATCTGCGGGCGGGCACGCTGCGGCGGGAGAAAGACCCGCGAGCGCCGGGACATCGATACGTGGGCCTGGTCTTGCTTTTCAGCATGGAGAC
>Ga0155948_1394_pt1 | contig 11883 bp, 25 predicted proteins | sample RifCSPlowO2_02_FD_107602 | JGI IMG/M metagenome (GOLD analysis project Ga0155948, IMG submission 107602) | Acidobacteria bacterium RIFCSPLOWO2_02_FULL_59_13
AGTTTTATTTTCGGACGACGGACGTAACGGGAGTGGCGCACTTGCCGGAGGGAGTGGAGATGGTGATGCCGGGCGACAACGTGAGCATCACGGTGGAACTGATCACGCCGATCGCGATGGAAAAGGGATTGCGCTTTGCGATCCGCGAGGGCGGCCACACCGTCGGCGCAGGCACCATCGCGGAGATTATCGAATAGGGAAGGCTTTCGGAAGCTTGAGACAGGAAAAAATATGGTGCGTGAACGCATTCGAATTCGTTTGAAAGCTTACGACCACCGCCTTTTGGACCAGTCGGCCACCGAGATTGTAGAGACGGCCAAGCGAACCGGCGCGCAGGTGGCGGGGCCGATCCCTTTGCCGACGGTCATCAACCGGGTAACTGTGTTGACTTCCCCGCATGTGGACAAGAAGTCGCGAGAGCAGTTTGAGATGCGCACGCACAAGCGCCTGCTCGACATCCTGGAACCCACTCCGCAGACAGTGGATGCGCTGATGAAGCTGGACTTGCCGGCGGGAGTGGATGTGGAGATCAAGGCATTCGGCAAAGAGCATAAGTAGGAAGCAGAAGAGGCAGAGGAAGCAGAAGAAGCACGGATATGGTGAACGGAATATTAGGGAAAAAGCTGGGCATGTCGCGGTTGTTCCGCGAAGACGGCGAGGCGGTTCCGGTAACGCTGTTGCAGGCCGGTCCCTGCGTAGTGGTGCAGCGCAAGACAGCGGCCACCGACGGCTATGAAGCCGTACAGTTGGGTTTTGTAGAAGGCCGCCCGGCGCGCCGCGTCCCAAAACCGCTGCGGGGGCACTTCTCGAAGGCAGGAGTAGCACCGACGCGCTTTGTGCGGGAGCTTCGGCTCCAAGGTGAAGGAGAGGATGCCAAGCCGGGCGATTCCATCAAAGCAGATATCTTCCAAGCCAATGACCTGGTACACGTAATCGGCGTGAGCAAAGGGCGAGGGTTTGCCGGTTTCGTCAAGCGGCACCACTTTCGGGGAGGCGCGGCCTCGCACGGCTCGATGTTCCACCGGGCCCCCGGCGGGATCGGGGCCTCGGCATACCCTTCGCGGGTATGGAAAGGAATGCGGATGGCGGGCCATATGGGAGTGGACCGGGTGACGGTTCGCAACCTGGAAGTGATCCGCGTGGATGCGGAAAAGAACCTGCTGGTCGTCAAAGGAGCGGTGCCCGGACCCAAGGGCGGATACCTGATGATTCGGAGGGCCAACCCGCGCTGAGCAGGCAGATGCGGGAAAGAGGAGCGATGCCAACCGTAGAGGTGAAAAATCTGGCCAATCAGACAGTGGGCCAAATAGAGCTGTCCGATGCGGTGTTTGCCGCGCAGGTCAATCAGAACCTGCTCTACGAAGCGGTGCGGCACTATCAGGCCTCCCAGCGCGCCGGAACCCATGCCACCAAGGGTCGCGCCGAGGTGAGCGGGAGCGGCAAGAAGCTGTGGAAGCAAAAAGGGACAGGCCGCGCGCGGATCGGCAGCGTGCGCTCCCCGCTGTGGAGACATGGAGGCACGGTGCATGGACCGCAGCCCCGCTCCTACGACTACCGGCTGCCGCGAAAAATGCTGCTAGGAGCCTTGCGGTCAGCCCTATCGGCCAAGCTTGCCGAGCAGCAGTTGACCGTGATTGAGGATTTTAAGCTGGCCAACCACAAGACGAAACAGTTGCGGGAAATTTTGGACCGGCTGGAGGCCGGCCATTCGGTGCTGATTGTGGACCTGAACGGAAACCGCAACCTGGAGATATCGAGCCACAATCTGGAGGGCGTCGAACTGGTCAGCAACGCGCAGGTGCATCCCTATCACTTATTGCAGTACAAGCGGTTGCTGATCTCGCAGCCCGCTGTCAAGCGGTTGCAGGAGGCGCTGGCGCTGTGAACGCAGAGCAAATCATCCGGCGACCGATCATCACGGAAAAAGCGCTGGGGGCCAAAGACGAGCGGCGCACGCTCTGCTTTGAAGTGAACCCGGAGGCCACCAAGACCCAGGTGAAGGAAGCGGTGCAAAAACTGCTGCAAGTGAAAGTGGAGTCGGTGCGCACGGCCAGTTTTATCGGCAAGCAGCGCCGCCGCGGGCGCAACATCGGGTTCCGGAGCGACTGGAAAAAGGCCTACGTCAAGCTGAAGGCCGGCGAAAAGATGATCGAGTACGTCGAGAAAGTGTAAGCCGGGAGGCTGCGCGCAGCGCCGCCCGAGAAGGAACGAAGTTTTTTTATGGGAATCAAAAGCTATCGCCCGCTGACCCCCACGCGACGCTACCAGACGGTTGTTACGCGCGAAGAAATAACGGCTGAGAAGCCGCTCAAGTCGCTGGTGCGGTCGAAGAAGAGTACCGGGGGACGCAATAACGTGGGTAAACTCTCCGTCCGGCACCAGGGCGGAGGGCACAAGCGGAACTACCGGATGATTGACTTTCGGCGGAACAAGTTGAGCATCCCGGCGCGTGTGGCATCCATAGAATATGATCCCAACCGCTCAGCCCGCATCGCCTTGCTGCATTACGTGGATGGAGAAAAGCGATACATCTTGCAGCCGGTGGGACTGTCGGTGGGGATGACGGTGGTATCCGGGCCGGAAGCGGACATTCTGGTGGGCAATGCGCTGCCGCTGAAAAATATTCCGCTGGGCACGACCGTGCACAGCATTGAGTTGCGGCCGGGCCGTGGAGCGCAGATGGCCCGCAGCGCGGGCGCTGCCGCGCAACTGGTTTCCAAAGAAGAAGAAATGGCCCTGCTGCGGCTGCCTTCGGGAGAAATTCGCAAGGTTTCGCTGGAATGCATGGCCACCATCGGCCAGGTCGGCAATCTGGATCACGAAAACGTAACCATCGGCAAGGCCGGTCGAAGCCGCTGGCTGGGCATCCGTCCGTCGGTTCGCGGCGTGGTCATGAACCCCGTGGACCATCCTCACGGCGGAGGAGAAGGAAAAACCTCCGGCGGACGACACCCGGTAACCCCCTGGGGGAAACCAACGCGCGGTTACAAGACTCGCAGTAATAAGAGAACGGATCGTTTCATCGTCTCTCGCCGGCGCAAGTAGAAGGGCGAGAAGCAAGGTCGCTTGCCGACGCAAGAGAGACCGGAAAAGGGCTATGGCTAGATCGGTCAAAAAAGGCGTGTTTGTAGACAGCCACCTGAACGAGAAGGTGGAGCAAATGAATCGCCGCAATGAGAAAAAGGTGATTCGGACATGGTCGCGCCGCTCCACCATCGTGCCGGAAATGGTCGGGCACACCATCGCCGTGCATAACGGAAGGAAATTTATCCCCGTTTACATTACCGAGAACACGGTGGGGCACAAGCTGGGAGAATTTTCCCCGACGCGAATCTTCAAGGGACATGCGGGCAGCAGGGCGGCGGAAAAAACCGCCACACCGGCACCCGCGCCGGCTAGGCCGGCTGGATAAGTGAGTACAGGCCTGGAGGCCTGTACTCACAAAAGTTGAGGACGAACCATGGAAGCGAGAGCAGAGGCGAAATACATCCGGGTCACCCCGCGCAAAGCCCGCCTGGTGCTGGCGTTGATACGAGGCCGGGATGCCGGCGAGGCGATGAACCTGCTGCGATTCACAAAAAAGCGCGTGGCGAAAGAAGTGGAGAAGGTGCTGCGTTCGGCCATCGCCAACGTCGAGAGCCGTTCCGAGACGGTGGACGTGGACAACCTGTACGTGAGCGCCGCCTACGCCAATGACGGGCCGAACGGGAAGCGCATCCGTCCGGCGCCGATGGGCAGAGCTTTCCGCTACCTGCGGCGCACCGCGAACATCGTGGTCCAGGTGGCCGAAAGGAAGGCAACGGAGGAGGCTCCGAAGGCCCTCTGAGCGCGACTCGGGCGGCCCGGCCGACAACACAGAAAGAGGAAGCATGGGACAGAAAGTTCATCCATACAGCTTTCGCCTGGGATACACCAAGACGTGGAAATCGCGGTGGTTCGCCAAGCGCGACTACAGCGATCTGCTCCACGAAGACCTGCGCCTGAAGAAAGAACTGAAGGAGCAGCTCCGTTCGGCTGGAATCTCCAGCATTGAAGTGGACCGGATGGCCAATAAGCTCCGGATTGTCATCCACACGGCGCGTCCCGGCATCATCATCGGACGCAAAGGGTCTGAAATTGACCGGCTGAAGGGCGAGCTGCAAAAGAAAACGGGCCGCGAGGTCTATCTGGATATTCAAGAGGTTTACCGGCCCGAGTCGGATGCGCAACTGGTGTCGGAATCCATTGCATTGCAACTGGAAAAGCGAATCGCCTTCCGGAGGGCCATGCGAAAATCGGTGGATTCGGCGGTGCGGTTCGGCTGCAAGGGAATCAAGGTGCGCGTTTCGGGCAGGCTGAACGGAGCCGAGATCGCCCGCAGCGAATGGTACCTGCAAGGGCGCTTGCCTTTGCAAACGCTCCGCGCCGACATTGATTACGGCTTTGCGGAAGCCTTCACCACGTACGGAGTCATTGGCGTGAAGGTCTGGATTTACCGGGGAGAAATCCTGGACCAGAAGAAGCGCAGTCCAGTGGCTGCCGACGCGCGTGAAGCAGGGAGAGTCTGACGATGTTGATGCCCAAAAAAGTCAAGCACCGCAAGCAGCAGCGGGGACGCCGCAAGGGCATGGCCTGGCGGGGATCGGAGCTCGCTTTCGGCGATTACGGACTGAAAGCGATGGAGCCGGCCTGGATTACCGACCGGCAGATCGAGGCCAGCCGCATCGCCATCACGCGCTCCATCAAGCGCGGCGGCAGGGTCTGGATCCGAATTTTTCCCGACAAGCCTATCACCAAAAAGCCGGCGGAAACGCGCATGGGCAAGGGAAAAGGCGCTCCGGAGGGGTGGGTGGCGGTGGTTCGCCCCGGCAAGATCCTCTTTGAGATGGAGGGCGTCGGAGATGCCGTAGCGCGGCAGGCCATGGCGCTGGCCGGCCACAAGTTGCCGATCCGAACAAAATTTGTCAGCCGCGCCGGAGCCGTTGCGTCATGAAAACCGAGCAGTTTCGGGAACTGACCCAAGTAGAATTGGAAAACCAAGTGCATGACCTGGAAAATCAGCTCTGGAAGCTGCGCTTCCAGGCAGCCACCGGGCAAACGGAGGGCCTGCGCAAGTTGCGTTCCCTGCGCAAGGACCTGGCCCGTGTCAAGACGATCCTTCGGGAACGGGAGTTGAAAGAAGTCCATGGCAGATAAGGCATCTACTGGGCGGCATCGCCCCACCCGGACCGGGAAGGTGTCCAGCCGCTCCGGCAACAAGACGATTGTGGTGGAGATTACGCGCAAAGTGCAGCATCCGCTTTACAAGCGCTATATTAACCAGACCAAAAAGTTCTACGCGCACGACGAGCGCGACCAGTGCCAGGTAGGGGATTGGGTACGCATTGTGGAGACCAGGCCCCTGAGCCGCCTGAAGCGGTGGCGGTTGCAGGAAATTCTGCGCCACGGTTCTGGTAATGTTGCTGTGGAGAAAAGCGAAAAGAGCCAGACATGATTGGAATGAGAACCATCCTGGAGGTAGCGGATAATTCCGGCGCCCGCCGCATCTCCTGCATTCTGCCGCTGGGCGGAGGTGTGGGGAGCCGGGCCGGGCTGGGAGACATCATCACGGCCAATGTCAAAGAGGCGGCTCCCGACAGCGCTGTCAAAAAAGGCTCGGTGGTGAAAGCCGTGATTGTCCGCACGCGCAAGGAGTGCCGGCGGCGAGACGGCACATTTATCCGCTTCGACCAAAACGCGGCCGTGCTGATCAATGACGCCGGCGAGCCGGTCGGGACGCGCGTTTTTGGCCCGGTGGCCCGCGAACTGCGCGAGAAAAAATTTCTCAAGATCGTTTCGCTGGCCCCGGAGGTGCTCTAGCGATGCTCCAGATCAAGAAAAATGACACGGTGAAGGTGATTGCCGGGAAAAACAGCGGCAAGACCGGGCGGGTGTTGAGCGTGGATTGGGAGCGCAACCGACTGGTCGTGGAGCACGTGCAGATGGTCAAGCGCCATGTGCGGCCCAACCCTGCGCGCAATGTCAAAGGAGGGATCGTGGAGCAGGAAAGCTCGATTGCGATCTCCAACGTGATGCTGGTCTGTCCCACGTGCGGACCCGTTCGTTTTCACGCGCAGGCGCTGCCGGAAGGGCGCAGGGTGCGCGCCTGCCGCAAGTGCGGCAATACATTCGATTAGGGACGCGGATGGGGAAGGCAACAATTCTATGAGTCGTTTGCAGGAAAAATATCGGGGAGAAATCGCTCCGGCTCTGCAAAAGGAGTTTTCCTACGCGAACCCCATGGCGATCCCCAAGCTCCACAAGATCGTGGTGAACATCGGCGTTGGGGAAGCCACACAAAACATCAAGCTGCTGGATGCCGCCACGCAGGACTTGACGCTGATTACCGGGCAGAAACCGGTGCCGCACCGGGCGCGCAAGTCCATTGCCGCGTTCAAGCTGCGCCAGGGAATGCCCATCGGCTGCTCGGTAACGCTGCGGGGGCGGCGCATGTACGAGTTCCTGGACCGGCTGCTGAATATCACGCTGCCGCGGGTCAGAGACTTTCGAGGTCTCTCCGCCAAATCGTTCGATGGGCGGGGCAATTATACCATCGGAATCCGCGACCAGTTGGTCTTCCCGGAAATTGATTATGCCAAAGTCGATAAAATGCGGGGAATGAACATCACGTTGGTCACCAACGCCACAACGGACGAAGAGGCGCGCTCGCTGCTGCGGCACCTGGGGGTTCCATTTAGAACATAAGAGGCGCTGGCGGGCCGCAGGGGCCGCGTGAAGCGCGAAGCGGGATAAATAATGTCCAGACTGTCACACTTAGCCAAGAGTCGCAAGACACCGAAGTTTCCGGTTCGGCAACGCAACCGCTGCCCGCTCTGCGGCCGCCCGCGCGGGTACCTGCGGAAGTTCGACATGTGCCGGTTGTGTTTCCGGTCACTGGCTTCGCGGGGAGATATTCCCGGCGTGCGAAAAGCCAGTTGGTGATCGCGGAAGGGGATGAAGTGGTCTTATGATCGTTACTGATCCAATTGCCGATATGATTACCCGAATCCGCAACGCGCTTCGGGTGCACCATCCGCGGGTGGAGATGCCCGCCTCGCGACTGAAAGGCGAGATCGCCAAGGCATTGAAAGAGCAGGGCTATATCTCCAACTACAAGGTCTCGGAAGAGAATCGGAAAAAGACGTTGCGGATCACCCTGAAATATAACAGCGGCCAGTCGCCGGCGATCACGAAAATCATACGGGTTTCCAAGCCCGGAAGACGTGTCTATCGGTCGCACACCAATCTTCCCTCGGTGCTGGGGGGACTGGGCCATAGCATCCTCACCACGCCGCGTGGCGTGATGACGGGCCAAAAGGCCCGCAAGCTGGGCGTGGGTGGGGAACTGCTGTTTGAAGTTTGGTAAAGATTCGCTCCGCCGCAGACCTCTAGAGGTCTGAAGCGGCGCGCAGAGGAACAGTGTGATGTCGCGGATTGGCAAAAAGCCGATAACGGTGCCGCCCAATGTCGAGATAAAGATTGGCGAAAGCGCCGTCCATGTAAAAGGACCCAAGGGGGATCTTCGGGTGGACCTGCTTCCGGGTATCCGCGTGGAGAAACGAGACAGCCAGCTCTGTGCGTTGCGGCAGAACGATTCTCAGGCTGCCTTCCACGGGCTCATCCGGAGCTTGCTGGCCAATGCGGTAACCGGAGTTTCGGAAGGGTTTCGGAAAGACATGGAGATTGTCGGGATCGGGTATCGCGCAGAGCTAAAAGGAAAATCCGTTCTGTTCAGCCTGGGATACTCCCATCCCATCGAATTCCCCATCCCGGAGGGAATCCAGATTGCCGTAGAGAAGCAGACGCGGCTCACCATCAGCGGAGCAGACCGGCAAAAGGTGGGTCAGGTAGCGGCCGACATCCGTGCATTGAAGAAGCCCGACGTATACAAAAATAAAGGCATCCGGTACGTGGGCGAGGTGCTGCGCAAAAAAGTGGGCAAGGCCGGCGCCAGCGCCAAGTAGGTGATCGGAAAACTATGATTTCACAAGCCATTCGCAAACAGGTTCGCAAGAGGGTTCACCTGCGCATTCGGCGGAAAGTTCGCGGGATGCCCGAGCATCCCCGCCTGAATGTATTCCGCTCGCTGAAGCACATCTATGCGCAGATCGTGGACGACACCCAGGGCCAAACGCTGGTGGCAGCCAGCTCGCTGGAGAAGGCGATTCCTGCCAAATCAGGAGGCAACCTCGTGGGAGCCCGGGAAGTGGGCAAACTGGTTGCGCAGCGGGCTATAGAAAAAGGCGTCCGCCAGGTGGCGTTCGACCGCGGGGGCTACATTTATCACGGAAGAGTGAAAGCGCTGGCCGACGCGGCCCGCGAAGCCGGCTTAGAGTTTTAATGGAGGAATACTTGCCAGGGAAACGTATTGATCCTGCCTCTCTCCAGTTGAAAGACCAGGTGGTCTCGATCAACCGGGTAACGAAGGTGGTGAAGGGGGGGAAGAATTTGAGCTTCAGCGCGCTGGTGGTGGTGGGAGACCCGGATCAAGGGATCGTCGGCTTCGGAATGGGCAAGGCGAGGGAGGTTCCTTCGGCCATCCGCAAAGGCATTGAGGCCGCCAAAAAGAACCTGCTCCGGATTCATCGCTTCCATCACACCATTCCGCACCAGGTGATCGGACACTTCGGCTCTGGAAGGGTTTTGCTGAAGCCTGCTCCCGACGGCACGGGAGTTATCGCGGGAGGACCGGTTCGCGCCGTATTACAGTCGGCCGGCATCCAGAACGTGCTCTCCAAGTCGCTGGGAACGACCAACCCCCACAACGTGGTGCGAGCCACGATGGTTGCCTTGGGCCAGTTGCGGGAGAGGAGATCTTCGGTGCCGGTGGCCGCCGAGCAGCCGGAAACCAGCGGGCAGTAAATAGGATTAAATTGGAAACAACCGACAGAATGGCAAAGCCAGAGACGAAACAAGAGGGAAGCGGCACGTTGCGCATCCGGTGGGTTCGCAGCAGCATTGGGTGTCCTGAAAAGCACAAGAGAGTGGTTCGCGGATTGGGGTTTCGCAAGCTGCACCAAGTGGTAGTGCGGCCTGATTCAGCGGCCATCCGCGGCATGGTCGCCAAGGTCTGCCACCTGGTAGAAATCGTGGAGTAGGAAAAGCTATGGGAATCAATCTGAGTTCCATGCGCGTGCCGCGCGGGCAGAAACACGCGCCCAAGCGCGTGGGACGAGGCATGGGCAGCGGCCACGGGAAAACCGCTGGGCGGGGCCACAAGGGCCAGAAGTCGCGCTCCGGAGTCAGCTTCCGGCCTGGTTTTGAGGGCGGCCAAATGCCGCTGCAACGACGCCTGCCCAAACGCGGATTCCACAACCCGTTCCGCAAACGCTTCGCCATCGTGAACGTGAGCCAGCTTGCGCAATTGGGCCAGGCTACCGTATCGCCCGAATCGCTGCTGGAACGGGGAACCATTCGAAATCTTTATGACGGCCTAAAAATACTGGGCAAAGGAGAATTGTCCGCGCCGGTCAGCGTTAGCGCACATGCTTTCAGCCGCTCGGCCAAGGAAAAAATTCTCAAGGCCGGAGGCAAAGCCGAAGTGATCGCGGCCGGGTAGGAGAGGCATTCCTGCTTGTCACGGTACAGGCCTGGAGGCCTGTACCCACCCATCGGCGGGAGGCGCATCCGGTGCGGGCTGGAAGGGGCTTTTCAATAGGGAGGTGCAGTTCCCGATGAAACAGGATACGAAGCACGGTTCCGACCGCCCGGTGGTTTTCTTGGGTCCTCCGGGGGCCGGCAAGGGAACTCAGGCTCGCGAAATTTCCAGGATGCTCGATATTCCTCACATCTCCACCGGAGAAATGTTCCGCGAGCACGTGGGAAAGGGCACGTCGCTGGGTTTGCTCGCCAAATCCTTCATGGAACGGGGAGAGTTGGTCAGCGACGAAGTGGTTACCGAGATGACCCGCCAGCGACTGACCCAGGAGGATTGCGAAAAAGGCTTTCTGCTGGATGGCTATCCTCGCACGCTGGCGCAGGCCGGAGCCTTGGAGGAAATATTGCGGCAGAACGGCTACAGTAGGCCGGTTGTGGTGAATTTGCAGTTGAGCTATAATGTGATTGTTCACCGCCTCAGCGGGCGGAGGGTCTGCTCCAAGTGCAAGCGGACCTACAACATCCTGTTTCAACCTCCAGCCAAGGAAGGCGTTTGCGACGACGACGGAGCCCCTCTGGAGCAGAGAGCCGATGACCGGGAGGAGGCGATCCGGGAACGCCTTTCCGCCTATGAAGCACAGACGGCTCCGTTGATTGATTTTTACAAGAAACAGAGTAACTTTTTTGATGTGAACGCCGACCAGAGACCGGAGCGGATTACACAGGCGTTGCGCGAAATTTTCCAGGACTCATGATTGTTTGCAAGTCGCCGCTGGAGTTGGAGAAGATGCGCCGCGCCGGGCTCCTGGTCTGGGAGTTGTTGCAAGAGTTGGAGTCGCTGGTGCGGCCCGGTATTACGACCTACGACCTGGAGAGCGTAGCCGAGCAACGCATTCTCCAGAGGGGAGCGAAACCAGCATTCAAGGGGCTTTACAATTACCCCTGCGTGCTGTGCACCTCCATCAACAACGAGATCGTCCACGGCATTCCCTCTGCGAAGCGCACCGTAAAAGAGGGCGACATCCTGAAGATTGACGTGGGGGTGGAGGTGGAAGGCTATTACGGCGATTCGGCCGTGACGGTTCCGGTGGGTAAGATCAGCCCGGAACTGGAGCGCCTGTTGCAAGTAACCGAAGCGTCGCTGTATCGAGCGATCGAGCAGGCGCGCGTCAACGGGTACGTCGGCGACATCTCGGCCACGGTGCAACAGTATGCGGAGTCCCACGGCTACTCGGTGGTGCGAGATTTTGTGGGACACGGGATCGGAAGCCAGCTTCATGAGGAGCCGAAGGTTCCCAACTACGGCAGTCCGGGGCGTGGCCCGCGCTTGAAAGAAGGCATGGTGCTGGCCATCGAACCGATGGTGAACGCCGGCAAGCCGGGGTCCCGCATCCTGGAGGACCGCTGGACGGCGGTCACCGAGGACGGCGGTTACTCGGCTCATTTTGAGCACTGCGTCGTTGTCTCCAGCAACGGCCCCTGGATATTGACGCGACCTTAAACAGGAGTGGCGTTCGCAGGAAAAGAATTGCGGTCATGAAAGTTCGCGCATCGGTCAAAAAGATTTGCGACAAATGCAAGGTCATCCACCGGAAACGGGTGGTGCGGGTGATCTGTATCATTCGGAAACACAACCAGCGCCAGGGATGAATGTTATCTAGGCGCTGCGAGGGCTTGTGAAAAGGGCTACCCTGCCCGACGCGGCCCATAGGAGAGGAAACCTCATGGCACGGATCGTAGGCGTGGACCTGCCCCCGCAGAAACGCGTGGAGATCGGCCTGACCTATATATACGGCATCGGGCGGGCTCGCTCTAATTCCGTCCTGGTGCGGGCGGAGGTCAGTCCCGATAAAAAAGTGCGGGAACTGACCGATGAGGAGATTACGCGCATCCGCAAAATCCTGGAAGAGGAAGGCGAGATCGAAGGCGAGTTGCGCAAGGAAATTTCCATGAACGTCCGGCGGTTGATCGAAACCGGCTCGTACCGTGGCACGCGGCACCGCCGCAATTTGCCGGTCCACGGGCAGCGCACGCATACCAATGCGCGAACCCGCAAAGGGCCCCGGCGCGGAACCGTCGCCGCCAAGAAGAAGTCCGCGGCGAAGACGTAGCGGCAGAGAGCGGGTTCCTCTGCCGGCACATAGCCCTGGACCGGCAAAGAAAAACCGCGCGCAACAGGAGGTTGCATGGCCAAAGCACCCGCCAAAGCGGGAAAAGCACCCGCCAAGGCGGGAAGGAAAAAGAGTTTTAAGAAGCGCGAGAAGAGAC
>Ga0155948_1090_pt1 | contig 11734 bp, 9 predicted proteins | sample RifCSPlowO2_02_FD_107602 | JGI IMG/M metagenome (GOLD analysis project Ga0155948, IMG submission 107602) | Acidobacteria bacterium RIFCSPLOWO2_02_FULL_59_13
GGGGCGCGGCACGGTGGACTGCTGCTATCCCGTCAAAGCCATCAGCGGGCACTACGGAGAACTGGTGTTCGGGCAAAAAAAGAAGATCAACATCCTCCTCAGCCCCATGATCTACTCCATGCCATCGTTTTTGCGCGGCCACGTCGCCGACACACTCACCTGCACCCGCGTCATGGCCGGACCGGAAAACATCAAAGCAGGCTTCTTGAAGGAGCGCGACGTATTCACCGAAAACGGCATTCAGTACCTTTCGCCGTTTGTCAGCCTGGGCGATCCGAATATGGTGGTCGGGCAGCTCTACGATTCCCTCAAAAACGCGCTGGAGTTGGAGTTTGAGGAAACCGAGCAGGCAGTGAAGGCCGGCTTCGCGGCGCTGAACAAGCTCGACCGGAAGATGCGGCAGAGCAGCCGTGAGATTTTGGAGTGGTGCGCCCGCGAGGGCAAACCTTGTGTTCTAATCCTGGCGCGCCCGTACCACATGGACACCGGAATCGGGCACGAGATTGAGGCCGATTTGCAGGCCCACGGTTTTCCGGTTCTTTGGATGCAATACTTCCCCGTGGACGAAGACTTGATGGACTGGCTCTTCGGCGAGGAAGTCCGCGCCGGACGCATCAAGAGTCCCTTTGACATCAACGATGTCTGGACCTCCTCCTACAGCAGCAACACGAATGAAATTCTCTGGGGAGCCAAGGTCGCCGCGCGCTGCCCCTGGATCACCTGCGTGGTGCGCTACTCCAGCTACGAGTGCGGCATGGACCAGCCGACTTATACTCCTACGCAGAAGATCGTGGAAGCCACCGGAACGCTGTTCTTCAAGTTCGGCGACCTGGACGCCACCAAGCCCGCCGGCAGCATCCGGATACGCATCGAGACCATCGTGCACTACGTCTCGAAATACTCCTCCGAGATCATTCAGAAAAAGCTCACGTTACTTCCCCCGAACTGCCCTCTTGCGCAAGCGCCGGTTCCTGCGCCTGAAACTGTTTCTGCAACAGCTTAGGGCGGTTGCAGGGCTGCTCTATAGCTGAGAGTTTCAGCCGCCCCTGCGGGGCTTGTTTTCCTTTTCCTTGTCATCCCAGGACTTACGTCCTGGGCTACTTTCAGTCGCCCCTCCGGGGCTTACGGGATCTCGCTATACATTTACTGTGAAAGTGCCCTGGAACGGATTTGGCATCTCCGCCCCTTGCAGTAACCAAAAGGGCACTACAAGCCTTCTCCCTTTGATACAATGCAGTTGGACCAAAAACTCTTGTTATAGGCATCCTGGAGCCGGTAGCCCGAATCAATTATTAGTAGACAGGGTTTAAGGAGTCAGGTAATCCGTGCGAACCCTGGAATGAGCGGTGGCGACAGAGAAACCAGGAGCAGGGAGGCAGATGATGAAAACGATGTTGCGGCAGTGGCTAAGTGCGACGCTGTGTATTGCGATGCTTTCCAGCACGACGGCAGGCACGGCGGGTGCGGTTTCCCCTCCTTCGCCCGCGCAGGCTTCCCAGGGCATCGAGCCACTGCTGCAAAAGTCGTACTTGCAACTGTTGGAGCTGGTGCCGGAGCTTTCCTACTCTTCTCAGCAAATCAAGCAAGTTCGCGAGCGCCTGAAAAAAGAGGAAGACTCCAAGAAAGATGAATTGAAGCGCCAGCAGAAGGGCTTGGAAGCCCGCATCAAGCAGACACAGGAAGAGCTGAAGAAGCTCAATGCTGTTGCGGCGCAAGATACCGAGGAAATCGCCGCCCGGCGGCATGACATTCATTGCCGCATCCAGTCGCTGCAATCGGAGATCACCGACACCAAGGTCGCGCTGCAAAACGGCGTTCCGGTGGAATACGAAAATCTCCAGGCGAAGCTGGACTTGATCGAAAAATGGCCTGCCGAGAAACGCGGGATTGATGCGCAACTGGACTCCGGCCAAAGCCGCACGCGCCGCTGGGGCGACGTCGAGGACATCGGCTATCGCGAGATTGAACCCAATCAGGCCGACGATATCAAGGACGGCCGAGACGCGGTCCAGGAAATGAAGCAGATGGGGATGATGCCGAAGGAGCTGGAAGACGAAGTAGTGGTCGAATACATCAACCGGCTGGCCCAGAACGTCGCCCGCAACTCCGACTTAAAAGTCTCGCTGAACGTTACCGTTCTCAATTCCAAGGAAATCAACGCCTTCGCATTGCCGGGCGGCTTTTTGTTCGTCAATCGCGGCCTCATCCAGGAGACGCAGAACGAAGCCCAACTGGCCGGAGTCATAGCCCACGAAATCTCCCATGATGTCGCCCGCCACGGCCACAAGCTGATGAAGCGCGCTACTATCGCCAGCATCATTTACCAGGCGGCCCAAATCGGCGCGATGGTCTTAACCGGCGGCGCAGTGGGCATCGGGATGTACTACGCTTTACAGTACGGCTTCCAAGGCTTGGGGCTGTTGATTAGCCTCCAGTTGCTCGGAGTCAGCCGCGACTATGAGTTGGAGGCCGACCTGTTGGGCGTCCAGTACACCTGGAAAGCCGGCTATGACCCGGAGGGCTTCATACAGTTCTTCGACATCATGGCATCCAAAGAAGGCTACGTTGAAAAAACCAGTTTCTTCCGCACGCACCCGGCTTTCTATGAGCGCATCGTAACCGCCTATCGTGAAATCTCCTTCCTGCCCGATCAGCCGGAGTCGGTGGAAAACACCAAAGAGTTTCTGGAAATCCAAAACCGGCTGAAAAAGATCGCGGAGGATATGGAACGGCAGGACGCCAACGCTCCCACCCTCTACCCCAAAGAGAAAGGCTGCCCGGACGAGACGCCGGACAAGAAGTCTTCCGGCGAGCGTTCGCAGCTATAAGGCAACCGCAGCCCGGCTGAGTTGCAGATGCTGCTCGACAAACGTCGCGACCTCCGGCGTTAGCGAGCAATCGCGCTGGAGAGGGAAGTGGGGCTTGGCGCGAAGCAAATCCACCGAAATGCCTTCCCAGACCGAATAGAACAGGCCCGGCTCCAGAACCAGGTACGCGTCGGCGCGCGTCAGAAACTTTCGCGCCGAGTCTTTGAAGTCCTTTTTGGTTGGGTCCAGCAGCGCCAGGTAGAGATTGGGTTGCACGAACCCTAGAATGCTGTTGCTCTCCAGGATCACGTGCGCCTCATCAGCAATGGCCCGTCGCAAAGCCGGCAGCGCTGTTTCCAACGTCCCCATGCGTACCCGCACCCACAGGGCGCGGCGCGCCCCCGCCACCAGAAAACGCGAAGTGTCCGTTGCCCCGCTCCGGTCGCTTTCTTCCGTGATGGCAAAGGGATGATCTTGAGGAGCGCAGTCGCACTCCTCGCCATCCTCTGAGTAAACGCCGTGGCCGTACTGCGTCAGTTTGATGGCGGTCCAGTTGTAGTGCAGCAGGGCGCGAATCAGGCCCGCAACAACCGAGGTCTTGCCAATGTCCCGGCTGTTGCCTCCCACCACCACCATCTTCATGGGGCGAGTATAGCACGCTCAGGCGGTTGCCCCTCTGCCACAAAACACCCTTCAGTCTTCTTCTTTGCGGTCTCCTCGAGGAACTCTTTGGAGCCGTAGCGAGCCTGGTTTTTGGAGCAAGCGCGGCAGGCGGGCGACCAGGGCTTGTTGTTCCAGGTGTTCTTTGAGGGGGCGGGCAGGAGTGCCCCAGACGGTTTGACCGGCGCGGACGATCTTGTGCGGGAGGATGCCGCACTGCCCACCCAGCACTGCGCCTTTCTCAATGCGCGCGTGGTCCCCGATGCCGACCTGCCCGGCAATGACGACATTGTCCTCAATGACGGCGCTGCCGGAGATGCCGGTCTGGGCGGCGATTACGCAGTTCTCCCCAATCTGGACGTTGTGGGCCACCTGCACCAGGTTGTCAATCTTGGTGCCGCGCCCGATCCGCGTTGGCCCCAACGCGCCCCGGTCTATGGTCGTGTTGGCGCCAATCTCCACATCGTTGCCGATCTCGGCGGTGCCAACCTGGGGGAACTTGCGATACTGGCCGCCTTCCAGGGCGTAGCCGAAACCGTCGCTGCCGATTACGCCGCCGCTGTGGACAATCACGCGGGAACCGATTTTGACGCGCGGGTAGAGGGTGACGCGGGGATGGAGGATCGAGTCTTGGCCGAGCACGGAATCTTCGCCCACGATGCACCCGGCCCCAATCGAGGTCCGGTTGCCGATCCGGCAGCGGTCGCCGATGACCGCGTAGGGTCCAATTTCCACCTCCTCTCCCACCAGCACGTCATCGCCGATCCGGGCTGTGGGATGGATGCCCGGTTTGCGGGGCGGCGCGGGATAGAACAGTTCCATGGCGCGGGCCATCGCCGAGCGCGGGTTGCGGACACGAATGACCGTCTTGCCGGGCAGAGCCAGTCCGGGCGGTACCAGCAAGCACCCAGCACTGGAAGCCGCAGCCTGCGGCAAATTCCGCTCAGACTCCACAAACGAGAGTTCCCCTTCGCCCGCCGTATCCAGCGGAGCCACGCCGGAAAGCACTCGCCCCACTTCCCCTTCCGGCTCGCCGCTCAACCAGCGCGCCAATTCTTGTACGGTTTTTACTGGTTTCATCGGGTGCCCCCTTCCCAATCGAAGTTCGCTGGCCTAAAGTTCTCTATCCTGGCCGATTTCTAATACAATGAGTTCTCCCTCCGTCTCCGGAGGCGGAGTATAACGCGACTCGGACACAAGGCCGAGGGAAATTCTATGCAGATTGACAGCACGGCCCTTGTCCATCCCAACGCGCGAATCGCCGACCACGTGGCAATCGGGCCGTTCTGTATCATCGAGGACGAGGTCGCAATCGGCGCGGGCACGCGCCTGGATTCCCACGTGATTGTCAAGAATTACACCACGCTGGGAAAAGACAATCATTTGTATCCCGGCGTAGTGCTCGGCAACGACCCCGAGGACAAGCATTTCGCAGGCCCACGCTCGTATCTGAGGGTCGGCGACCGCAATACCTTCCGGGAATATTCCAGCGCCAGCCGCGGGACGCCGCCGGAATCGGCCACTCTCATCGGCGATGACAACTACATCATGATCGGAGTCCACGTGGCTCACAACTGCCGCCTGGGAAACAACATCGTGATGTGCAACAACTGCTCGCTGGGGGGGTACGTCGAGATCGAGGACGGCGCGTTCCTTTCCGCCAACGTGCTGGTGCACCAGTATTGCAAGATCGGAAGGCTGGCGCTGATCAGCGGCAGCACCCGCGTGAACCTGGACGTGCCGCCGTTTCTGCTGGCCGCGAATTTTAATATATCCGCCCACGGCCTGAACTTGGTCGGACTGAAGCGCGCCGGAATCAGCCCGGAGGCAATCGGTCAGTTGAAAAAGGCTTACCGGATTCTTTACCGCTCGCAACTGGTTTTGCAAGAAGCTCTGGAGCGGATCGAGCAAGAAATTCCGACTCCGGAGGCGCAACACCTGGTGGAGTTCATTCGCCGGTCCGAGCGCGGCATCTGCCGGGATTTCCGATCCAGTCAGCCGCATCGCTCCCGGCGCACCGAGCCAGCAGATCAGGAATAAAGCGGCAACTCGCCCGGCGGCCGCGTCTTCCAGCGCCGATGGATCCAGAGCCATTGGTCCGGATACTGCCGCACGCGCCGCTCGATTGCGCTTGCCATCTGCTGCGTGGCCTGCTGAACGTCCTGTTCCGAATCGCCTCCCGGAACCATTTTCACCGCCCGATCAAAAATAATCCGGAACTTCCCCGCCCTGTCATCCCACACGCAAAAAGCAGGGACCACGGGAGCGCCAGTATGCAGCGCGAAGCGGGCGATCCCTGCCGTCATGCAGGCGGGAACGCCAAAGAAATTCACAAAAACCCCCTCTTCCGGGAGAGTATTTTGGTCCGCCAGTATGCCCACCGTTTCCTTGCGGGCGAGCGCCGCCAGAATGCTGCGGGCGGCGTCCTTCTTTTCGATCAGCCGATTGCCGGAAAGCGTTCGATACCGGTTGACCAGGCCATTGAGCCTCGGATTGTCCAGTGAACGATACACGATGTGCAGAGGATACCCGCGCAGGGCGTGGGCAAAAGCGCCTAACTCCCAGGCTCCCAGATGCGCGGTCAGCAGCAGCACTCCTTTCTCTTGGGCGCGGGCGGCTTCGTAATGCTCCAGTCCCTCATAACAGACGACCTGAGATACATTGGCCGCTGTCAAGCGCGGGAAGTGAGAGCATTCGGCCAGCAGGCGCGCGAGGCTGCCGTAAACACCCCGGCAAGTTTCCCGCCGCTCGGCAGTGGTCAAATGCGGCAGCGCCATGCGCAGGTTTTGTTCGGCGATCCGGCGCAGACGGGGGGTCAGCCAATAGACAAGCTGGAACAATGCGGCGGCCAACCTGCGCGAAGCCGGGCGCGGCAGCAGTCCCAACGTCCGCAGCACGCCCCAACCGACGGCGTATTCCAGAAGATGGCGCATCAGGAGGAAATCTTACACGGAATAGGCACGGAATGGGCAGTGGCCGGTCGGCAGTCTTTCCGCTATCGGGCCGTGTGTTGCGAAAGAGACCCCTCAGCGTCCTTCAGGAGATTTCTTCTGCGAGCCTTTGGCAGTGCTGGAGCGGGTTCGGCTGCGGCGGTGATAAGTACGCTTGGGCTTTTTCTGTGCAGGAGGCTCGACGACGGTTTCCGCGGCAGCGGCTTCCGCAGAATCCTCCACTTCTGGCACTTCCGGGGCAAGAGTGCCTTCGCTGGGGTCGCCGGCAAAGATGGCGGGACTCTGTGCCACGGTGGGAAAGCCGGCGTGGGCCGCCCGAAACTGCCGTCCCGGAAAGACGCGCAACACGGAGTCGGCATCCGGTTCCAACAGCACTAAGCCCAAGTCCTGGGCATAGTTCAACAGCTCGGCGAACTGGCCGAATCCATAGCGTTTCTCATCAAAGTCCGGGGCCAGGCGTTGAACATAGTCCTTCACGCCTCTAAAATCGAGCTTTCCCCACAGGTCATTCTCGTCCAGCACTTTCAAGGCCCGCTGGAGGACCGGAAGCGCGTCCTCGCGTTTGAGTGTGGGAACTTCGGGCAGCGTCGCCTCCTCCGCCTCGGGCGACTCCACCAGATAGTGCCCGTGGACCCGGCTCGTTCTCACCAGCCGGCCCTTCTCTAGCATCTCAACGAACTGCCGGAACGAAGAAGCGCCGTAGTCTCTCTCGGTAAAGGAGGAATCCAGTTGCAGCATGGTGCTTTTCAGCAAACCCAGTTGCGGCTGCACCTCGCGGCGGGCCAGCACTTCCAGCGCGCGATACAGCAAAGCAGTTACGTTGGAGAGCGGCAAGGCAGGGCCTGGCTTGGTCGAACGCTGTGCCCCACGTCCCCCGCCGCCGCGATGTGGCTGGCCGGAGGCGAGCAGGCTCTCATAGCTGATGAACTCGCGGCAGTTCTTTTGCAGGATCGTGCTGGTAAAGGCGCGCCCGCCCACAATGTAGACGGCCTTGTTGTACTGCTTGAGCTTTTCGACCAGCGAAATAAAATCGCTGTCGCCGGAGACGATGGCGAAGGCATCAATGTGCGGCTTGGTGAGGGCCATCTCCAGGGCGTCCAGCGCCAGGTTGATGTCCGCGCCGTTTTTGTCGCCCCGCGGGCCGGGGTGCCGCTGGACCATCTGCACGCCGTGCTGGCCCAGGATGCGGCTCGTCTCGCCGTGGTAAGTCCAGTCGCCGTAGGCAATCTTGGACAGGACTTCGCCGCGTTCCTTGAGCGCCTCGAGCACCGAAGAAACGTCAAACTCCCTTCCCAGCGTGTTCTTGACGCCAATCTCGATGTTGTCAAAATCTATGAAAACCGCGATGCGGTGTCGTTCTTCCATTACCTTGCGTCCTATCTCCTGTAAGTTTTCAATAAGTGCTTCTCTATCTTTATAGTAGCACTATTACCGACGGTTTGTATGGAGGAACTGGCGTTAACAGAAAGCTGGGGCGTTAAAAAGGTCTCAACAAAGCACTGTAGCAGCACGCTTGAGGGACTACGGACATGGGCCAAGACTATTCGACCCAATCGGCGATGAAGACGTTTGTGTCGCCGGGCTTTTGCTGGTTGCGGTTGGAGGCGAAAACGAGTTTGCTGCCGTCGGAGGAAAACATGGGAAAGCCGTCAAAGCCGTCGGCGTAAGTAATGCGTTCCAGACCGGTGCCGTCCACGTTGATGAGGTAGATGTCGAAATCGCGGCCGCTGGGGTCGGCCAGGTTGCTGCTGAAGATGATCCGCTTTCCGTCCGGGTGAAAAAAAGGAGCAAAGTTGGCGGCTCCGTTGTTGGTCACCTGGCGCTGGTTGCTTCCGTCAGCGTCCATCACGTAAATATCGAGACGGGTCGGGCGCACCAGGCCATCGCGCAGCAGAGCGCGGTAGTCCTCGATTTCTTTGGGATCGGCGGGATGATAAGCCCGGTAAACGATCTGCTTTCCGTCAGCGGAGAAAAACGCGCCGCCGTCGTAGCCCACCTCTTGCGTCAGCCGTTTCACATGGGAGCCGTCGGAGTCCATCGTATAGATATCCAGGTCGCCTGAGCGCACGGAGGTGAAGACAATCTTGTTGCCGTCGCGCGAGATGGTGGCCTCGGCATCATAGCCCGGCGTGGAGGTCAGGCGGCGTAAACCGCTGCCGTCCCGATTGGCCACAAAAATGTCATAGGAGGGGTACAGCGGCCAGACGTAACCACGGGAGTAATCCGGCAGGGGCGGGCAGGCTTCGCTCTCCAAATGTGTCGAGGAATAGAGGATGCGCTGGCCGTCGCCAAAGAAATAGCCGCATGTGGTGCGGCCCTTTCCCGCGCTGACCAAACGCTTCCGGCCACCTTGGGTGTCCATCGTGTAAATCTGATCGCAGGTGTCTGTCCCTTCGTGTCCCTGGAAAATCAGCCACTGATCGTCTGCCGAAAAATAGGCTTCGGCGTTCTCACCGCCGAAGGTAAGCTGGCGGACATTGCGCAGGTGCGACTCGTGCGGGTGATGCAGCGGGAGTTGCCAAGACGAAGTCTTTGCAGGAGGAATCAGGCCCACCCATGCAAAAAGGGCTGCGAAACCGACCAACACGGAACAAACCATGCGCACGAAAAACGCCCTCCAACTAAAAGTTTCCACACTTTGATTGTACTCAGTTCCGGCAGGCGGGCGGCATGCAATTTCCTGTTCTTGTTGCGCCAATGGCTGTACGGGAAGGTCCCGCTCCGACAACTCATCCGCTTGCTTCGTCTCTGAACTCTTCGACCTAGGAAACAAGTCCCATCCAAAAGGTGACCTTCTAGCCATTGCCAGGAACCATTACTACCAGTACTCTGGCAGCGGATTAAGAATTTTGGAAGCGGCAGGGAGATCGAGGCAGTCTGGAATGTTTCGGCCCACCGCAATCAAAGCTAAGACGGGTGATGATATGACAGAACTTACGCCTGCGAAAGATTGGGTTCGGATGCGGGACAACATCCAACGGGCAGTGCTCTCGCTGGATATTTGCTGGAAGTGCCAGCGGGTTACGGAATGCCAGAAATACATATTGGGCAACATGGTTCTGGTATGGTTGTGCCAGGGCTGCCTGGAGGAAATGGAAGACATCCGTCCAGAGCAGCCACGGTGTCGGCCCCGGCGGACCCATCGGGACAAGGCCAGCCGTCCAAACGATTCCTGCGATGTATAGACCCGTTCCCCTAATGGTGGATCTATACAAGGCACCGTTAATCCTTTAGAATCAGCACATACCTCCCTGGTGTTTATATGCAGCAACTGGGGAACGGATCTAGTACCCGACCACGTTACCTTGTTTCTCTTTCCTATCACAGCAAGGGTGGCCGGGACTTGAGGCCCGCACGCTCTCCGTCCCTTCTTCCCGATTTACACCACCTGGAGCGGCCACGACACTACCGACAGAAGCAGGCTTTCGCTTTGTTTCTAGCCCGCTTGCACGGGCGTTCCCTCCCCAATACCCTCTCTGAAGATAACTGCAACCAATAGCTGAATAGCCGCTTGATCTACACCACCGGCTTGCTTAGAATCCCTAAGTCAAAAACATTTTGGCCGAGTTCAGCTATTGCTGGCAGCAATCCTCAAAAACCCGCACCACGCGGCTGGGGGGAAGTTCATGATATTGCCACTGACGCCGATCCGATTTTTGGAGCGGGCGCAGCGACTGTATGGCAACAAGGCAGGAATCATCTGCGAAGGCGAGCGATTCACCTACAATGCCTTTTTCGACCGTTGCTGTCGTCTGGCCGGGGCGCTGTTGGGGCTGGGATTACAGCCGCAAGACCGCGTGGCCTTCCTGAGCTATAACTGCCACCGGCTGCTGGAAGCCTACTATGGGGTGCTGCATGCCGGGGGCGTCCTGTTGCCGCTGAACATCCGCCTGGCTCCGCAGGAGATTGCCTTCATCCTGCGGGATTCCGCAGCGCGGTTTCTGTTTCTGGACCATGACTTCCTGCCCCTCGTCCAAAGCATCCGCAAGGATATGTTGCACGTGGAACATTGCTTCCTTCTGGAGGAAAGCGCAGAGGCTCCCGATTGGATGGACCCGCGCGCCTATGATTCTTTGTTAGCCCATACGTCCCCGCTGCCCTTTGATTTCCTGAAAATTGACGAGAATTCCCTGGCCGAACTTTTTTACACCAGCGGAACGACCGCCGATCCCAAAGGCGTCATGTTAAGCCACCGGACGATCTACCTCCACGCGATGAACGTGCTGGCGGTAGAGGGACTCACGGACGCTACCGTGGAGTTGCACACCATTCCTCTGTTTCACGCCAATGGCTGGGGTTCGGCGCATACGCTGACGGCGGTCGGCGCAACCCATGTCATGCTGAAGAAGTTTGATCCGGCGCAGGTCTGCCGGCTGGTGGAGCAGGAAAAAGTCACGTTCTTCTCGATGGTCCCCACCATGGCCAACGCCCTGGTGCATTGCGCCGATCTGAGTCGTTATGATCTCCGCAGCCTGGAGTGGGCGATGATCGGCGGGGCGGCCTCCTCGGAGAAACTGATCCGCCAGCTTGAGGAAAAAGTCGGCTGCAAGGCCTATGCAGGCTACGGGCTGACGGAAACCTCGCCCGTGCTGACGATTTCCTATCTCACAGAGGCTTTGGCAAACTCTAGCCCGGAGGAACAGACTCGCCGCAAAGCTATGACAGGCCGGCCCATTGTCGGCGTGGAGTTGCGCGTGGTGGACGAGCAAGGCCGAGATGTGCCCCAGGACGGAAACGCACTGGGCGAAATTGTCGTGCGGGGTGACGGGGTCATGGACGGTTACTGGCAGTGCCCCGAGGATACGCAGGCTGCCTTTCGGGATGGCTGGCTTCGAACCGGGGATATGGCGGTTTGGGACGAGGAAGGATACCTGCTCATCATGGACCGCACCAAAGACATCATCATCAGCGGCGGCGAAAACATTTCTTCTGTGGAAATTGAGAAGGCGCTGTATTCCCATCCCAGCGTCTATGAGTGCGCCGTCATCGCCGTTCCGCATGAAACGCGGGGCGAGGTGTCCAAGGCGCTTGTGGTGCTGAAAGAAAATACCGCTGCCTCCGAGCAAGACTTGCTCGGTTTCCTGAAGGAACGTCTCGCCAAATTCAAGGTTCCCAAGTCCATCGAATTTTTCTCCTACTTACCCAAAGGCGGCACGGGGAAGATTTTAAAGAAGGAGCTACGGGAAAAATACTGGGCTGGGCAAGCTAAGCGAGTCCACTAAAGCGTAGGCAGAAATATTCTCCCGACCTAGGGATGGAGCGGTAGATCATATTCCCCTTTTGGAGTGAGGAAGTAATCTAAGTTGATGGGCGGAA
>Ga0155948_1119_pt1 | contig 11715 bp, 8 predicted proteins | sample RifCSPlowO2_02_FD_107602 | JGI IMG/M metagenome (GOLD analysis project Ga0155948, IMG submission 107602) | Acidobacteria bacterium RIFCSPLOWO2_02_FULL_59_13
CCAACAACCAGCAGCAAATCACAGAGGGGCGATGCTGCTTTCACTGCGCCCTGCCGGTTCTGCGTCGCATAACAGATGTCTTGCGCCGGAGGACTGACAATCTGCGGATACTTGGCCTTGAGGGCCTCGACAATCTCCGTGGTGTCATCCAGGCTCAGTGTGGTCTGGGTCAGGTACGCGACCCGAGAGGGGTCCGGGACTGCAAGGCGGGCCACCTCTGCAACGGAGCTAATCAACCACGTCTGCTGGGGAGCCTCCCCAAACGTGCCGATCATCTCGTCGTGATCTTTGTGGCCAATTAAAATAATGGAATACCCCAGATGGGCGAATCGGACGGCTTCCAGATGCACTTTTGTTACCAGCGGGCAGGTGGCGTCAATGACCTGCAACTTGCGCCACACGGCCTGCTCTCGAACCTCCGGCGAAACGCCGTGCGCGCTGAAGATGACCCAGGCCCCTTCGGGCACTTCCTCCAGCGACTCCACAAAAATCGCGCCTTTCCGGGAAAGCTCGGCCACCACCTGGGTGTTGTGAACGATTTCCTTGCGGACATAAATTGGCTTGCCGTAACATTCCAGGGCGATGTTGACGATGTCAATGGCCCGCACCACGCCGGCACAAAAACCCCTGGGCTTGAGGAGCACAATCCCCTTGGGCTGTGTTCCCGTTTCCGCAACAGACGATGCGCCCTGGCGGGTTTGACCCGGAGTCATCGCTCACTCACACTCCTACAGCCATTATATGCAGAAGATTGCACCGGAAGGAACGTCATTCCCAAGATACGCTTTCTCATCGTCCCAACCGCCCGCCGGACAGAGGCCGTAGTTTCGCGTCCTGTCCAAGGAAAAAAGAGGGCCTGCTCACAGGCCTTGCAGTCTAAAAAGGGTTCGCCGTACAGAAATGAACTACTGAATTTCTTTCCGCGCCATCATCTGCTTGGCATTCTCCAGCAGCGCGGCCGCCTGGGGCAACAACTCGATGGCTTTTTGGATTTGCGGGTCGGCTGCCGCTTCCAGTTTATAAGCCTCGTTCATGCCAAAAACAGAAAGCACCAACTCCATCTTGATGCTGTTCCGGATGTACGTCTGATTCTCCATGAGTTCCGCCTCGGTAAAGGAAATCTTCTCCTCTTGCAAGAACTGCCGGAAACGATCCTGCACGGCGTCAGCAACCTCGAAGTCGGAAGGGATGGTTTTGTGTTCGGCCAGGTAGCGCCTGGCAAAATTGAAGAACGCGTAGCTGCGGACCAAACTCTCCTGGAAGCGGTTCAGTTGGCGCTCGGGAATCTCGGCGTCGGGGGAAATGCCTCCGCCCCCATAGACCGGCCTGCCGGAGTCGGTGGTCCGCACGTCGGTCCGCCCGGAGCCGCCGTTGTCCTTGTTTTCTTTATTGTTAAAATAATCGTAAAGAGAAACGCCGGAATATTCGCGCTGGATCAAACGGCCGCTCGGCGTGTAATACTTGGCGGTCGTCAGCGCCAGGCCCGTATTCTCACTCAAAGGATAGACGGTCTGAACCAACCCCTTACCGAAGCTGGCCTCGCCCACAATCAGGCCGCGGTCATGATCCTGGACGGCGCCCGATACGATCTCGGCAGCGCTGGCCGTAAAGCGATTGATCAACACCACCAAGGGGAAATTCTGGCCGCGGTTGCCGCGCGTGGCGAAATACCGTTTTTCGCGGGATGCCCTTCCGCGATGCGAGACGATCAACTGGCCGCGTTGGAGAAACACGTCGGCCACATTGACTCCCTCGGCCAACAGCCCCCCCGGATTGTTCCGCAGATCGAGAACGAGACCCTTCAGCGTACCCGTTTGCATCTCCTCCAATTGATCCCGCAACTCTTTGCTGGTGGTCTCATTGAAGGAGGCGATGCGGATGTAGCCCACGTCAGGGGCAATGCGGAAGGCATGCTCGATGCTGAGCCGGGGGATCTCATCCCGCACAATCATAAACGGCAGCGGTTCCGGATCGCCTTCCCGCAGCACCAGTATCCGAACCGTGGTGCCTTTGGGACCCTTCAGCAATTCCGCTACCTCGGTCGTAGTCAGGTTGTCGGTAGGGGTCTCGTCCACCTGGACGATCACGTCGCCCGGACGAAGGCCGGCCTTATAGGCCGGCGATCCCACAAACGGAGCCAGCACAATCGTCTTGCCATCGCGGGGTGTGACCGTCATGCCCACGCCGTAGTAACGGCCTCGCTGTTCCTCTCGCAGCAGAGCAAAGCTTTTGGGATCAAAGAAATTGGAATGCGGGTCCAGGCTGCGCAGCATTCCTGGAATCGCCCCATTATAGATGACCTTCTCCGCCTCCACCGGCTCGGCGTAATGCTGCTCCACGGTCTGCCAAACCCTGGAAACTTTTTGCAGACTGTTCCGCAGTTCCGTATCTTCGGAGGCGGTTTCCGCCGTCACACGAGGGACAAAAAGGCCGCCCGCCGCCGCACAGATCAGGATCGCCACCAGGACCAGTACAAGTCCTCGAATCTTACGCGTCGTTTTGTACATTTTTTTTCGCGCCCAAGCCTAAGCATATCACAGCTCGCAAAATGTCGCTATAGGGATTTCAAGGTCAGTGATTCACCGAAATGCCCCCAGCCGGCTTTGACTGAGTCCCCGGAAAACCCTATACTGCTCCAAGCGCCTTCACGGATTGAGCGGGAAAGTTTGTAGCCTTTTGTTGGCGGGTATTGGGAAAATGGTAATAAGAAAAAAGCTGTCGCTTGCGACCGCGCTGGTCTTACTCATCTTTTCCTCTGTTCTGCTGGGTGTGGCGGCAGAGCAAGAAATCAGTAACAAAGCGGGAAAGAACTCCGATGACGGCAAGAAGAAACAAACTGGGGACTCTGCAAAAGGAGAAAAAGCTTTCCAGACCCATTGCGAAGTCTGCCACGAAACCGACTCGGAAGAAGTGAAGATTGGGCCTGGATTGAAAGGCTTATTCAAAAAGTCGCCTCACAAGCTGCCCAGCGGCAAACAACATGAACACACAATGGATTCCATCCGCGAACAGATACTAAAAGGCTCTGGCGATATGCCGGAGATGGGACTCGTTTTGGAGCCAAACGAACTGGACGACGTGATCGCCTACCTGCAAACCTTGTAGGGGACGGGCTTCTATCGGACTTCTATAGTAACCACGTTGCCGGCAACGCCATTGGCCGTCAAAACCAGCGGAACGGTTCCGCTGACTCCTGCCGGAATCTGAACGTTCACCTGGTAAACACCCACCAGACTCGGCGCCAAACCGGCAAAATCAACCACCGCCTCAACCCCGCCGACCGTCGCTGTCACCGGAAAAGTCGTTCGCGACAAGGACCCCAAAGGAGCCGGTTCCCCACTAGGCACTGTAGGTGACACAGGCCCGAGTCCGGTGGCAAATACCTGCACAAAGTCGCCAGCCCGAGCCGGCCTGTCCGCGCCCACCGGCAGTTGGCTGCTCGCAAAGGTAATCGCTCCTTCTCCAGTCCCTTGCATATTTTTGCTGAAAATAGCGGGTGCAACCAAAGCCAGCGAAACAGCAACCGGATCGGAAGAAGAAACCTCATTGCGGATGACTAATGATGCCGTCGAGGCATTCAACTCGCTGGGAAGCTGGGCTTGGATTTGCAAGGGAGAGACGAAAAGCAGTGGAATCGGCGAGCCATTGATTTCCACCGAGGTGCTGCCCAGCACACGGGGCCAGGGTAAAGATTGGGCAGAGGCGGTGGAGGCGGCCAGGTTGGTGCCAAAGATAGCAATGATGGAACCTGGAGCAACAGGGGCCGGCCAAAGGGCAAAGCTGGCTCCCCGGACGATTCCCTCCTGGGGAACCGATGGCTGGCCCAAGGAAAACAGCGAAAACGGCGCACGCATAGATGTGCCCGGTACCGTTGCCACGACTTCCACCGGGCCGGTAGACTCCCCCAAGCGGACGCCGACGGAGGCAATTCCCTGCCCGTCGGTCAGCGCTGCCGGAACACTCAGCTCGGCCTCTCCCTGAGTGCCGACGAACTCCACTCGCGCGCCTGCCAACGGAATCCGGTTGTTGTCTCTAAGAGCGACTCGCAAGGGCCGGGGCAAAGAACTGCCCGGTGCGCCTACCTGGCGGTTCCCATCCGTTACAGCCAACGTCAAGTCTGCCGCGTCCAAACCGGCAAAGACCCGGACCACCGCACTGGCCGTCTCAAATCCCGGCGACGAAGCGTTGATAGTGGCAATTCCAGGAGCCAGTCCCGTGATATGGAAAGTGGCGGAACGAGCGCCCGCCGGGATGACCACGCTGGAGGGAAGCCCTGCGGCCGAGGGATTGGAGTTTGCCAGCGTAACGAGCACATTGGAAGAAGCTGTTGCCAGTATCTCCAACTTCGCTTCCGATTGGCTTCCGGAAAACAAGCCCAAGGGACTGGGAGCCAGACGCAACCCCCGAACCAGCGATGTGTTGGCCGTGCTGCGAGTGGAAGTGGCCTGCTCAAAATAAGGCCCCCAGGCCTCCCGAATCGTATCCAGGTGTGCAATCTGCCCGGTGGTCGGCGTACTGCCCTGCGCGCTCACCAGAACAAAAGCAAAGCTGAAACGTTTCGGTGCAATGACGGAGTTCGGGATGCGGGGGCCATTCGCTATTATGATCTGATCCAGCAGCACGTTAGCACGACGCCCGGCAAAGGTAACATTCAATGCAGGAGCGCGGGAGGGGTTGATGGGGATGCTGGGGTCCTTCACCAAAAAGGTGGGTCCTACCTCCTCCGGCGAGCGCAGCCCCATCAGGTACTGGTCAATTTCATTGTAATGTTCCACGGCGCCGGTGGTAGTGAAGGTGCCGTCGCCGTTGTCCCGAATCCGGTTTCCCTCCATCACCGAAGCCTCGGAGTTGAAAAGAAAGCTCCAGTGCTGCAAATCTCGTCCCAATAGAGCGGTGCTGTCGGAAGCCCCCTCGGGGTCGTTGAACCTCACGTAAACCAGGAATCGGTGGCCTGCCTCCTGTCCCAGGATGCTCAGCGTAGAATCCGGCCTCCCGAACAGGAAGCCCGGCGTGGAAGGGTCGGGCGGATAACGTGACAGCCAGCCCATGTTCAACAAACTTTGCAGGCGGGAGCTGCCGAAGTCGCTGGAAAAGTTAAACACGGGCGGCTCGGAAACGCGGCCGATGCCGGTTACATCGTTCGCAATGTTGAGCTCAAAGGCGAAGGCGCCCCCCAAGTCCAGCTCGAAGGTTGTGAACAATATCAGGAAGGCGTAGGCATCCTCATGGGTTTGGTAGAAACGCTGTGCCACTGCCGCAAGGTCCAGAGAAGTGGAGCGGGTAAAGATTTCCGCCGCCGGGCCGGAGAAGTTTGTGCCGGTGGTTTGGCTCAGATCGAGCAAGGTGGGCAGTGCGGTGAACTGGCCCGGCGAAATGCCGACCACCGCTTCGCTGCCGTTGATTCCATTGTAGGAAAATGCGATCCGGCCGTCCGGCTGGAACGCAACCTGGAAAGTCTCGCGCGGCCCCACACCGGTGCTCGAAAAATCGGGGATCGCGCTCCAGGTCACTACAAAACGCGTGGAAGAGGAAAAATAAGTCAATTGTCCGCTGACCGAGGGATCGAGATCGGCAAAGTAAGGGGCAATCCGAGGGGGACCGTTCAAGAAGCGGGCCAGACTCCGCTGCGTGATGGCGGTGTCGCCTTCCTGAAACGTCAGGTTCCCATCGGAGTTGACAAAGACGCCTGTGTAAGAGTTGCCGAAGTAAGGGAAGAAGAATCCCAGCGGCAGTTGCCGAGTGCCGTCGTCCCCGATGTTTTCAGGATTGGAAGCAGGTGCAGGATTGAGCAAAATACCGTTGACGGCAGCCTCGGCGTCAAACTGCGAAGAAACGCTTGCAACCGTGAAACCTCCGGCGGTAGGCTGAAAAAGAAGGGTCGCTTGATCCAAATCGAAGCGGTTTGCCCGGATCAGGAGCGTCCCGTCGTCGGGCAGGACGGCAATGTTGCCGACATCGAGCGGGACGGCTTCCGTCAGGGATTGCGGGAGGTAACCGGCTCGAATCCGCTGGTTCCGATACTGCCGGTGCAGCGCCAGCTCGGTAAGAACCCGTCCCGGATAGGTGCCGGAAATCCCGTCGCCGGCGGCAGTGGCTGCCCAGCCGGCGTGGGGCCAACAGAACGAGAGCAAAAGGAGTACGACCCGAAACAAACGGGACAACGACGGGTATTGGCGCGGGGCGGATTCTGCTTTCATGCTTTCCTTCAAACAAAGAATCGTAGCATGAGTAGCATGAAAAGATGCTCTTTGAAGCGAAAGCCGGTGTGCCAGTTTGCTGAAAGGCAGAGAAGGTTGCCGTTTCGAGCCATCTGTGCCTAAAATAGCTTTCTGGGGCCACGACGGTCAGTGCCAGCGGCCAGGGTGATCCGGCGGTCCGATACTGTGGAAGGAATTGGAAGCTAACGGTTTTTTTGTGTTTGTGAAAAAAGGCATTGCAACGACAGCATCTCTATTGTGCCTGGTCTGGCTGCTGTTTGCTGCGGTCTCCTCCGGCCAGATGCAGCCGATCCCCGAAGGCCTTGTCAACGGCCAAGCCGCCCGGTTTGTTTTGGGGCAGAGGAACTTCTCCGACATTACGGGCGGCACCAGTGAGATTCGCATTGGAGCTACGTCTGCGATTGCTATCGCCGGCAACAAGCTCATCGTATCCGACAGCTCTTTTCTCTCTCCTCCCAACAACAATCGCATCTTGATTTATAACGACCTGCAAGCACTGAAGGCGCGGCTGCCACAGGATGAGTTGCCCCCGGCGGACGTGGTGTTGGGCCAGCCGGACTTCACTACCGCGACTCCGGGCACCGCAGCGGACCGGATGAACCAGCCCGTGGGCGTCGCCACGGATGGGACCAGGCTGTACGTGGCCGAATGGGGTAACAACCGCGTGCTCATATTCCACCAAATCCCGCAAACCAGCGGAGCGGCTGCCGACGTTGTGTTGGGTCAGCCCAACTTCACCAGCTCGGCAGCGGCTCTCGGCCGCCAGGGGTTGACACAGCCCAGCGGCGTCTCCAGCGACGGCACCCGGCTTTTTGTAGCGGACACGATGAACAACCGCGTTTTGATCTATAACCAGATTCCGACGCAAAATGGGGTGGCCGCCGACGTCGTGTTGGGCCAACCCAATTTCGACACCAGGGGATCCATTGTCCTGGCTACCCAATGCCCGCCCACAGCGTCCAACATCTTCTGCAACCCCACCAGCATTACCACCGACGGCCAGCGATTGATCGTCACGGACCTGGGAAACAACCGTGTTCTGATCTACAACCGTATCCCCACCGAAAGCGGTGCAGCCGCCGACATAGTAGTGGGACAACCCGACTTCACCAGCAACGGCCCAGGCAACACGGAAACCACGCTCAACTTCCCGCGCGCCGCCTTCAGCGACGGCGCCCGTCTGCTGATCGCGGACTCCGGCAACAACCGCATCCTGATCTACAACCGCATTCCCACGCAGAACGGGGCCGCAGCCGACCTTGTTCTGGGACAGGAAGACTTCCTGGGAATCATGGAGAGTTGCGCGGCTTCCAATTTTGCAGTGCCCTACTCTGTCGCCAGCGACGGGGAAACGCTTTATGTGAGCGACAGCTTGAACCGGCGCGTGCTCGGCTTTCAGCTTGGGATGCCCCTGGTCAATCGCAACGGCGTGGTGAACACCGCCAGTTTCTCTTCCGACCCCCAAACAGCAGCCTGTTCGGTGTTCCTGCCCCAACCTCCTGTTGCGCCCGGAGCCATTGCTTCGATCTTTGGAAATGACTTGGCGGAGACCTCGGCCGAGGCCGACTCCGCTCCGCTCCCCAGGGAACTGCGAGGCGTGCGGGTCCGCTTTAACGGGATCGAAGCTCCCATCTTCTCCATCTCCCCTACGCAGATCAACGTCCAGGTTCCGTTCGAACTGACCGGCTTCAGCGCCTCGTTGGAAATCGAGAAGCAAACCCCCACGGGCAAAGTCATCTCCACCGCCATCCCCGTAGGCTTGGCCAACGGCGCACCGGGAATCTTCACGCAGGATGGGACGGGCAAAGGCGCGGGCGTCATCGTGCACGCCGACTTCACGCCCGTTAGCGCCGGCGCGCCCGCTTTACCCGGCGAAGCGCTCACCGCCTTTGTCACCGGCTTAGGGAGTGTGGATCATCCGACGGTCAGCGGAGAAGCCGCCCAGTTCGGGGCCATGGGAGGCGTACAGATTGGAGGGTCAGCCGGCGCGGGCCAAACCGTTACAATCACCGTCAACAACCATTCCTATTCCTACACAACCGTATCGGGAGATGCCCTGGATACGGTCGCAGCAAAGCTCGCGGAGTTGATTGTCCGCAGCGACCCGAACGTTTCCGCATCGGTCGATCCGGTGGATTTACAAGTCAGTCTAAGGGCCAGAGTTTTCGGTGACGAGGGATCGAGCATCACGTATTCCGCCTCGACCCCGGAGGGCGCCACGCTGACAGCCGCGGTGAGCAACTCCACTCTGGTGCCGGGAAGCATCGCGTTACAAGGAACTCCTGTGCCAGGCCAGACCGTGACAGTCCTTCTCAATGAAACCCTGATTTCTTATACAGCCGTTCCCGGAGACACTGCCGAGACTGTTGTGATGGAGTTGGCTGAGCGTATCAACGGCGACCCCAACATGTCGGCTACCGCTGATCCCGCCAACGGCATCATCCATCTGGAGCTTAGAGACCCCAGCCTGGATCAGACCATTACCTATACAGCTATCGTGGATTCCGTAGAAAGACTTGCAGCGTTTGTGGAAGGCACCACGACAGTGCCGGGGACTGTCCGGATCGCCGGGACCGCAACCGCCGGCCAAACCGTGAACGTTACGCTGGCAGGAACGCTCTATACTTATACGACCGTTCCCGGCGACACGGCAGAAACGGTTATCCAGGAGTTGGCCAGCCTGATCAATGACGACCCCAACGTGTCGGCCACCCTGGACAACTCTGACCCGGACAATCCGAAACTCAGTTTGCAACTGCGCAACCCGGACTCGGGTCTGACGATCCCCTTTGCGGTCTCGGTTTTCGCAGTGCCTTCTTTCCGGGTGACCACAGCGTATGAACACCTGGCGCCCGGCGTTGCCAATGTCACCAATACCGTCAGCGCAGCCATTGGAAAAGCGATCCCCCTGGTTCCAGGGGACATTTTCTTTGGCGGGACAGCAGCGCCAGGCCAAACCGTGACGATCAGCTTGCTGGAGACACCCTACTCTTATACGACCACGGACGGCGACACGTTGCAAACCGTCGTGAGCAGGCTGGCCGACCTCATCAACGGCGATCCAAACGTCACTGCCACGGCCGATCTCACCAACCTTACGGTTCGCTTGCAACTCCGTAACACAGGACAAGATCAGCGCATCACGTTTTCGTCTTCTTTGTCGCCCGGAGCAACCTTGCTTGTGTTAACACAAAGCTCTCAGAGTACCGACGCCACATCGGTTCCGGTTACCTTTGCCGGTTTGGTGAAAGGAAGCGTCGGACTGTACCAGGTCAACTTCACGCTGCCCGATACCATCCAGCCCAATCCCAGTGAGACCTTGACACTCAGCCAGAACCTGGTTGTGCTAGGCTCCGCCACGAGCGTTGACATCTTCAGTAATTCCGTGGAATTTCCCATCGGCGAACCCCCGTCCAGCGGAGAATAACACCCGGGACGATTTCCCAGGCCCGTTGTTCCGCTCATTTTATAGGGGCTTTCCCGAACTCGCTGGACGGCGGTAGGCAGCTTCAATGCGGCTTTTCATGCCGCCGCGGACGTTGAATTCCCCCGTCACCGTGGCCCAGACGGGCCGGCAAGCACGGACCAAATCTTTCAAAATCCTGTTGACCGCATTCTCATAAAAAATGCCCAGGTTCCGGTAAGCCTGAATGTAATACTTGAGCGATTTGAGTTCCACGCACAACCGGTCCGGCACATACCGAACCGTGATGGCGCCGAAGTCGGGCAGGCCCGTCTTGGGGCAGATGGAAGTGTATTCAGGGATCGTGATCGTGATCTCGTAGTCGGCGAACTGGTTGGGCCAGGTGGCCAACGGTGGCAGGGGCGCGTCCAAGCCGGAAGCAGCATGCTCCTCCGTATATCCGGTTGCCTTTTTCCCCCGACCGCCGGTTACTCTCGCCCTAATCCACTCCTGCACAGAACCGTTCACTTCACAAATTGTGAGGCAGCCTGCGGCTCCGATACGCCCATGATGACGACGGCTCTTTCCGAGCCCGGCTCGATGGTGCCATAGGCGTAGAGAATATCAATTCCCTTCTCGGCCAGCTTGCGGGTTACTTTGCCCAAAGCGCCGGGGCGGTCGTGCAAGTGGACGGTCAGCACAATCTCTTCGCGATACGGCAACGATAATTTCTCCAGCACTTTCCTGGCGGCATCCACCGGGGTGGCTACAATGCGCACCCGCGCCTTGCCAGCTTGTTCCGGCAAGTGAAGCCCCGTGATGTTGACGGCTACTTTGGCAAATTCGGTGCAAAGCGTCGCCAAAGCGCCTCGCTCGTTCTTCATCTGGATCGTCAACTGGATTGCAAGAGCCATCACAACTCCTTTCAGAACATGGAAGTTTTTCCTGCGCACGACCCTATGGCACGGATCTGTCTACGGGAGCGAAAAGAAATACAACAACCCGGCCAATGTCTTCCCGTCAAGAATCTTCTTGTTGCCGATCATCCGCTGCAATTGCGGTACGGAGAAGCGTTGGACCCGGATTCGCTCGTCCGGCTCCGGTCGAGCGGGTCCCGGTTGCGCGCCCTCGGCCAAAAACAATGTCATTTTTTCATCCACGAACCCCGGACTGGGGTAAAACTCCAGCAGCTTCTTCCAGCAAGAGGCGCGATACCCTGTCTCTTCGATCAGCTCGCGCCGCGCCGCCTGCAAAGCCGTTTCACCCGGGTCCAGGCAACCGGCGGGTAGCTCCCAAAGGGAACGTCCCGCCGCCAGGCGAAATTGCCGAATCAACAAGATTCTGCCGTCCGTCAAACGCGGCAGGATAACCGCCGAGCCTCGGTGATGGACCACTTCGCGGACAACGTTCACGCCTCCCGGCTCCACCGCCCGATGCCGCCGCACCGAAAACACTTTTCCCTGGTAGATGAGCATCGAGGAACTTTTGACGACACGCAACAACGCCCTCGTAAAATCGGGCCTCCCGCGCCCGAAGTAGCCGCACGGCGCGGCCTGCGAGTATTCCCTCACTTTCGCAACGCGAGGCATTATAGCACGCCGGCTCCCGGCTCATTGGAACCGGGAGAAGATGTTGCTATACTTTCTTGGCTGGGGCTTGGCGGAGGCTCGGCGGAGGAAAAAGGATGAAGGAATCTCACCGGGGCGAGCATCCCGCGGCCCTCACTACAGTGATTTCGGCGATCCTGGTGGACGATGAGCCGCTGGCCCGCGAGGAACTTGCTTTCCTGCTCAAAGCGCATCACGACGTCCAGATCGTTGCGGAGGGATGCAACGGACTCGAAGCCCTGCAATTGATCAAGGAACACCAGCCGGATTTGGTGTTTTTGGATGTGGCCATGCCCGGCCTCGATGGTTTGGGCGTGATCCGCAAGTTGCTCGATAAGAAGTCCAAGCTAAAAATTCCGCAGTTGATCTTCGCCACTGCTTATGACCAGTATGCCGTTCAGGCTTTTGAGCTGAACGCGATTGACTACCTGCTCAAACCCATTGACAAGGCCAGGCTGGCTCAATCCCTGCAAAGAGTCCGCCGTTC
>Ga0155948_1360_pt4 | contig 11513 bp, 8 predicted proteins | sample RifCSPlowO2_02_FD_107602 | JGI IMG/M metagenome (GOLD analysis project Ga0155948, IMG submission 107602) | Acidobacteria bacterium RIFCSPLOWO2_02_FULL_59_13
GCCAGCCGATGACAATCAACGGAGCGGTGAGATAGACGCCGAGCAACAGAATGCCGTCGAGCTTGGCCTTCCAGCCCAGCCAGGGAGAGCGGAGCAAAGAAAACCAGTAGCTGTGAAAGCACTGCGTATGGCCGATGGCCCAGCGCTCGATCTGGCGGCGGCGCGACGGCCAGGTGGCGGGGACTTCCTCGTAGCACTCGGCGCGGTTGACGTAAACGACTTTCCAGCCTCGAATTGCCAAGCGCAGCGTCAGGTCGGTGTCTTCGGTCAGCGATTTCCGATTCCAGCCGCCGACCGAGTCCAGCGCCGCGCGGCGCACGGCTCCTGCGGTGCCGCCGTACTGGGCAATGAGGCCGAGGTCGTGGCGGGCCTGCTGGTTGACCTGATAGCCCGCCGCGCGCTCCAGGTCGAGCAGACGGGTCAGCAACGAGCCGCTGACGTTGTAAGGAACGACGCGCCCCATCACGGCCCCCACCTGCGGATCGGCAAACGGCGCGACCAGAAATTCCAACAACGATTTGCCGGGAATATAATCGGCGTCAAACACCACCAGGACTTCCCCTCGCGCCTTTTGGCTGGCCTCCTGCAACGCAGCCGGCTTGCCGCGAAGGCCGCCGGAACGATGGAGGGGCTGAATCTGGGGATGGCGGCGGGCGTAGTCCTCCAGAATCTTCCCCGTCGCGTCGGTGGAATGGTCGTTGATGGCAATGATCTCAAAGCAGCCCGGCTCGCGCGGGTAGCCGGCTTCCAGCAATGCCTCCAAAACGTCAGCTGCTACGTCCTCTTCGTTGTGCATCGGCAGAAGAACACTCACCGAAGGCAGATGAAAGCCCGCCAGGTCCATGTAGTTCCGTTTGCGAGGTCCGAAAAGACGATAGAGCGCAAACAGCAGATGCCGCACGAGGTAACAGGACAACACCACCAGCACGAAAACCGCAACGACCTTGGCGAGCAGAATCATCCCCATGCCTCTTTCTGCCGGTAAAGACGAACTGCGGCGCGATCTACTGCCAACGAGTAGAAGGCTACGATATAGAGGAAATCCGCCAGAAAGCCGAACGCGAAATAAAAAAACAGCATCCAGAGAGGGCCCAGGTAATAAAAAGTGGCCAGCGCCGTAGCCAGCCGTACCGCCGACCACAAAAACGAGTAGAAACCAAGCAGCGCCAGCCAGAAGAGCTTCATCCACAGCGGAACATTCAACAGGAAAAACCCCAGGAGCCAAATCCAAGGAAGCAGTAGCCAGAGGTAGGTCTCGCCACGGTACCACAGCGCACAGAAATCCTCAGAGGAATAGGGAAGCGCCGGAGAAACCGCCTTGAGATAGAACAACGTAATGCCCAGGCTCAGCGGCAGCGAAAACAACAACGGCTTCCAGGGAGCGGGCCAGCGGCGGAAACCAATCAGGAAAAGGATCGTCGTGAGGCCGAGAAACAGCCAGGGATAGTAAGGGTGTATTTGATAGTCCAGAAAAGGAGTGCGGAGCAGGGGCGCGGAGGATCCCGGCCAAATCTCCGCCCAGCGGCCTATTGCCCACGGAACACCGGACCATTGCAGCAAGGCTTCCACAATGCGGGAATGCGCCAGCCATACGGACGAGAGCATACGGACCAGGAAGAAATTCAGCAGGATGGCAACTGCCAGGCCTTGTACCAGAAAGGCGGGACGGAAGAGGATGCGGCGCAAGCTGCGGTGCGGCACAGCGGCAATCCTGCGCCATGTAGCCGCGCCTTGTTCGCCGTTGACTGCAGCCCCGTTCCTCATCCGGCGCTCCCGGAAGCCTTCTGGAGGTGGGTGGACCATTTAGGGAGTCCACCGAAGCGGTCGCAAACCCGATGGTGCCGCGTGCAGAAGCATACGGCAATTGCCGCCAATCTCCAAGCGCGGATTCTGAGTCGGCAGAACGGAAGCTGCACACCGAGTGGCGGGAAAGCGCAGCGCAGAGCGTCTGGACGTATAATGATTTCATGCCCGCTTATGACGCGATCATCATCGGTGGAGGAATTATCGGCTGCACGCTGGCGCGGCAACTTTCCGGCCAGGGGATGAAAGTGGCGGTGGTGGAAAAAGGAGTGCCGGGACAGGAGGCGTCCGGGGCAGCGGCGGGGATGCTGAGCCCATCGGCCGAGGCCGAAAAAGGCAGTACTCTGTTCGAGCTGTCCCGCGCCAGCCTGAAGCTCTATGGCCCGCTGGCGGCTGAGCTGTGCTCGGAAACCGGCCTTGATCCCCAATATCGAACCGAGGGGACGCTGCTCGTGTTTGAGAGCGAACAAGAACGCCAAGCCATGCTGCCAGCCATCGAATGGCAGCGCAGCCAGGGGATTGCCATCGCGGAGATTTCGGGGCAAGACCTCCGGAAGCGGGAACCGCTGTCCGCCGAACTGCCTGGGGCATTCTACTTGCCCGAGGACCACCAGATAGACAACCGGCTGCTGATGCGCGCGCTGGTGGAAAGCTGCCGCCGACGCGGAGTGGAATTTATCCTGGGCAAAACAGTCTGTGCAGTGGAACGCAACGGCAGCCGCGCCAGCGGAGTGCGGCTGGAAGACGGCTCACTGGCGGCACGCAAAGTGATCAACGCAGCCGGGGCGTGGGCAGGCTCGATTGAGATTGCGGGAATGTCGCCCGCGCCCATCCGTCCGGTCAAGGGCCACATGATCGCTCTGAAAAGCGAGCAGAGTCCGCTCCAACACGTGGTCCGCAGCCATCGTTGCTACCTGGTGCCGCGCCGCGACGGGCGGGTCATCGTCGGCAGCACCATGGAAGAAGCGGGGTTTGACAAAGAACCACGCGCCGGCCCGCTGGCAAAACTGCTCCAGGCAGCCCTGCATTTCTGCCCGGCCTTGGAGAAAAGCGCGGTGGCTGAGTTCTGGGCTGGCTTGCGTCCGGCCTCACCGGACGGACTGCCGCTGCTCGGGCCAACGGCACTGGAGGGCTACTTCGTGGCTCTCGGCCACTTCCGCAACGGAATCGTGCTGGCTCCGATTACCGCAGAAATCCTTTCGGCGTGGCTTTTGACCGGCCAGCCGCCCTCCGGCGTGGAGCCATTCTCACCACAGCGGTTTGCAGGTTCTCCTCACAAATAAAGCGGGTTGGCCAGCGTGAACTCCAAACGGGATTCGGAAGGAATCTGGACCTTCTCGCCGCGAGTGAGAACCTGAATCGCAGTGCCGGCTCCGGCTCCGGCAGCAGCCCCGGTGGCTGCGCCCTTGCCGCCGCCGGCAATCGCGCCAATGGCCGCGCCCAGCGCAGCGCCGACGCCCACGCGCGTGGCGGTTTGCCTGCCCCGCGAGGCGCCGGCTTCCGACACCTGGCTGGTTGTGATCTCTCGCCTGTAACCATCAATGGTGATGTCCAACAAGACCAAGGTCAGCTCGGAGCGGCCTTGAATGCGTCCGGCCTCCGCCACCTCGGTCAGTCTCACCGTAACATCGGCTCCCCGCGAGGCAATGGTCTTCCCATTGATGACCAGTGGCTCATCCAGGCTGGCGCGAAATGTCTCGCCGATCTGGTTCACGGAGGAATCCACCGGGTCAATCATGCGGATCGTGATCAGAGTGCCCGCCGGCACCGTGACCCCCATCTGCTGGGGCGGCCGGGTTGCCGTGGAGGCGGCCGATTGCAGGGGCTGGCTGCGCCCCGCTGCATACGTAGGAGCGGCGATAGGAGCCGCAGGGGCGCTCGCAGCCGGTTGCGGAGTAAATGTGATGCTGTTGATCTCCGAGTGCCAATACTTCTGCTCTTTGCCTTCTACGACAAATGTGATGGAATCCCGGTCTCCGTCCCGAAATTCGCCGGTAACAGTCTTGCCGTCCTTCAGGATCAGGACGTCAGCCGATACAAATGCCGGCACGCCAGCCAGCAAAGAAACTGCCAGAATCCAATGAAACGCTTTCATGTCCATATCCCCCCTTTGGGATCCCCCAAAAACCCTTTTCTGTTGCCTGTCTCGGGTCATATCGTTCTCTTTTTATGATGCGACTGAAGAGGCGAGTGGTCAACTCGATTTGAATTTTTCGCCTGGCCACGGACAAACCGACGACTCATCGGTCAACGATCCATGCGGAAATCCTGCCTGGCGAGACCTTGCCACGGCCGACAGGGATTTCGCACACATTGAACACCGCTTGGGAATCCTCTGGACTTTTGAAAGTTCACGAAATGCCCACGCCAGAACTAAGGGGAGCACCTCACTCGCCGCAAGCGGTCGTTACCGCATGACGGCGCGGCGGCCGCGGTCAATGAATTCCATGGCCTCGTCCACAACTTCTTTGCCGCGCCCGTAAATCTGTTTGCCTTTCCCCAGGACTTCCTCGCCGGTCTCGGTCAGCCGCTCTCCGGTATCCTCGGCATAGCGCATCATCCGCCGACGAGCCTTGCGGCCTTCCTTGGTAGCAAACAAAAAAGTCAGCCCCGCGCCCAGGCCCGCGCCTGCGAGGAGCCAAAGAAACCGTTCTCCGCTGCTAGTACCTGTTCTCATCTTCGTGCCCTCCCCAACAACGGCTGCCAACTTGCTCAGGCAGGTTAGTGAAGGGACCTCTTCCGGAAAATCACAGAGGCAACCCTCACGAGGGATCGTTCCACTGAACGTCCATTAACATTATACGCTACGTATAATTAGAGGACAATCGGGACGGCTGCGTTGCTTGCCCCCTCTCTTTTTTGGATGACAGGGGTTCGGCTGGCGCAAGAATCAGCGCTGGTGGGACAGGACCTGCTCGCGATAGTCATTGGCCTCGATGGAAACCAAGCTGCACATTTCGTATAGGCGGGAGCGAACGCGTGAACCTACGCGATCCGTCAGGGTGTCACCGATTCGGTACTTGCCACTCGGACTACGCTCCTGCACGTCCTTCGGGTTATCCGGCAAATTGGAGGTGATCAGGGTGAGCTTCTTTTGGTTGTAACGATAATTGAGTATGTAGGTAACGGTATCCTCCACCCAGTCTGTGACGCGGTTGGCTCCCAGGTCGTCAATCGCCACGACGTCCGTTTCCAGCACCGGACGCAGCACACCGCTTTCCGTGCTCAAGGAAACCGGGTTGTAGCTGTCGCGGATTTGTTGCAACAGTTCCTGAAAGGAGTAAAACAGGCAGTCCGCCTTTTTCTGCGCCATCAGCTCTTTCAGGATGGCTACAGTCAAATGCGTTTTGCCGACACCAGGTTTGCCGAGAAAGAGAAGGCCCTTCTTCACGAACGGGTATTCCTTGACAAAGCCTTTTGCCTGCATTAACGCATTATCCAAGCTCAACCTGCTCTCGTCTTTGGCGAAGGTGATGTCAAAGCTCTCAAAGACGCACTGGCGATAGCGTTTTGGGATGCGGGCGCGCTGGTCGGCCCCCCGCTCATACAGTTGCTGCCGGCAGGTGCAAACCTCCACGGCGCGCGAGCCTTCGCGCTCCACCGGACGCCAACCCGTTCCGTGGCAATGGGGACACTCCTGCTTCATCGAAAGAGCCATCGCAGATCACCAGCAGCATAGACCAGGGACCGCCTTTTGGCAACCGCCGGCGGGCAGAGATCGGGTTATTGCGAAACTGCGGGAGCAATCATAAAAAGCGGCAGAGATCGGAAGAGACAAGAACGGGCTCAATAACGCGCGAGAAGACACAACCGGCCCAATCGAGAGTTACCTCAGGAGCTGAAGCCGTGCCCTAACGATTGCCCGAAAATGACCATTTTTGAGACCGGCTCAAGCCTGGGAATCCACCTGCGGTTCCCATTCCGGCGGGCCAGCCTACGGAACGATGAGGCCCCCGTTGGCGACTGCGATGTTGTTGCGCGCGGTTTTCTTGACCAGGTACATGGCATCATCGGCGAGGCGGATTAAGTCCTCTTTGTTCTGCGCATCGTCAGGAAAGCAAGCCACACCCAGGCTGGCTGTGATGGAGATGTTAAAGCCCTCGTCTTGCAAAAAGATGTGTTCTGCGATCAACTGGCGGACCCTGCGGGCGACGTTGACGGCGCTGCGCTTGGGGGTTTGCGGCAACAGGATCACGAACTCGTCGCCGCCGTAGCGGAAGCCGAAGTCAATCAGGCGCAGGTGCCCCTTGATGACGTTGCCCAACTCGCCCAGCAACTTGCTCCCCGCCATGTGGCCGAACTGGTCGTTGACCGCCTTGAAATAATCCAGGTCAATGAAAATCAAGGAAAACTCATACTGGTACCGTGTGGAACGGTAAATTTCAGCTTCCAGGATGGAGAACAAATGGCGGCTGTTGTAGAGGCGGGTGCAATCGTCGGTGATGGTGAGTTCGTGAATGCGCTGGACGTAGCGGGCGTTTTCAATGGCGATGGCGGCATAGTCGGCCAGCGCCTGGAGCCGGAACAAATCATCCTCATCCAGCTTCAGCTCCGCAACGTAGTTGATCAGTTCAATGACCCCCATAATCCTCTCTCGACCGCGCACCGGAACGCAGACAATGGAGCGAGTCTGCACCTTCGTCACATCGTCCAAGCGGGGAGCAAACCGGGGGTCTTCCATGACGTCGGGGATGACCAGGTGTTCGCCATGCTGGGCCACCCAACCGGCAATGCCTTCGCCCCGCTTGAGATGGACGTCCTTCAGCGCGTCGGCCCCCTGTCCGATGGCAATCTCAAAGTGCATGTCTCCTGTATCCTCGTCCACCAGCAGCAACGACCAGGTGTCGGGCCGAAAGAAACTGCTGATTTTTTCCATAATGGTTTGGAGAACTTCGTTGAGGTCCAGAGTGGAAGTGAGGGCCTTTCCTACCTCATGGAAAACAGAGAGTTCCTTAATCTTTTTCTCTAAATCCACGATGCGAGGAGTATCTGCCATATCTGCCACGGAAACGGAACAATTGCCTGGTTTCCAGCCCAAACCTGCGCCTATTATAGCCCCCGCCCCGAAACAGGGCAATTAGAGTTTGACACTCCCCGGAGTGAACCATATGATAACCATTGGATTGTGTTGGATTGCGCGGATCGGCCAGCCACGGACAAAAAATGGGGTCCTTGGGCGAGAACTTGAGAAAAGAGCGGGAAGCGCGCGGCATTTCCCTGGAGGAAATTTCACAGCAGACTAAAATCAGCGTGCGCCTGCTCAGATTCATCGAAGAGGAGCATTTTGAACAGCTTCCGGGCGGGATTTTCAACAAGAACTTTGTACGTCAGTACGCCCGCTACGTGGGACTGGACGAAGAAACAGCGATTCAGCAATACCTCCAGGTCATCAGCACAAACCGGGAAACTCCTCCCATACCCAAGACTCCACTGCCGGAGGCATATGAACCGGCGCTGGGAATTGGCTATCCTCGCTTAATCCTCACAGCAGTGATCCTGGGAGCGCTGATAGCAGGCATCGTTTACGGAGTATATCGGTTTCGGGAACGGCTCACCGGAAGCAACCAGCCGACCGCCAGCGCTTTGACCGAAGCAGATCGTTCGCTCCAATACGGCAGCACGGACGGGAACGGAACGCAAGATCCGGCCACGGGCATTTCCGCAAACGCGGGCGAGGCGCTTCCGGGCAACGGGGGCGGAGCCGACAGCACGGCGGCATCTTCTTCCCAACCGAGTTTACCGGAAACAGCTTCTTCTGCTGCCGGGGAACGCTCGGATTCCCGCAGCGAGGCCCGCGATTCCGCCACGATCCCCGGTGAAGAATTGCAATTGGAAATTGCCTCCCGCGGAACTGTCTGGCTTTCTATTGCCGCCGACGGCGAAACGTACTGGCAGGGCACCATGAGGGCCAACGAAACGCGCCAGGTGAAAGCGCAGGACTCTGTCCGCATGACGATCGGGGATGCGGGAGCCGTGGAACTGATCTTGAATGGAAAGCCATTGCCCCCGGCAGGAAAAGCGGGGGAAGTAAAAACCATCACCGTGACCGCCAAAGGGTTTCCCGCGCCTCCCACTTAAGGATCTACTGTGTCGCCCAACCCTGTTTCTTCCGGCGAATTTTCGCACCAAGAAAAGCTATCTTCCTGCCCTGGTGGTGGAGAAAGCGTACTCGGAGTGCAGTTGGAACCGCTGCTGCAACAGCTAATAGATTCGGAAGAGTCCGTACGCCAAAAGGCGCAGGAGACCTTGAATGGTCTTTCCGACGAGCAATGCGTAGAGATGCTGGCTGACCCAGAGCTTCCCGAAGCGCTGGCCCGTCACTTCCTGAATCCAGCCCATGCCCGGCCGTCGTTGCTCAGCGTTTTGCTGACCCATCCTTCCGTCCCGCAGGACGCGATTGCGACACTGGCGGCAACAGCGGGGCCGGAACTGATCCCGGCGGTGCTGGAGCATATGGATTTGCTCAATACAGCGGCTCTGGTGGCGCTCAAAAAGAACCCCGCCTACCAGGTCCAACAGCAAAAACCCGCCAGTCGCGTCGCGGGGCTGACGAAAGAAGAAAAGCTGGCCCTGGCGCAGCAGACCCAGGAGATTCGCCATACGGAGCAGGTCAGCATCCTGGCAGCGCTGGCGTTCGACCCCGATGAGGCGGTACGGCGGGCCGCGCAAGAAACGCTTGCTCGCCTGCCGGACGAGCAGTACGTCGAGGCGCTGACGGCTCCCTACCTGGATGACAACGTAGCCCGCTATTTTCTCGACTCGGCGCAGGCGCGGCCGTCGCTGGTGCCGATCCTTCTGTCTCATCCGGATGTTCCTCAAGACGCCGTCGCCGCCCTGGCTGCCACTGCCGGAGTAGAACTCATTCCGGTATTGTTGGATCAACTGGACCTGTTGCACACAGCAGCCCTGGTGGCGCTCCGGGACAATCCGGCCTACCTTTATTGGCAGAAGGAGCCGCCCAGCGAAGGGATGGTCGTGGAATTGGACCTGCTTCAGATGCTGATCCAGGAAATGGAAACCGGAGAAGCGCAGCGGGGTTGGGCTGATGAGGCCGAAATCGAAGCGGAAGCCAAGGCATCCCCCGCGCAGCAAGGGATTGTGCAGAAAATCGCCAAGATGAGCGTGGCGCAGCGCGTCAAGTTGGCTTTACTGGGAAATCGCGAAGAACGGGGCCTGTTGATCCGCGACTCGAGCAGAGTTGTCACGCGCGCGGTGCTAGGTTCCCCCAAGCTGACCGATGGCGAGGTGGAAAACTTTGCGGCCATGAGAAACGTGAGTCAGGATGTATTGCGCCTCATCTCTATGAATCGCAAATTTATCAGGAATTACACGATCCTCAAAAACCTTGTCAGTAATCCCCGCCTGCCCATTGATATCGGCCTCTCCCTGCTCAGCCGCTTGATGGTCAATGACCTGCGCGCAGTGTCCGGCAGCAAAGAGATTCCAGATACTACGCGCAAGATGGCGGAAAAGTTGTATAAGGCGCGGCAGCACTCCTGAAACGGCAACAAGCAGCGGAATTGTCCTGCGGAAAATGCTTGGAATTTTCCAGCAGATGATTTATTATTGGAGCCACATTTACTGATGAGCGGCGAGGCTCGGAGCCGGAAAAGAGGCGGAAGGAAGCTCCGACTTCGAGGGCACAAGCAGAAAGGTAATCTCTGAGGTTCCAGAACCTGTTGGCGCGCGAAACCAAGCCCCAGGGAGTAGGAGCCATCGTTGGCAGGAGCCACGCCGGGCATCAGGACAATGTAAACATTTCAGTGCGAGGAGTACTGCGGCTATGAAACCGCTCTTGTCTCTCGCTGTTTCACTGTTAGTAGTCTTATTGTGCTTCCATCACTCCGGATTCACCACAGCCGCCTGGGCAGGCGCTCAAAATCAACTACAAACACGAAGCACTGACGATGCGGCCCGCCCGGCCAAGCCCGGCATGGTTCACATCCCCGGCCCCCTGCGATCCTTTCTGAGGATGGCGGCGATCAGCCAGAAGTCCACCCCGGAGCAGGTGCTTCCTTTCCTGAGCCGGAATGTGGTGGTGGGGGGCTATCACTACTGGCAAGACAAAGCCAACAAACCCACCGAGTACATGGTGCTGCTGAAAGGATACATGCAGCAGGCCAGAGAATTGGAAGAGTTGGCCGGCACCGAAGGCGTGATCCAAGTATCGAATTGCACCGAGGTGCAGCCCTTGCTGCAAGTCCTGGGTTACCGGCTTCGGGCGGCCTGCGGTCCGGACGCTGTTTTGGAAACCGCCGACCCCGATAAAGCCTTCCTTACGATTGATTCGGCATTTCCACTGGTCGAACTGGAACAGGCTCTGCGCCGGGGCGAACCATTCGTTTACCCCTATTCCAGCTCTGAAGTCCCCACGATCTTTCAGCCATCCGACTGGAGTTTGGTGGAGAAGGACTTGTTGGATGCTCTTATGGAAGACCCCTCCTTGGCGCGGCTGTATTGGGCCATTTACCGCTTGGATGACCAAACCCGGTCATTCTTGCGCCAGTCTCCGGGGCTGCAAAAACTCATTCTATTGGCGCCCGTATTGGATTTCTATGGAACCAACTTGCGGATTCGATCCGGACGAGTCATCGTGCCGGGAGGCACGACAGCCGAACCGGCCTGGAAAAACCTGGTAGGAGCCAACCCAGACTCCCCCGGAGAGTTTGTGCTGCGGCTGCTGGAGAAGGATCAGGGGTGGCTGGCGGTTTATTTTGACGCGCTTTCCTGGCCGACAGCAACGCTTCAGGCTTACTTTACCGAGCCGGACCGGCTCAAACGCTTTTATGAAGCATGGCGCGGCAAGGACACCTCCGCTTCTCCGGCGCGACCTGTTTTCCGCCCCACACCGTGGCTTGTGTTGCTGGTGACCCGATTGCACCTGGATCCAAACGGGCAACCGCTGGTGCCCGGAAATTTGGAGGTCTGGAAGGAGATATTCCGCCGCACCAGCAACACGAGAACGATGCGCGATTGGGCCAAGCAAGCCGGAGGCTGGAACAGGCCGGACCAGCTCATTGAAGCATTCTTCTCGCTGAGCCGTATCCCCGGCCGGGACGGGCCCTTGCAAATCTATATGCTGCTCAGCGAAATGGACCGGCGACGGCCTCCGCAACGCCGCTTGAGCCACCAGACTGTCCGTTTGCTGGCAGAAAAGTTTTCCCGCTACAGAGACCAGTATGTGGCCTTCTCAGAGTGGGATACCCTGGACAATGACGCCATCGTGCGGTTTGTGCGCACGGCGGATACAATTGATCACATTTCGGACCGGATGGTGCGGGCCAATGCTCGGGGCATGTATCAGGCCGTAGTGGGGCTGTGGCAGATTTTGGCGCGGCAGCACCAGATCCCCGAAGAACTCCAGAGCGATTCCTGGAAACGCGTCATTTATCCCTTCGGCGGCATTCAAAGTTCCGAGCAACTTTTCGATGCTGCGCGGAATTCGTTACAGGAATTGTGGCAGGCCGCTTCCGGCAAATTGGCCTTCTCCCAAGAGAATCTTCTCGTGACCCTGGCGGGACCCACTCCCACCGACGCGGGCGGCGAACAGGTCCGGCAGGTGCTGGCCGGCCGCATGCGCACCGCGCTGGATGCGCAGCGGTTGGTTTCCCTGGATACCCTCTTCCAACTGGCCGACGGACTCCAGAACATGGCCCAGGGAAAAGCCGTTTCCGAGTCGCTGATTCGGCTGGCAGGACAGATTCGCGAGT
>Ga0155948_1393_pt2 | contig 11072 bp, 10 predicted proteins | sample RifCSPlowO2_02_FD_107602 | JGI IMG/M metagenome (GOLD analysis project Ga0155948, IMG submission 107602) | Acidobacteria bacterium RIFCSPLOWO2_02_FULL_59_13
GTTTGCTCTGAGGGTGGGAGGGTCTGCGCGCAGCGCAGTCGTCTCTATCAGCCGCCCGCCCAAAGATACGAGGTGCTTTACGGATCGGCCAGTGCGCATCTTGTTGCGCGCGGTGACGATCAGGGAGTCTGGATGAGATCTGACTCGCAGGCCGAAGTCCTCGGGACGCCTTCCGGCGCGCTCCATCCGCCGAAATTCGTCGCGGAGTTCCTCGCTGGCTTCGCAAATGTGTTCGTACCAGGAGATCGCGTCCTTTGTCATGTAGATGCGGCATGCATCCTCGTACGCATCCCGATAGCCGAACCAGCGTCCCATCTGCAGCAAAGTGTCGTACATGATGGAGTTGCGCAGAAAGTAGCTGACGGTGAGCCCTTCCAAGGTAAACCCGCGGGAAAGGGACAAGCCACCGACAGCGATCACATGTAGCCCCCTCTCCCTGTACTTTCTGTAGTCCAAGGTATCGGGGGACCTGCTGTTGATCGTCCGTACCTCGACGGGTCCTACGGCACGAGCAAGCAACGGCTGAATCTGATCCCACTGTTCTCGAACATGAGGCTGATACCGTTCAGTCCAGACGGCGTGCAGGGCGCGAAGCTGGGGATCGCGTAGCGCTTCCGCGAGGGGAAGGAGTGCGTGCCCCTGGCAGGCAGTCCGAAGCGTATTGAGAAAGTCATTAATCAGGCCAGTAACTTTCCCTTGGACGCTGTTGAAACGGGATACGTTTACCAACATCGAAGAATGAGCTGCTTCGTGACCGCGTGCTATTCGGATAGCGCGGCTCAATACAAAGGAGCGCGTGGCCTCGCACAAGCTTTCGGGGAGGTTGGAAGGCTCGTGCGAAATCTTGTGTCGTTCAGGAAGCGTGGTGTGGTGATCGCTGATCGGTTGCAGTGTGTGGCGCAGATCTCCATCGGCCATGAAAATGCGCTCGGGACCGACGTAGTTAGTCGGAGCATCCAGCGAAACGATGAAGTGGCGCGGAAACAGATCTTCGCGCTTCATCGCATCGACCGACTCCGGGTCAATAAAGATGTTTGCGAAGGGTGTTGCCGTGTAGCCAACGTACGTGTTCCTGTCGAAGAGGGAAAGCAGCTCCCGCAGGCGCGCATTTATGCTCGTGGGGCTGGTAGCGTCAGAGGCCGTATTGATAGAAGCGTTGTCGGCTTCGTCATCAATGAGCAGCATCGGGATGCCCGAGATTCTTCCGCCCGAATCCTGGCTGTTGTTCCTCAGCCACTCGATGAGGTTTCGAAGGATGTGCCCGTTCTTCTTCATCACGAGAATTACAGGTTCCTTGACTGCCTGAAGCGGAACCGGCAGCTTGGCCCGCGATATGCTGAAGTCGGAATCTCTGGACGTAAGGGACATCGGCCGCCTGTCGAGTCCGAACTTTCCGACGCCGGCTATGGCCTTCGAAGTATCGATGCTTCCTCCGGCTTCGGAATCCAGACCGATGAACCCGTCCTCTATGCGTTCCTGCGTCTGGACGCGCAGGTTCTCCTGTATCCCGGTCAGCAGGACGATGAACCGATATCCATAGTCCGCTGCCTTGCAGATTGCGCCAGTGTAATTCGCGGTCTTTCCCGACTGAACATGTCCGACGACGAGACCTCTTCTGCTCCACGCGCCGAGTCGATCCGGGTCTTCAAATAGGCCCACGATCTTGTCCGAGTCCTTGTCGAGCACGCCCAACACTGCCGGGGCGAATCCGCGTACTTGCTCCAGCCATTTCCGGTACCGCGGGTAGTAGAAGAGCTTCTGTTCGGCCCTGCGCTGCGGCAGCCACTCCTGAAACGGCAACTGGATCTTCGAGGCATCAGTCATTCCGATGACGAGTTTTGCCTCTATTCGCTTTGCCGCGTGCTCGATTTGATCGTCGTCTATCTGTCCTTTGAGATCAGGACGCAGCCCCAGCATCGTTCTGAGAACGTTGCGAACATCTTCCGGACCCGGTTCCGGCATGTTCACCAGGAAGCCAATTGCGCTTGCCTCGAGTCCTTCGAGTGACATTACTATTTGTCCCTGGATACTTCGTTGACGATGCTCTCGAGCACGTGTGGCCAGGACGCAAAGGGCTCGATGCCGAGCAACAGCGACTTCAGCTCTGCCTTGTCTGCGCCTGGATTGGCGTTCAGCATCATTCGGGCCAGATCGGCGAGGAGTTCAACATCCGGCAGCGCCTGTTCGACCTTGCGGGGATAAGCCGCCATGTCTGTGAACATGAGCGGCACGGGAAACGCGGAACCAATCATTCGGAGAACTGCATCAAACCGACGACGCGTATCCTCGTCCAGATCGGCTCTCAGGTCCTCGATCAGAGGGTGTTCCTTGTTGATCTCGTACGAAATGCGATCGTTGAAGGATTGCCTAAGCCAGACGGGATTCGTGTTCCGCATCTGGATTGCTTTGCCGCGATGAGTGTAGGGTCGCTTGGCTGACCCGCGGATCTGTTCGACCACTTGCCGCATGCGGTTGCGGACGGCTTCAGGTGGGCTCGCGCGGGATTTTCGAACGTCGATGGTCCAAAGGTGGTCGAGGCTGTTCGATATGACGATTCTGACCCTGGCGAGCTTGGTGAGCTCCTCCTGTCTACAGAGTCGGAACCATGTTCCGTGCCGGATGAGACGGCGATTCCGGTAAACGTAAAATCCTTGACTGCGAAGGTAACCGTCTTCACCCGCGTATTTTTCGTACTCGTCGGGTGAAACTTTCGTGTGATGAGGAAGTACATAGGCTTGGATCAACACTTCCTCGTTTTCTAGGCGTACGCGCTCTTCAGGCAGATGAGCGGTGGCTGGATTGCGTGCATTGAATGGTTCAAAAGGCTCAAGCTCATTGTTGTTGATGAGGATCTTTACGCGCTGTGATCCCGGTTCTGGTGACATGAAGCGATGGAATACGAGCGAAACGTGGTTGCGAATGCTTTGTACGCGGTCATTCAATATCGTGTGCGCGCGGTCGCCGTATGAGCCAATGTCGAGGCGGTCCAATTGCTGCCAGAGGACGTACGTCCCAGTCTCGGGAAGCTCGTTGAACGCGGGCAATGCATTCAGATCTCTATCCGACACTGTCAGGAGGATCCAGTCGTTGCTTCGATTCACCTCCTCGAGGTCCCAGCGCCTCGCCGACGTCGCTCCAGCTTTTCTGGAGACCACTGTCAAACAGCGACACTGCGAAAACGAAGCTGTCTTGAGGCCGAGACCAAAGCGACCAAGGTCGTCACGGCTTCGCTGTTCGCGCGGATTGCGGCTGCCAGGGCGCATGGCCTCCACGAGTTCCTTTTCCGTCATGCCGTGGCCATCGTCGATGAGCGCGATCCAAGGCTGCTCACGGTGCCAGCCGAAGCGGATATGGACGGTTTTCGCTCGGGCAGTAAGGCTGTTGTCGATAATGTCGGCAACGGCCGCCTCCAGCGAATACCCGATGTCGCGAAGAGCCTCGATCATCGCGGCGGGATTTGGAGGAAGTCGTTGACCGCTCACTTTGTAGAGCGCGTGACTACTTTGGTATCTGTGGCGATGCGCTAGCGTAACTGGCTTGGAAGGTAGCGGCAGGCCTGTAAGGACAGGGGTTTCTGTGCGCGGTTCGAGAAAGCGAGATACGCGCGCGATCAACCTGGGGCGTATGGGAGTGCAGGCGCGGGTGCATAGCCACTCGAGCCCTCGGCAGATCGCCGTTCTCGCTGGCGGAGGACCATCCTAACCAAGAAACGCTTGCCGTTTGCAGGCTATGTATAGCAATTTCATAGGCTTACGTATTTTACGCGACGTGTAAATCGGAGTGTAAAATCTCCCTTTAGCTTTTGCAGAAGGAGGACGTCGTGGGGCAAAAGATGCGGGAAGCGCCCGTGTTCTACACGCTCGCCCAAGTCGTCTTTAACCCGGTGCTTCAGATGGGCGATTTCGTGCCAAAAATCCAGGATCGCTTGCGACACGACGGCTTTCCGGACTTTCGGAAAGAACAGCGGCGGAAGATCGCGTTATCTATGGGGGAAGCTGAAGGACAGTCCGCGCAAGCGACTATTCAAGAGGGCCCTACACGTTGGCGCTTTGTCGATTCGAGTCAGACATCGGGATATGTCTTGGAGCCGAACACTTTGGTGTACCACACGACGGCCTATGAAAACTTCGAAGCGTTCTCAAAGCGTTTATTCGATGGTCTTCGGCTCGTGCATGAGCATGTTGGCTTAGCTTATATCGAGCGAATCGGGCTTCGATACTTGGATGCGATTGTGACCAAGGATGGTGAATCATTGGCGCAATACTTGTCTGCAAACGTTCTGGGCCTGTCGTCTTTAGCCAAAGGAAAGTTGCAGCATTGCTTCACGGAGACCGCTGCGGCTACAGAAGACGGTACGCTGGTCGCTCGGGTGCTCATAACGGAAGGCGATTTGGCCATACCGCCGGATTTGTTCCCTTTGGGGCTTAATTTGGGGAGCCGGTTTGTAAACGTCAAAGGTCGTCACGCGATTCTTGATACCGATCATTTTTGGGCAGAGCGGTTTGATTTTGATCTTGAGAAGGCGCAACGAATCTTGGAGGCTTCGCACATCAGGATCGATGTGGCGTTCCGACAAACCGCGACCGAGTATGCACGGAACACATGGAAATGATGCGGAGATCAATATGAAAGCAGGTCCGATGATCGCGACTCCGCGGGCGCCGTTCACAAAGAACCCGGTGCTTGTGGCGCCATTTTTTGCATTATTGATTCCCGGCACTGGCGGGGCGTATGCGCCTGAAGGTCTGGCAAATCTTGAGCGGTGGGGTACGCAGAGCGTCGTTGAAATTCGCTACGTGCGACGGAAACCAGAGTCGGACGCGCGAACGATCGCTGAATGTGTAGGACAAATTCGAAATGTCTTCGGGCTCAAGATGTCCGATCTCGCGTCTCTTTTGCACGTGACGCGGCCTACTACGTACGCTTGGCTAGAGGGTCAAATCCCACAGCCTGATGCGGTAGCTCGCATTCTTCGGATTTCGCAGGTCGCGGAGCGATTTGCGACTATAGTTGACGCGCGCGCCGCGGGGAGTTTGATCCGATTGCCGATTTTCAACGGTGTATCGTTCCTCGAAATGCTTGAGGCAGATCAGGATACGTCGCACGCGTTAGCGGAAATCGCTGTGCTGTCCGAACGAGCACGCGCAATTCGCCATGCGCCGAAGGGCCTTGGCAAGCGTACCAGACCGATTAACGAGATTGATGAATTTGCGACACCAGCTACCGATGAATCCGACTAAAACGTGACCACATGGAGTGGACGAGGGAAACTGCCTGGCGGCAGGGCAACGTTATCGCGCCCGCAGATGCGGCCACCCTCGGACTAACCGCTGGTGGCGGCGAAGACGCCGTTGTTGTTGTAGTTTCGCATGATTGTGATCTTGCGCTTGATGATCTCGAGGACGAACCTGCGGTAGAGGTTATTGTTGGGCGTCTTATTGGCAAGTCGGACGGAAGCTTTTCCTTTGGGAAGCACCCGCGCCGCCTGCACCTAGAGTTCAAGCGAGACGGCACGCTGACGAACATCGAATTGACCGCATCTGCGAAGATGAACGTAAGCAAGCCGCAGTTGGCGCCTTACGGTCCCGATCCGCGATTCGATCTTCCACCCCCGAGCTTAGGCATTCTTCAACGGTGGTTGGCAAGCCGCTACCACCGCCAAGCGCTGCCGGACGAACTCGTAGAGCGGCTACGTCCTGTGAAGTTTGAGAAAGCTGGTAAGAGCGGAATTCACGGGATTATCGGCTTCTGGCTCGACTATGATCCCAACGATAACTCCCTTCCGCCGGATCAAAAATACGAGCTCGCGGTGAACGTAGTCTACGCAACGGACGACGTCGCCCATGAAAAAGCCGCGGTAGAGGCGGCAAGGGCTCTTCGAGCAGCGTTCGAGGCCCAGTTCAAGAAGGATGGAAAGTGGAAATCGATTGAGCTTGTTCGGTGCGAAGCGGTTTCGGAACGGGACTTCACCATGCGCGACATGCGGGAAACCGTCAATTTCAGGCTTGAGCACCTGAGCCTTCGAGCAGGACCCGATGCACCGATGAGTCCCGAATAACTGATCGGTGAGGCTAGAGAGAAAGTGTGGGGAAAACGTGGGGCCTTGGCGGGTCTCCGCACGTTTTGGCGAGTGAGGGCGGGCGGGCCCAAAGATCAACAAGTTAAAGGATGTCCGCCAATTCTTAATCCATTGGTCGGCAGTAGGACCCAAACGGAGGAAGCCTATCAACGAGATTTCTCGCCACTGTCCGCTTCTGGCCGTTTGGTGCCGTCCGCGTAACGCGAATCCTGGCGTGGACCATGTCGACCCGTCAGCTTCTCCTGTAGCCGGCTTCCCGCTGGCTGCGCAGGGCGAGGATAAACACGGTGTCGATCTTCGGCACGTGGCGGTACAAAGCCACATAGCCGCGAGAGCGGCGCCCGATGATCAACTCCCGCTTGTTGCCCGGTGCCGGGCGTCCAATCAGCGGGTTCGACTCCAACACATTGAACGCCTCGATGATGTCGCGGATCCGCGCGGCCGCGTTGTCGGCGTCGTACTGGGCAAGGTGATCGAAAATGCGCTCGAAATCGTCACCAACCTCGGGGGCGATTTCGACTCGCGACATTTCTCAGCGTGCCAGCTTTCTTGCCGTCGGCCGGCGCGGCTTCTTGCCCGCAAGCCGGCTTTCCAGGTAGGTGCGCATCTCGCTCCAAGGAATCGTTTTGCCGGAGGCGATGATGTCGGCATACCGCTTCTCGGCAACCTCGTGAAAATCGCTGCGCCTTTCCTCGTCATCCGCCTTCTCGGCGATGGCTTCGAGGATGAAACTGTGTGTCGTCGTGCCCGCACGCTTGGCAGCGGCTGCCACTCGGGCCTTGAGGTGGTCCGGGAGACGAATCGTGGTTGTGGACATGGCGGGACTCCGGCGCCGAAGGCGTCAAAGAAAGGGTCAATGTAGCACGAACGTGCTACAGAAGCGAGCTGGCGGCCCGACTGTCCGCAGCGGGACGGTTCCGGACATGCTGCCAAGCGACCGAAGCGGACGCTTGAATGCCCGCACGCCCCATTGAATCCGGTTCGTTCGGCAGAGCCACACGCTTGGGTTCCACAGTACAACGCGGCGCGCCGCGCCGAGCTCCTCAAGCAAGGCGTCAACATCGACTACGCCGAATAGCCGTCAGGTGTGGTCCAGGCGGGCGAGCCGGTGCCTGGCGGCGATCGCGAGCGCCTCGCGGTGCTCCTCGCGCGTGATCGGCCGGGCGAGCTCGGGGAACTCGCGGGCGCGGTGATGCGGCCGGTACTGGTCCATCAGGTTGAGGTAGGTGTTGGTCGAGATCTCCTCGGCGAGGAACGCGAGCACCTCTTCGGTGCCGGCGATGCCGTGCGGCATCACGAGGTGCCGCACCAGCAGGCCGCGCTGCGCGATGCCGTGCGCGTCGAGCACGAGGTCGCCGACCTGCCGGTGCATCTCCTTCACCGCCGCGCGGTTCACTTCGACGTAGTTGCGCACCTTCGAGTACTTCCTGGCAAGCGCCGGGTCGCCGTACTTCATGTCCGGCATGTAGATGTCGACGATGCCGTCGAGGAGCGCGAGCGCCTCCAGGCTGTCGTAGCCGCCGGTGTTGTAGACGATCGGCACGCGCAGCCCGCGCGCGCGGGCGTCGGTCACCGCGGCGATGATCTGCGCGACCACGTGGCTCGGCGAGACGAAGTTGACGTTGTGGCAGCCCTGCGCCTGCAGATCGAGCATCATGCCGGCGATCGCGCGCGGCTCGACTTCGCGCCCCACGCGGCGCTGCGAGAGCTCCCAGTTCTGGCAGAACACGCAGCGCAGGTTGCATCCCGAGAAAAAGATCGTGCCCGAGCCTCGCCAGCCGCGCAGCGGGTCCTCCTCGCCGTGGTGCGGGCCGTAGCTCGCGACGACGGCGGGCTCGCCGGTGCGGCACAACGCGCCTTTGATGCCCTTGCGCCGGTTGACATGGCAGTAGCGCGCGCACAGGTCGCAGTCCTCGAGGCGGCGATACGCTAGGGAGGGCCGATGCACGGTTTGCATGTTCTTCCTGTGCCGGGGCGCCGCGTTGACCCGCATCAACATCCCGAACCTTGAGGCCATGACAATCGGGTCATGGAAGGCCGCGACGCGCTGAGCGACCCGCTGCGCAACAAAGGGACGGCTTTCACGCGCGACGAGCGCGGGCGCCTCGGCATCGAAGGACTGCTGCCGCCGCGCGTCGAATCGCTCGAAGAGCAGGCGGCCCGCGTGCTCGCCAACCTGCGCGCCAAGGCGAGCCCGCTCGAGAAGTACCTCTACCTCGGTGCGCTGCAGGACGAGAACGAGGCGCTCTTTTACCGCGTGCTGCTCGACCATCTGGAGGAGCTGCTGCCGGTCGTCTACACGCCGACCGTCGGCGAAGCCTGCATGCAGTGGAGCCGCATCTATGCGCGGCCGCGCGGGTTGTACCTGTCGATGGAGCATCGCGGGCGCATCGTCCAGGTGCTGCGCAATTGGCAGCACGAGGTGCGGATCATCGTCGTCACCGACGGCGGACGGATCCTCGGGCTGGGCGATCTCGGGGCGAACGGCATGGGCATCCCGATCGGCAAGCTCGCGCTCTACACCGCGTGCGCCGGCGTGCGGCCGGAGCTATGCCTGCCCGTCGCACTCGACGTGGGCACGGACAACGAGGCGCTGCGCGGCGACCCGCTGTATCTCGGCGAGCGGGAAAGACGCATGACCGGCGAGCCCTGGGACGCGCTCGTCGAGGAGTTCGTCGCCGCGACGCAGGCGGTGTTTCCGGGCGCCATCGTGCAGTTCGAGGATTTCAACAACGCCTGCGCCTTCCGGCTGCTCGCGCGCTACCGCAGCCGCCTGTGCTGCTTCAACGACGACGTGCAGGGCACCGGCGCGATGGGCCTTGCGGGCCTGTACGCGGCCGGCCGCATCACCGGCCGCAGCCTCGCCGAGCAGCGCATCCTTTTCGCGGGCGCCGGCGAGGCCTGTCTCGGCATCGGCAGGCTGGTCGCCGCCGCGATGCAGCGCGAGGGCCTCACCGAAGCCGAGGCGAAGCGCCGCTGCCTGTTCGTCGATTCCCGGGGCCTGGTGATCTCCAGCCGCGCCGACCTCGCCGAGCACAAGCGGGCATTCGCGCAGGAGCGCCCGCCCGCCGCCGACCTGTGCGCCGCGATCGAGAGCTTCCGGCCCAGCGCGCTCGTCGGCGCGACCGGCCAGGCGGGCCTCTTCACGCAGCCGGTGTTCGCGGCGATGGCGCGCGCAAACGCGCGCCCCATCGTCTTCGCGCTGTCGAATCCCACCACGAAAGCGGAATGCACCGCCGAGCAGGCTTACGCCTGGACGCAGGGGCGCGCGCTCTTCGCCGCCGGCAGCCCGTTCGCCCCCGTGACGCTCGCCGGCCGCGTGCACGCGCCGGGGCAGGCGAACAACTCCTTCGTCTTCCCCGGCGTCGGCCTCGGCCTGCTCGTCTCGGGCGCGACGCGCGTCACGGACGAGATGTTCCTCGCCGCCGCGCGCGCCCTCGCGAACCAGGTGTCGGAGGCCGATCTCGCGCAGGGGCGCGTCTATCCCGCCGCGGCGCGCATGCGGGAAGTGGCTGCAGCGGTGGCGGCGGCAGTGGCGAAAACCGAAGCGGCGAGCATCGCCCGCCTTATGTACCAGCCACGCTATTTGTAGTTTGGGTCCAGCTCAGCGAGAGCCGTCTACCGCACCCGCCAGCCTTTTCTCCCACTTGGCTTTCAGCTTGCCGTGGTCGATGAGTCGGCCGCGATTGGCTTCCCGCACGCCCGCCTGGATGGCGGCGATCTGCCACTCGTTCAGGTCGAGGTACTGGCGCACCGCGTCGGCCGCAAGCGCGGCGCGGCTGCGCTCCGTTGCCTTCGCCAGCCTGTCGAGCCTCCTGCGCGTGGCGCGGTCGAGCCGTAGGGTGACTGGTTCGCTCATGGCAGTGCCGTGTACACGATGAATACAATGCTACGCTGGCTCGGCGATCGCCCGCAGGCGGTCGGCGTCGATCAGGCGCACGTGCCTTTGCTCGATTTCCAGGATGCCCTGCTCCTGGAGCCTGGAGAACAGGCGGCTCACGGTCTCGAGCGTCATGCCGAGATAGCTGCCGATGTCCGCGCGCGTCATGCGCAGATGAAACTCCAACGGCGAGTACCCGCGCCGCTGCAAGCGCCTCGAGAGGTTGAGCAGGAAGACCGCCAGGCGCTGCTCCGCGTGCATCGAGCCGAGCAGCAGCATCAGTCTGTGCTCGCGCACGATCTCCCGCGAAAGCGTCCCATGGAGCTCGCACTGCAGGTCCAGCGGATAGGGCATCACGGCGACCACGCTGTCCTCCAGGGCAGTCGCCGTGAGCTGGTAGCGCCCTGCGCCGATGCCGTCCAGCCCCAGCAGGTCGCCCGCCATGTAAAAGCCCGTCACCTGCCAGCGGCCTTCGCCGTCGACCGCGCTGGTCTTGAAGAAGCCGCCTTGCACGCCGTACAGCGAGCCGAACGGATCGCCGGCGGAGAAAAGCGGCCCGCCGCTGCGGACGTGGCGCCGGGTGCTCGCCAGCTTGTCGAACGCGCTAGGCATCGGCACAGGCCATCTGCGGCACGGCTGCGAGCAATTGGCGATGGAAGCGGAACGCGTTGCCGCCGGCGCGCTTCGCCCGATACATCGCGCTGTCGGCGTGCTCGAGCAGCGCTTCGCTCGCGTCGCCGTCGCCGGGAAACAGGCATGCGCCGATGCTGAGGGTCACGGCCGCCGATGCGCACGCCAAGACCTTCTCGAGCGCCCTGGCCGCCGCCTCGCGCGTCCCGGCGCCGCCGAGAATCACGCCGAACTCGTCGCCGCCGATGCGCGCGACCGTGTCGGCGTCGCGCACGCAGGCACGCAGCAGCGCGGCCACCGCTCGCAGCACCGCATCGCCGTACTGGTGACCGAAGCGGTCGTTGATCTCCTTGAAGCGATCGATGTCGGCTACCGCGAGCGTGAAGGTTTCGTCGCGCCGCGCGGCGCGGCGCAGCGCCTGCTCGAGCCGATCGCGAAACAGGCCCTGGTTCGCGAGGCCGGTCAGGCCATCGTGCGTGGCGG
>Ga0155948_1325_pt3 | contig 10826 bp, 14 predicted proteins | sample RifCSPlowO2_02_FD_107602 | JGI IMG/M metagenome (GOLD analysis project Ga0155948, IMG submission 107602) | Acidobacteria bacterium RIFCSPLOWO2_02_FULL_59_13
CCATCAATTACGAGACGCCGGACCCCGATTGCGACCTGGACTATGTCCCCAATCAGGCTCGCCCGGCCCGCCTGGAGTACATTCTGAGCAACTCGTTCGGGTTCGGAGGCACCAACGCCGCCCTGCTCTTCCAGCGTTACGCCGACTGAGACATGCGCCGGTCTCAGCCCTGTCTCCTGAACTGTCCCTTCGCTGTCATCCTGAGCGAAGCGAAGGCTCCGATCTTCCAAAGTTCCAGGAATGCTTTATCCTATATAGTTTCGCAAGGACGATACGAGGAGAACGTCAATGAAGATTATTGTTTGTGTCAAACAGGTTCCCGCCAAGGATTCCCCTCTGCGCTTGAACGAGGAATCCACCTGGATTCGGGAAGCGGACTTGAGTTATGAGATCAACGAGCCGGACGCCTTTGCGCTGGAGGAAGCTTTGCGCTTGAAGGAGAAGCACGGCGGCGAAGTGGTGGCCTGCGGGGTTGGCCCGGTTCGCGTCCAGCAGGTGATTCGGGAAGCGCTGGCCAAGGGAGCGGATCGCGGCCTGCACATTGAAGAGGAATCCGCCGCGCGCCTGGACAGTTTTTTCGCCGCGCGCCTGATGGCGGAGGCCATCCGCAAGGAGGGCTTTGATTTGATCTGCACCGGCTTGCAGTCTGACGACCTCGGCTTCGCGCAGACCGGAGTGATCCTGGCCGAACTGTTGGGCTTGCCCCACGCCACCATCATCATGGATGTCCAAGTGGCGGACGGGCGCTTGAAGGTGAAGCGGGAACTGGAAGGCGGGTGGTTTCAATGGGTCGAGATGCCGCTGCCGGCTCTGCTCACCATCCAGTCCGGCATCAACAAGCCCCGCTATGCCTCGCTAAAAGGCATCAAGGCCGCCAAATCCAAGGAAATTGTCCGTTTCACGGCAGCCGACCTGGGCGTCAAGGCCGAGGATGCCCTCAGCCGCCAGACACTGCACAAGATTTATGTGCCCGTGAAGACTAAGAAAACCGAGTTTATTGACGGGCAGCCCAAGGAAGCTGCCGCCAAGTTAATCGAAAAATTGCAAAAAGAAGCTCGCGTGCTATAACCAGCGGTAGGACAGGGAAGCCTGCCTGTCTGATGTTTTTGTAGCTGTTGCAAAACTTCGGAGCACCGTCAGGGCACGACTTCAGTCGTGCCGATAGAAACGCGAGAGAGAAGGGCTTTAGCCCCTGAGGGCTTGTCCTGAGCGAAGTCGAAGGATGCGTCGTTGGCCCTCAGCGGCTGAAGCCGCCGTCTTGGAGGCGCTTGTTCGGCACGGTTGAAACCGTGCCCTGACAACACCTGAAAACGGGTTTTGCAACAGCTTTTGGCAAGGTCGGAGTTCACCCAATCTATTTTTTACGAGGAATCATGAGCAACGCCATACTGATTATCATCGAACACCAACAAGGAAAGCTCAATCGCATGAGTTGGGAGGCTGTGGTAGCCGCCCAGCGTTTAGGCGCGGAGTTATCGCGGCCCGTGGAGGCCGTTGTGCTGGGCAACCATGTCCAGCCGCTGGCGAAGGAAGTGGCCGCTGGCAAGCTTGCTTGCGTCCGGTTGCTGGAGGACCCTTCTTTGCAGGACTACACGCCGGACGGCTACAGCCTGGCGCTGCAACAGCTTTTTGCCGCCCATCCACCCTCCCTGGTTGTGTTTCCGCACACCTACCAGGTACGTGATTTCGCCCCCAAATTGGCCGCTGCGCTCCAACGCTCCTTTCTGAGTGATTGCATCGCGTGCCGCGTCGAAAGCGGCAATGTGATTTTCACGCGCCAATTGTTTCAGGGAAAGATGAACGCGGATTTTTCCTTTTCTGGCGAGCCGCCTTATTTTGTCTCCTTTCAAGCAGGCAGCTTCCAGGCCGATGCGGTGGCCAAAGGCGATGCGCCCGCGCCGGTGGAGCCGTTCGCGGTAACGATAGAACCCGGCAAGCTGCGCACCAAGCCCCTGGAGCGTTTTCAAGAAGCCAAGAGCGCGGTGGATTTATCGCAGGCCGAGATCATTGTCGCCGTGGGGCGCGGCATTCGCGACCAGGAGAATATGCCGCTCATTCAGAAACTCGCCGATGCGTTGGGAGGCGAGGTGGCCGGGTCGCGTCCCATTTGCGACAACGGCTGGCTTCCCATGGAGCGTCAGATTGGCAGTTCCGGCCAGACTGTCGCTCCCAAGCTCTATTTCGCAATTGGCGTTTCCGGGGCCATCCAGCACGTCGTTGGAATGAAAGGCTCGCGCACCATCGTGGCCGTCAACAAGGACGCCAACGCCCCCATCTTTGAAGTAGCCGACTACGGCATTGTGGGCAACCTGTTCGACGTGGTCCCGGCACTCACCGAGGAGGTCAACAAGGCCAAGGGGCGGTAGTGTGTTTTAGGGTTAGCACCATCGGCTCGTGCTAGACTGAACAGTTCAGAGGAACGTGGTATGCAGTTTCGCGATTACAAGATCGTTTTGTATTGTCAGGAGGACGGAGCCTGGGTAGCCGAGATCCCGGCCATTTCCGGTTGCTATGCGCTGATGCCCACGCGAGAGGAAGCGCTCGCTGAGCTGGCCGGCGTCTTTCAGATGATTTCCGAGGAATACCGCGACATAGGAGTATTGAGTCATGGTTGAAAATATTCTGCTTGGCAAGACTGTGGAAGTTGCTATTCAGAAAGCCTTTGAGTTCGGAGGGAAAGGCATTCGATTTCTGTGGAAGAGACATGACGACAGAATTCAGCGGAATTATGCCGCAGAGGTAAACAGGACCTTTTGCGCGCGCATCATCTTGGTAGCTTTGTGTGCTTTGTTTGTAGGGATGGTGGTTCTTATCTCCAAAGAGTCAAGTTAAAACGACCCATTACCGAATATAGCTATGCCACGCAAGCTAATTGAAGATATCTCGCCAACCAAAGTCTACATCAGGGTGGTCTTTGGAATCCTGATCGCGGCGGGTGCTTACTTCTTCTGGACTCCTAGAAATGAGGATGAAAGTTTATTTCGCTGGATTGTCATCATTGTTGGAGTCATTAGCTTTATTTCAGGATGGCGGGCAGTCGAAAACCCGAAGGCTGCTATACGCTATGCCTACGACCCAGGCAAGATGGTCTTGAGTTTGGTCCGCGAGTGGAACCCTCCAAGCTACCGGCTGGAAGCTGAATACGAGAAATCTTTGCATAGTTTTCTAAAAGAGCACCTTCCGTTTGTTAAAGTAACGCGCCAGTACGGGGCAGCCAGGATCAAGTGCGACATAGCAGTCCAAAAGGATGTGATGATTGAGCTTAAGGTTGGTTTCAAGTCAACTCAAAAACTCCAGCGCCTAATCGGGCAGATAGACTTATTCAAAAGAGAATGGGACAAACCGCTAATTATCGTCTTACTGGGAAAAACAGAGGAAGATATTCTTCACGAGCTGCACAGTAGTATCAATCGATACGAAAAAGTGTATGTGGTTACCAAGGAAGCCAAAGAGGTAAGCGAGGTGAGTGAAGCATAAACTGCTGAGCATTTGCAAATCCCTATGCCTGAGCGCGAGCAACTCGAACTGGATGTGCTGATCGCGGGAGCCGGTCCCGCCGGTCTCGCTACGACGCTCCATCTGGCGCAGCTCATTGAGCGGCACAACGCCGCCATTGATTCCGGCGCGCGCCAGGGGCAGAAACTTTCCACCGAAGATATCTATCTTCTGGAAAAAGGCCGCGAAATCGGCTCCCATCTGCTGTCGGGCGCGGTGTTGGACCCGCGCGGGTTGCGCGAGCTTTTGCCGGACTTTGACAAGCCTGACTCGCCGGACCGCGCGCCGTTGGCTACGCCCGTGTTGCGCGACGCCGTTTACTTTCTCACCGAGCGCGGCCAGTGGAAGTTTCCCATCACGCCGCCCTTCCTGCACAACCATGGCAACTACATCGTCTCGCTCAACCGCTTGGGCCGCTGGCTGGGCCAGAAGGTGGAAGCAACCGGCTGTAGCGTTTTCACAGGCTTTGCCGGAAAGCAGTTGCTCTACGAAAACGGGCGCGTCGTCGGCGTCCGCACCGAGGACAAAGGCTTGGATCGGGAAGGCAAGCCCAAGAGCAACCTGGAGCTGGGCTACGACTTGCACGCCAAAGTTACGGTGCTGGCCGAAGGGCCTCGCGGCTCGCTCACCAAGGAATTGATTGCCCGCCAGGGCTTGGACCACGGCCGCAACCCGCAGACCTATGCGGTGGGCGTGAAAGAACTCTGGGAAGTGCCGCCGGACCGCATCGAGCCTGGCACCGTGTTCCATACGGTAGGCTGGCCCCTGGATACGGACCAATATGGCGGCGGATGGCTCTATGCCATGCCCGAAGGCATGGTCTCCATCGGGCTGGTAGCGGGCCTCGATTACCGCGACCCCGCCTTTGACCCGCACGAGGCCTTTCAACGTTTCAAAACCCATCCTTTCCTGCGCCGCGTCCTGGAAGGCGGAAAAATCATTAAGTACGGAGCCAAGACCATTCCTGAAGGCGGCTGGTTTTCGATTCCGCAACTGGCTAGCGACGGTGTGTTACTGGTCGGCGATTCCGCCGGATTGTTGAACTCGCAGCGCCTGAAGGGGATTCATCTGGCGATCAAAAGCGGCATGTTGGCTGCCGAGACCATTTTTGAGGCTCTTTGCAAGAACGATTTTTCGCAAGCGCAGCTTTCCGGCTATGTTCGTCGCATCGAGCAAAGTTGGGTGAAAGAGGAGCTATGGAAGGTGCGCAACTTCCACCAGGCCTTTGAGAACGGGGTGCTGCGCGGCAGCTTCCACGTGGGCTTGCAAATGCTGACGGGTGGCCGGGGACTTTACGAGCGTTATGCCAGCCACGCCGGCCACGAGCGCCTGCGCAAGCTCGCCAACGGAGCCGCTCCGCCTGCGCGGCTGGCCTTTGACGGCAAGCTGACCTTTGACAAGCTCACCGATGTTTATCACTCCGCCACCAAGCACGAAGAGGATCAGCCGTGCCATCTGCTCATTTCCGACACCGACATTTGCAACGACCGCTGCACCCGCGAGTACGGCAACCCGTGCCAGCACTTCTGTCCCGCCGCTGTCTATGAAATGGTGGAGGGCAAGGACAAACGCCTGCGGATTCATCTGAACCCCTCCAACTGCGTTCATTGCAAGACTTGCGATATTATGGACCCCTACCAGATCATTACCTGGGTTCCGCCCGAAGGCGGTGGCGGCCCCAACTACGAGAATCTGTAGGAATCATCCCAGCGGGGTAGCCACGGCACGTTCTTTGTGCCGTGGGTTTTTCGCGGTTATTGAAATGAAAAAGACGTACCGCCAGGGCCAAATCCTGAACCTGATTCGCAGGCAGGAGATTCATACCCAGGAAGAGCTGGCCCAGGCTCTTGCGAAGGTCGGCATTGAGGTCACCCAAGTCACGCTCTCGCGCGACATCCGGGAGCTGGGCCTGGTGAAAGGCCAGCAGGGGTATCGCGAACAGGAGCAAGCCGCCGCTGGCCCGGAGGAAACCGGAACCTTGCGCTGGGCTGTGCAGGAGTTTGTTCGCGACGTGCGGGTCGCCCAGAACATCGTCATCATCAAGACCGACCCGGGCGACTCCCAACCCGTCGGTCGCGCTTTGGACCGCGAAGCCTGGCCGGAGATCGTCGGGACCCTTGCCGGCGATGACACGGTCTTTGTCGCCACCTCCGACGCCCGTCAAGCCCTCAAGGCCAAGGAAAAGCTGCTAGCCCTGCTGCGTTGATTCCGCGCGCTCCCCGTGCATCTGGCAGCTTGTTGCAAACTCCAAGGCTGTCATCCCAAGCCTTTCGCTGTCATTCTGAGCGCAGCGAAGAATCTGCTTTTGCTTTTCGCTCCGGGCAGGCTCCGCGAGGAATCTGCTCTTCTGACTCCTGTCTTCTACCACCTGCTCTCTGCTAAACTGGCATCTACAATTACCCATTCGCTCTCGGAACGCATCCGTGGGATTTCAACGCCGTTCTAAGCCGCCCAAATCCAAAGCTCCATCGCTCGGCAGAACCTCCCTGGTAGCGGGCCGCCTGGTCTGTCACCGCGATGGCTTCGGATTCGTCATCCCCGACCAGCGGCTGGCCGGAATGCAAGGCGACATTTTTATCGGTTCCCGCGCAATGGGAAGCGCGATGCACGGCGACCGCGTCGCTGTCAGTTCGATCCGCATGGACTCGAGCGGCCGCGCCGAGGGCCGCATCCACCGCGTTCTGGAGCGCGCCCAAACCACCGTCGTAGGCCGTCTCCATTTCGGTCGGTATGCTACCACCGTCATTCCCTACGACGACCGCATCCTGCAACCCATCCACATCCCCAAAGGCCAGGAATTTCCCGCCGGTGCGACTGCGCTCCGCAAGGAGGATTTGGAAGACGCTGTGGTTCATGTCGAGATCACCCGTTTCCCCACCGCCACCGAGCAGCCTGCCGGGAAAGTGGTCGAAATCCTGGGTCGCGAAGGCGAGTTCGGCATTGATGTGGAGATCGTCATCCGCAAGCACCACCTGCCCCACCAATTTCCGCCGGAGGTGTTGCAAGAGGCGGCCCGCGTCCCCTCCACCGCGCCCGAGCAAGAGATTCTCAGACGGCGCGACTTCCGCTCCCTGCCCATCGTGACCATAGACGGCGAGACGGCCAAAGACTTCGACGACGCCGTCGCGGTTCTGCCCCTCTCCAACGGCCACTTCCAATTGCAGGTCCACATTGCCGACGTGGCCTGCTACGTCGCGCCGCAGTCGCCGCTGGACCGCGAGGCCCGCTTGCGCGGCACTTCGGTCTATTTTCCCGACCGCGCCGTCCCCATGCTGCCCCACGAGCTTTCCAGCGGCATCTGCTCGCTTAAACCGGGCGAAGACCGCCTGGTGCTTTCCGCGCTGATGGAAATGGACCCCCAGGGCGAGATGGTGGACGCCACGCTCTGCGCGGGGGTCATCCGCAGCGCCGCCCGCATGACTTACACCGAAGTCAACCAAATCCTGGAAAACGACGCCCCCACGCGCCAGCGCTACGCTCACCTGGTTACCCACTTCGAGCGGATGCGCGACCTGGCCGTCTTGCTCAACCGCAAACGCCGCCAGCGCGGAGCCATTGACTTTGACCTGCCGGAGCCTTTCATCGAGTTTGACGAATCCGGCCTCATGGTTTCCATCGTTCGCATGGAGCGCAACATCGCTCACCGGCTGATTGAAGAGTTCATGCTTGCCGCCAACGAAGCCGTGGCCGCCTACCTGGAAGGCACCGGCGTTGCCAGCCTTTATCGCATTCATGAAAAGCCTGACCCGGCCAAGGTCATGGAGTTTGAGGACCTCGCCGCCACCTTCGGCTACAGCCTGGGCATCGGCCCGCTGCCGGTCCGCCGGTTCACGCTGGAAAAAGGGCGGGGGCAGCGGGGAAAGGATCGCAAGCGCGGCCGTACCCTGGAACTCCCGGTGGGCGATCTGAAGATTTCGCCGCGCCACTACCAGCGCCTGACCGACAAAATCGCTGGCAAGCCCGAGGAGCGCATCCTCTCCTACCTGATGCTGCGCTCGCTGAAGCAGGCTTGTTACCGGGAGGAAAACGTCGGGCACTTTGCTCTGGCCGCTGACTCCTATACGCACTTCACTTCCCCCATCCGCCGCTACCCCGATCTCGTCGTGCACCGCATCCTGCGCGCCCTTTTGGCGGCTTCCCCGCCCGATGTTGCCCAACTGTCCCTCTCGCATCCTTCTCTCGACCTTTCGCTCCCGGACCCCATTGCCAGGACGGAGCTGCAAGAAACCGCCCTGGAATCCTCTGAAGCCGAACGCCGCGCCGCCGAAGCCGAGCGCGAGCTGATGGAATGGAAGAAGGCCCGTTTCATGCGCGACAGGCTGGGCGAGGAATTTGATGCTCTCATCATCAGCGTCACCAAGTTCGGCTTCTTCGTGGAGTTATTGGAGTACTTCATCGAAGGGCTCGTCCCCATCGAAACCCTCACCGACGACCGGTACAAATTTCAGGAACAGCAGCGCCAGTGGCTGGGGGAGCGGACGCGGCGGCGCTTCCGCATCGGCGACCGCTTGCGCGTGCGCCTGGACCGCGTGGGAGAACCCGGAGGGAAAATGAACTTTTCCCCGGCCGAAGTTGCTCCACACCTCAGCCAAAAAGGGCGGCGCACGACCCGCCCATCGGATGACTTGCGGTGATTCCAGTCCCCGTGCTACCTTGCAAATATAGGTTTCCATCCAAGGAGGGACAGGAATGTCAGAGCGGAATTATTGGACAAAGCTGGGCTTGGTGTGCTGGCTTGTTGTTCTCGCAGCAGTCTGGGCAGTTCCCGCCAGCGCGTTGCAGCTAGGGTCGCGGGAAGTAAAGCAATGGATTGAGACCCTGGAGAGGCCGGAGAGGATCGCCGGTCTCAAGGTGGACGAGATCGTCGCGCGCCTGGGTCTGAAACCGGGGCTGGTCGTAGCCGATATTGGCGCCGGCACCGGGGTCTTTTCGCGGCCCATGGCCAAGGCTGTCGCTCCTGGAGGCAAGGTGCTGGCCGTGGACGTGGACCAGGGACTTTTGGACTACATCACGCAACGCGCCAAGCAGGAAAACATCGCCAACATCCAGCCGGTGCTCGGCAAATTCGAGGACCCCAATATCCCCGCCCAGCAGGTGGACCTGGCCTTCTTCCACGACGTGCTGCACCACATCGAGAACCGCGAGGCCTATCTCAGGAATTTGGTCTCCTACCTGAAGCCGGACGCGCGCATTGCCCTGGTCGAAATGGATCACAACGACATGCAGACACCACATCGCGACGCGCCCGAAATGCTGCTGACCCAGGAACAGGTGGACCAGTGGATGGTCGCAATCGGCTTCCAGCAGGCACAGAAATTCGATCTGTTCCCCGGCAAGAAGTGGTTTGTCATCTACGAGCGCAAGGCGGTCCCACCGATGCCTTTCGACGACATGATGGACCACGGCATGCATATGTAGCGCAGGGCAGTACGCCGCGCTCGAAATGCCCCTGCAACGGTTCTCCGGATGGGCCGGGCAGCAACGCACGTCCCACCCCCGCCGGAAATTTCTTTGGAATGCTCAGGGATACCAGCGCTCTTCGAGCCGCTGCACCGCAGAGGAGTCCTCCAGTTGCTTCCAGAGTTGCTCGACGGTCCTTGCAGTATTGGGAACAAGCAGCGTGGGGGCAATCTCCCGCAACGGTTCCAGCACAAACCGCCTCCGGACCATCTGCGGATGGGGTATCACCAACGCGGGCAGGTTCAGGACAGAGTCCCCGTAAAGCAGCAAGTCTATATCAATTGTGCGGGGACCTTTGGGCTGCTCGCGGCGACGATCCAGTCCGTGCTCGATTCGCTGCATCTCCCGCAACAGCGCCAGCGGCTCCAGCGTCGTTTCTATTTCCAGCACGCAGTTGAGAAACCATGCCTGCTCGACAAAATCCACCGGAGCCGTTTCGTAAAGAGACGAGATTTGCCGCAGGCGGACTCCACTGTTTTCGAGCGCCGCGCAGGCTCGGCGAAGCTGCTCGCGGCGCTCTCCCATATTGGAACCCAAGGAAAGATAGGCTGTGACAGGGGAAGCCGGCATGGACCCTAAAATAGCGCGCCTTGTTTTTGGCCCGGTTTCAGCCCGAAATACTGGTAGGCGCGCTCTGTGGCCACGCGGCCGCGCGGGGTGCGGTTCAGAAAGCCGATCTGGATCAGGTACGGCTCGTAGATTTCCTCAATGGCGTCCACTTCTTCACTAAGCGAAACGGCCAGCGTGTTCACGCCCACCGGACCGCCGCCGTATTTTTCCAGTATCGTTAAGAGCAGCTTGCGGTCCACTTCGTCGAAGCCGTAGTCATCCACTTCCAGCATCTGGAGCGCCGCGCGCGCCACCGGCCCGCTGATGCGCCCGTCGGCTTTAACTTCGGCGTAATCGCGCACCCGGCGCAACAAGCGATTGGCGATGCGAGGCGTGCCGCGGCTGCGCCGGGCTATTTCCGCTGTTCCTTCCGTATCCACCCCAATGCCCAACAACTCAGCCGAGCGCCGCACAATGATTTCCAACTCTTCCGCCGTATAGAAATCAATGCGGTGCACAATGCCAAAGCGGCTGCGCAGCGGCCCGCTCAGCAACCCCGCGCGCGTCGTAGCTCCCACCAGCGTAAACGGGGCCACCTGCAACTTGATGGTCCGCGCTCCCGGCCCTTGTCCGACCATGTAGTCAATGTGAAAATCCTCCAGCGCCGGGTAAAGAATCTCTTCCAGTTGTGTGTTCAGGCGGTGGATTTCGTCAATGAAGAGCACCTGGAGCCGTTCGACATTGCTCAAAATGGCGGCCAGGTCGCCCTTGTCATCAATCACAGGGCCGGATGTCCCCTGGAACGCCACATTCAATTCATTGGCGATGATGGAGGCCAGCGTTGTTTTGCCCAGGCCCGGCGGCCCGTAGAGCAGCACGTGATCGAGCACTTCTCCGCGCCCCTTGGCCGCCTGAATCGCTATCGCCAGGTTTTCCTTCACCTTCTGCTGGCCGATAAACTCCTGCAACGACTTGGGCCGCAGGCTGTACTCGAAGGTCTGCTCCTCCGGCAACGCGCTACCCGATACGACCCGGTCTCTTTCCTTCTCTTCCATATTTCACGCCAACGCAAAGCTCGGAATACTTAGGCCTTTCTCATGCGAAAAACCTTCGTGCCAACAAGCGCAACGAACTGCGCAGCAACTGCTCGAAATCGCCGTTGGGGCTGGCGGCGTGCGATTCGCGCACGGCCGTTTCGGCAGCCCCGCGCGCATAGCCCAGGTTCACCAGGGCCGACAGCGCGTCTTCCTCCGCGCGGCCCAACTCCGTGGCGGAAGCAGGCTCCGGTTTTTCCGCCGCGCTTTCCAGGTCCATCAGCTTAT
>Ga0155948_1016_pt2 | contig 10805 bp, 9 predicted proteins | sample RifCSPlowO2_02_FD_107602 | JGI IMG/M metagenome (GOLD analysis project Ga0155948, IMG submission 107602) | Acidobacteria bacterium RIFCSPLOWO2_02_FULL_59_13
CAATGGCGGGCGGTTAGCTGAATATCTGAGGATTGGCGTACAAAACCCAGTTTCACCAATTGTTCCCGCACCGTGGTTTCCAGCTGTTCCAGCCGGTTGGGGTCCGGTTGGGAAATCTCCACCGAAATGACGCTGCCGTTTTCCGGGGCCAAATTCGGGCAGATGTTGGAAGGAAAAACAATGCGGAAAAACGGGTACTCCGGTTCCGGGAAATAGAGCCAATGATAGGAATGCGGCAGCGGAGTGCGGACGCCGAAGGTGAGGCTCAACAGGGAGGTGGAATGCAGTTGCTCGGCGTCATGTTGCAGGGCAGCGGGAACGCCTAGGGACAGTTGAGCCAGCTTCTTCAGGGGCATGGTAGAAAGCAGGCGCTCATAGCCCGCCTCGTGTCCGTTCTCAAAGCGGACCGTCTTGCGCGCCAAATCAATCTGCACGGCGCGGTGATTCAGATGCACCGGCTCGACCCTTGTTTCCAGGCTGTCAATCAGAGCCTGAATGCCGCCGCGCTCCGGATAGTAAAAGTAGGCATTGTAGCCGTGGTTGTTGACGTGCCGGGGCACTGCGCTGGCCAGCACGTCCCACGGGGAGGCATTGGGGACAAACGGGCGAATCCAGTCCACATCCAGTTGGGTCAGCTCCCGCCCCCACAGTTTGCGGTTGTACGGGGTCATAAACTGGCGGGCAATTCCGTCTCCCAAATAGCGTTCAATCCATTGCTGGAAGTTCAGCGCTTCCGAAGTTCCGTTCGTACCGTTGCGCCGGCGCCGCAGCCAGGCCTGCCCATACCCGGACAGACAGGCGAAGCGTTCGGGGAGGGGCAAGTAGCCCAGATGAAGCTGGAAGGGATAGGGAATATAACGCCGGCGGAAATAAATCCAAGCGGAGCGCTGACAACGGACCAAGTTGCCGTCCACCAACTCTCGCACCAATTGCTCGGCCTCGGGGGAGCGGAAATGGAGCACGTGCGAAACAACGTCAAAGCTAAAACCATCCTGGCGGACTGTGCGGCAGTAACCGCCGCTGTGGGATTGTTGCTCGTAAATGCCGTAATCTTCGCCCGATAAGCGGCTGAGGGCGTCCGCGGCCGTTAGCCCGCTAATCCCTGCTCCTAAAATAACTGTCTGCATTCCCCCTGCCTTCGGCTACTCCGGGTCCAACATTAACATTATAGTTCAGCTTTGCGGGAGCCTGAGCCGCAATGCCAAAGACCCGCAACGCTTCCGCTATGGGAAAGTCCGTCTGCCAGACTTACGTGGCCCGCTGAGTTGGGGGGGAGCGGGCAGGGCAGCAAAATCTCCGAAACGTTCTGGTACACCACCTGACTTGGGCCTGATCCAATCCGGTCGTGCCGTTTCACTATAGCATGGCCGACCGCATGTAGGCCAATAGCAAATCATCCCTGAAACATCGAAACATCGTGAGCAATGCGTTTTCTCCGGCCAGCACAGATGTTAAAATGACTGCGACGGGAACAATTTGCGGGAAGCGACTCCGGCAGGAGGTTGTTCGCTTCTCCGTAAAGAGTTGGGGGATCATTCTGCGTTGATGATTCCGGTTCGTTTTCGGGAGTCGCGAATTTCCACCCCAGTGTGGCCGAACCAGGGCCGCTGGCTGGTTTTTTGCTTGCTCCTGTTAACGGTCTCTGTTTTGCTTACGGTCCGCCCTACCCGCGCGGAGGAGGATCCCCGCCGCCTCGAATTTCGAGGGCGAGTGGTGCTGCCGGAGCGCACACTCTCCTGGGGGCAACACTTATCCTTAACTCTGTTCGGTGTGGAATCGCCCTTCGTGGCGCAGACGTCGGCCCGCGCGGGAAGGGAATTTCGATTCCGCAACCTGTATCCCGGCACCTATAGTCTTTCCATCCACGTCCCGAGAGCAGGGGAGATTCTACAGACTATCGTGATCACTCCGAGTTTTGCAGACGAGAAGGGAAGGGTGGAAAAGACATTTCTGTTCGACGAACAGAGCCTGCGCTCTAAGGCCCGGCCGATCCCTCGCGGCATGGTTTCTGTTCGCGAGCTCAGCATTTCCGCCAAAGCGCGCAAGGAGTACCAGGAGGCGCAGAAACGTTTGCAAAGATACGACGTGGAAGGCGCCATCGAGCATCTTCAGAAAGCCGTGGAGATCGCTCCGCAATATATGGAGGCGCTGAACAACCTGGGAACGATTTACTATCAACGGCGCGATTACTCCGCCGCGGAACAGTATTTTCAGCAGGCTTTGGCAGAGGACCCGGAAGCCTTTGCGCCGCTGGTCAACCTGGGCGCGGCGCTGCTGGCTGCGGGACGCCCCGAGGAGGCCCTGAAAATCAATCAGCGGGCGCAGGAGGTCCGCCCCCAGGATGCTCTGGCCAATGCGCAATTGGGGCTGAACTACTTTCTGGTGGGCGAGGACGACGAGGCCATCCGATTCCTGGACCGCACCAAGGAGCTGGACCCGGCCCATTTTTCCAACCCCCAGATTTCCCTGGCCCGAATTTATCTTCAGCGCTCGGAGCCAGAGGCCGCACTGCGCGAGCTGGAAGACTTTCTGGAGCGGCACCCTGACTCTCCCAATGCAGCCGAAGTGCGGGAGATGATCGAGCAAATACAACACGCGGAGTCTTCCTCCGGAACCCCGCGACTCACCTTGTAAAACCGGTCCTGCAAATGCTCCCATTGCAGAAACGACTTGGCAAGACCCCCTAGCTCTTCTTCCCATGAATTCGCTACTGGACAAACTGTTTCCTCCTCCGCCCGGCGGCCGGAAGATCGGACGGGAAGTCTTGGGAGGGGTGACGACGTTTGCCGCGCTTTCCTACATTCTATTCGTGCAACCGGCGGTCCTGTCCCAGGCGGGAATGGATTTCCAGTCGGTCCTTTTGGCCACATGCTTGGCGGCTGCCTTTGCAACCTTCCTGATGGGGTGGCTGGCCAATTATCCGGTGGCTCTGGCGCCGGGCATGGGCGAAAACTTTTTTTTCGTCTATACTCTGTGCGCCGTACCGCCGCTGGGCTTTGGTTTGAGCTGGCAGCAGGCCCTCACGGCCACGCTGCTGGCGGGCGCGCTCTTCATGCTGTTGTCCGCGCTGGGATACTTGGGAAAGCTGGTCCAGGTGGTGCCGGATGCGTTGAAAACCGGCATTGCCGCCGGAATCGGCTTCTTCATCACGCTCATCGGGTTCCAATACGGCAATCTGGTGCAAATGCATCCAGCCACCCTGGTGCAGTTGGGCGACCTGCGGCATCCCGCGACCCTGCTGACCCTGCTGGGGCTGATGATCACGCTGGCGCTTCTTTTTTACAGGGTGCCGGGAGCAATCCTGCTGGGCATACTGTGCACGGCCGGGGCGGGATGGGCGATGGGCATGGTGCACTATCGCGGGTTTTTCTCGGCAGAACTGGACCTGTCGGAGACGTTTCTCCAGTTGGATTTCAGCGGACTGTTCCACCTTTCTCCGGCAACGCTGCTCGGCGCAATCTTCGTGCTGTTCCTGCTGGACCTGTTTGACAGCCTGGGAACGGTGGTGGCCGTGAGCCAGCAGGCCCAACTGGTCCACGACGGGAGGTTGCCGCGCGCCGGTCAGGCTTTGTTTTCCAGCGCCGCCGGAACGGCTGTGGGCGCGTGCCTGGGGACCTCGACCGTGGTCTGTTATGTGGAGTCGGCCACGGGCGTGGCCGAGGGCGCGCGCACGGGCCTGGCCAACATGGTGACCGGAATCCTGCTGTTGGGAGCCATGTTTTTCAGCCCGCTGATCGCGCTGGTCAGCGGGGGCATCGAGGTGGGCCGTGATGCCGCCAGCAACCCCATCCTGCGCTACCCCATCCTGGCCCCGGCCTTGATTGTAGTGGGTTCGATGATGCTGCGAATCGTCCGGAACCTGCCGTGGGACGATCCCACCGAGTACATCCCGGCATTTCTCGTTGTGGTCACCATCCCGTTTGCCTTCTCTATCTCGGCCGGCATTGCCATGGGCTTTGTGAGCTATGCCTTTGCCAAAACCGTCACGGGCCGCCGCCAAGAGTGCCACTGGCTGATCTATCTGTTTGCGGCGCTTTTTGTCCTTCAGTTTGCGCTCGTGGGCTGAAAACGGGAGGCCAGCCCGGATTTCTCACCACGCCAGCCCGCAAAGGGGGCGACAGATTCTAGTGCTTGGTACCAGAAAAAACCGTTATTACGGCACCCGCTCGCAGACTCGGAAACTTACTGAAAACAAGTGCGGTTCAATCCGAGCCGCGACCGTAAGCGAGCGGTGGATATTACGCTTAATTACGTCACCAAGCACTAGCCCGAAACGAAATATAGATGTCGTTTCGCGTGAGTGCTGGGAATCTGGAGGGAAAGCAAGAGAGCCCCGGCAGGGGCGACACAACGCCACGCATCGGCGCCCTCTATGCCAACTCGGAAAACGGTCTGGGTTTTTTCAACGCACTCCTCGGTAACGCCCCCGTCGGACTTCTGATTTCTTTTGCTTTTCCCGCCTTTCGGTGCAGCGCCGCCCAGTGATATAGTGGACTCATCCGGCAGAAAGGGAGGACCACACTATGAGATTGCGCCCGGTCTTGTACGGCCTGTTAGCATTGCCCCTGATGGCGGCGCTGTTGCTGTCTTGGGGAGCAGGGGGAGTACATGCCGCTGACAATGAGATGAAGGTATTCAGGGACATCACCTGCGGTTGTTGCATGAAGTGGGTGGAGCACCTGCGGGCCAACGGCTTTCAAGTTACGGTCCAGGATGTGCCGGAAACGAACGAATACAGCCGCCAGCACGGCGTTCCCGATGCCTTGCGCTCCTGCCACGTCGGAATCATTGCGGGCTACGCCATTGAAGGCCACGTTCCTGCCGCTGACATCCATCGCCTGTTAAAGGAGCGTCCCGCAGCCAAGGGACTGGCCGCGCCCGGCATGCCAGCCGGCTCACCGGGCATGGAAGTGGCGGGAGGACGGCGCGACCGTTACTCGGTCATGCTGTTCGACGCCAAAGGCCGCGCTTCGGTGTATCAGGAGTACCCGGCCATCAGCCCGCGTTGAAAAACGGCGCTTCTCACTGACCGGCCACGGAACCGGGCGGCAAATCCTCTTCGCCCGGCGGCGATTGCAGAGCGCGGAAACGGGCCAGGGCTTGATCCAGGCCGGCCATGCTCCAGTGCATCAGCTTCCAGCGATCTTGCTCGTAGGACAACAGTGCTTCCCCTTCGTAAACCGTGCCAGCCTGCGGCGTGGCTTCCCCGAGCACGCCCACGGCAGGGTGGAGGGTCTCCCACACGTACTGGAAGTGCGCGCGGCGGCTGGGAAAAGAGCCGCTCAACTCCGTAACGCGGCGGACGCGGCGCGTGCCCAACCGAAAGACGGCGATGATCTGGTTGCCGACCGGGGAAAACCACCGGCGGCCTCGCTCGCTCAGTTGAATTTCCCAGGAGGGCGGCTGGCTGCCGCGCCGTTGCAGGGACCACAGCCCCATCGCTACGCCCGGCTCCAATATCTCAGAGACTGCGCCGCTGTCGGCAAGCAGTCGCGGGAAAGAAACTTCCAACGGCGGGTTGCGGAAAGCGGGATTCTCATTCAGCATATTCTTCACCTGGACTCGCTGATAGGAATGCACCGCCCAAACGGACAGTAAAGCCAGCGCCAGTGCGCCCGCAGCGCATGCCGCCCAGAGTTTCCGGTTCCCAAGCAACGCCCCCAGGTTCATCCTGGGAGAAGCGTATCAGAAAAACCAACGCGCCAGGAATCCCTTTGTCGCGGTTTGGGAAAGGCAAGCACGATCCGCTATTCTTAGAAATGCAGCGGCATCGCAGACCGCGACTGTACGGCAAGCGAAAGTCGCAAACGGCAGAGGACGGGTGAGGGGAAACAGGCACAGCAATGCAGTGGCAAGCAATCGGCGGGAGGCGCTGCACCTGCTGAAGGAGTGGCCGGGGATCGAGGGCCGGGTGCGCCGCGCCGGTCGGGTGGCCCTGTTCACGGATTTTGACGGGACTCTCACGCCGATCCGACCGCATCCGCAACAGGTTCATCTGCCGCCGACGGTTCGGGCAGCGTTGCAGGCGCTGGCGCAGCGGGGAACAACGGTGGGTGTCATCAGCGGGCGCAGTCTGGCCGATGTCCGGGCAAGGGTGGGCTTGCGCGGCATCTGGTACGTGGGGGCGCACGGGTATTTCCTGCGCTCGCCGGAGAACCGGACCGCGGCTTTGTTGCGGCCCGATCAGATGGCGCTGATGAGCAGCGTGCATCGCCAACTGCGCGCGCAAATAGGTTTTCTGCCGGGCATTCGGATTGAATCCAAGCAGGCTACGGTGGCCGTGCACTATCGCCAGGCTTCGTCTCACAGCCGCCGGCAGGCGCGCCCGGTCATCCGCGGGTTGCTGCGGAAGCACCCGAAACTGACACTGCTTTCCGGGAAAAAAGTTTGGGAACTGCTGCCGGAGTCGCGCGTCAGCAAGTGGACGGCGATTGAGCACATCCTGCGCCTGGAGAGGGCGCGCCGGGGCGGGCGGTGGCTGGTTTTTTACCTGGGCGATGACACAACGGATGAGAGAGTCTTTGAAAGCATGAGAGGGGCCAGGATCAATGGAATCTCCATCGTGGTCGGCAAACGCCGTAGCGCCGCGCAATTTTTCCTTCGTTCTCCGGCTGAGGCAGCTTCCTTTTTGGAGAAGCTTTGCGGGGCGCTCCGATGACAAAGGCTCCAGGGCCATTCCTCATCACGCACAACATCAAACGTTACCTGCTGCTGTTTCTGATTCTTTCCCAGGCGTCCTGCCAATAATCTTGAGAGATCGGGTAACTACCAGGAAAGCATCGTGGCAATAGCCAGCAGCGCCATGGCCGCGCCACTCAACAACAGCAAGACGCCGGAGGGAAATAGCTGTTTGGTCTTGCGAAAGCGGAGGCCGTAGCTGGCCGCCAGCGCCAGGGCAAGCACTGTAGCCAGCAGATAGCCGGCGCCGGGGTAACTCAAGGAGAGTCGGTAGGCCATGGCCAGCAGTGCGGCGCTGGCCAGCCCCGCAGTGAAGGAGAGCCGGCGGCCGTGGAGCCGCCAGCTCAGCAACCCGCTCAGAACCAGCGCGGCGGCATAAATGAAAATCACCGTGGGAGCAAAGTTTTGCATGGCGCGCATGTGGCCGGGAAACGCGGCTCGCAACGCCGGGTCCCGGATTGCCCCTTACAATAGCACGGTTCCGTTTGCGCCCGGCTGGAACCGAAGGGGGAAACGGAGGGGGTTTTTCTGTATGCCGCGAGCACGCTGCCAGGGGCGATTGGATTCAGGTATAATAAACGGAGGAAATTTTTTCGCGGGCGGGTTGTGAGATCAGTATGGGCTTTCGGTTGCCTCTGCTTGCAATTTTCGTGCTACTCAATCTGATTGCCTATTTGGCATTGCGGCGTACCGTGGCAGCATGGGTGCCCGCAGCAGGCCGCCGCCGCAAGATCCTCGGCGGTGTCGCCGTCGCTGTGTTTCTCTTGAACCTGCCCTTGCTGGTTTTCTTCATTCGGCCGCTGGGTGGCGGCCTGGATCAAATCCCCACATCGCTTCTTCGTGTTGGCTTTTACCCGGCGATGGCGTGGCTGGCTACGCTGCTGGCCTTCTTGATTCTAGCCGGCCCGCCGATGCTGGCTTGGGGCGGGATCAAAGCCCTGGTCGTCCTGTACCGCCGAAAGAAAAAACCCGCGCTTTCACCGCTGAGCGCCGCGCCATCGGTGGCTCCGATGGTATCGCGGCGCAATTTTTTGGCAGGCGGCGCCGGGATGCTGATTCCCGGCCTTTACGGGGCAGCCCTGTATGGGGTTTACGGAAATCTGGACGAGATTGAGATTTCCGACGAAGTGTCCATTCCCGTTGCGAACCTCCCGGCTTCGCTGGAGGGTTTAACCGTCGTCCAACTCTCTGACATACACGTAGGACCTTACATCCGCGAAAAAGAGTTGCAACATGCCGTCAGCCTGGTCAATGGGTTGCATCCGGACCTGGTGGCGATTACCGGGGACTTGATTGACCGTGACCTGGCCAGTCTTCCGGTCGCGGTGCGGGGACTCGCAGGCATTCGCTCCACCCTCGGCGTTTTTACGGTGTTGGGCAATCATGATATCTATTCCGACCCTTACAGCTTCACGTCAAACCACCGGGGAGGCGTAAAGATTGTGCAAGGGTTGGAGTCCATCGGCATCCGCACCTTGCGCAATGAGGTGGAATGGCTGGGTTCGGGACAGGACCGGCTGGCGCTGCTTGGCCTGGACTGGCTGACCTCCAACTCCTCCAGCGGTAATTTCTACCGTTACCGGGAAGCCGAAACGCGCCAGCAGTTGCGGCAAATGGCGGCGCAGGCGGGGGAAGAAACCCCCAAGCTCCTGCTCGCTCACCACCCCGATACCTTCAGCGATGCCATTCCCTACAAGATTGACCTCACGCTCTCCGGGCATACCCACGGCGGCGGTCAAGTGGTGCTGGGCTATGTAAATGGCGTCCCCATCGGCGTGGCCACGTTTCGGTTCAAGTACTTGAGCGGGCTTTATCAAGAAAACGGTTGCTCGCTGTATGTGAACCGTGGCCTGGGTTACCTGGGCATCCCCATCCGCATCAACTGTCCCCCGGAGATCAGCCGCTTCCGCTTAGTGCGGGCCGGAGCGCGGGTCTCCTGATCGTTTTTTCCATTACTGGATCATTGGGACCGCAACGTGGCTGCCCCCGCTCGCGCTGTCATCCTGAACCCTTTGCTGTCATCCTGAGCGAAGCGAAGGATCTGCTTTTGACTCCCACTTGACCAGCTACGATAGCAGGTGAAATGGTGTACGAGATTCAACTGGGCTGCTTTTGTTGTTCAGAGGCTTGGATGCGGGAGACCAGATCGAGGAACCGGGGGTCTTCGTACAGGAAAGCGAAGACTTTATCTTGCAGAGTTTTGAGAATGTCCGGGAACCCCTCCTCCCAGGCTTTTTCCAGATGCAGCAGGGTTTCCTCCGGCTTGCCCATTTCCGCATACACTTTGGCCAGGTAGAAGTTGAACGCTCCGACGTTCTCGTTATCGCGCTGGTGGACGATGGAGCCGGCGCGGCCACTTCGCCGGAAAATCTCGGGATCCAGTAACAGAGCATAGCGGTAGCTGGTCATGGCGTACTCGTACTTTTCGTAGGCAAAATAGGCGGTCCCCAGGTTGCTGTACATGACGGCGTCGTTGGGGGATAATTGAAGCGCTTTGAGGTAGGTCAGGATGGCCGCGCGATAATTTTTCTGGGAATATTCCACAGCCGCCAGATTGTTGAGAGCCTGGGCATAGTTGGGGTTCAATTCCATGGCTTTGCGGTAGGCCCTCTTGGCGGAATTGAGGTCTTGCATCTGGTGGTAAGCAATTCCCAGCTTGTTCTGGTAGGCGGCGTTCTGAGGTTCCAGTTCCGCCAGTCTTTTATAGGCTTGGACCGCTTCCGGAAAATACTTGCGGACCATGAAGAGGTCGGCGCGATTTTCCAGGACCCGGGCCGGCGAAAGTTCCTCGGGAGTAGACACCACCGACTCGTCCTGGGCGATGGCGGCGGACGATAAAACGGCCCACAGTGCCAGCCAAACCAGCCCCATTGCCATCCCTCTCCAGGGCGCGAAAACGGGCTTCCAGTTCTCGTCCCTCGGGGACCGGATTTGCTGCTGGGAAGGGGTTTTCATGAGGGAGCTCCTGCGCTCCTGACCCGCCTCTTGGCGGAATCTCTTTCGCAACCGATGCTCCGGCAAAGCTGCCATTATTCTATCGCCAAAGCGACAAAAGGGCAACGGAGGAATCCCTCCTTGAGAACAGCGCCTCGCAAAACCGCCAACCGTTGCCTTGCGCCGACAGAGCCGGGATAGCCGGAGCAGGTAACTCCGCGGCCTTCTTGGATTTGACGGATAGGGTACAATAGATTGCGGTGAAAGGCTCGGTGAACACCACGGCATTTCCGGGCGAACCCATCGCCTGCGCGCCTGGAATTCGCAGTGAGCAGGAAAGTATTTGCACGCCAGGAGACTGACGGTCCTGTGAGCGCAGTGTTGTACCCTGCGTTCTGAGAGCTGAGGCTGAGATCTGAGGATGTCGGATTTACTGCGTCTGCTGCAATCGGTGAAGCCATACCGCCTGCGCTTTTTGGGCGGCGTGGTGATGATGGTCGGCGTGGGCTTCTTTGAGGCCTTTGCCGCGCTGTTGATCGGGCCGATCTTTGACCGCGTATTGAACCCACAGGCATCCGACTCCACGGTGGTTTTGCTGACCCTGCCCTATCTCGATAAGACCCTCTATCTGGACAGCCTGTTGCCCGGGTGGATTCACAACGTCTGGACGGTCGTCTCGATTTTCATCCTGGTGGTCATGCTGGGCAAGGCCATCTGCGAGTACCTGGCCAACTACCTGGTCAATTACGTCGGGTTCTCCGTCATCATGGATTTGCGCAACCAGCTTTATGAGCGGATCATCCACCAGTCGCTGGGTTTCTTTCACCGCCACTCCACCGGACAGCTCATGTCCACCATCATCAATGACATCGAAAAAATCCAACTGGCGGTGTCCAATGTGCTGGCCGATTTCCTGCGGCAGAGCTTTACGCTGGTGGGGCTGATGTTTGTGGTCTTTGTGCTGGACTGGCGTCTGGCCCTGATCTCTTTCATGCTGCTGCCGCTGGTGATGATTCCCTCGGCCCGGATCGGGCGCAAGATTCGCCGGACCACGCGCACCAGCCAGGCCAACCTGGCCGAGATCAGCCAACTGTTGCAGGAAACCATCAGCGGCAACCGGATCGTCAAAGCATTCCGCATGGAACGCTGGGAGCTGAACCGGTTTCGCCAGGCCGCGCGGCGCTTGCTCCACG
>Ga0155948_1223_pt1 | contig 10495 bp, 9 predicted proteins | sample RifCSPlowO2_02_FD_107602 | JGI IMG/M metagenome (GOLD analysis project Ga0155948, IMG submission 107602) | Acidobacteria bacterium RIFCSPLOWO2_02_FULL_59_13
GACCAGCACGCGTACCTGCATGGTTTCTCCCGAACGGAATACGCGGGCAGCCTGGCCCGTCTCGTTCAGTAGCTCCACACCGATCACGACCGCCCGCCGATCACCATGCCGAAAGCTGTAGCGCAAACTCGGGGTCACTGCCGCAGGAGGAGTCAAGAGCGGCGCAGGCTGCTGCACAAAAGCTTTCTGCCGCTCCAACACCAAACCATTGTAGCGGTTGACCACATCACTGGGGTTGCCCTCGGCCACGGCGCGACCGTGGTGCAACAGCAAGGCTCTGTCACAAAGCAGCCTGACAAGACCCAAATCATGGGAAACGAGCAGGACTGTAACGCCACGCTGCCGTAGTTCCTCGAATTTGTGAACACAGCGGTTGACAAAGATAGCGTCGCCCACGGCCAGCACTTCATCCACAACCAAAATCTCCGGCTCCACATGAATCGCGGCAGCAAACGCCAGCCGCACGTACATTCCCGTGGAATAGGTCTTCATGGGGCGGTCCAAAAACTCGCCGATTTCGGCAAACCGCTCAATCTGCGGAAAAACCCGTTCTATTTCGCGGCGCGACAGGCCGACCAGTTCGCCGTGAAGAAAAACATTTTCCCGCCCTGTGAACTCCGGGTTAAACCCGGCGCCCAGCGAAAGAAGCGCGGCAATGCGCCCGCGGGTGAGCACGCGGCCGCGAGTGGGTTCCAGCGTCCCGGCAACGATTTCGAGCAGCGTGCTCTTGCCGGACCCGTTCGGCCCGATGATGCCGAGAGCCTCTCCTTTCCCGACGTCGAAACTGATTCCCTCCAACGCCCAGAAATCCTGATGGTAGCTCCGCCGGTTCAGTCGCAGGACCTCCTTCAGCCGCGCCGACGGTGTCGGATACAGCCGATACATTTTGGCCACGTTGCGAACCTGGATTGCCGCCGACATCAGATCAAATCCGCGAAGGACTTTTTCATCTTATAGAACCAGCCGTACCCCAGCCAGAACACCATCACGGAGACTCCCCACAACAGGGACAGCGGCCCCCATTGCGGCGGAGCGTTTTCCAATAACACGGCTCGGTACGCGCTGACGACGGTGTACATCGGGTTGGCCTCAAAAAGCCACAGCCACTCGGCGGGCAAAGCGCTTGCCGGATAAACAATGGGAGTGGCAAAAAACCAAATCGTCAGCAATACTCCCATAATCTGCGTCGTGTCCCGCAAAAACACTCCCAGCGCGGCCAGAAACCAGCACAGTCCCACTGTCAACAATATCTGCGGCACCAGGATGAGGGGCAAATACAGGGCCGTCCAGTGCAATCCACTACCCAGCGTTATTGCCGCCGCCAGAAAAACCACCAGAGCAAATGCTTCCGTCGCCAGGCCGGTGAGCGTCAGGTTCATGGGAAGGATTTCCAATGGAAAAACGACTCGCTTGACGAAGTTGCTGTGCTCCAAAACAATGCTGGATGAGCGCCCCACCGCCTCGCTAAACGCCAGCCAGGGCAACATGCCGCACAGGAAGTAAAAGACAAATCCGCCGGAACCCTGATCCACTCCAAACCGCACCCGCAACACGACCGCAAAAACAAAATAGTATGCGGCCATCAGCAGCAGCGGGTTGACCAATGTCCAGACCGCCCCGCCCATGGAGCCGCGGTAGCGTCCCTGGATGTCTCTGCGCACCATCGAGACGATCAAGGAGCGATACTTCGCCAGTGTACGCATCGGGTACCAGAAAGATCGGACGAAGAATTGTCCCAGACGGCGGAGCCAGCGGCGGCTGCGCGTGGACCGGCGAGCACTGCGAATCTCTACAACTTGTTGATCAGCAACCACATCCAGTGCCAGGAACTGCGAGCCGCGCTCCTGAAACCAGCCTCTCCCTTCCCAGACCGGAGCCACGACGACTTGGTAATGGCCCTCCTCTGGGGGCAACTGTATTTCGATGCTCCGCTCGCACTTTTGCCCCGGCGCGCATTGGCTGCCCAGACTCCACCGCTGGCCATCCAGCACCAGCAAACCGGTTCGCGCATCGAACACCTGATAGCTGAGCAGCACCGGCCCAACTTGTTGAGGCGAAAGGTCTTGCTCCGGTGATGGGTTCTCCGACCAAGTGATCTGGCTGGCATTTTCGATGGCGCAATCCAGATGCAGGCGTCCAGGGCCGGCGGCCCGGACCTCCCATCGCAAGAAGCGCGCACGGTACGGATTCATCGTGGCTCCCCAGTCTTTTGATCCGACCTTGATTATTTCACAAACCGGATTTTCCGGGTTCGGCAGAATCGGTTTCCTCGGTTCGCTCGGTTTTCTCGGACCGGCAAAATCTACTCCGGCGGGTAATAAAACTCCTTCGGCCAGCGCTGGCGCACCGGACCCACCTTGCGCGCCCGGCAATAAATAATCTCGCCCCGCCATTCGACCGGAAATGGGGTGTCGCGGAGCAACTCCGGAACGTCTTGGGGGTCCGTTTCGGCTCCATTGTAATCGCCGGTCTCAAGCAACTCCACTTCGAAACCGGAAATTTGCATCAGCAAGGAGATTTCACCGGGAGTGTATTCTCTGCTGTGGCGGGGGTCCACCGTCCCGTCCGCGTTGGGCTTGATGTAGGAGTGGAACAATGCCGGATTGTAGCCGTGCACGACAGCCTGAACGCTGCGCAGGCTGACGATGTTTGGCGTCGTGAGAATGAGATGCCCTCCGGGGCACAGGACGCGGTTGATCTCCGCCATCATAAACATGGGGTCTATCGCGAGATGCTCGATCAGCTCGCAGCAGAGGACGGTGCGGAAGTGGCCTTCGGGATAAGGGAAGGGGTCGCGTTCGGCGTCGAATAAATCCACCGGGCAGGAGAATGTTTCTCCGGAAACAGAACGGGCGTGCTGCAAGGCGCTGTTGCCTGGTGCTCCGTAATAGGTTCCCCGCACTTCCCCGTAACCGAGGTACTTGGAAAGCGCCGGAGTGAGCTGCACATAACAACCAAGCTCCAGCACGCGGTCCTGGTCTGATCCCGGCGGGGTGATTTGCAGAGTTCTCACCAGGCGTTTGCGGTGCACATACACATAGTCTTCCGTCGCTGCGGAAGCGTGTGAAAAACCCGCGATGTAGTCTTCCAGCTCTTGAGCGGGAATCGCAAGACAGGTAGGCGCAGTGGCAGTTTCGCCGGGTGTAAGTCCGGAAACCGCTCCCTGCCGGTCGCGGCTCGGATCGGCAGCGGCAGAACACGCGCATTGCTGCACGAACTTCAAATACTGACCGGCTACCTGGGGCCAGCTACATTCCCGCTCGACGTAGGCGCGTCCCTGGCGGCCAACGGCCTGCGCCAGTTCCGGATTGTTCAACAAAGCCCGCAGGTACTCAGTAATCCAGTCCACCTCCCTGTCATCCACGGGAATCTTTACAGCGGCGTCGTCGGGGATTTCCTGGAAGGAGCCGATCTCAGAAATGAAACAGGGTTTGGCGAGGGCCAGCGCGCGCAAAAAGCTGCCGGAGGTTTCCCCCGCCGTGGGACGCCGCAGGTTGATGCAAATGTCGCAGGCAGCCAGGCAGTTGGTGAACTGCTCCAGGGGAACGTAGCCCAAGATGCGCACCGCGTCTTCGAGGCGCAGTTGCTGCATGAGAGGCCGCAGGGGATAGTGCGGATGCTCTTCTCCGACCAGAATCATTTTTACCTGGGGGTAATCGGGGCGCAGGCGTGCAAAGGCCTGCAAGGCTTCCTGGATTCGCTTGTAAGGCTTTAAGAAGCCGAAAATGCCGAGCACTGTATTGGAATCGTCCAGGGGCCAGCCCGTCAGAGCGGCCAGTTGACGGCGGGCTGCCGGCCGGTCCACGGCGGGAATATCAACGCCGTGCGGAATTTTCTGAACCGGAAGAGAGAACCCTGCTTCCTGAATGCGGCGCACCATGTAGTCGCTATGCACGATGGCTGCCGGGCTTTTTTCGAGCAACCGGCGGTTCATGTCAATGTCGTCATAATCGAGCGGCTGGAGGCCCGCCTGAGCGCGCCGGGCTTGCTCTACCGCCGGCGGGCCGGCGTTGTATTCCACTTCTTGAAAGTACGTTTCCCAATCGCCCCGGACGATGGTGGCATCGGCAACCAGATAGTGCAGGTTGAACTCGTGCAGAACCAGGACGCCCGGAATGCGCAGCGCCAGGTCATAAATATAAACGTGGTAGGGGTTGTTGCCGATGTGATAGAGGACGGCATCATAGGCCCCGGCATGGAAGTCATCCTCAAACTCGCGCCAGTGGCGGATTTGCAAGCCTTGCCGCGGGAAATGACCGGAGGGTTGGTAGTCCTCGATGAAGACATCCAGGCGTTCGGTTTGGCAGGCCAGATGCGGCAACAGGCCCTCACTATAGTCGGAGATGCCGGAGGGCTGGGGGTTCAGGGGAGTAAAAAAGGCGATTCGCATTATCAATCAGGCCGAAGCGAAAACGATCTCCGCTCGCTTACGGTCGCGGCTCGAAACAGCTACTCCAGGACCGCGCTCAATTCCCCGATGGGAAACGGAATGCGCACCTGCAACGGCAGCCGCGCGCTGTCGGTGGAAAACCACACGGTAAAGGTCTTTTCCCGGTTGGGACTGGAATAGGTGACAGAATACTTTTCGGCGTCGCGACTCTGACCCCGGAATGTCACTCGCTCTGTTCCGGCTGCTTCGATGCGCACATCGTAGTCAGCCGCCAGGTGAACTACTCCCGACGCAGGCAGTTTTCCTTCAATGAGTTGGCTGCGAATGATGTACAGGAACACCAGCGGTTCCCGCGCACATACTGGAACGGTTGCGATAAATGTCTGACCGCCGCGTGTACGGCGCGCCTGGCGGTTTTGCTGGTCAAACTCGATGGTTTCCTCCCAGACGCGAGTCCCTTCCTTGATTTCCTGGCGGAATTGGAGAGAGCACAAACCCACCCGTGTGGCAGTGGAGCGGAACGAGTCCCGCAGATTATACTGGGGCACCTGGGCCTCCACATCCAGGCGGAACTGAACTTGCTCGCCAGAGGAAGCGACCTGGAAAACAGCCTCGCCTAGAATGACTCCGCTGGGCCACAGGAGCCGATAGACGAGTTTCTCTCCCAGCAGGGAAGGCGCCAAGCGCACCTCGGCTTGCTGCGCCTGCACCAGGGAGGCGCCGGGATGGCACAACACCAATCCCAGCAGGAGAGCCACCAGTCGCTTGCTGCCTAGAAGCTGTTGCATAACCTCCTCGGAGCGACGTAAGGGCACGACTTTAGTCGTGCCGAAACCAGAGCCGAACGACGGGGGCTTTAGCCCCTGAGGTCCGTCGTTGGCCCTCAGCGGCTGAAGCCGCAGTTTTGGAGGGCACCTGATCGGCACGGTTAAAACCGTGCCCTTCCAACACCTTAAAACGGGTTGTACAACAGCTTCTAATACTTTCATCTCCGACTCTCCTCCTGATGCAACAGCGGTTCGCCGTCGTTGGCAACGGCAGCCGTCGCGTGGATGACCGTGACGTTGCCCAGGCCAACCGAGCGCCAGTCTGGAGCGGCTGAATTCACCACAGGGCTTTTTGGCCGCAACGGATGCCAGGACTTCCAACGGAACTGCCCGAGCAGCGGAAGCCCTGCCGCCAAGCGCATGGCGTACAATGCCAGATGGAACAGCCGGAAAATGCTTTTGCCCGCAGCGCCGTCTATCACCTGAAACCAGAGCTGATCGCGCAGCCGCCAATGGACGTGGTGCGCCAGGTTCCGTAAATCGCGTACGGCAAAGCCATCGCCCTGCTCGTTGTAGATTAAACGCCGTGGGAACGGAAGCGCAAAAGCGAGCAGCCGGACGCGGCCATAATGTTCATTGGCGCACGGAACAACAGTTGCCTGAATCCGCGCGCGGCCACCGAGCAGCCAACAAGCCTGCCGCAGCAAGCCCGGCAAACCCGGCCGGAGAATCGTAACCGAATCAAACAGGTTTCCCGCAGGACCTTCCAGCGACGCCGGCAGCAAACCATGAAGCTTTGCATCAGGGAAGCGAGCACGCAGCCGGGGAACAATTTTTTTCAGGTAAAATCCGGAAGCCGAACCCACCACGACTACCGGCAGAGACTGGAAGTAGATCTGGCGTTGCTGAAGGCGACGTTGGCGGTATTGGCGCTTTTGTTGGCGGTATTGACGCTTTTTTTCGCGGTATTGCCGGCTCCTCCAAAGCCAGTGGCGCAACAGCAAGCGAACATTGCGCCCGGAAAAGGCGTCGGCCTGTTCGTTATAGACTTCCACGCGCCACAAGGGGAGCCACCACGCAACGCACTTCAGAGCGAGGTGGCCTTGGTGCGTCCATAAGACAATCAACCGGCGAAAGCGCCTTTTGCCAAAGCAATGGGGCAGCAGTCGCAGGTAGGCCAGTCCCAGCGGCGACGCGAGAGGCTCAACGGAATCAAACAGCTCCGCCGACGTTCCTGCCAGGGGAGCGGGCAACAAGGCGTGCAACGGCACTCCAGGGTAACGCTGGCGCACAGCCGCAACGACGTTGGCGAGCACAGGCGCGGAAGCCGAACCGACCACTCCAATGGGGCCTTCGGCAGCGATCAACTGGCGGAAGCGAGTACGGCAAAGTTGGAACAGGTTCAAGCGGGTTTGGGTCCCGTCGTCATTGGGAAAGCTGATGCGCCCGCGCAGCAGCAGCGCGAGCAATTTCAGAAGCCGATGCTGATGGCGAGAAGGCCGGCAAACCACTTCCACGCGGCGGTTGAGACCCAAGAAGATCAACAGGCGCAGCCACAACCAGGGAGCCAAAAAAGGGCGGCAGGAAAACACCTGGCCGGGCGCTACAGGGACCAGGCTGCTGACGGTCTGGAGAAGCTCTTGCGGAATGACCGCCCGCCAGGCCGTGCAGCGCGGGTCGCGCGCCAGACGACGCAGGTCTGAAGCGGCGCGAACGGGTTCTCCGGTAACAAAATAGACGATCTTCATACGCTGTTGAGCCAACAATTCTCGTACATCAAGCCGACTGCGCCAAAAATTGCAAATAGCGTTCCCGAACCAGCGGGCCGACGCGTTGCAGGCTGAAACAATTTTCCGCCACGTGGCGGGCTGCGTCGCTAAAACGCTGACACAGTCCATCGTCGCGCAGCAATTGAACAACGGCCATCGCCGATTCCTCGGCCCCGTCCCGGACCACGATGTGATGGTCCGGTTGCAAGCCCAGTCCCAGAGGGGCAAAAGAATTGCATACGACCGGAACACCCGCCGCCATGGCTTCCACGATCTTGGTGCGAATCCCCCCGCCGCTATTGACCGGCGCAACATAGACGCGGCTTTGGCGGTAGATGCGGCGGAGGTCGGCGACGTAGCCCAGATAGTCCACGCCCTGGTCGTGCATCAGGCCCAGCAAAGCGTTGGAAGCCCCTTCGCCTGCCACAGCCAAGCGTGCCTCCGGCTCCTGGCGGCGAATCAAGGGCAGTTCCTCGCGGATGAAATAAGCAAGCGCCTCCTCGTTGGGCGTGTGGGGCAGGAAGCCCACAAACAATATCTGCAACGGGCGCGGACCAAATGCAGCCGGCTGGAAATATTCGCAATCGAGCAGAATAAACGGGAGCGCCTCGGCGCGGGCCTGCGGAACCAGCTCCAGGGCGCGGCGGCGCTCGTCGTCGGAAGTAACCAGAACCCAGTCGAAACTTTCGAGCGTGCGGCGGTTGTGGCGAATCGAGTCCAGTGACCAAAACAGGCTTTCCAGGCGCATGCGCCATCCCCGCATCCGCTGCCAGTTCAAATAATAGTGCCACCATTCCAAGACATGCGCGCGCACAATGCGAGGGCAGCGGGCGCGGTCGGCGTAGGAGGCCATGCCCAGATATTCCACCTGCACCAGGTCGGGCTGCTCTTGTTCGAGAATCCGATCCACGGCACGGTGCATGGCGGCGCTTTCGAGGTTGGAAAACAAAAACGGCGTGGGCGAAAAGGCATCCAGGCGGCGGGCGGGCGGCGGGGAAAACACCAAGGCCTTATGACAGAGGTGATTCAAACCCTCCTGGGCCTGCTGCTGGAATCGCTCCGGACAAAAGCCGACAAAGAAAATGTCGAACGCCTCGCGCAACGCGCGGATGTAGCCGTAGATGGTGCTGCCCGCCCCGTGGTGGACGGGGTAGGGCGTTACGGGCGAGATGATGAGGATGCGTGGTTTCATTTTCAGACGATTGGTTTCCGCTCTACTTCAATAGCTGCCTAAACCTGCCAAATTCCCTCGCCAGCTTCCAACCGGTCTTCCACATGGAGGCGGATGGCGTCTTTGATATTTTCCCTTACTCCGCTCTGCGCTTTTCCATAAACATATCCACATCTGAGATGAACTTGTCATACACATTGGGGATGCTCCCAGCCAGCGGAATCAGTTGCGCGTCATCTAACAGGAATCCATAAGAATGAACAAAAAAGTGTCGAAAGGCCAGGTACGGAAACAATTGATCGGCCAGGGAACCTGACAGGACCTTCTCTAATACCGAAAGCTCCAAAAGATCCCTATGCGATGTCTCCGAAGCAGGCAGAGCAACCCCTTTTGCTTTGAGAATCAACCTGAGAATGTTCTCCATTCCATTGTAGATGTTGTGAAGAAATGTAGCCACGGCGGCCAATTCCACAACCGATCTTTCCGGGCGACCCAGAGCAAGTTGGAGATCTGCCAGAGTTCTGGAAATATTCTGCTTTTCCGCCTCGATCTTCTTGCTCAGGTTAGCCGTAGATTCGCACTCCTTCCTCTTCGACCAGTTCGGTGAAAGAAGAATTCTTTGACAAGTCCACCACGTCAACTGGTTTGGAAAGTTGCCGGATGAGTTCCCCGTAAAAATGGAAAAATAGCTCGGGCCGCACCCCTCTTACACCGATATCCAAATCGTGCGGTTCGACATCGGGGCGCAGAGCGGAACCGAAAAGGTAAATGGAGGATACTCGGTATTTTGCAGCACATTCCCGAATGACCTTTTTGTCAGCTTCCGAAATCATGGGCTATGTTCCCCCTTAACGGACGAGGCATTCGGTTCCTGGTTTATATTTTCTGCGCCATCATTGTAACCCTGTGACGAAACCGAAGGTGCTCCTCCAGAGCCTGTTTCCAGTGCGGCAGCGGGGACAGTCCCAACTGCACAAGGCGGCGGCAATCCAGAACAGAGTACGCCGGACGTTTGGCGGGGCGGTTCAGTTGGGGCCACGCGATGGGTTTGATTGTAACGGGCCGCCCGAGTATTTCGACAATGGCCTGCGCCATCTCGTACCGGGAGCACTCTCCGCCGTTGACGACGTGCAGGATGCCAGTCGCGGGCTTCCCGGCCAATTCCGCGATTTTCTGCGCCAGATGGAAGGTCCAGGTGGGCGAGGCGATCTGGTCGGTGACGGCCTGCAATTCGGTCTGCGACTGTGCCTCAGCCATGACCTTTTCGACGAAGCTCGGACGGTGGATTCCGAAAAGCCAGGATGTGCGGATCACCAGGTGAGCAGTAGAGCGGCCGTTGCGCTCCAGCACTTGTTTCTCCCCCTCCCACTTGCTTTGTCCATAAGCGTTGATAGGATGGGGCGGGTCGGTTTCCGTGTACGGGGTTCGCTTTTGCCCGTCGAAGACATAATCGGTGCTGATGTGGAACAGGCGCGAGGCAAGCCGCTCTGCGGCCCGCGCCACGTGGCCTGCGCCGGTTGCGTTCACGGCGAAAGCGCGCTCGCTATCGAGTTCGCAGCCATCCACGTCGGCGCAGGCGGCGCAGTTGACCACCAGGTCGGGCCGCCACTCGCGAAACATCCGCTCGACTTGCGATTCCACGGTAATATCGCATTCGGAATGACCGAGCGGGAGCACCTCGTTGGCTGATGGCAAAAGGACCGCCAACTCCTTTCCCAACATGCCGCCCGCTCCCGTAATCAAGATTCGCATGGGTTGCGTCTCTGTTCCCGAAATCCCGCTCGCAGCGGACCATTTTCAAGGTTGCTGTAAAGCGAGGACCCTCAGCGGCTGAAGCCGCGTGAAGGCGTGGCATTTGCGGCACGGCTGAAGCCGTGCCCTGACAAACCCGCTACAGCTTCTCCGAAAATGGTCTCGTGCAGTTTCAGGGTCGCTCTATAGCTGCGAGTTTCAGCCGCCCCTGCGGGGCTTGTTTTCCTTTTCCTTGTTGTCCCAGGACTTGCGTCCTGGGCTAGTTTCAGTCGCCCCTTCGGGGCTTACGAGATCGTGCTGTACACTAAATGTTAAAAGTATCTAGAGCCAGCGTTAATGCATGTCTCGACACCCAGCCTCAAGACAACCCCCACAAAGTATAAACGGGAATAGCAGCAAGCGAAAGTGCAGGCGAGAGGAAAACACCGTTTTTATAGAGGGACGGAGGCCTGCTGGAAATGGCGCAGGCAGGAGGCGATCTCAGCCGGTTTCAGGAATGCCGCCCGGAAGGAGTTTTGAGCCATGCGGGTCAGTTCTTCCCGGCCAAGACCAAACACCTGGTGCGCTAACAGGTACTCGCGGTTGAGATCGGTTCCAAAGAGGGCGGGATCGTCGGAATTGAGGCAGACCGCCAAGCCTTTGGCAA
>Ga0155948_1164_pt7 | contig 10467 bp, 12 predicted proteins | sample RifCSPlowO2_02_FD_107602 | JGI IMG/M metagenome (GOLD analysis project Ga0155948, IMG submission 107602) | Acidobacteria bacterium RIFCSPLOWO2_02_FULL_59_13
GCAACCGCTCCATGACCAGCAAATGCGGGAGCGCCGACGTGATGGAGGGGATGGGAATCAAGATTGACATTCCGCCGGAGCGCATCGCGCAGTGCATTGACGAGGTGGGCATCGGGTTTCTGTTCGCTCCGGCCATGCACCAGGCCTGGAAGTACGCGCAGCCCGCTCGGAAGGAACTACGGACGCGCACCATCTTCAACATGATGGGGCCGCTGTGCAACCCGGCGGGAGCTTCGGCGCAGGTGGCCGGGGTTTACCAAGCGCGGCTGACCACGATGCTGGCACAGGCCCTGGTGGCGCTGGGGGTGAAACGGGCGTTCGTGGTGCACGGGGCCGGCGGCCTGGATGAGATCACCAACACCGGGGAAACCATTGTCGCGGAGGTGGCCAACGGACAAGTGAAGACCTGGACGCTGCGCCCGGAAGACTTCGGCATCCCGCGCTGCACGTTGGCCGATTTGCAGGGCGGGGACGTGGCGGAGAACGTTCAGATCATCAAAGACATTCTCGAAGGCCAGAAAGGTCCTAAGCGCGACGTGGTGCTCTTGAACGCGGCGGCGGCGCTGGTGGCCTCCGGCCGCGCCGCTGATTTTGCGGAAGGGATTCGGCTGGCGGCGCAATCCATTGACTCCGGCGCGGCCAAAGCAAAGCTGCTGGCGCTGGCCGAGTTTACCAACAAGGGGTTTACATGAGAATTCCTGAATTTGTTCAGGCGGTCTTAACACAATTCGAGGGGGAATCCAGGCCGTTCAATGAGGCTGAGGTCTACGACGCACTACGTAATGCCCGCAAAGCACAAGGCGATCTGAGCCAAGAGGACTTCGAAGGTTTACGGGCGGAGGCAGCAGCTTTTTTCTTCTATGAACGGCGAGATAGAGACAGCCCTTGGGGTACGTACTTTGCGCCCACCTTCACCGGAACGCGAAACGATGGAATCGTAGTTCACCATCCAGACATTAAGGACCTCAACGCGGATGTTGTTCATCACTGGGAGGACCGAGCAAAGGCATCGAAAAATCCTGTCCTCCGTGCCCGATATGCAGACTTGGTGTGGGATTTGAAACAGGCTATCACCAGCCAACGCCCTGATGTTGAGTATGCACGGATGGCAATCGACTCGTATGTAGAGGCAACGGTACATCATTTCTATACGAGTGAGGTGGAAGGCATTCAGTGGGTTGAGCGTGCACTCGACCTTGCCCGGAGCATTTCGGATCAAAAGCGGGTCAAGCAAGTTGTGGATTTCATGTTCGAGTTTTACGACAGAATCGCCAACCCTCAGTACGCAGGCAGGTGGCTGTTCTTGTTCGACAACCTCTACGGCAAAAAAGGTTTAATTGCTGCGGACCAAGAAGAGCGAATCATAGCCAATCTCGAAGACATGCTCGCAAAAGTATCTAACGAAGTGGATGAAGGCTCCTTCAACCCTCATAATGTTGAGGCAGCGGGAAAGCGACTGGCGTCGCACTACCAGAGAAAGGGCGACCTCAAGAACGTCAAAAGGGTAATTAAAACTTACGGAGGAGCATTCGAAACTGCTGCTCGTGAAGCGGACCCATTATTGGCAACGTTGTGGCTTCAGCCTGTCATAGAAAAGTATCAACAGGCTGGATTAAAGGCAGACGCAGAGCGCGTTCAACTGGCTTCTCTAGAGAAAGCAAAAAATATAGAAGGGAGTATGGCGCAAATATCAGCCGAAGTTCAAATCCCACACGAGGAGCTAGAAAAGTATCTGGATTGGTTCACCGGCGGAGACCTAAATAGTTCTCTTCTGAGAATTGCGGTCAACTTTATTCCGGACGTTAATGACGCGCGGAAGTTTTTGTTGCACACGAATCAAGAATTTCCGCTCCAAGCCTTGTTTTCTGTTGCCAAGATTGATGAAGGGCAAATCGTGGCGACCGCAGGGTCAGTCCAAGATGACGAAGAAGGTCAATTACATATGCAGTTAGCCCAAAATATTCAATTCTCCCAACCGTTTCTGGTCGAGGCGCTCCACAGGATGCGAGTGCGGTACAAACCGACTGTCGAGCAGTACCTTGATTTTCTTTATCAATCCCCAGTCTTCGACGAATCAGCCCGGAACATGATCAGCGAGGGGCTTATCGCTTATGAAAAGGAAGATTTCGTTAAGGCTGTTCACGTTCTCATCCCTCAGACTGAACGGGCGTTGCGGAATCTGCTTGGAATCCTGGGAATTCCTGTAAACAAACAAGTTCGGGACCAACCGGGGATTATGCAGATGAAGAACATCAATGACATCCTCGCGGATGAGCAGGTTCGACACTCATTGAGCGAAAATCTCTGGAGATACTTCCAAGTCTTCCTCGCTGATAAGCGCGGACTTAACCTTAGGAATCGCGTTGCTCATGGACTTATCAGCGTTGACGAGTGCAATAGGCACGTGGCAGATCAAGTTCTGCACGTGTTGCTTACCCTAAGTCTAATAAGAGCAACCAACCCCTCAGGAGAAAGCGTTTGAAGATTCATTGGTTGATCGCAGGACTGTGCTCTGTGGCAATGACAACATCGTTCGCCTGGGCGCAGGAGGCTGCGCCGGGGACTGTCCAGCTTGAAGACTTTGAGCGGCGGATGGAGCCGCTGGAGGTGATGGGGCAACGGTTCACGGTCGTGCTGCAACAGAAGCGCATCGCAGGCTCAACGGACGCGGACTTTGGAGAGACGGTCAGTCGGATGGAAATTCGGGACCAAGGCGGTGAGGTCGTTTACGAAAGAGAGTTTGCTTACGAGTTTTTCGGGGACCGCTTTCTGGAAACCTGGGATGTTTCAGCGCGAGTGCTGAAAGGCAATCAAGCGAGCGGGTTGCTGATTACCTACGGAGTATCGCCTTCGACGCCGCTGGGGGGCGAGTCCTGGCAGGTGCTTGGCATGGTGGACGGCAAGCTCGCGCCCTGGGGCTTTCCGCTATACGCGGAAGGCCAGCTCATCAACGGAGAAAAAGCAGGGCCGGGAGAGCCGGTTGAGACCTCCCAGGAGCCGGGCTTGAATTACGAGGTGCTGCATTTCCGCGTCTGGACGGGCAATTTTTTTGTGATTGTTCCGGTGCGGGTGAACTGGTTTGACGGACAGGTCAGGGCGGGATGGAATTGCGTCAAGATGACTTTGCGGGGACCGGAGCCGGTGTGCCAGGTGCGCGTGGAGACGGAAAGAGTCCCGCAAGAAAGCGAGACGTTCGTGCTGCTGTATCCGGAGCCGGAACCGATGGGGGCTGAGCCGGAAGAGGTTGTGGTGAGCGAGAACTCGAAGGTGGAGTTTTTGGCCGCTGAGGCCAACTTGATCTGGGACCAGGACGTGGAAGGGGTGGGGCTGGCCGTGGGAGAAGACATCTGGTTGAAGGTCCGCATAGACGGCCAAGAGGGCTGGATTCACACGCAGGAAGACTTCTACGCCATCGGACTGCCGCAGGCCGGGTGATCGGCAAATCCGCAGATTGCTCCGCTCGCTCGGGATGAGCGTTTTTTCTGGGTGGACGGGTGAGCGCGACTGAGACCGTCCCTATTGCTGTTGCCGGGTCCCGAACCACCAGGCGTGCGGCTGGCTGAAAGAAAAGGCGACGGGGATAGCAGAACGGATGGGCTTGCCGTCGAGCCGGGCGGGACGGAACTTCCACTGTTGGATGGAGCTAAGAGCTTGTTCATCGAACCCCGGAAAGGACCGGACCACTTTCACATCCTCGATTTCGCCCTTTGCGCCTATCGTTACCCGCAAGACAACGGTGCCCCAATTCACTGCGTTGGCGGGATAAATGGCTTCCGCCGTGGCAATGATTTCAGGAGGCTCAAAGACGGGAGCCGTCTCTTGACTGCGCAGCAATACGCTGCCAACAAACAGAAAAACCAAACCGCTAACTACCGCCAGAATGCGTTTCATAAGCATACACCTCCGCGGAGCAACGCTCCTCCTGGGCTTCTTATATTATTTGATGATAAGACGGGTGGAAGTGTTTGCCGGGAGACGAGAAAATTTTCAGGTGCGGTAGCGGGACACGATCTGGTCCCACTTGCCTTGTGCGCGGAGGATGAAGTCAATGGCTTCGCGGACCGCGCCGCGGCCGCCGGCTCGCTCGGTGACGATGTGGCAGTCTTGCTTGACTTCCTCGCAGGCGTTGGCCACAGCCACCGAGAGACACACACGGCGCAATATGGGCAGGTCCTGCAAGTCATCGCCGATGTAAGCGATCTGGGAATCGCCGAGGCTCAGGGCGATGCGCACCTCGGAGTAAGTCTTCCACTTGTCGTGCGTGCCCTGGCGGACCACTTCCATGCCCAACTCCTTGGCGCGCGCGACCACGCTGGGCGAGGTGCGGCCCGTGATGACGCCCGTGCGCAGGCCGGCGCGGTGCGCAAAGGTGATGCCGACGCCGTCCTGCACGTCAAACATCTTCACTTCCTGCACGCCATCGTTGCCGTCGGGGATTAAGAGGATGCTGCCGTCGGTGAGGACGCCGTCCACGTCCATGAGGATGATCTGCACGCGGCGGGCGCGCTCTTCGGCGTCAGGGGCGCGGTAGCCAGGGGTCATGGAAGCCTCGTTTCAAAGAAGTCAGGAGTCAGAAGAAAAAGCGCCCCTCCAAAAGAATCGGCAACGACCGTCCCTCCCACATTCTGACTACTGTCTCCTGACTTCTGACTTCTTCTCCTAAAACATCTGCGTGGTCCAGAGGTCGTGCAGGTGGAGCAGGCCTTCCAGTCGGCCTTGGGCGTCCACGACCGGAAGCGCAGTGATCTTGTGCTTTTCCATCAGGTGCAACGCGCTGGTGGCCAGCTCGCGGCGGCCAATGGTAACCGGACTGCGGCTCATGCAATTTGCAGCGGTCTGAGTCTGCAAATCTCCGTTCTTCTGGAGGAAGCGGCGCAAGTCGCCGTCGGTGATGACGCCGACCAGAAGGTTGCCGTCGGCGACCACGGCCGTCATGCCGACGCCTTTGCGCGTGATCTCCTCGATCACGGCGGTCATCGGCGCGTCGGGGTGGACGGCGGGGACTGCTTCGAGCGCGCGCATCAAGTGCTCGACGAGCTTGAGCCTGCGGCCCAGTTCGCCGCCCGGATGAAGTTCGGCGAAGTCATCCTCCTGAAAACCCTTGCGCTCGAGCAAGGCCACGGCCAGGGCATCGCCCATCGCCAGCGACGCGGTGGTGCTGGCCGTGGGGGCCAGGTTCAGCAAACAGGCTTCCTTCTCAATACCCACGTCGAGCAGCACGTCGCTCGACTGCGCCAGGGTGGATTGCGGGTTGCCCGTCATGGAGATGAGAGGGATGCCCAGGCGCTTGATGCGGTCCAGCAATCGCAGAATCTCTTCCGTCTCGCCGCTGTAGGAGAGAGCGATTACGGTGTCGCCCGCAACCAGCATTCCCAGGTCGCCGTGAATGGCCTCGGCGGGATGAAGAAAGAAAGAAGGAGTGCCGGTGCTCGAAAAAGTGGCCGCGATCTTTTTTGCCACCTGGCCCGACTTGCCCATGCCGGTTACGATGACGCGCCCTTTGGTCGAGGCCAGCAAGTCCACGGCGCGGTCGAAGCTCGCGTCCAGGCGCTTGATGAGGGCCAGAATCGCGTCGGCCTCCGTTTGCAGGACCTTGCGAGCGGTGGAAAGGGTTTTAGATTTGGTTTCAGCGGCCAACTGCTAACTATCCTCCAAACGAGAGTTTGTCCGCTCCCTCACGGTCGCGGCTCGGATTACTCCTACAACCAGGGGCGCACTACGCGGTCCAATGCAACCAGGCGCTCCAACAGACGTTCGAGTTGCGCGAGCGGCAAGGCGTTGGCTCCGTCGGAAAGAGCGGCGGCCGGATTATCGTGCACTTCCACAAACAGGCCGTCCACGCCTACGGCAACCCCGGCGCGCGCCAGCGGTTCGATAAACTCCGGCTGGCCGCCGCTGGCCTGGCCCGCTCCGCCCGGTAACTGCACGCTGTGCGTAATGTCGAGCACCACCGGGCAGCCAAAGCTCCGCAAAATCGGTAGCGAGCGCATGTCCACCACCAGGTTATTATAGCCGAACGAGGTGCCGCGCTCAGTTACCAGGACCCGCTCATTCCCGGTGCTGCGCACTTTTTCCACTGCGTGGCAAATCTCCTGCGGGGAGACAAACTGGCCCTTCTTGATGTTGACCACCGCGCCGCTGCGCCCGGCGGCCACGAGTAAATCCGTCTGGCGGCAAAGAAACGCCGGAATCTGGAGCACCTCGCAGACCTGGGCCACAGGCTCTATCTGCCAGACTTCGTGCACGTCAGTGAGCACCGGCAGGCCGGTTTCCTCCTTCACGCGACGCAGAGCCGCCAGCCCCTTCTCCAACCCCGGGCCGCGATAGGAATGCAAGCTGGTGCGGTTGGCTTTGTCAAAGGAACTCTTGAAGATCAGGGGAATATCCAGCCGGTCAGTTACCGTCTTGATGGCCTGGGCCATGCGGAGCACGTGCTCTTCGCTCTCGATCACGCAGGGTCCGGCGATCAAGAAAAACCTTTCGCCGCCGCTGAGCGAAACGTTGCCGAGGGAGATTGAATGTTGCTGAGCCATGCCCGAGATGCGCCCAATGCGAGTATAATCGAGTTTGCCATGAAATTCTTGATTGCAATCACGCAAGATGAAGATGGGATGTTTGTCGCAGAATGCCCTTCCATTCCCGGATGCGTGAGCCAGGGCAAGACCAGCGAGGAAGCCGAAAGAAACATTCAGGAAGCCATCCAGGAATGTTTGGCGGTGCGGGCTGAGAAGAGGTTGCCTCTTACGGTTACCATCCGCGAAGTGGAAATTCCCGTCTGATGCCGCCTGTCCCGATACTCAAACCGCAGCAGGTCATCCAGGCTTTCGGGAAACTGGGTTGGGAAGTTGCCCGGCAGCGTGGCAGCCACATCATCCTCACCAAACCCGGACATATTGCCACGCTTTCGGTGCCGAATCATCCCCAGGTCGCTCGCGGCACACTGCGCAGTCTGATTGCCAAGGCAGGTGTTAGCATTGAGGCGTTTCTCGAAGCGCTGTAGTGTTGATCTCTCCATGCAAGGCTATATGGTCCTCTCCAGCAGCGAGCCCCATCCTAGTCGGCGGGTAGTTCCAGCCGATACGCGCCAAAGCGACTGTCACCAAGGCCGTCCATTGAATCCGGCCACTTGGACGGTTCCATTGGCAGCCATTTGAGGTACTCAGGATCATAGTCAGGGTCATTGGGGTCCATCAGCCAGGCTTTTACCAATGCTTGGGACGCCTCCAGATAAGGACCCTCTTTGGCTTCTCGTTCCGGCACCCATCGTCCCTCCCGCGCTTCGTAGATTCCGGTGATCTGCCGGTCTTCACCAAACCGGGGATGATCAGCATAGTTGCACAGAGAAGCTACCACTTCCGCTCGCCCATCGCCATTGACATCCACGACTATCTCTGGCGGAGTCTCAAAACCGCTGAAACCATGTGTTGTGATTTTCGACACGGCAGGACGGCCCTTTTCATCGAAGAGCACAAACACCATGTCGTATTCGTCAATGCATCGTCCGTTTTGCATGAAATACGATGTAATCAACAAGTCTTGACGACCGTTCTTATCGAAGTCAGCCTTCCAGACTTCCGTGCCGCCGAAGCCGCCAACCCTCTCAATCCAGAGCCGCCACAGCTTGCCCGCATCATCTTTTCCTTCGAAGCGAAGCTGATCAGACTCTGTATTGGCTTCGCATTCTTCGCATTCGTGATACACCGTCGCCAATCCGAGTTCCGTTGACTTGCGCTTATCCTGCCACCCCATGTGGCCAACTTCGTCCATGTACTGCATCGGAAACTGTGCCTGCGCGTTCGCAATCACCGTCAGACTGGCGCAAACAATAAGAACGCGCAGCATGTACATAGCTTTTCCTTGAGCCTTGCAGCCTATTCGCCACCTGTGGGGGTTGCTTGCTCGCGGCCAACGGATGCAGGTTCGTGGGCTGATTGGCCTTGGCGGCGCTGACGATGTTCGCAGGAAGCGGCGATGAAGGCGCGGAACAGGGGATGGGGTTCGAGCGGCTTGGACTTGAACTCGGGATGGAACTGGCAGCCCAGAAACCAGGGGTGGTCGGGAATTTCTACAATCTCGACGTAGGTGCCGTCGGGCGTTACGCCCGAAAGGCTCAAGCCGTGGGCCACCAGAATCTCCTCGTATTCGCGGTTGAATTCGTAGCGGTGGCGGTGGCGCTCGGAGATTTCGAGCGCGCCGTATGCTTTGTGAGCGGCGCTGCCGGGAGTCAGGCGGCAAGGCCAGGCTCCCAGGCGCATGGTGCCGCCGAGTTCATCCACGCCGCGCAGTTCGCGCAGCTTGTAGATGACGCGGTGCGGGGTGGCGGGGTCGAACTCCGAGCTGTCGGCTCCTTGCAGGCCACAGGCGTTGCGGGCAAACTCAATCACGGCGGTTTGCATCCCGAGGCAGATGCCGAAATAGGGCACGCGGCGGGTGCGCGCGTACTCGATGGCGCGAATCATGCCCGCCACCCCGCGCTTGCCGAAGCCTCCCGGCACCAGAATTCCGTCCAACGGTTCCAACTGGCGGGTCCAATCCGGTCCCTCGATTCCTTCGGCTTCCACCCAGCCGATGTCCACGCGGACGTTGTTGGCCAAGCCGCCGTGCACCAGGGCTTCCTTCAGGCTCTTATAGGAATCTTCGTAGTCCACGTACTTGCCCACCAGTCCGATGGAGACGGTGCCGGACGGATGGCGCAGGCGGTGCACGAGGTCTTCCCAAGGCTCTATGCGGCGCTCGCCAGCCTGGAGATTCAAGGAGCGCAGGATGATCTCATCCAGCCCCTCCCGCGCCAGCATCAGGGGAACTTCGTAAATGGCCTCCACGTCGCGGGCGGTGATGACGGCTTCGCTCGATACGTTGCAGAACAGGGCGATCTTGGCCTTCAGTTCAGTGGACAGAAAGCGGTCCGTGCGGCACAGCAGGATGTCGGGTTGAATTCCGATTTCGAGCAACTGCTTGACGCTGTTCTGGGTGGGCTTGGTTTTCAGCTCACCGGCGGCCTGAATGTAGGGCACCAGGGTCAAGTGGACAAACAGCGTCTCCTGGCGGCCTAGTTCCTGGCGCATCTGGCGGAGGGATTCCAGGAAAGGCAGCGATTCAATGTCGCCCACGGTGCCGCCGATTTCGACGATGACCACGTCCACGTCGTGAGAAATCTTTTTGACGGCGGACTTGATTTCGTTGGTGACGTGAGGGATGACTTGAACGGTCTTGCCCAGGTAGTCGCCACGGCGCTCCTTGGTGATGATGGTTTCGTAGATGCGGCCGGTGGTCCAGTTGTGATCGCGGGTGAGGCGGGCGCGGGTGAAGCGCTCGTAGTGGCCCAGGTCCAAGTCGGTTTCCGCTCCGTCGTCTGTGACAAAAACTTCCCCGTGCTGGAAGGGGCTCATAGTTCCGGGGTCCACATTGAGGTAAGGGTCAAATTTCTGGAGAGTTACGCGCAACCCCCGGCTTTCGAGCAAGCAGCCGATGGAGGCTGCGGCCAAGCCCTTGCCGAGCGAAGAAACCACTCCTCCGGTCACAAAGACATATTTGGGGGCCATCCCACCTCCTTCTAGGAAATCTCCAACCGGCGGGGCCGCGCAAAGCGTCCGCCAGGACCGCGACTTTCAGGATTGCTTCCCGAAGTGGGATTCTACCACAGGCGAATGTCGTGATGAAAAATCCCCTCTTGCACGGAGGAGGGGTGTGCTATATGATAAGAAAGTAATAGGCGAAATATCATTACCCGAGGCGAGCGATGTCGGGGCAGTGGGACAGAGCGAGGCTGTTGGCACTGCTGATGGGTGCGCTCATCCTGAGCAGCGTTGGCAGTGGGGGCAGTGTGACGGCCCAGGCCAACGAGGGCGCTCCCCCGGATACGTCCGCCGATGCCAAGACCGCCGAAACCGTTCCGCAGCAGCGTCCCATTCGAGTTGAGGTTCCGCTTGTGCTGGTCAATGTCAGCGTCATTGACCCGTACAACCGTTTTGTCACGGGCCTGGACAAGGAACACTTCGAGATATTTGAGGACAAGAAGGAGCAGAAAATCGCGCACTTCTCCACCGAGGACGTGCCCATTTCGATTGGCCTGCTGTTCGACGCCAGCGGCAGCATGTCGGACAAAATTGACAAGGCCCGCATGGCTGTGGCGCAATTTTTCCGGATGTCCAATCCCGCCGATGAATTCTTCCTGATTGACTTCAACGACCGGCCACAACTGGTCTCGGAATTTACCTTGGACGTTGCCGACCTTCAGAACCGCATGAACTTCACGGAGGCTAAAGGCCGGACCTCCCTGCTGGACGCCATTTACCTGGGCCTGCACGAGATGCGCAAAGCCCGGCACGCCCGCAAGGTGATCCTCATCATATCCGACGGGGGGGACAATCACAGCCGCTACACGGAGCGGGACATCAAGCGGGCGGTGCAGGAATCGGACGTGCAAATTTACGCCGTGGGCATCTATGAGCCGTACTCCAACCGCAG
>Ga0155948_1006_pt3 | contig 10433 bp, 7 predicted proteins | sample RifCSPlowO2_02_FD_107602 | JGI IMG/M metagenome (GOLD analysis project Ga0155948, IMG submission 107602) | Acidobacteria bacterium RIFCSPLOWO2_02_FULL_59_13
AGGGTGATTCGCAGCCGTGAGGTCCCCGCAGGTACCGTGGGAGGGCGAATCCCCTGGACATACACGTCATGGTCCTGCAACAGGCGCTCGCAAAAGGCCATGGTTCTTTTTCCTTCACCGATGATCACGGGAATGATGTGACTCTCGGAGGCTCCCGTATTAAAACCGAGTTCCTTCAGGCCGTCTCGAAAGAAGCGCTGGTTTTCTTGTAGGTGCTCCACCATAGCCGGATTCCCCTGGAGAATCTCCAGGGCCGTCAATACTCCCGCCGCCAAGGCCGGGGGCAGAGCCGTAGTGAAAATAAAAGGCCTGCACACATTGACCAGATAGTCGGTAAGGACTCGATCGCCCGCTACAAAGGCACCAAAAGCCCCTAAGGCCTTACTCAACGTTCCCATGATGACAGGCACCCGACCCCGTAAGCCGAAATGCTCAACGGCTCCGCAACCCCCTGGCCCCAGGGTTCCAGTGGCGTGAGCTTCGTCGACGATCAGATAAGCGCTGTAACGTGTCGCCAAATCTACCAGAGCCGGCAACGGGGCCAGATCCCCGTCCATGCTGAATAGGCTATCTGTGACGATAAACCGGTGCTGGAATCCGGTTTCTTGCTGCAACATTTTTTCCAGGCTGTCCACATCCTTGTGAGGATAAACCCGGACAGAAGCCCTGGAGAGACGACATCCATCGATGATGCTGGCATGATTCAAAGCATCGCTGAAGATCAAGTCCTGCGGTCCCGTCAGTGCCCCGAGGATTCCCAGGTTCGCCATATATCCCGTGGAAAATAAGAGAGCAGCCTCGGTTCCCTTAAAGGCAGCCAGCTTCTGTTCCAGCAGCCGGTGGAGACTCATCGTACCCGAGATGAGGCGGGAGGCTCCAGAACCAAGTCCATAAGACGCCAAAGCCCGTCTTACGGCCTCAACGACCCTGGGATCGGCAGACAAGCCCAGGTAGTTGTTCCCACACAGGAGCAAAACCTTCCGTCCATTGAGAAGCACCTCCGCTTCCTGAGCTCCATCCACAGTGCGAAGCGAACGCCGCAGAGATTGGATCTCCAGATCCCTCAGGCGCTCCTTTAGAAATTCCATACGGTTCTCCGGCCGGCCCAAAAACGCCTAGGACACTCCTGATTATCTTGAAGGGAAATACAACCTCATATAGTCCTGCAAGGCATCCCGGGTACTGTTAAATGCCAGATCACTCCAGGGGATCTCACCGGGCGAGAAAATCTTCACATCCAGGGCCTCGTCGCCCACCTGCGGAGTTCCGCCCAAGCACCGGGCGGCATAGACAATCACAATGGTAGGGAATCCGGGGTAGGAGTACACGTTGAGGATCCGGTCGATGGAAACATCCACCTTGACCTCTTCCTGAGTTTCCCGGATCGCCGCCTCTTCGGCCGTTTCCCCACGATCTACAAAACCGCCGGGGAAGACCCACTTCCCGTAGCCGGGCTCGATCCCCCGTTTGATCAGGACAACCCCCCCGTCCACGCGGAAAATCGTCCCGGCAGCTACTTTCGGGTCCAGGAAGAAAATAAATCCACAGCGTCGACAGACCAGGCGTTTGGGCTCTCCATGTTTGATCTGTTTGAGTTCCAACTCTCCTCCACACTGGGGACAAAACCGGTATTCCATATTTTTCCTTCAGAAAATCATCTCGCTATTAGGATCAGCTATGCGGGGATGATCTCCTGGACTCTTCGCAGATCCGTTTCCGTGAGAATCTCACCCAAAAGTCCCGAAGCCGCCACGTTTTCTTCTACCTGAGAAGGCCGCTTTGCTCCGCAGATCACCACAGAAACATCAGGATAGGAGAGAGCGAAGCCGATGGCAAGCTGCGCCAGACTCAAAAATTTTTCATTGAACGCTTTCCGCAGGGTTTCCACCTGCGGAAGACGCCGGGAGAATTCCTCCGTCTCCCAGCGCCAGATGCGATGATCGCCCGGTGCAAAGCAGGCTCCCGGGGAAAACTTGCCCGTCAACATCCCGTACTCCAGAGGGGCCCGGGCCACCACCCCGATCCCCCGCTGGCGAATCTCCTCGTGCAGTTCCCCCAAGTCCCGACGCCGGAAGATATTACAGATGATCTGAACGCTTGCCGCCGAGGGCCAGGCCATGGCCCGGCGCGCGACTTGAAGAGAGTCCCGAGACTTGACGGATACCCCCCAGAACCGCACCTTTCCGGCCGCCGCCAGATCATCCATAATCCCGAACACCTCGCCGTTTTCCACATCGGAAAGTTCCGGGTTGTGAATTTGGTAGAGGTCGATAGCTTCCCTCTGGAGACGCCTGAGGCTTTGATCCACGGCAGCCAGAATGTGGGACCGGCTGAAGTCCTTTCCTTGATGGCGGCCGCGCTTACCCACAAAGCCGACCTTCGTAGCCACAACCCCCGGAGGGTGTTTCCCCTTCAAGACTCGCCCGATCAAGCTCTCGCTGCGACCCTCTCCGTACATGTCCGAGGTATCAAAAAACGTCACACCCAGCTCGTAGGCTCGCTCCAGAGCCGCAAGGGATTCCCGGTCGTCCGTCGGGCCGTAGTCCAGTCCCCCGATGGCAAACCCTCCAAACCCGATTTCGGATATCTCTAGACCTGTTATTCCCAGTGTTCGATAGCGCACTCTTTCTCCAGATTTTTGGGAACCCATTAAAATTTATTATATCAGACAATTCCTTAGGGGTTATGAGATTCGAAGTCACTACCCCCCACGGACGCCACACGCCCAAGCGAAAGAGCCTGGAGGGGTCAAACTCGGGGATCCTTATTTCCCTCGTGGGCTCTCCTTTTATGGGAGGGAAAATCCGTGGCACAGGAACTCCGAGAAATGGCACGGCGCCTCAGGGTTTTTGGGGAAGGTATTTGAGCGTAGGGCCCTTGCTCGTATCCTTACCGTTGCGGATCTCGGCATTGTGCTACGGCGCCCTGTGGGCGGGGGAGTGGATTCCAACCGCGCCGGGTCAATCTATGCGGATCGTCAGGACCACGGATGGGAAAGGAACTCTGCAGGCTTCCGAGCGCGCAGACACACTTCCCAACGGAACGTCCGGCCGGCACACGATCGCTCTCAAAGTAAAATGAGCATTGCTGAGAACAGGGATATCTCTTCCTCCCGATCTCAGTAGGTGAGATCCAGATCCTTGATCATCTGTAAGTCAGACTGCGCATCGCGGCCCATAGTCGTCAGATAGTTTCCCAACATCGTATGGCTTGCCCCCGCCATGAACATCCAGGACTGTAAATCCCTTAAGTTGAGCTCACGTCCTCCGGCGGTCATGATGTCAGAGTGAGGAAGCATCAGGCGGTAGACGGCGATGGTTTTGAGAATCTCCATGGGACGCATGGGCGTCACATGTCCCAGGGGAGTTCCCGGCACAGGATGGAGAAAATTCATGGGGAGCACATCCACTTCCAGCTCCCGCAAAGCAACGGCAAGCTCCACCCTCTGCTCCGGAATCTCCCCCATGCCGAATATCCCCCCGCAGCACACCTGAATCCCCACCTCCTTGCAAAAGCGCACGGTGCGGACCCTGTCTTCGTAGGTATGGGTCGTGCAAATCTTGGGGAAGTAACTGCGGGCCGTCTCCAGGTTATGGTTATAGCACTGCAAGCCCGCGTCTTTGAGTTTATGCGCAATCTCGATCGTGGGAATGTCGCCCAGGGAAGCGTCGGCCCTTGGAGTTCCCATTTCGGCAAGTGCCCGGATCCGATCCAGAACTTCATCGAGCGACGGCCCTTCCTTGAGTCCTTTCCACGCCGTTACAATGCCAAGTGCCTCGGCCCCATCACCGGCCGCTTTTTCTGCCGCCTGCAGGATTGCCTCGCGATCCATGAACCCATAGGTCTCGATGCCTGTCTTAAAATGGGCGGACTGGGCGCAAAAGGCACAGTTCTCGGAACAATTGCCACTCTTCGCGTTCACGATAGCGCAGGTGTTGATCTTGTCTCCCTTGAATTGGTGACGAACCCGGTTGGCGGAGGCAATTAAATCGACGATATCAGGGCCTTCCAAGCGGATGAGGCGGCAACCTTCCTCAAAAGACACATCTCCCGCGCCGATGGACTTATCTTCCATAGCCTGGATGAACTCTCTGGCCGTATTGTTCATAGGTAATTTCCCCCTCGTTGCTTCTCTTCGACCGAGCCAAATCGAAACACGAGCGAGCCTAGCAGAATCCTCCCGGGGGGTCAACCGCCACATGAAGACTTGAGGAGAGCATTCAGTAGTCAGCACTCAGCTATCAGCCTGAAACTTGGAGGAGAATCAAGAAATTCCGCCCTCTGAAGCTGATAGCTGATTGCTGAGAGCGATCTTGTGTTGCCTGCGGGGGCTACCCCGAGGAGTTGAGGAAAGGTAGTCATTCCTCGACGAAGAACTGGGGTGGGCAAGCCACATAAGATTTCCACACAATAGCCTCACCAGCACCCAACCGTTGGAGCGGTGGTGATTGCCTGGGGGACCGGAAACCTGAGCCGGTCGGCTTTCACTCTGGCAGTGGTCACTGGGGACGCCCTATGGTAACTTACGGCTGCACATGAAACGTGGTAAGAGAGGAAAGAGCCATGACGGAAACGACAGAGCAAACCGGGGTCATTGCCCTGACAGCAGACTTGATGTTCACCTCAAAAATTTCGGGAATTGCTCGGGCTCTCGAGGTTCCCTGCGCGATTGCTCGGGATCCCGAGGATTTATTGAACCGCGTCCGGCAGTGCTCGCCTTGTCTCGTGCTGATGGACTTCTCCCACCCCGTTGCCGACTGGGAATCCCTGCTTGCAAAAGTCAGAAGTCTCCTCGATCCCCACAAGGGGGATCTCATCGCTTTCACGACCCATGTGGCTTGGAAATCAACACGTCCGTATCACCTCTTCTGCCATCGAGTCTTAACTCAGGAAGCCCTGGTCCAGGAACTGCCCACCCTGTTGAAAAACGCTCCTGTAGGGGAAGAAAAACTTTCCAAACAAAGTGTGGAAGTGTTGGAGTTCAAAAAGCTGAGGAACGAACTAGAGCCGCTCAGCCCGGAAATAGCCCGCCGCGTCTGTTATCGGGGAGATCACTACGAAATTGGGATCATTTCTTTCCAGCCTCAAGCCGCGTCGGATCCCAAACAAATCATTCACACGGACAAAGATGTCGTCTGCCACGTACTCTCCGGCCGTGGCCGACTGGGACTAAACAAAGCAGAGAAGTCGGAAGTGATCCCCCTAAAGGCAGGCAGCGTGATTCGGATCTTGTCCGGAATCCCACACGATTTTGCAGCCACCGGGCAGGAAGAGTTGGTGATTTGGTACACGTTGGTCACCGCGACGAGCCCGGCTCGGCATCCTCTTCAACAAGGACCGCCTTGATTTCTCAGGGCCCGCCGCACAGCCCACCGCAGATCTTTCGAGGTAAACGGCTTGTGAATGTACGGGCAACCGGAGCGCTGGAAGAACTCCCGCACTTCCGGGTTGAGGGTGTCTCCCGTCGTGAACAGGCAGCGCCTGGCCAGATCCGGATCTCGAATCAAGAGCTCATGATGAATTCTAGGCCCATCCAAGCCCGGCATACGGACATCCGTGATCATGAGGTCATAGGGTTTCTCCAGAACCATCTCAAGGGCTTTTTGACCATCGGTCGCTACATCAGGACGGTGGCCATCCTCCCGGAGAATTTCGGCCATGACCTCCACGACCGTCTCTTCATCATCGACGATTAAAATATCCCCTCCGCCCTCCAGTTTCTCAGCCCTCGTCTTTGCCCGCCCACGCGGCAAAATCTCCTTGGAAGCTGCCGGCAGATCGATTCCAAAGGTGGCCCCTGCCCCGGACTTGGAACGCACATGGATGTTCCCACCGTGATTTTTCACAATCCCTCGGGATATCGACAGCCCCAGACCAGTTCCTCGGCCGACCTCCTTCGTGGTGAAAAAGGGCTCAAAAATCTTCTGCTGGTTCTCTGGGGGGATACCGGAGCCATCGTCCGTGAACTCAATTATGGCCCGCGCCCCATCCTTCGCGGCAAAACTGCGGATCCGGATCATACCCCCTTTTCCCGAATCTCGAATCGCTTGCTCCGCATTGATCAGAATGTTGAGAAAGACTTGCTGGAGTTGATGGGCGTCAACAATCGCCACCGGCAGGTCAGGGTCTAATTCCCGAATCACCTGAATCCCCCCAACCCGCAGTGAATAATCCTGAAGAGCCAGGGTAGCCTCAAGCAGTTCGTTGAGGTTCACGGCTTCCTTTTCCGGTTTGTGCTTTCGGGCAAAAGCGACCAGGTCCTGAACGATCTTGGCAGCACGATCCGCCTCTTGCAAGACCTTGGACACGTATTCCTTGTGCCTGCCCGTACGCATTCGCTCCAGGGCCAGTTCGCAGTAGCCGATGATACTGGTCAGCGGGTTGTTGAGTTCGTGGGCGAGTCCGGCCATGATCTGCCCCATGGCAGCCAGCTTCTCAGATTGCATGAGCTGTTCCCGCAGATAGCTCTCATCGCTTGTTTCCTGAAAGGGTAGAACCGAACCCGAATCACTGCCCAGCAACTTCAGGAAAATTCCGGTTCCCACAGGTCCTAGAACTTCAATGTCAGGCCCCGCTTTCCGACGAAGCGATTCGGTGACTTCCAGACAGCCACTGGTCTCCACCAGGAACTCGACCCCATTCTCGTGGATCAAAGAATCCAGGTCCGCGGTGATAGGAATTCTCAAGGAGCGCGCTAGCGCCACACCCGGGGAAAGCAGGTTGCTCTCCACTACGGCGACAATATGAACTACCGGGAAGCGGGCGAGATTTCTTAACAGCTCGGTCCCGGTTTCCCCAAGCCCCACGATGGCTACTTTCATGTTTGCCATTCTTCCAGAATCAGGAGTCCACCCATCCAGACTGGCAAAAGGTTTCCTCCGATCAGAAACCGGCACATTAGCCCGACGATCAATGCACAATCGGAGGACCGCCGGTACTACGCCCGCTCTGAAGCGTAAGAATGTTAAAGCGCAAAAGGTCCAGCAGCCTTCCGCATTGCTGGGAAGGATTCTCGGATTCCAGGAGGAAGTACTTTTCCCCCGGAGTGAGAGGGAGCAAAGAAGAGAGAGTATTCAGCAACGAGGTAAATCCTAGGCCCATGGAGAGCAGGTTGTCAACTGCAATTTCTTGGTCTACGAGCTTGGAATACCGCCGCATCAGAACCTCCAACTCGTTTTGAACAGCCTCCGGAACTCCTGCCTCTTCTTCGGGTGGATCGAGAAACCTCACCAAAGCCTGGCGATAACTGCGATGCAAGAGTTCTTCGACGATTTCGTATTTCTTGAGACCGCGCAGGACAATGTTATAGCGCCCGTCGGGCAGCTTTTCGGAGTGGATGATTTCTCCCACGCAGCCCAGAGGGAAAACAGGAGGATTCCCATAGTAATTCGACTCCCACCCCTCCCGTAAGAGAGCCATACCGATAAAAGGCCGGCCTTCAAGGCAGTCCTGAACCATCTGACGGTAACGGGGCTCAAAGATATGGAGGGGGAGGAACGTTTCAGGAAAGAAAACCACATCGGGCAATGGGAAAATAGGGATAACTTGAGGGGTCGATTTCACTTCACCGGTACTTCCCGTCTCCGGGCTTTTCATAGGCTGCAAATTAAATGAATTCAACTTCCATGTCAATGCTCAGATGGCTCCTTCTTGCCCACTTCCGATTTTTGCGCATAGCAAAGGGACTGCCTCCCGCCCTTCGAGGGGGTAGCCCCCGCAGGCGATATAACGGGTTGCGCTCGATTCCTCGCGACTTAGCTAGGAAGAGTCTCGCCGCAAGCCGTTCGGGAGCCGCACCCATAGGATGGGTACCCGCATCCGGGGTGTGGGCACCCCCGAGAGCTGAGGAAGGTAGCAATTCCTCGGTGACAAAACTGGGGGAAGGCAAGTTAGATGAACCCGGCAAACTTTCCAGGATTGAGGATGCGGCTCGGATCCCAGGTGTTTTTGAGGGCCTTCATGAGAGGGAAAACAGGCCTCATTTCCCCCCACACATCAAGGCCGGCTTTGATCTGATCCGAAGCTGCGGCCAGGGTCCAGTAGCCCCCCAGTTCCGAAGCTCGCCGGGACATGTCCCGGCACAACGCCAGGAGGGTTTTCGAACCGGTGCCGGAGAATTTCAAGTGCGCATAAAACACGCCAAACCCGATTTCCACGCAACAGGTAAGGGTTCCACCGCAATCACCAACCTTGTGGTCCAGTTCCCGCAGGAAGGAGAGAAGACCTTGCCCGGGAACTCCTCCTTTTACAAAGAGGGAATCCGAGCCATGATCAAGGGCTTGACGGACACCGGACTCCACAAACGATTCCCACAGGTGAACTCCCTTTCCCTTCTCCGGGGAAAAAACCGGCGTCCCCAGGGCTGACTCCCTTTCTTCCAATCTACGGAGACCTGAAGCAACGTCTTCCTTCCTCCCCTGAAACGAAACAATGAGAACGTCCCCGTTTACTCCCAGCGTCTCTTCGAAAAGCTTGTCCCCCCCAGTGCTCACGGTAAGCAGGAGGTCGGGGATCAGCCGGGTATCTCCGAAGAGAAGCATTCCGGCTGTTATCGCGTCAGATAAACACGGAGCGGGCAAGACAACCGTTGCCTCTTCCTGGGGTCGGGGCGAAAGCTTCAAAGTTGCCTGAAGAATCACTCCGAGAGTGCCCAAAGCCCCGATAAAGAGCTTGGTCAAGTCATATCCCGCCACGTTTTTCACCACTCGGCTCCCGCAGCGCAGGATCTCTCCCCGAGGCAGAACAACTCGCAAACCGAGAACATGATCCCTCAAAGATCCTCTGCGGAGCCTGCCGGGAGAATTCCAGTTGCAGGAAAGAACTCCTCCCACTGTGCTCCGTGACCAAGGGTGTCCCCAGGGCAACTGAAGATGGCTCGCCGCCAAGAATCGGTGAATTTCAGAAAGAGGAGTCCCCGACCCTACGGTGAGCACCAGATCCTCCGGAGCATAATCGACAACACCGGAGAGGCGCGTCATGGACAGCAGACGGCCCGTCCCTCCACGCCAGACATTTCCCAGGAAGACCTTCGTCCCGCCCCCGACTACGAAAAGGGGAGTTTTCTTACGTGTCGCTTCCAGCAGGCAGGAAGCGACTTCTTCCTCTTGAGCCGGCCTCAGGTCTTGCGCTGCCGGATTCCCCGGACCTGGCAGGGACTCCGCGGAAGCAAGGTTCAGTCCGGCTGTCGCGGAAGATACGAGAGGAGAAGGGAGATCTTCCGGAGTTACCGGTTCCGTATCAGGAAAAATCTTGCCCGGATTGCACAACCCTGCTGGGTCGAAGATCCTCTTCAAATCACGCATCACGTTGAGCTCCGAGGGGGTATACATGAGATGCATCGCCTCTTTTTTCTCCAGTCCCACTCCGTGCTCTCCCGTGATGACTCCTCCGGCCCGGACGCACTCTCTCAGAATCTCCATCCCAGCCTCCAGAACCCGGCGCGTTTCCCCTTCATCCTGGGGATTAAAGAGAATCAACGGGTGAAGATTCCCGTCTCCAGCATGAGCTAAATTTCCAATGGAGAGCCCAAAGCGGCGTGCAATGTCCATGACCTTCCTGAGCACTTCGGCCAATCGCGAGCGCGGCACGGTTCCGTCCTGAGTGTAATGATACGGGGCAAGGCGGGCGATGGCCCCCGCAACGCTGCGCCGCGCATACCAGATCCGCTCTCTCTCCTCGGCGGTCCCGGCACAACGAACATCCCGGCTCCCTTTTGCCTTCAGGACCTCCTGAATCTCTTCCCGCTGAGGAGCCAAGCTTTCCTCCGGCCCATCGATCTCCACGATCAGGATCGCGGCAGAGTTCACGGGAAGACCACTTTGAAGAGAACTCTCTATCATTCTGACGACGGGCTGATCCATGAGTTCCAGGGCTGCAGGTATGATGCCGCCCGCAATAATCGCGGAGACGGCTTGGGCTGCGGCTTCCAAGCTGTCAAAACTAGCCACAAGGGTAGCCGCCCCGGCAGGGATGTTGATCAATTTCAGGTGAGCATGAGTGACGATACCGAGGGTTCCTTCTGACCCGACCAGAACCCCTGTAAAATCGTATTCGGGATAATCACTGGTGAGACCTCCCGTCCTCACTAGAGTGCCATCAGGAAGGACAATCTCCAGTCCCAGTACGTAATGACCCGTAACTCCGTACTTGAAACAGAGGGGCCCCCCTGCATTTTCGGCGATGTTTCCGCCCAGGCAGGAAGCCCGCTGGCTGGCAGGATCTGGAGGAAAGAAGAGCCCATAGGGGGTGATCGACTTCTGCAGATCCAGGTTAATGACCCCGGGCTCTACAGAAGCTCTTTTACTCCCTGAATCAATGGAGATGGCCCTCATCCGGGAGCATTCCACAATAATTCCCCCGCGACACGGAACCGGACCACCGCTAAGTGAAGTACCAGACGCCCTAGGCAGAAAAGGCACACGATGCCGCCGTGC
>Ga0155948_1178_pt1 | contig 10422 bp, 6 predicted proteins | sample RifCSPlowO2_02_FD_107602 | JGI IMG/M metagenome (GOLD analysis project Ga0155948, IMG submission 107602) | Acidobacteria bacterium RIFCSPLOWO2_02_FULL_59_13
TGAGAAAGAACATGCGAACGGTCCAGGGCAGCTTTTGCAGCGAGCGCAGGCGGGCCAGGACGAAGGTCCGCAGTTCGTTCCCGCTGCGGAGTCCAGCTCGGCCCACCCCATGGTGCTGGACGTAGTTCCATACCTGCTCGTCCGGGTTGAGTTCCGGGGAGTAGGGCGGCAGAAAGAACAGCCGCAACTTCCCCCCCTGACGCGCCAGGTAGTCCTTCACCCGCCGGCTCCGATGATGGCTGCTGCCATGGCGAACTTTCTGGACAGCACGATCACCGTGATCCATACGGGCACAGGGGCCAACCTCGGGACCATTAACTTGATCGAAAACTATCATCCGATCACCGGTGTGATTACAGGTCCGGTCGGGGGATTGCCTATTCAAATCCCCGTCGGTCCCGACGGCAGGTACATGGTGACTGCCAATACGCTTACCGGCACGATTGTACTTATAGACCCCGCAACCCACACCTTGGTGAAGATGCTGGACTGCGATGCGGGATGTCACGGGGTGCAGTTTGGCGCGAAGCAAGGCGGGGGATATTACGCGTATGTCGCCAGTAAATTTTCCAACACCTTGCTCGTAGTCGATCCTGATCCGAACAACGGCGGAAGCGTCTGCGCAGGAAAATGCGGCTATCCAGCAAGTACATATCAACCGGGATGAGCTAACGCGGAACTCTGACTCGCTCAAACTGAGCGGCAAACTCTTCCTGTTCGGCAGGACAACACGACGGCAGCAGCTTCAAATAGTTTAGGCATTCTCTCGGAATAGTCATGAAAACCGTCTCCAAAGGGGAGCCATGATGAGGAAGTCAATATTTACGCCGCTTCCGGTCCGCCGGGAATGGCCTGCTCTTCGATAACTAATTGAATTACAAAGGCTTACTGTTTTTGAGCCTATTGGAGAAAGGTTATGAAGAGGGTTGCGCACAGGGAGCCGAGACGGAGAGAATTAGCAGGCTCTTGCACTTGGGTGTCTGAATCGTATGGGGTGGGGTGCCATGTCAAACCAAACCTCCATCAAGGCACTCTCGCCTGGGACCCTGAAATGGATGAGGCGACGGAACGACCTCCCTACATGCTCATGATAGACGAGTACTTCATGGTCTACCAGCGTCGGCGTCGGCGGTTCGTCAGTGGAGAGGCCCCCAAGGGGATCAACGGGGACCGGCCCATGTATACCCGCGAGTGACGGGCCTACCAGAACCGTATGAACGATGAACCTCCTGGGAGCGGGCTGAGCGCTACCGCCGGACGATGCAGGCGAACGGTTACCGCAGCATCCGCGCCCTAGCCAAGGTCATCGGGGAGGTCCATTCCCGGATCGCCCCGCGCCCTCAAGGTCCTCGACCTGCCCGAGGGTGTCCTGGCAGCCCTTCAAGACCATTCAGACGATATCCGCATCCGTGCCCACTTCACGGAGAAGCGCCTCCGGCATCTGGCCATGAAGAAGCGGAGTGAGACGGCCATCCTGCGGGAGATCCATAAGGTCGTCCAAGCTGGAACCTGAGGCCTCCCAACAGGGTAATCAACCCCCTAGCGATTCGAAGACTGGAACCAATGGCTCCCGCAAAAGAAACACCTTTGGTCTACGTCCCGGAAGGTATAGGGCTATGAATTTTTCTCTGTCAACTGTCACAAAATCTGACACTTTTTTATGCCCCTCACAGCTCGCCCAGCCCCGACTTCAAATCTTCTGTCGTGGCTTAGAAAAAAAAGCAATGGCATCCGGCAATGATCTGGCAAAATATGAGCTGGCTGTCTGGTTTTGTTAACACGCGCCTTTCATTGAGGATAGCGGAGCACGGCAACAAGAAAGGCGAGCCTCACGGGAACAGGACGGGAGCAGGAGACGATTTTTATACCCGTAGAGCGTCTGACTTTGGACTCTTGGTTGCGAGGCATCCCTTGATTTGGTCTTTATAGGCTAGAATGGAAGGTGCGGGCGTTGAGGCCCTGAGTTGGCAAGGGGGCATCGCGCTCCAACGGAGTTTGCGGAATTTAAGGAGTTTGCGGAATTTCATTTTTTCGGCTATTCGCCGGGTTAACGGGGGCTGTGATGAAAAAAGGAATGCTCTTGTATTGCTTCGTATTTTTGCTCTTGGCAGGAGTCGGCATCACCATTGCTGGCGATGATGCACAGCGAAAATATCTTTCCTCGGACAAGGAATTTTATTTGACGGAGGCCGAGCTGGCTTGGCTCCGGCCGGGTCTCAATCTGAGGATACAGAACGTCGAGATCAGCGGTTCTACTGTAACGGCGACGTTTCGGATTTCAGATGATCAGGACCAACCCCTGGACCGGCTGGGCATTGAAACGCCGGGCAGGGTTGTGCTCGGCTTCGTCCTGGCGCGTATCAATCCGGGCGATACGCAGTACACGGCATACACCACCCGGACGCGGAACAGCCCGGTGACCGGTGGGCCAGTACTTCAAGCTACCACGGAGAACAACGGAACCTACTCGGCCCTGGGCGATGGGGTCTATAAATATACCTTTACGACCAAGCTGCCCGCCGACTATCCAGCCGATGCCACACATACAGTAGGCGTCCAGGCAACCCGGGATTTGCGCGACTTGGCGGAGCAACTGGGCCTGTTCAAGCTTGTCAAGACCGGGCGCTATGACGCCAACTGGGTGTACACCTTTGTGCCCTCCGGCGTCTACGGGCCTCCCGGCAACGAGCTTCCCCAGGTGCGGGATGTGGTTCGAACCGAAGCCTGCAACCAGTGCCACAACCCTCTGGCAATCCATGGCGGCGGCACCCGGAGAACCACCCAACTCTGTATCCTCTGCCATCAGCCGCAGTCGACGGACGATCTCTCGGGCAACACGGTGGACTTCAAAGTGATGATTCACAAGATTCACCGGGGGAGAGATTTGCCCAGCGTACGGGCCGGGACCCCTTACTTCCTTGAGCATTCGGACTTTTCCGAGATCGGATGGCCCCAGGACGTGCGTAACTGCACCACCTGCCACCAGCAAGGCACTCAATCCGACAACTGGAAAAACAACCCCAACCGCGCCGCTTGCGGCTCCTGCCACGACGATGTGGACTTTGCCTCCGGCAAGAATCACCCCGGCGGGGTTCAACTGGATGATAGCAGGTGCAGCACCTGCCATCCGGCAGACACCGGCCTGGAGTTTGATCTCTCTGTTGCGGGGGTTCACACGATTCCGGCTTTCTCAAAGCAACTGAAGGGGCTCAATGTCAAGATTTTGGAAATAACCAACACGAAACCGGGCGACAAACCGACGGTTTCCTTCACTGTGACCGAAAACGATGGGAAAACGATAAGCCCCCTCTCCGGCATTCAGACTTTGGCCCTGAGGCTTGCGGGACCGACCACCGACTACACCTTCAATGTTTCCGAAGATGCACGGTCGGCAACGGCCACTTCCACTGGCTATACCTACACTTTCAAGACCAATAGCCTTCCGACAAATGCCAGCGGCACCTATGCCGTGGGGGCGGAAGCCCGCCGCACGGTAACCATTCCGGGCACATTGCTGGGCCAAAACTTCACGGCAACGGAGAGCATCGCTCTGAATCCGGTAGTGTATTTCTCGGTGGACGGAAGCAAGGTCGCACCGCGCCGCAAAGTGGTGGATGTAGCCACCAAGTGCAACGTGTGCCACAAGCGCCTCGCAATGCATGGCGGCACCCGAACGAACGCAACCGAATACTGTCAGATGTGCCACAACCCGGCGACCGTGGATAATCCCGAAGGTGCGCGCGCTGCCGGTCGCAATGTGCCTGAGGGTACAGTTCCGACTTCGATTAACTTCCGGTTCCTGATTCACCGGTGGCATACCGGACATTCCTTGAAGCGCGACTTTAAGATTTATCGAACCTTCGGAATTTTTAGTCCCAATGAAGAAGTGTTCTTCCCTGGCGACCGGCGCGACTGCACCAAGTGCCACGTGGGGACTTCCTATACCTTGCCGCTGCCCGCAGGTATGGCCGGTACGGTGGCTCCTCGGGAGTTCTACTCTCCGATGGGACCAGCGGCTTCGGCCTGTCTGGGGTGTCATGACAGTGAAGCCACGGCGGCCCACGCCTTCCAGCAGACAGCGCCGTTTGGCGAGTCCTGCGCGGCCTGCCACGGCGAAGGCAAGGAGTTTTCCGTTAGCAGGGTCCATGCCCGCTGATCCCCCAGCGGACATCGGCTCCGAAAAAGGTCGGGAGGGTGGCTCGTTGCAACAGCACCCTCCCTGGCCAACTTTGGTTGTGAGTTAGAGATGTTTTCCGCACAGTGCGGAATTTTACCCATACCATTCCAGGTACGTGTACGAGGTTTACCTCACTGAAGTCATAGCTTCCCAAGCCTCTTTTTAACCTGATAACGTTCTTGTTTTGTTTGAATTAGGATTGCTCCTTTTAGGATAAGTTTTGCAGTCCTTGAGCAACTGCCTTGACGTGGAATCCGGCTTGCATACCCCAACGGGCTGGGCGACCGAGGACGTGAGACGTTCTTGTGCCGCTGAGTGTGAAAGAACAATACAGTTTCCTGGTTCATTTTACGGGGAGGTCGGAGCGTGGAGGCTTTTATGATACGAAGAAGCGTGCTTTATAGTTTTGTTTTGTTGCTTTTGGTGGGAGTCGGCATCACCATTGCCGGCGATGACGCACAGCGGAGATATCTTTCCTCCGAGAAGGAATTTTATTTGACAGAGGCCGAGCTGGCTTGGCTGCGGCCGGGTCTCAATCTGAGGATACAGAACGTCGAGATCAGCGGTTCTACTGTAACGGCGACGTTTCGGATTTCAGATGATCAGGACCAACCCCTGGACCGACTGGGCATTGAAACGCCGGGCACCGTGAGCACCAGCTTCCTACTGGCACGGATCAAGCCAGGCGAGACCCAGTACTCCAATTATGTGGTCCGAAATGTGTCGAGCACGATTAGTGGTCAGTCAGCTACACAGGCATCCACGGACTCCGGCGGCAGTTACGCCAGTCTCGGAAATGGCGTCTACAAATACACCTTTGGGACCAAGCTGCCCGCTGGCTATGAAGCAGACGCCACCCATACGGTGGGTATGTATGCGGTCCGGGACGTGCGGGTGCTGGCGGAAGAACTCGGCCTGACCAAACTCGCCACGACCGGCCGCTATGTGGCGAACTGGGTGTACACCTATGTACCTTCCGGCGTCTACGGGCCTTCCGGCAACGAGCTTCCCCAGGTGCGGGACGTAGTGCGAACCGAAGCCTGCAACCAATGCCACGACCCGCTGGCGCTGCATGGCGGCTCCCGAAGGAACGTACAACTCTGCATCCTCTGCCATCAGCCGCAGACCACGGACCCCGACACCGGCAATACCGTGGACTTCAAAGTGATGATCCACAAGATTCACCGGGGGGCCAACTTGCCCAGCGTGCGGGCCGGGACTCCGTATCAGATCATTGGCTACCAGCAGAGTGTGCACGACTATTCCGAAATCCATTGGCCGCAGGATGTGCGCAACTGCACCACCTGCCACCAGCAAGGCACACAATCGGATAACTGGAAGACCAATCCCTCACGCGTGGCATGCGGCTCCTGTCACGACGATGTGGACTTTGCTACGGGTAATAACCATCCTGGCGGCGTCCAGGTGGACGACAGCAGGTGCAACATTTGCCATCCGGCCGATGGTCAGGAGTTCGACCTCTCGGTGGCCGGAGTTCACACGATCCCCGCCTTCTCCAAGCAGTTGAAGGGACTGAACGTCGAGATCACCGGCATCACCAACACTAGTCCGGGAAGCAAGCCCACCGTAACCTTCACGGTGAAGGACAACGCTGGCAACCCGATCGACATTTCCCCCTCCGCCGGGCGGCTGGACAGCCTTGTTCTGCGGCTGGCTGGCCCCACCACGGACTACACCTGGAATGCCTCGGAAAATGTGGTGACGACTACCGCGTCGTCAGCAACGACCACCTCTACTGGGTACAGCTACACCTTCAAGACCAAAAGCCTTCCGACCGATGCCAAAGGAAGTTATGCGGTGGGAGCAGAGTTCTATAACGACGGCGTACCTCTTGCTGGCTCGCTGCTGGGGCAGAGCTTTACGGCGGAGGAGACCGGCATGAATCCCATCCTCTATTTCTCCGTGGACGGCAGCCCGGTCCAGGAGCGCCGCCAGGTAGTGGACGTGGACGCTAAGTGCAACGTTTGCCACAAGAGTCTGCGGATGCACCATGGGAACCGGCTGAACACGAGCTACTGCATCATGTGCCACAACCCGGCGGCCGTGGATAACCCCGATGGCGCGCGCGCGAATAATCGCAAACCCTTGCCGCCCGAAGGTGAAGTGCCGACATCCATCAACCTCAAGTTCATGATCCATCGCATTCACAGCGGGGCCGAATTGAGCCGGGACTTCACAGTTTATAGAACCCGGGGCGTTTATAACTTCAATGAGATCGAATTTCCCGGCGACCGGCGCAACTGTGCCAAGTGCCACGTAAACAACTCCCACTTGTTGCCGCTGCCCGCAGGCGTGGCCAATACGCTGGCTCCTCGGGAATTCTACTCACCGCTGGGGCCGGCCGCCTCGGCCTGCCTGGGTTGCCACGACAGTCAGGCTGCGGCAGCGCACGCCTTCCTCCAGACGGCTCCGTTTGGCGAGTCTTGCGCGGCCTGCCACGGGGAAGGTAAGGAGTTTTCGGTCAGCAGAGTTCATGCCCGTTGAGGCCGCATTCCGAAGCGAGCCACGGGCATCACGCGGGCGGCAGGACCAGGGACCAGAACTGGATTGTAGGGTTCCTGAGCCTGCTGTCCGCCTTATTTTATATTCCCACAGATGACATTTTGGCATCTGAATTGCTACAATTTCTAACTCGTGGAACGTAGGAAGGCAATTTTGCGATTGAGGTGAACATGGTGCAGGTGGCTGGGGTGGGGCGGCAAGTGTTGGATTGGTTGCTATTGTTTTTTGTATTGCAGATTGTTTCTCTCGCAGCATGGGGAGCGCAGGAGGGAAGTCCACCGCAGGCAGCCGATTATGTAGGCGCGGAGATGTGCGGGGCCTGTCATAGCGACCAACTCGCGCAATTCAGCAAGACAGCGATGGCCGTTTTGTTGACAGAGAAGTATCCGATAGATCATCGTGGTTGCGAGGCCTGCCATGGCCCGGGGAGCGCTCATGTGGAGGCCATCGGTGAAGCTACCGACGAGGCATCCACGGAAAGAGCCAGGAACCTCATTTACAGGTTTTCCCGGCATTCCCCCCAGGAAAATTCCGCACGTTGCCTCGCTTGCCACCAAAAAGATGAAAAGCAAAGCCTCTTTGGGCGCTCTCGGCACCTGGCCGGCGGAGTTTCCTGCGTGGACTGCCACTCTGCCCACCTGCTGAATGCTCAGCCGGAACCGGTGAAGACGGCTGCGGCTCTGGACACTTACTTTTCGGTCCCCCAGCGCGCGCCCGAGCGCGAGTGGTTGAACAGCCGCTTGTTGCGCGACAAGCAACCGACGTTGTGCTACACCTGCCATCGGGACCTAGCGGCTCAGTTCCAGTTGCCGGTTCGTCATCGCGTGAACGAAGGTCTGGTCGAGTGCAGCGATTGCCACAACCCGCACGGCAGCCTCAACGCCCGCGAACTGCGGGCGGAAAATTCGGAAGCCTGCACCTCCTGCCATGTGGAAAAGCGCGGGCCGTTCGTCTTTGAACATGCGGCGGTTCGGGTGGAGGGATGCACGGCTTGCCATACGCCCCACGGAACCATCAACCAGCATCTGCTCAAGCGACGCCAGCAACGCCAGCTCTGCTTGGAATGCCATACGGCGCCGGAAGCAGTGAATGTGCCCCACCCGAGGCTGGGATTCCAGGCCGCCGGGGAGTGCACCCGTTGCCATATTGAGATCCATGGCTCCAACTATCAGAGGCAGTTTCTGCGTTAGAAAGGGGAAGGGATGAGATTCAAGCGGAACCGCTGGTGGGAGATGACTGGCAGGCCGGTGGCGCTGCTGGCCGGGGTGCTGGCGCTGGCCAGTTTGGCCGGCGCTCAGGAGCCGGGCGAAAGAGCTCCCCTTCAGGTGGGCAATTTCGATTTTTCCGGCACAAGCTCGGTTGGCTACCGGTTTGTTCAGGTCAATGGCAACCGCGCCAAATACAATCAATTGGTGAACCTCCACGAAGGCTTGCGCGTCTTTGACGCGCAGTTGAACTTCGCGGCGCGCGAGCCGAACCAGCGTTGGTTCGACGACTTGTCCATCACCACCCAAAACCTGGGCGGCGATCCTTTCCCTGGCGTCCAGGTCCGCTGGCGCAAAAACGGGCATTCCGACGTGCGACTGGGCTATCGGGCGACGCAATACTTCTATGACTTGCCCCAAACCAGTCTGACAACCAATCGCGGCTGGATAGACCGCCGGCGTTTTGCCGATGCCGATGTCCGCTACACGCCCACACGAAACCTGCGTTTCCGCTTTTTCTATAACCGAACAGAGCGCGAAGGCAGTGATCTTTCCAATGGGCCTTTTTTCTATCTCCCTCTGGGGTCTGAAGTGTGGGGAGCCTTTGGCCGCGCCAACCCGCTGTCGTGGGTGATTCCCCTCAACGAGAACTCGAATCAGTACGGCCTGGGTGTGGACTGGCATGTGGGCCAAACCAACATCCATGCGGAACAAGGCTACCGCACCTACAACAACCCGGCCCGCCTGGGTGGGTTTGGCGGGCAACCGGTGGAGTTGCTGGGATCCGGCTCTCCCTTGCAGAACATGAAGCTGACACGCTGGGACGCTTTCTCCAGCTTCAATGTGCCCACCACCACCCTGCGCATTGACCAGCACGTCTTTGACTGGCTGCAACTGCGCGCCGGTTACCTTTACAGCCATAGCAGCGGTCCCACCAGCCTGGATGGCGCCGTACAGGTGCCCGGCGCTACTGCCGGATCGGCCACGACGGTCAATTACACGGGAGCGGGCAATACCAGCATGACCAGCCACACGGCCGATTTCGGTTTCACGCTGAAACTGCTGGATTGGCTCGACGTGCTCTCCGATTATCGGTACCAGTCCTTCAGCCAGAATGGGAATCAGTTCATCCAGGCTAGCCGGCCGGACTTGCCGGCTCCCATCCTGGCGAGCCAGGACGAGAATTTGCGCTGGGATTTCGGCGAGCACACGCTGGACTTCCTGCTGGCTTTCGCGCCCCTGGAAACGCTCAACGTGCGGGCCGGCTTGCGTTTCTTCAAAGAAGACATTGTCCGCAAGATCGAGGGCCGCACCGCGCCGGGCACAGAGCGCAGTTGGTCTTACACTCCGGTGATCAACGTATCCTGGAGGCCGAGCTCCAAGCTCAGCGTGCGCGGACAGTTTGAGCAGCGCACTACTATTGACCCCTACACCCGCCTTACGCCTGAAGGCACGTTGGGTTCTACTCTCCGGGTGCGCTTTGCCCCCAGCCAGCGTTGGGGGATTGACAACGTTTTTTCCTTCCGCAACCTGGAAACGGAAAGCCTCGGGTTTTTGGCGCACACGCGAAACAACTCCACCAACTTGTGGTATCAGCCGGTGCCGCGCTTTGGTTTGCAGGCAGGTTTTTCCTACGGAAGCTTTTTGGCGGAGAACTCGATTGCTTTCCTCCGGGGAGCTGCGCCGCTGACCGGCCTTGTTTCCACCACCCAAACGATTGATCGCACCTATTTCCTGGCCACCAAGTCCAATCTCGTTAGCAACCTGGAACTGTCTTTCTCCGGGCAGTATGTCCGCTCCACGGCATTGGCCAACCTGACGGGCGAGTCTAGCAACTTTGGTCCACTCACCTGGCCCGCCTGGACCGCCGAGATCGCCTACCTCACGCCCCAAACGGGCCGGTTTGTCTTTGGCTGGCAGCGTTCCTACTATTTGGAGAACCTGTTTCGCTTGACGGATTTCGGGTCGAATGCCTTTACGGCCCGGTGGGAAGTCTCGTTTTAGCCGGCATCACCCCAACCGATCACAAAGAACCGACGCTACAGCGGAGGATGGGATCCCTCAGCGGTACGCGTCGCTGCTTCGCTGTCAGCAACGTTTCAGCACGCTGCGCTTTGGTGCTAGACCCGTTCCCCAGTAGCTGCCCGCCCCGGCTCGTTTTTCACTGGAGTAGACCCCGTTCCACGACCCGCAGCGTGGGACGCTTCGTGGAACGGGGTAGATGGGCCAAAGACAGAAAGCCGGGAACGCGCCGTGGACCTGCCCCCTTGAACGAGCAGTATCCTGCAAACCCCACCCGGTTTACATCAACGGCGGAACGGGTCTAGAATCTTTCCGTGGATGAGGAACGCCTAGCGATCCCGCTGTATCGTCCCTACCGCAAGCTGGTAGAAATCACCATCCTGGGCCGGAAATTTTCGGTTCCGGAAAATAACCTCCTCCTGCGGTGCTTTCAGTTCCTTTGCCCGGACACGATCTCTTACGGCAGGTACTGTTGGAACGAGGAGTGCCAGTATT
>Ga0155948_1010_pt2 | contig 10374 bp, 3 predicted proteins | sample RifCSPlowO2_02_FD_107602 | JGI IMG/M metagenome (GOLD analysis project Ga0155948, IMG submission 107602) | Acidobacteria bacterium RIFCSPLOWO2_02_FULL_59_13
AATATCCCTGCTGCAATCCATGTCCGATAGCGCATAGTCCCCTCCTTCTGACCGTCTGGCGCAAGCCCCGGATGCCGTGGGCAACTTGTAAGTCCCCAAACCGCCCCCTTGCTACTGCCGGGAGGCTCCGCCCTCCGGGACGCGTGGCTGGCGGAAGACGGTGGGAGCCGGCGCACGCCCGCTGCCGCCTGTAAAGCCGTACTGGAAGCGCCGCGAGCCGTCTTCCTGATAAGCCCACTGCACGTCCACCGTAATTTGAGCACGGTCCAGCAACGTATTCAACTGGTCGGGGGACAGATCGCCGAGGCTCTGCAAGCCTGGATTTGCTCCCGAACCGGCAGCCAGTTGCGCCAAGCGCGGGTCCACGTCGGAATGCACGCGCGCCACGTACAGCAATGCGTACTTGCCCTGGCTGTTCACCGCGTACAAGTGCCCCCCCTCCAGCAGGGCGGTTGCCTGGTATCCCGCCTCCGGGACGTTGACCACGCCGGTGATCGGCTGCGGTCCCAAATTCACTACCCCTCCATTTAGAGTCCAGATTTGCACGCGAAGTTGCCCCTCGCCGGTGATGGTGGGCGTCAACTCCAGGTCGGAGCTGCCGCCGCAGAACGATTGTGCTCCATTCAGGAAGCGGAAGGCCCCGCACTCCCCGTTGCGGACCACCAGCAAAGAACGTCCCTGGCGCGGTACAGAGCCTGCCGAAGGCGCCACGAAAAGATTCCGTATGGCCACAACCTTGCTGAGGAACCAGGACCCCTGTGGGTCGAGCGAAATAGCCGCGCTCAGCCTTGGGTTGAAGACGGCCTCCCATTCAAACTCCACGAACTTGGACTTGCCCGCCGCGATGTCCACAGTGGCCGTTGCCACCGTTTGCTTGTTGATGACCAACGATACTTCCACGCCTTCGGCGTCATCGGAAGTGTTGTTTTCGACCCGCGCCTGGATGCGTACCGGGTCCCCTTCCTTCGGCATCAGCGGCGAGAACCGGATGTCGGATGGCGAAACCGTCAGGCCCGACCCGCCCGATTCCCTGGAAATTCGCGCTGGCTGAAACTGGCTGGGTCCGCGTAGTATGCCAGCCCCGCAACCCACGTTGGTGTCGCCATCATCCAGCAGGCAGACCTGGAAGAATGCGACGACCTTTGCGCCGGGGCCGAACGTGCCGAAGGCTTCCAGTTCAATCGGCGTGGTGGAGCCGTTCGAGGTGTTATTCGCAATGGTGCAGATAATTGTGCCTCCCGGCGACACGTTCTTTCCTTGGGATGTAGGCTCCGGCCCGCAATCCGAACTGGAGATGCCTGCGGGGAGTGGCTCCTGGAACGGCCCGCCGGAGCTGATGAAACTACCGGGGCCTGTCAGGTGGACGTGGACAGGAAGATTAAAACCGCCAACGGCATTCAGTGAGATGTTCACCTGGACGGAGCCGCCCAGCGGAATATTGAGCGTGGTTTGCGGCGTAACGAACAATTCCGGCACCCCGATCTGGAAGCTGTAGTCCACCGTGACCGTGTGAATCACTTCGTTCGGGAAGAAACCGGTCACGGCGGTGCCCTGGATTGTGATGGGGTCGAGGCCGTCGCTTATGCTGGACTCCACACCTTGCCCGGCGGACATGCAGAAACTGGCCGGAGAGTAAGGCGGCTGCATGACGAAGTTCAGCACGCCGCCCGTGTACGAGAGGAAGCCCGGCGGCAATCCGCAAATGGAATCGAATTGCATTTGTGTCCCGTCAGGCACTGTAACCGTAACCGGCTCACTGAATCCCGTCACGAGCGGCGTCACTTGCACCGTCAGCACTTCCGGCACGTTGGCATTGACCTGGTTGGGCGAAGCCGGTGTTACGGAGAGCGAGAAGGGATCTGAGGGCGGCGGTGGTGGCGGTGGTGGTGGTGGCGGCGGAGCGACAGTCGTAACCTCAAAGCCTGTCGAAAGCTGGAAGGAAGCGGCACGGGCTGTCACGGTAACGGGGAACGTCCCGCCCGTCACCGCACTGAATGTAAACTGGGCCGTCCCACTGCTTGACATGACCACGGTGCCTGTCTGGTTCGACAAGCCGGCGCCGGCCTCTGCGTTGACCTCCACCGGGCCGGGAAACACTGGAGAGCCCAGAAAGCTCACATTCACCGAGACCGTGGCCGTCTGCCCCACCTGAATCGGTCCCAGAGCGGTTGGCCCGGCAGGAGACATCGAGAAGGGAGCCTGGAGTGTTATGGAAGCTGTGGTGGTTACAATGTTGGCGCCTCCCAGGTTGCCAGTCCTGCCAAACTCCTGGGGCGATGCGCTCAGAGCGGTACCGGTGATGGGAATGGAGACGGTCTGGCCCGACAGATTGGGGTCAGCGGCAGCGATCACGAAGAATGTCAGAGTGCTGACGCCGGAGCCGGCCAGCAACGACGCAGGATTCACTCCCGTGATGGCTCCCGGCAGAGGCCCCAGGTCCACCTGTACACTACCGGAAAAGCCCTGCACCCGTTCGACGTGGACCACCAGCGGACTCGGATTGCCCAGGAAGCCGGTGGCAGGATCAGCCGTCAGGCTGAAGCTTTCCGCCAACAGCAGGGACACCTCTAAAGAGGTGGAGAGGCCGGCCGAGGTGCCCGTGACGGTTACAATGGCCGGACCCGCGCTGGCCGAGACGGGCGCGGCGAGCGTAAAGGTCGCCGAACCGCTGCCGGTAATCGGGGAGACGCTGCTGACAGTGACGCTGCCTGTGGCCGAAGCTGCCAATTGGATTGGCTCGGTAAATCCGGCCCCGGCTGTAACGGTTACCGTAAGGCTGACCGAACCCCCAATGGGTACGGAAAGCGGCTGCGGGGCGGTGGTGGATAACGAAAACGTCCCAATATCTACGGTGATGCTGGCCGACCGCGAAACAGTGCCAGCAACCCCCTGAACCAAAACCGAGGCGGAGCCTGGCAGGGCCTCGGCAGAGGCGGAGATGGTCAGTTGTCCCGTCTGGCCCGGCAAGAGGGAAGAAGGCCCGCTGACTGTGATCGCGGGGTTGCTGGAGGAGTAGCTCAAGGAAACCGGAGCATTGAATCCCAACTGGGAAGTTACTCCGATGGAAGCCGTGGCGCTGCCGCCTCGCACCACGTTGACACTGGAAGTCGCCGTCAGTTGGAAATCCCCCAGGATCGTCACGGAAACTGTGGCCTGCTGCGACTGGCCGGCCCCCGTCGCGATGACCGTAAAAGATGTCGTACCCGGAAGGGCGTTCGGCAAGATGGTCACGGTGAAGGGCACAGAGCCGCTGGCGTTGGGCACGCTGCCGCCTCCGGAAACGCTGAGGAGGCTGGTGTCCACGCTGCTGAGATCAATGGCAACCGTCACATCCTGCGGGGTCCCGCTGATGAAACCCACCTGCACATCGGCTTGTCCGCTTTGCCCCGGAGAAAGCGTCAGAGCAGCCCCCCCCAGGGTGAACTGTAAGGGAGGAAGGATGGTTACGGTGATCTGCGCTTGTTGAACAATGTTACCGGCCGTGCCGCTCACCGTGAAAGTCGTTGTACCCGGAGCGACATTGGGAAGCACGGAAACCTGGAACGATACCGAGCCCGAGGCATTGGGCACGATCCCTCCCCCGGACACAGTAATGAGACTGGCGTCCACGCTGCCGGGATCTACGGCGACATTGACACTTTGCGGTGTGCCGCTGAGGAACCCGACTTGCACGGAGGCTTGGTCGCTTTGCCCCGGCGAGAGCGACAGCGCAGCACCGGACAGGCTGAATTGCACGGGTTGCTGCACGCCAATGGAAACCGTCTGCGTCTTGCTTTGGCCGGAGGCTGTGGCGGTGAATGTAAAGCCGGTCGGAGCCAGGGGCGCATCGCCAGCAGTGGCCGTGAAACTCGCCGTTCCCGACGCATTCAGAGACAACGAAGCAGGCGAAAAATTGATTCCGCCCGCGCCGCCTGGCGCGCTCACCAGCACAGGACCGGCCGAGGGTGGCTCAATGTCCACCTGGAAATTCACTGTCCCGCTACTGTTCGGAAACAGCAGGAGCGGACTGGGCGTGGTTGCGGTGAATGTGAGCCGGATTACGGTCAATTGAATGGCGGGGCCTGGCTGAGTGATGTCACCGCTGGTAACTTCCGTCTGGACAGCAACGGTTCCGGGGTTTGCTCCAGGTCCTGCCTGGAAGGTTAGAGTCAAGGTTTCCCCGGTCGGAACTACAAAGCTGTTTCCCGTCTGGCCGCCGCCCGTCAGCGTAACGTCCGGAGGCAAGTTAAAGGTAATGGTTACGGGGGAAGCGGATTGGTTCTCGATCGTGAAAGAATCACCGGTTCCGCCGACCAATACGATAGACGGCCCACCGCCTGTGTCCGTCGGCTGGATATGGACATTGGTCGTTGTGGAGGTTACGTCGTCGGAAGCGGAATTCACTTGAGTCGGATCGTTTGTCCCGGGCACGCCAATGAGCCCGTCGGGCGAACCCAACCGCCCCTGCGGCGTGCCGGTGATGAGAAACCCGGAACCGGACTCCATTCGCAACGTGGCTTGCTCCCGCACAGTAAAGAGCCGATCCGGTTCGCTCTTAGGGCTGAATTGAATCTCAAATTCCACCTGGTAGATGGCAATCTTGCCCGCTTCGTATGTTTGGCCGCTGGCCCGGCGCACGAAGACGCGAATCTGTGAAATACTCCGGAAAGAGGCCTCGACCGCTTCCTGCAACGCCGCATAGCCCGTGTATTTTTGCGGATCGAACAGCTTCATGAACTCGGTGGGTTGCAGCGTCTCGTAGGCCAGTTGCAGTTGCCGGATGACTTCCTCCGGACTGGTATTGCGCGCGGCTGAGGGGATCACTACGAAGCCAAAGTCGGCTGAACCCGTTTGGTTGGTCGAAGTCGTGATGGTGAGAATGCCGTTATAATTGCCCGGCTGCCAGGTTGTCGTGTCCAGCGAGAGGCGGGGATCGGGGTTGGTCTGGTCGTAAATGTTCGCATTCGTCTCAATATTGGTCAGGGTCCATTGGTAGTCAGTAATCGTTCCCGTAGCGAAGGAGTCGGAGGCATTCAGCACCAGCTCCTCGCCGGCCGTGACAAAGCCGGTCCCGATGTCGGCTACCACCTGCGGCGCAGCGCCCGAGCTGCCTTCCAGAGCGTCTTCCAGTTCTTGCGCGGTGGCGGGGCGGGGAGCCTCCGGAGGCAGGCCCTGCTGCACGATGGTCACTTCGCCCGGGTTGAGCGTTACGGTGCCCCCCACGGCCGGATCGGAATTGCTCACAGAAACCAGGCCGTCAATACAGAGCACCAGCGTGGCCACAGGGCTGAAAGCGTCTATCACCTCGTCGGTGCCCAGCACACCGGCCACGGCGGTGTTGGTGCGAACCTCAAAGCGCGAGCCTGGCCGGCTCAATCGCACCACCTGCGCCCGCACCTTGCCGTATTGCAACTGCAATGTGGACTGTTGCGTCTGGGGATCGTGCTCCACCACCTCCAGCCGGGATTGCGAACCCAAGGCCAGGATGGAGCCATCTTCCAGACGTGCCCGCAGGCGGCCTCCCACTCCGGTTTCCAGCACGTCCCTGTAATAAACCGGCAGCCCTTTCTTGGCTTCCGTTCGGACCACCTGGGTGCCGCTTGGACGCGCCACCTGGCCGGGCGGCAGCACCACCCGAAGGTCTCCGGCTTTAACGGGTCTCTGCGCCATGGCCGGCTGGAGTTGGGCCAACCAGGCCAGCGCGACCCACCCGATTAAGAACATCCAACCGCTTGCGCTCCACAATCGCTGTTTCGACCGTCGCCTCTTCATCACACTCCCATCGGCTGGCCGGTTTTTCCGGCAGCCTTCACAACCGAAATTGGCTCACCTGCGAGAACGTGTCGTTACATTCCTGTGCAATCCTGGCATCGCTCCTGCTAAGAACTCACATTAACTCTTACGCCTAAGCCCCTGTTGCTGCAATAGACCGTTAGTCCTGTATGGGGGACTGACTGTACTACTGCCGCGTTACTTGTGGCTCATGGTGAATACTCCATCCCAGACTCCTTGCGGCGCTGCCTCCAAAAAGTGCTGACACCGGTCGAGGAAGAGCTTGGTGGGGCCATCGGAGGGGTAGCGGGAAGCCAGTTCCTGAAACATCTCGTAGGCACTTTCCCAATGGCCGGATTTATAGGCTTCCAGCGCCTTCTGGAATTTGCCCAGCAACTCGGCGTGGCGTGCCTGTTCGCTGGCAGGCCCCAGCAACTCGTAAATGGCCACCGGCTGGCTCTTGCCTTTTACGCGGATCAAATCCAGCTCGCGCACCACGAACTCGCTCTCCACATACTCGTAGGTATTTTGGCTCAAGATGATCTGTGTGCCGTACTCCTTATTGAGGCCCTCCAGCCGGGAACCCAGGTTCACGTGGTCGCCCATGACCGTGTAGTTGAAGCGGCGATGCGAACCCATGTTGCCCACCATCATGGGACCGGTGTTGATGCCGATGCCGATCTTCAGCGGCGGCTTCCCTTGCAGTCTCCAGCCGTCGTTGAGTTGCTGGAGGCTCTCGCCCATCAGCAAAGCAGCCCGGCAGGCCCAGGTGGCGTGGTCGTGCAAATCAAAAAACGGCCGGCCCCAGAAGGCCATGACCGCGTCGCCGATGTATTTGTCCAGCGTGCCGCGATTCTGGAACACGATTTCTGTCATGGCGGTCAGGTACTCGTTCAGCAACTCCACCAACTGCGGTGGGGTGAGCTTTTCGGATATGGAAGTGAAGCCGCGGATGTCGCTGAACATCACCGTCAGTTCCACCTGCTCTCCGCCGAGTTTGAGCCGCCCCGGGTCTTTCAGGATTTGCGCGATGAAGCCGGGAGCGACGTACTGGCTGAAAGCGCCGCGCACCTTGCGCTTTTCCTTTTCCTCAAACAGCACCCGGTAGCTGGTGACGCCCAGGTAATTCAGGCTCAGCGTGACAAAGGGCAATACCGTCGCCAGCCAGCGCCCGTTGGCAGCAAATTCGTAATATACAAAACCGAGCAGCGCCACGACGGCCGCCACATACGCCAGCGACGAAATCAATGGCCGGACCAGAACGAAGATCAAGCCCATGACAAGGCCGCAAACCAGCAGCACCCCCAGGTCGGTCATCTCTTCGCTGAAGCCCCGGCGCAGGAAATTGTCGTGCAGGATGTTGTCCACGACATTGGCGTGGATTTCCACTCCCATATAGCCTTGTTTCTCAAACGGGATGGGTCTCAAGTCCCCGATGCCCAAGGCGGTGGCTCCCACCAGCACGATCTTGTCGCGGAAAGTTCCAGCCGGAGTCAGCCCTTCCGCGACATCGGAAAAAGAGTAGTGCGCGTAAGTTCGGGAAGGCCCGGCATAGTTGATCAAGACACTGCCGGTGACATCGGGAACAATCTGCCGGCCAGCCAGTTCGATGGCTTCGGGGCCGGTTTGATTGAACCAGACAATCGTGTTCTGGGCGTCCGCTCCCAGATAAATCCGCGCCACCTGCACGTCGAGCGAGGGATAAAAGTTTTCCTCGATGGTGGGGCGGTTTGGGTCGTTGTAATGGAAGATCAGCGGCGCGCGGCGGTAGGTGCCGTCGTTGTCGGCCTCAAAATTGAAAGCGCCATAGCTTTTGGCCGCATCGGCAAACAGGCGCAGGTTCGGTTGCACGGCAAGGACGTCGGGCGCCTCCAGGTAGAAGCGGTAACGGCCTTCGGTCTGGCGCTTGAGGACCTGCGGGTAGGCCTGAAACACCAGGACCTGGTCGTAGGCGCGAATCTGCTCCGGGTCCATGTGCTCGATGCCGGCCCGGTTGGTAAAGAAGATGTGCCCCAGCACGACGTTGCCAGCCTCCCCAATGGCCTCGGCAAACTGGCCGTCGCTGTCGCCTTCCGCCTTCAACTGCTGGAGCCGTTGGAGGAAGCCGTCGGCGGCGGCGGAGCCGCGCCGGGATTGGTATTCCTGTTCGAGTTGCTCCAGCAAGGCGGCGTTGTTGCTGCGGTCGGGGAGGGGAAACGAAACGTCGAAACCGACCACGCGCGCTCCGTCGCGGCTCAGCGTCCGCAACATATGCCCGTAGTGCGAGCGCGCGAAGGGCCAGCTCAGCCGGTCAATCGTCTTTTGGTCAATGGCTACAATGACAATTTGCGGGTCTGGTTTTACAGGCCCGCGCATCTGGAACCGCGCATCCAGCGTGCGCAATTCCACGTTGTCCAAAAACACCAGGGCGGCTTGACCGCCGCGCGTCCAGGTAATTAAAACGTAGGTCAGCAAGCCCAGCAGGGTTACGGTCAAACTGATGGCAAGGCTGTAACGGTGCGAGCGAAGAAAGGCCCGCACTGGCGTCAGGAAATCTTGGATCAGTTGTCTAATCGTCCCCATCGCTATTGCTGCTGGAAGCGCCAGACCACGGCCAGTTGTATCACCCGCTCCAGTAAATCCTGGCGCGCGAATGCGAACATGTTGTTATTGCGCTCATAGCTGAGCGTTAAGAAGCGGTTTTCGTCATTGAACAGCTTGTAGGTGACGGCAGCGCGCAAAGAGGGGCGGCGGAACCCGGCAGGCCCGGTAACCTCAAACAACGGCACCCCGTCGAGGCCGATCACGGGAGCGGATGTTAGCGGATTCAGCACGGCCCGGTCCTGGAACAGCGTGGCGCCCACCTGCCGGAACAGAAACTCAAAGGAAAAATACCGCGGAGCGTCCACCGTCAGCGCCGTCTGGATATTGCGGTTGTTATTGCCGGCCGGGACCCGGTCGAAGATTTCCCGGTTGTGTTCGTACCGCAGCAGCGGGACAAACATCCAATCTCCCACGTTGAAGATGCTGCGGAAAGAAACAGACACGTTGTCGGCGGCGGTCTGGTTGGCCCGGTTCAGACGGTCTATCAGCGACCGATGTTCGTAGGCGAGGCTCAGGATGCTGGATGAGATGGGAATTCCGATTTCAAAAAACGGCGTCCGCGTGACGCGGTCGGCCAGACCGGATTGTTCCTGCCGCCGCTCGCGGTATCCCACGTCCACCAGAGAGCCTCCCAGCCCTGGCAAATCGCGGAAGCTGAGCCGGACCTCCGGAAGCTGGAAAACGGTTTCCGGATTCGGGTTCTGCCCCCGCAGATTGTCGTTGGTTCGGCGGTAATTAAACTGCGCCTGGGTTGAGCCGGAAAGCTGCACGCCCAACCGGACCAAAGCGTCCTGCAAATCGGCTACCTGCCGCGCGTTGATTGCCGCAAAGGAGGGCATCATCCGCGAATAGTAGAGGCCCAAGTTCCAAGGGCCGGTGCGAATGGAGTTGTCAAACCGCAGGGCGTAGTCCTTGCGGTTGCCGCTGCTGAAGCGGGTATCGGGGTTCGTTATGCTATAGGCTGCTTCCGCTTGCAGATCCCATAGACGGGAGATCAGCATCCTCGCGTCCAGGCTCAGCACCTGGTTCGCAATCGGGATCAGCGGCTCGCGCCCGATTAACGGGTCAATGGGGATGGAGCGCACGATGTCGTTTCCGTAGGACCAGTTGAAGCCGAGCGTTTTGTCCACATCCACTTTCTGTTCGGCTCGCAGCCCGCTGACCAAGCGGGTGTACGGTTTACCGGGAAGGTCTCCCACTTCCAGGATGCCACCCCTGGCTGCCACGTCCTCCCGCCAGCCCTTGAACAGGGAGCCGTAGCGGTCTGTGAAAGTGCCCACGTTGCCCAGCAGCCGGAATCCATGTCCCCACGTTGCTTTGCGAATAAAATGGAGACCCTTCAGATTCTGGTTGAAGCTAAAGCGGGAATAGTTCACCAGGTAATCGCCGAAGTTGTATTCGGAGCGTGGCCCGGTGATGCGCAGGTAAGCACGCTGGAGGCTGTTGCGCTCCGGGTCCACTCGCCGGTCGTCGCTGTAGCGCAATACGGAAACCGCCTCCACCTGGCGCATCCCGAAGGTGAAGTCCTGCAAGTAGCTGAAATCAATCGCGTTATTGTTCCCGTCGGTCAGAAAGGAGCTATCCTGTGCGGGGCCGGTGATCCGCGACAGGTTGGAAAAGGCCCGCATCTCCACAAACAATCGGTCGCTGGAGGCAGGTCTCTGGGTCAGCGTCGTGGTGGCGCCAGCGCTCGGCGCCGGCTGGCCCGGAACAGAGGGGGTTTGGTCCTGGCCCACGGCTCTCGCAATTAACTTCCCGCCGGGATTGCGTTTGGCAGGAATCGTAGTTGGCGTCTGGTCCTGGCCCATGGCGGAAACTCCTGCCACAGTGAGCAATGTCCAGCACAGCACTGTTATCCGGAATTGGTTTCTCTTGCGGCGGTCAGGGACTCGATACCTTTTTTTGCTCATCACCTCAACCCAGCACAGATTTGTGTTTCCAGCAGTCGTTAAAACTCTGCAAATCCTATCATGCTTGGTGCTCTCTCTAACAGGGAAAATTTGTGATCTCTGGCGGGCGGGTCCGTCGGCGACACGGAGC
>Ga0155948_1013_pt1 | contig 10264 bp, 8 predicted proteins | sample RifCSPlowO2_02_FD_107602 | JGI IMG/M metagenome (GOLD analysis project Ga0155948, IMG submission 107602) | Acidobacteria bacterium RIFCSPLOWO2_02_FULL_59_13
TTGTTGGCGCGGTCGTATTCGCTCGAGGAGTTCGGGGCGGCGTGGCAGGCGTTCCGGAGCAGGAAGTACTTGAAGGTGCTGCTGGAGATCGACGGAAGGCTTGACCATGCCGCTCTTCCCACACGTTGACGACTGAGAGGCAGGGGGACAGGTGAAGTACCTGGTCACGGGCGGTGCCGGCTTCATTGGCTCACATATCGCTCGACGCCTCGTGGACGGCGGGCACGAGGTGTGGGTGGTCGACAACCTTTCCACAGGCAAGCGGCAGAACATTCCCGACAGCGGTAGGTTTCTGGAGGCTGACATCTCGCGGGCTGACTTCGTCAGCGCGTTGCCGCGCATCCGGTTCGATGCGGTGCTCCATCTGGCGGCGCAGTCGTCTGGTGAAATCTCGCACGAAAACCCCGCCTACGACCTGATGACGAACGCGTTCGGAACACTCCAGCTCCTGCGATGGTGCCAGGACCACTCGGTCCCCCACTTTCTCTATGCCAGCTCTATGGCGGTCTACGGCCTCGTGGATGAGTTCCCGGTACGCGAGGACCTCAAGTGCGAACCGTCTTCCTTCTATGGAATCACCAAGCTGGCGGGTGAGCATTATGTCCGACGGTTCCAGAGTGAGAGGCTCCGAACCACGGTGTTTCGCATGTTCAACGTGTACGGGCCGGGCCAAAACCTGGTCAATATGAAACAGGGGATGGTCAGTATCTATCTGGCATACGTGCTGGCGGGAGAAAAACTGCAGGTGCGCGGCTCAAAGGATCGATTTCGCGACTTCGTCTACATTGATGATGTCGTGGACGCCTGGACAGCGGCCCTTAACCGGCCACAGAGCTGGGGCAAGACGTACAACCTGGGCTCGGGTCGGCAGACGTACGTTTGGGAATTGATCGACGAGCTACTCGTCGCTTTCGGTCATGTAGCGAAGACGTATCCGGTCGAGTACGGCGCTTCGACACCCGGCGACCAGTTTGGGATCTACGCCGACATCTCTCGCATCCGCCATGATTTACGCTGGGAGCCGCAGACCGACCTCGAGACCGGCTTGAGTCGGATGGTGAGATGGGCGAGGAGCGATTCCTCGACGACGCAGACGCGAGGATGAGGAAGGAGGACCGTCCTCGGTCTTGCCCCCTCTGTAAGCGCGAGTCTGTTTCGTTCGAGGTCGTTGGCGAGTTCGTCTTCGGCGGCAAACGGGAACAGAGATTCTACGAATGCCCCAGTTGCGACGTGGCGTTTCTCTCCCCGCAGCCGAGCCCGCAGGAGGAAGCGGAGTTCTACGCGCGCGAGTTTGAGAAGTTCATGGAGAAACGATCAGGAGAGACGGGCGCGTGGACGGGACCCGAGGCGCATGTCGCGGCGAATCAGGACAACGTCAGGCGCCGATTGGCGGTCATTCAGCGGGAGTTATCCGTCCCCCGGCAGCGGATTCTCGAGGTCGGGTGCTCCTCTGGATTCATGCTGCTCGCCTTGCGGGATATGGGTATGGAGGTCATGGGCGTTGAGCCGAGTGGCGGGTTCACGTCCTTCATACGAGCGCAGAACATTCCGGTATATGAGAGCCTCGATAAGTTCGAGATTCCAACGGGCACGGCGGGTGCGCTCGACCTGATCATTCATTTCTTCGTGTTGGAGCATGTCAGATATCCGCTGGCGTTCCTCGAGCAGTGCCTTGCCCTGCTGAAGCCCACAGGGACGGTGTTCTTCGAGGTTCCCAGTCGCAGCGACCCGCTGATCACGATCTACAAGATCGACGCCTTTCAGAAATTTTACTGGTCGGCCGCTCACTACTGGTATTTTAATCGCAACTCGTTGGAGTACCTCTGTCGTCGCCTGCCATGCGAGTACGAATTGATTCCCGAGCAGCGCTACGACCTCTCCAACCATATGTGGTGGGCCCTGACCGGGAAGGCGGGAGGCTCGGCGAAGTTTTCCGATAAGTTCACCGGTGATCTCGAACAGGCGTACAAGGCGAGTATGCGGCAGACGGGGCGTTGCGATACGCTGTTTGTGAAGCTGACGAAGAGTCCGGAGCGGGCGCGTCGGAGCTGAACGGCCGCGCGGCGAACAGCGTGTCGATCCCGAATTTATGGCTTGTTGGGGCTCGAAACCTTCGGCGGCTGAGACCGGATGTGTTCGGAGCCGCTGCGGAGTGGTGCTACCTCGGCGTCGACGTGTCGCGGAGGAGAAAGGCGGGTCACCGTCTCTCGCATATCCAGCGAGTGAGCATAGGCGAAGAGCTCAATCGGGTCGCGCACGACATCAGGCAGCGAGTTCTCGACTGGATGGGCGTGATCGCCGTCCACCAAAGGAACCGGTTGAACTGGTGGGCATCGACGATGTCCTCGCGCAGTCCTTTGCAGACGGATTTCTTCCTCCTCATGTGCTACGCCGAGCTCGTGAGGGGTTGGATTCGAGATGACCGGCGCAACGTGACGCGGATCGTCGTGGTCGAGGATCCCTGGCTGCTGCGGATGCTCGAGGGGCAGTTCAAAGACGATCGGCGCGTCAAGTGTTGCGGACGCGTGCTCAGCGGGTGTGTCTCGAGTGCCGTGTTCTGGCTCGCGAGGAGTCCCGCAGCCGCTGCGTATCTCTTCGGGTGGTCGCTATGGGCGATGCTCTTGAGCAAACTGCTGTCTGCCTCGGGCGACTGGCACGATCGGTTTGACGCCGACGAGCGGGCGGTTCTGATCTTCACGTGGATTGAGCCGCGGTGTTTTGCGAATGCGGGCGAGTTTCACGATCCCTACACGGGACGGCTCAGCGATATCTTGGTGAAGCACAGGGAGCATGTGCTGAGAATCACGCCGCTCGTCGTCCCGACGCGATTGCTGCGGCGGCTGCGGGGCTGTTCGTCGCGTTTCATCATCACCGCCAGGTATCTATCCTTTCCGGACATCCTGAGAGCATTGTGGCAGCGGTTTCGGATCGACGATATGAGGAAGGTGCGTCGCTTCGAGGCGTGGGATGTGTCACCGCTCTTGTTTCGCGAGCTCCTGCGAGAATGGGGACATCCTGGATTTGCCAGGGAGTATCTCTTCCACACGGCAGTACGCCGGTTGATCCGTCGACACAAAGACCGCATCAAGTGCGTGGTTTATCCGTTCGAAAACCAGCCCTGGGAGAAGATGCTTTGTGCAGCGATTCGACGCGAGGCTCCGGGGCTTCGGATAGTCGGGTACCAACATTCGTCCGTACCGTCATTGCTACTCAACTTCTTTCTCGGAAGGGATGAGTCCGTGCTGATGCCGTTGCCGGATCACATCGTGGCCAACGGCCCGGCGAGTCTCCAGCTCCTGCGACAGGGCAATTATCCCTCAGAGATGTTTTCGGACGGCGGCGCATTTCGCTTCGAATATCTCTTCGGGCCGACGCGGACCGCGGTTTCCCGCTCGCGGGAGCGGTCCGAGCGTGGGTGTGTGCTGGTCGGCGTGCCGAGCTCGCGGTATCACGCCGTGGATCTTTTGGACGCTGTGGTCGAGGCGCTCGGGGACTCCGCAGCGTGGGCGGGGCGAGCTCCGGAGTGCATCATCAAGTGCCACCCCGATCTTCCGATCGAGATGATGAGGGACGCCATCGGACCAATCCCTGAATCCTTTGTGGTGGCCACACAGCCGCTCGCCGAGCTTTTCCAGCGAGCGGACGTCTTCTTGTACGCGCCGCCGACGACCAGCTGCTGGGAGGCCTATGTGGCGGGACTGCCCACTGTCAAGTACGTCGGTGATCTGCTCGACGTGGACCCGGCGGATTCCTTCGGCAAGCGTCATCTCGTCTGCTCGCGAGAGACGCTGAGGGCCGGAGTGTCCTTTGTTCTCGACGTCGTACGCACCGCGTCCGGCCCTCCGAACCGGCCCGAGGCGCTCCACGGTATCTTCTCGCCGGTCGACGAAGATCGCTGGGTACGGATCGTCACATGAGCCATTTCCGAGTGGCGGGGAAGGTCTTGACTCGCGAGCGTGGCGAACTATAGAGTCAGGGCCGTCTTATCACTTCCCTGCGGCTCCCGATCATGAATGGCGCGATGCAAGACGTCGGCGTGGGTCTAGGTGAGGCGGGGGATGTTTTCGTCGATGTACTTGAACGCGAGTATGCGGTGCTCGTGAAGGGTGTTGAAATGTGCCGACGTTGTTCAAAAGCCTGGTGAACACCTTCGTGCCATGGCTGGGGAAGGTGTATCCCTCTTCGTGACCTTCGACTGGACGGGGGCTTTCATCTTCGTGCAGGTTACGGACCTGCAATGGGCGCGAGCCGTCGGGGCGCGAGTGGGAGCGTGAGCCTCGTCTTGATCACGGGGATCTCCGGGTTTCTCGGCCGTTGGGTGGTACCGCGTCTGGTCGCCCGTGGGTGGCGGGTGGCCGGGCTCAGCCGGCGGCCGATCGTGAATCCGGCTATGCAGCACTACGCTGGGGATTTCACGGATGTCAACTTCATGCGGTCGGTCCTCTCGGAAGTGCGGCCGGACGTTCTCCTGCACTTTGCGGGTGTGATCCCGGGCGGGCCCGGGGGCGACATGGGACCGTATGAGGTTAACGTCTTGGGGACCGTGCGGCTCTTCCAGAGCGTCGTCGATCTCCACCTGGACCCGCTGGTCCTCGTGACGAGCTCGAGCGCTGTCTACGGCCGGCCCTCCGAACTGCCTGTTCGCGAGGATCACCCGTTCAAACCCTTGACGGCCTACGCGTCGAGCAAGGCCGCGCAAGAATTGATCGCCATCCAGTACTACGAGGCGCATCGGCTCCGGACCATACGGGTCAGGACCTTCAACATGGTGGGACCCGGCCAGCCGGCGACACTGGTGACGTCCGAGATGGCGGAGCAGGTCGCAAGGGCGGAGGCCTCCGACGGTGGCAGTCTGCGGCTGGGAAACTTGGAGGCCCGACGGGATTTTACGGATGTGCGGGACATCGCGGCGGCCGTTGAAGCCCTCATCGACTTTGGCGAGGCGGGCCAAGTCTATAACGTGTGTTCCGGTCTCTCGCGCTCCGTCAAGGAATGTGCCGATATCATCCTCGGGTTGGCCCGGGTGCCGGTGTCGCTCGTGACCGAAGAGGCCCGGATAAGAGCGAGTGAGATCCCGGACCAAGTGGGCTCCGCCGAGCGGCTGCGCGTGGCGTCGGGCTGGAGGCCGACTTACGCGCTCGAAGAGAGCCTGGCAGACCTCCTGGACGAGTGGCGTCAGTGGGTGCAGAGGGGGGCGTAGCTATCACTGCTTGGACGGACAGGCCGGTGCTCGTTACGGGAGCGGGTGGCTTCATCGGAAGCCATCTGGTCGAGTCTCTTGCCACGCGCGGGGCCCGGGTCACAGCGTTCGTCCGGTACAATTCGCGCCATCATCTCGGGTGGCTGGAAAATCTCCCACCCGACCTTGCTGGGCGGGTCACGATTGTCGCGGGCGATCTGCGGGATCCTTCCGCCGTCCGTGAGGCGGCCCGGGATGCCGAGTACGTCTTTCATCTGGGGGCGCTGATCTCGATTCCGTATTCGTACCGGCATCCCCAAGAGGTTGTGGAGACCAACGTCCTGGGGACCGTCAACATCTTGGAAGCGGCCCGGGAGGCGCGGACGAAACGTGTTATTCACACGTCGACGAGCGAGGTCTATGGGACGGCGCGGACAGCGCGGATCAATGAAGGCCATCCGCTCCAGGGCCAGTCGCCGTACTCGGCCAGTAAGATCGCCGCGGATAAGATCGCGGAAAGCTACTGGCGCGCCTTCGACGTGCCCGTCGTGACGGTGCGGCCGTTCAACACGTACGGGCCCCGTCAGTCCGCTCGGGCGGTCATCCCAACGATCATCACGCAGGCCCTGGTATGCGAAGAGGTCAAACTGGGGAGCCTGATTCCCACGCGGGACTTCACATTCGTGAGCGACACCGTGAGCGGATTCATGCGGGCAGCCGAGGCGGCAGAAGCGGTCGCACGCGAGATCAACCTTGGATCCGGCGAGGAAGTAAGTATCGGCGACCTTGCAGAGAAGATCATCGCCTTGGTCGGCCGGCCCGTGCGGATCGTCTGCGAGGAGCAGCGGTTGAGGCCCCCTCGCAGTGAGGTCGACCGGTTGCATTCGGATAACTCGCTCGCGAGCCGGTTGCTGGGATGGAAACCGACGGTGTCGCTGGAGGAGGGGCTTCGCGCCACCATCGCGTGGGTCGAGGGGCACTTGTCCTCTTTCGACGTCGGCACGTATAAGATTTGACGCTGGTGGAGGTCGGTGCGTGCGCGCGGTGATCTTGGCCGGCGGACGAGGGACCCGGCTCGCACCCTACACGGCGGCCTTTCCGAAGTCGCTGATGCCGATCGGCGAGATGCCGATCCTGGAGCTGTTGATCCGGCAATTGCAACGGTACGGGATCGGGCAAATCACGCTGGCCGTCGGTCACCTGGCCGAGCTGATCATGGCGTACTTCGGGGACGGGACGAAGTTCGGCGTCGAGATCCAGTACTCCCGAGAGGAGCGCGCGCTGGGCACTGCGGGGCCGCTCGGGCTCCTTGCGGACCTCGACGAGAGGTTTCTCGTGATGAACGGGGACCTGCTGACGGACCTCGACTTCAGGGCTTTCCTCGAGTGGCACCGGGAGCAGGGGGCGATGGCCACCATCGGGATCTATGAACGAGAGGTGCTTATCGATCTCGGTGTGATCCGACTCGATGGGTCCAATCGCATCAGCGACTATATTGAGAAGCCGGTGTACCGTTACCATGCGAGTATTGGCGTGTACGCCTTGGAGCCAGCGGTGTTGAAATGCATCCCGCCGGGAAGGCCGTTCGATCTGCCGGATCTGGTGCGGGCGCTGCTGGCCCGTGGCCATGGGGTCGTGGGATATCTGCATCGCGGATACTGGCTGGACATCGGCCGCCGGGAAGACTATGAGCAGGCCCAAGCGGACTTCGGCAGGATGCGGGCGCGCTTGTTGGGGGAGACGGTAGGATGATGCATCCCCGCGTCGCGGTGCTGATGTCGGTCATCGATCGGGAGAGGGAGGACTATCTGCGGCGGGCCATCGACAGCATGGGGGCGCAGACCTATCCCCATGTGGACCTGCACGTTTCCATGAGCGGGAAGCTGAGAGACTCCTTGGCCGCGGTGCTCGAGGAGTACAGGCGACGCCATACGGGTGTGTACCTCTATTCCCACGCCGTGAACAGGCCCCTTGCCGTCTGCCTGAACGAGCTGGTCCAAAACGTGTGGGGGCGGTACGCATACTTTGCCCGCATGGACTCGGACGATGAGTCGCTGCCCGAACGCATCGAGAAACAGGTTGGCTTCCTGAAGCAGCACCGAGAGGTGGATATCGTCGGCGGGTCCATCATCGACATCGATGAGACGGGGAGGGAGCTGAAACGGGTCAACTACCCCGTGGATCATGAGGACATTGTCCGGTTCTTCCGGAAACGGAGCCCGATGGCCCACGTGACGGTCATGTTCCGGCGCAGTTTTTTCGAGAAGGCGGGTCTCTATCCCCCCGTGCCACTCGAGGATGCGCTCTACTGGATGCAGGGCCTGCGTGCGGGGTGCCGCTTTCACAATATGCCCGATTACCTGGTCCGCGTGAGGCGGACAGACGATCTGCTGAGGCGACGATCGGGGCTCCGGACGTGCTGGCAGGAGCTCAAAATCCGGCTGACCATCAATCGCAACTTAGGCCTCGGGACGAGTGCGTACATGTACGCAGGGGCGATGTTCGGGGTGCAACTCCTGCCGATCGCCATTAAGAGAGTCCTCTACGACAAATTGCGGTAGTTCCTCATGGCCCTTGAGCTACCCATGTAGCATGAAAATGGGCTAGTATTGCGCCAGCCGCGGCTCGGGCAACGTCGCACTGCCTTCGTACGGGCGAGTCCCCCGTTAGTCTGGCGCGGGGGCTTTCGGCTCCCCGCGGTGTTGCGGTCGAGCACGCTGAGCAGAGTCGTGAGCGAGGACGCCCCTGGGCCGCGGTGAGACTCCTGCAGGAGAGCGCTGATGGAACGCCAGATCGAGCGAGGCTGTGGGCTGGCCGTCCACCGGAACACTGGCGGCGTGCGTACGGGTGCGTTCCCTGGTGGCCGTTGTCCGGTCGCTGCTGGCCTTTGCCGCGGCTGACAGGCTGACCTCGTCACTTGACACTATATTCGAAGAGGAACCGGAAATGAGAAAGACGCTGCGCAAGGTCGTGCTCATTCAGCCTCCTGCATTTTCAAACAACCTCCGGACCGATATGAATCCCAACGCTCCGCTGGGGATCGCCTATATCGCAGCGACACTCGAACGAGACGGGTACGAGGTGAAGATGCTCGATGCGTTCATTGAGGGCTGGGATACGCAAACTCGCGTTTCCTCCGAGAAGCTCCTGGTCGGTATGCCTTACCGAGAGATCGAGGAGTTCATCGCGGCGGAGAAGCCCGGCGTTGTCGGCGTGACGAGCATGTTCACGTCTCAGCGGAAGAATGCGCATCAGGTGGCGAGCATTGCCAAACGGGTCGATCCGGAAATCCAGGTCATTCTCGGGGGCGCCCACCCAACCGCCGCCCCGGAATCTGTCCTGCCGGACACCAATGTCGATGTCATCGTCCTCGGGGAAGGAGACAACGTCATTGTCCGGCTCCTGCAGTGCCTGGAGCGCAGAGGCCCGCTGACGGCGATCGACGGCATAGGCTATCGAGCTGCCGACGGTCGTCCGATCGTCCAGCACAAGACGACCGAGATCGAGAATCTGGACGAACTCCCCTTCCCTGCGCGGCATCTGCTGCCGATGGAGAAGTACTTCGCGGCGGGGGTGCGGCACGGAGGCTACTGCACGGGCGCGAAAGCGACCTCGATGATCACCTCACGAGGCTGCCAGTACCGGTGCAATTTTTGCACGGCGTTCAAGGTGTTCACGCGGATTCCGCGGATGCGTTCGATCGAGAACGTCATCGCCGAGATCCGCGAGCTGGTGACCAAATACGGCGTGGATGAAATTTTCTTCGAGGACGACCAGTTCATCGCGAAACAACGACACACCGAGGAATTGCTCGACGGAATGGCGGAGTTCAAGCTGATTTTCGATACCCCCAACGGTGTATCGTCGTGGCTCCTCACCGAAGAGCTCATTACCAGGATGAAAAAGGCAGGATGCTATCGAATAAATCTCGCGATCGAGTCCGGCAGCCAGGATGTGTTGAAGAACATCATCAACAAGCCGGTGAACCTGGCGAAGGTTCCCGAGCTGGTCCAGCTCATCAGGAAGCACGGTATGGAAGCGGGGACCTTTCTCGTGGTGGGAAATATCGGGCAGGACCGCGTCGAGACGCTCGGGCAGGTTCGTGAGAGCTTCCGGTTCGCGCGTCGCATCCGGACGCGCCCGCATGTCTCGTATCTGACCGCGTATCCGGGTTCGGAGGTTCTTCGAATCGCCGAGGAGAAGGGCTATTTGGTTCCCGATTTCGACTGGGATGATCTGACGATCGTCAAGCAGCAACTTCAGACGCCGGAATGGACACCGGAAGAACTTCGGCAGGTGGTCGAAGAAGAGCGGATCAAGACGCAACTGTGGTACTGGCTCACGACGCCTAAGGAGCTGTGGGCTACCGCGCTGGAGTATCTGACACGCGATCCGCTCCTCGGCCTCCAGAAGCTTGTCCGGTTCGTGAAGGCGGTGGTCAGTCTTCAGACTCGCGGACTCCTGAAACCATGGGGATCGTTTTAGGATCGGGCTGGAAGGCGGGTAAAAACTGGACTGCAGTCGCCCACCAGTTCTGGGTGAGTCCGTAAATGTCGCGTGTGCGGCGCAGAGTCGTCGTCGGCATGGCGACAACGCCCAGCGCGTCCGCGTGCACAATGGTCGCCTCATCGCGCGGAACACGAGATACGCCAGCCGCACCCGAAAGGGGCCTCAGATGATCAAAGTCTCACGAGGTTGCCTCGGTGAAGAGGAGCTCAAAGAGGTCGAGGCGGCGTTCGAATACGGCTACTATGGGCTCGCCGCGAAAGTCACCGAGTTCGAAGAGCAACTGGGCAGATATTTGGGGACCGACTACGTGCTGGCGACCAATACGGGCACGTCTGCCTTGCATCTTGCTCTTGTCGTGGCGGGCGTCGGTCCGGGAGACGAGGTAATCGTGCCGTCCCTCACGTTCGTCGCCGCATTTCAGGTGGTCTCGCTCGCGGGGGCGATACCCATCCCCTGCGACATCCGTCCTGATACGTTGCTCATAGATCTCGAGGACGCGACGCGAAGGATCACGTCGAAGACGAGGGCCATCATGCCGGTGCATTACGCGGGCAATCCATGCGACATGGATGCTCT
>Ga0155948_1376_pt1 | contig 10056 bp, 10 predicted proteins | sample RifCSPlowO2_02_FD_107602 | JGI IMG/M metagenome (GOLD analysis project Ga0155948, IMG submission 107602) | Acidobacteria bacterium RIFCSPLOWO2_02_FULL_59_13
CACCGGGAGTACCGGCAGACGCGTATCTTCCGAAGGGGAGCTATACGCTCGACCAACTACGCACCAAAATCACGGACCTGCTATCTGCGCCTCCAAGAGCGGGCATTGGAAGAGCCGACGAAGCTCTGGTTTCAGAAATCCCGGAGGAAGAGAAGAAGGCCCCGACCATGTCCGGCGGGACGGGTGACGGAATGTATTAAAAAAGTGAAGGAAACTTCTTTCTTCGAAAAGCGAAAACGGAAAGCGGTTCACGATAGCGAGCCAACGGGGCTCTGACCAGCGCGAGAATGACCGGCCTCGGAGTTGCCGGTCCGGGCTTGGTCCGTGAGAATCCTCACCGACGAGGCTGGAAGGGAAGTCAGCCAAGGAAGCGGATTATTGGTCAGTAACAGCGGAAAAGTGGTTACAAACTTCCTACTGCTGAATTCCCGTCGTGCCTTGCACGAGGTGTTCGTGCGGCGGGTCGCTGGCGTTCCGCAGCCGCGATGTACAGGCGAACCTCTTTTCTGTTACGGCCATCCTGGGGACGGATTGAGACCTCAGGTCTACCCAACGTTGATGATCGTCAGCGTGTCCACGTTCCAGACGCAGGCGTCGCTTTGTTCCGCTTCGCGGAGGTTTTCGCACATCGCCTGGAAGGTCGGCTCGGTGCGCTGGATCAGCTCCACGCCCTCGATCTGGAAGAGATGCATTAGGAACTGACAGCCGGGTTCCGTGTCCGTCACGTACACCGGAGATCCTCCGTAGACTTCCTTGGAGAGCGCCAGGGCGAGCAGCGCCGCCGATGTGGTTTTTCCTGCCCCCTGCGGACCGAACCAGCCGACCTTGATCGGGATGATTTGTTTCGTGTGTGGTGCTGTCATGATGTCCTCCTACGCGGTCTCGGCAAACGTCTCGACGGCATCTTCGCGGTCCTTGTCGTAGACCGTGCCCTGGTGATCGGGATCGTGGTCGGGCACCACGACGGGCGTAATCCCGCGCTTGGCCAGCCCATCCATGAACTCGTCATCCCGGCTCTGGCTTTCGGTGACGATTTGCTCAATGCGGGAAGGCTTGAAGACCAGGGAAATGCCAGGCGTCATTACGGGCTTGGTGCAAATGTCAATCGCTTCTTGCTCGGTGAGTCTCCCCTCGGCAACCGCATCCCCGTAGCCGGCCAGGGTCTCTTCATCGGCATGGCTTCCAGGAACTGCCTTCGGGTGCGCGAGCATCACCCATGTTTTGCCAAGTTCGAACCCGCGCGGAATCGCGGTGATCCGACGGCTGATGCCTAGCGTGCTCGCCTCGGCCTGAAATTCGGCCGGGGTCTTATAGAATCGCTCCCCGACCCAAATCAGCCCGGCGCGGCCTAGCTCCTGCGGGGCCATGCAGAAGGGGCAGGGCCACTCATCCGCGCAGCCTTTGTGCAGCTCGAAGAACTTCTCGACTGCGAACCAGGTCCAGCTGCGGGTTTGCTTGATGCCATGCCCGCACGCCGGGCAGACGGTAAGCGGAAATGGGAGCCGGTCGCACGGGTGCCCAGGCCCGTCGCACACCAGGTACAAGCCACCCACCTTCCGGTACCCACAACCTCGTTTTGCTTCTACTGCCAAGTTCTCTTCCAGGTGTTTCTTCTTAAGCGGGCACCATGAGCCACATGAGCCAAAGTGCAACCAGCATCAGAACCGTTAGAACTTCCTCGATCAGACTTTCCCCCTTCATCGCTTCTCGATTGCGCGTGGCGCGGCCCTGGCCAACTCGACCGTGTTCCGGCTGCGCTTCGCGCGCGTCTCCGACCGGATGGACCGCGCCCGCACAATCGCTCCGACGATTCCCTGGAACCTCCTTTCGTCTGGGATTGGCTTGCTCTGCAAAATCCATCCGGAGCAACCGCCCTCGCTCCCTGTTGATCGCGGCAAACGCCGGGATGCCCTTCTGGACCGCCCGGCGGATGCGCAAGATCGCCTCTCGCGGATAGACGAGCGTTCGTAGCACGAGGGGGCGGGTGGGCACGTCCTCGCCTCGAATCCAGCGCCACAATCGCTCCGCTTCCAAAAAGCTGCGCGGCCTCATGCGCACCTCCCTTCCCATTGCCGGCGATACTTCCGGAGCAGCTTCGCGCCGAGTGCCGCCTGTGTGGGCGTCAACTGCGGGGCCTCGGCCAGGGCGTGACCGTTCTCGAAGCATGCACACCTCCGCGCACGACTCTCCGAGAACTGGTTGCAAATGGTTGCTAAGGGTTACAAACGGGTGGGACTGAATGTCTTTGAGTTCTTTGGAATTCTTTGCAACGAGTGGTAACGGTTGGCAGGCAGAAACGCACTTCGAATCCGCAGGCCGCCCGTTCGAGTTGGGCCGGGCGCGCCAGATATTTCAACGAGTTAACTCTCTTCTTCTGCAAGGAACCGTCAGATGTTTGTGCAAATTGTGAGGAATTTGTGCGAGGAGGCAGATCGAGCATTAACGGGTTGTCTCTTGCAGGGTGGGAATTGGCCTGCTTTTCCGATTCTCTGTAGGGGACGCTATTGACTCCTACGTAATAAATGCCCTATGTGAGACGCAACGAAAGGAGGCTGAATTTCAGGAAGGATCGGGGGAGGTTGGGTTTGCGCTGGAAGGATCGGGTGTGCTGCGCCTCTGGAGGTCTCTTTCGCGCGGCAGCGTGTCTGGAACGCCCTCCAGGGTGCAGCTGATCCGACCCTGCGGGTCGGATTGAGTCAGAGAGCCGATATGGCTGCGTCGCGAGATGCTATTGGCTATTTCACTCGACCGAAAAAGCCAATAGTACATTACCGGGGATGATCCCAGTGTGGTGGGAGTAGCCTGAATTTGTGAAGACCATTCCGCCCGCAACGGCCGAACCACCGTTGTTAATGGAGCCTCCCTTGGCTTGAACCCCGTTCACTGTCGTATATTCACGCACCGTGTCATATTCCCAAAGGATTCTCCCGTCCCGAGTGGAATAGGCTCGGAAATGCCCGTCTGCGGACCCGGAAAATACACCCCCGGGGATGGCGGTGACCGCGGCTGCTTGAATCTTGGCGCAGGGCTTTCTGTCCCCGCAAGGTGGATGCGGAGCGCTCCAAATTTTCTCGCCGGTCCTGAGATTGAGCGCAACCAACCCCCCTCCAACATCGGGATCGTATTCTCGCCCCCCAGTCACCCGCCTGGCGTCAGAGATCGCGACGTACACGTTTTCACCATCGGAGGCGGGTCCCCACATCACGCCGCCCGCGGTGCCGCCTTTGCCCACCCGTTGCTGCCAAATGACCTTCCCTTCCGTATCAGGATCGATGGCGTAAACCACTCCGGACTTCAACCCCGCAATCAACGCTTGCCGTCCGTCTTTTAGGTCCACGAGCATAGGAGAGGAGGCCATATCGAAATCGGGAGCATCCTCGTCGGGGCAGGTACTGGGCTCAATATTTGTAGTCGTGCAACTGGCGTTCCAGATATCGTTCTCCACCCACTGCCGCGCCCAGCGAATCTTCCCCGAATCCATATCAAGAGCAATGAGCGCGTCTGACAGGCTCGTTGCCGGAGGGGAATAGTTGTTGCCGCTGCCGATATAAATAGTGTTTCGCTTCAGGTCAATGGTCGGTGAAACCCAGACCGCCGCTCCCGCAGGCCCCCAGATCTGAGTTCCGCTCCGATTCTTCTGTGTCGGGCGCGCCACTTCGGGGATGAGGTAAGTTTTCCAGAGCTGCTTTCCGGTTGCAGCATCTAAGGCCACAACGCTGCCCCGGAACCGGCAGCAGGGGTACCTGGGGTCTCTAACCTGGGATTCTTCACGAGACGACACAGGAACGTACAGCCGCCCCTCATAGAGCTTTGGTGATCCCGTGATGCGCGCCCACGGATAATCGTCCACTTTGACTTTCCACAATTGTTTTCCGTTTGCGGCATCCACTGCGTACATATTGGCGGCCAAATCCCCGAAGTATGCAGTAAGCCTGTCGTCACTGGCTTTGCCGATGCTGATGGCGCTCCGGACTCCGGCCTCCACCTCGATCATCCAGTGAATGCAGCCTGTCTTCATGTCCAGGGAATATACGTCCCCCTCCCAGCTACCGACGTAGGCACGCCCTCCCCTCACCACCGGCTGGGCGCTGGCGGAGGAAGCTCCGGGAAAGCCGAATGCCCATTTCAACTTCAGCCGGGGAACGTCGTTTGCTGATATTCCAGCGGCCGCACCCGGCTGGAAACGCGTATTCGTTATGGTGACTCCCCAGCCATTCCACGTCGGCTCTGCCGGCGCATCCGCGCCGCTATTGCAAAAGGCCGATTGGGGCATCAGAATTTGGGACTCATCCGTGAGAGGCTTTGCGGAAAGAAATTCCGCCAGCGCCCTGCGCTCAGCGCGGCTGCGCTCCGAGCCCTGACTTCTCATCACGCCTCTTTCGAGCGTCGTGAGAATCTGCTCCGCTGACATTTCTCTCAAGACCTCTCGGCCCGGCGCTCTTGCTTCTTCATCCACCGCCTCATGACAGATAGCGCAGTGGTTCCGGTAAAGAGCCGCCCCATCCTGCGCCCACAAGGGTCTGGAGGCAGTGGTGGTCAAAAAGTAAATGGCTCCTAACGACAGAATCCAATGTCTCATGTTCCCCAACCTGTTCCCATAACTTCCCCCACGACGGTGGCATCTATTGAGCCTCGCCCATTATAGCGACACTTTCGCCTGCGGCGGGACGCTTTCCAGAGTTCGTTTTCCTTGATCGGGGCCTGTCGCTATATTTTGCGACCCTCAATCATTCGAGCGGTTTCACTTTTAGTGTAGACCGACCGGGCATGGCTTCAGTCATGCCGTAAGCACCGTAGAATCAATACGGCTTTAGTCGCTGAGGTTCGTCCTCCAAAGGTCCCTGATACCCGAGGCGGTCTACACCATTTGGAAAAATGCTCTAATGACGATGACTCTTGGTAAGGGGCCTGTCATCATCCCATTTGCACAATACGTGCATCAAAAACGCTGCGAGGCAGGTTTAGGAGCTTGTTGAAAAACTCCTGAACGCTGTCATTCCGAGCCCTTCGCTGTCATCCTGAGCACAGCGAAGAATCTGCTTTTGTTTTTCGCTCAGAGCTTGCCCTGAGCTTGCCGAAGGGGCAGGCTCCGCGAGGAATCTGCTGTTTCTTGCCTTGTTGATAATAAAGCAGATTTCCTTCGGCAAGCTCAGGACAGGCTCTCAGCCCGACAAAAACCGTCGGGCTTCGGAATGACAGTTCGGCGCATTTTTCAACAAGCTGTTAGAAACAAATGGGGTGTAAGCAGGACAACCTTTCATTCGATGGAACCAGTCTAATTGAATGACACTATCCAGCAAGTGCATCACAGGTAGGGGAGGAAACAACCATGCGACGAGCGACAATTTTTCTTTCACTCTTTGCCACGATTTTATTTCTAGGCAGCACGGCAACACTGGCCCAGCGGGGCCGAGGATCAGCGGGTAATTCCGGCGGAAGCCAATCCGGGCCGGGGATGCGCGGCGGAGGACAGCAGGGACCGACCATGCGAGGGGGCGGTCAGGGCATGGAGAGGCCCTCAGAAATGCCCATGCCACAGCAGCGCGGTCGGCAAGGTGAAATGAGCGAGCACCCCATGGGGAAGGGTCCGCAGGCAGGCGGCGAACATCCGATGGGCCAAAAGCCCACCGTCGGCGGGCAACTGGAGCGCAATACGAAACTTGCTTCCCGCTTACAGGGAGTGCTGCCCGAAGGGACCAATCTCCAGGAGGCCGGCAACGGTTTCAAGAACCTGGGTGATTTCGTGGCCGCGGCTCACGTCTCGCACAATCTGGGCATCCCGTTCGGCGATCTGAAAGCCAAGATTGCCGGAGGCAAGAACCTGGGCGATGCCATTCACGAACTGCGTCCCGAGGAGGATCACAACGCAGCAGCCAGGAAGGCTCAGCAACAGGCCAGAAAGGACCTTCAGGAATCCCGGCCGTAGTCATCCTTATGCAACGCCGCTCTTAAAACAGCGTCTCTTGCGAAGGATTTTTCCCCGACGCGCTGGGAGGTTGGTTCGGAGGCAGTGCCTGATACTTTCCTCTCCTCCTCAGCAGGAACGCGACGCCCAGCATCAGCGCCGCGCTCGTAATCAGGCCTCCCTCCGGGCCATACTCCCCTCCGTGAAGCCAGACGCGCTCTACGGAGGGGACCACCTTCCAGGGCATCTCGAATAGCTCCAACCCGCTCACCGGAAGGCCCGCCAGCGCCATCGTCCAGTTCCAGGAAAAGTGAAAGCCAATCGGCAGCCAGAGCGCGTTGGTCTTCAAGTAGGCCAACGACAGCAGGACCCCAGCCAGCATGGTGTTTGCGATGCTCAAATGAGTGGAGTGCGGGTTGGGCGCGTGCAGCAGGCCAAAGAGGCTCGCCGAGAGCAGGACGGCAACCACGCTGCCCGTTCCCTCGACCAGCCTCTGAAACGGATAGCCGCGAAACAGCAGTTCCTCGGTGCCGGCGGCGACAAAAAGCACCACAGTAGTAAATAAGAGGAAAGAGCCTCCAGATGGATCGCTCGGCTGAAACTCGATGGCTCCGGCAGCCCACTCCACAACCGTGATCGCCCCCACCAACACCGCCCCGCCCCCAAAGCCAAGCACCAATTCCTTCGCCGTCTCGCGTTCCACTACGAACCCGACTGCCAGCAAAGGCCGCTGCTCCAACCACCGCATCATCCCCCACGTGGCAATTAACGCACTGGCGGACAGGACGGCGGCCTGCGCCGCCAGCGGCCCCCAACGCAGCAGAACGGGGATTGCCAGGAAGTTGATCGCGATCAGACAGACCGCGAAGAAAACTACAAACAGCAGCAGCCGCCACCCAGCACGCAGTCGGCCCTCATCTTGTATGAACCAATAAGTGGGATTCATCTTCACAGGTAGCGGTTTGGGAACTTCGTTGCCTGCACCCGGAGGCCGCGATGTTCCACGTGGAACAACAGAATCCGCGCCCCCATCCGGCGAAGTGCCTCTTCTACCTTCAACTTAGCCTCCGGCTCCACCAGAAATACCACGCATCCCCCTCCGCCCGCTCCGCACGCTTTGGCCGCCAAGGCTCCGTGACGGCGGGCTGTTGCAATCAGCCGCTCGATCTTTGCTGTCGTGATCCCCGGATAATTCTTCTTCCGCGCCTGCCAGTCCTGGTCGAGCAGGGTTGCGACCTGCTTCCAGTCCTTTTCCAGCAGCACCTGGCGCATCGCGCCTGCGATGGCGGCAATGCGGTCAAAGTGACGGATGACCCCATTCTTGCCATCCACGTGGGCCTTGAAGACTTCCCAATTGTTGAGCGCCGAGGCCCGCGACTGGCCCGTGTAGCAAAGCACAAAGCGGGCGCTGAGTTCGTGCGCGTCCACTGGCAGCTTTTCCGCTTGCACGCCGTGGGGCGTCAGGTGAATCGCCTGAAGACCTCCATATACCGCCGAGTAGTAGTCCTGCTCGCCGGTGGGGATGCCGATGACCTGCGCCTCCACATTGCACGCAAGCTCAATCATTTTTGTCGCTGGCATTCGCTTTCCTGACAATCGGCCCAACGCCCCGCAGATGGCAATGTTCAGCGCTGAGGAGCCGCCCAGCCCGGACCCCGCCGGCGCTTCGGAGTCAGTCTCAATCGTGAGGCCGGTGGTCGGCTCAAATGCCATTACGAGTCGTCCGAGTAGCGGCAACCGCAACCGCTTTGCTTTTTTGAGCGTCTGAAACGAAGGAAAACTTTCTCGACGCCGAAGGTCGTGTGAAATCATCTCAATCACTTTGTCTCGCCGGACCGACACCCGGCACCGGGCATAGCAATTGATGGCAAAGTTGATGGTCTGCGCGCCGGGATGAAACAGATACAGCGGCCAAATGTCCAGCGTCCCGCCCGCCAGATCAACGCGCGCGGGAACCTGTGAGTGGAGGAGCATATTGGAGTGCGTTGTTATGAAAGGGGAAACGGATCACGCCGCTGCGCCGCAAGGGCAGCATTGATGGCGATTGGCCAGGAGCTAGCGGACGAGGCGCAGGCGTTCCAGGTCAATTTTGTTCCATCGCGTGCCCACAAGGAGTTGCTTAATCGTCTTCGGACCAAAGGTGTCACTGAGTTTGTGATACACAATGAGCACCCTCCGACCATCGGCGTGCTGATAGACATGGTGTGAGCCTTTGCTCTTTCGCGCCGAGAATCCGTCGTGATCCAGCGCGCGAATCCACTCCCGCGCAGGAGTGTTTTTGAGCTGTTCGATCATGCCAGAACGCCGATGGTGAGGGAGGCGTTCTGAATGGCGATTGGTTCCTCAATGGGGATCGGCTCCCCGGACTCCTTTTTGACTTCCAGCCAAAGCTCGACGGCCTCTTTGATGTTCTTGAGTGCTTCCTCGTATGTGTGCCCCCAACTGTAACAACCCGGCAGGGCTGGAACCTCAGCATAATAGCGTCCTTCATCTGGCAGGATGTTGACACGGTACACATACGGAATAAGCTTTGCTGGCAATTTGCGTGCCTCTGGTCTCCGCTGAACCGCTCTTCTGGCCATTGAATCCCCCCTTCGGTCGCAGCCGAAATCTTCCGACCCCTCGTCGCCGATCTCACGCCGCCGCGCCGCAGCACTTCTTGTACTTTTTGCCGCTGCCGCAGGGGCAAGGGTCGTTGCGGCCGACCTTCTGGCCCGCGCGCACCACGGTTTTGACGGCCGTCGAGCCGTCCTCGGCCCCGCTGAAGATCAGTTCGGCCTGCTGCTTCTTCTGCTTCCGCTCGATCTCTTTCACTTGCTCTTCTTCCTGGACCGGCCGGAGCAGGAACAGGTATCGCAGGGCCTCCTCGTCAACGCGGTTCATCATGTCCTGAAACATCTGGAAGGACTCTTTTTTGTACTCCACCAGCGGGTCTTTCTGGCCGTAGCCGCGCAGCCCGATTCCTTCTTTCAGGTCGTCCATGGCCAGCAGGTGATTTTTCCAGTTGATGTCCACCACCTGGAGCACGATCATGCGCTCGTGCCAGCGCATCACCGGGGGCGTCAGCAGGGCTTCTTTCTCTTCGTACTTTTGGCGGACCCGCGCGATGAGGGTCTCTATCAGTTCGTTATGGTTCAGTTGGGCGGACTCGATGCCTTCGGCTTTCAGGTCCAGGCCGAACTGCCCGAACAGGTCGCTACGCAACGCCGGGAGGTCCCACTCATCAGGATGGATGTCCTTGGAGCAGCGGGATTCCACAAACTCCTGCACCAGGTCCTCGGCCAGGCCCAGGATATAATCCCGATGGTCTTCTTTCTCCAGCAACTGGCGGCGCAAACTGTAGATGGCGGTGCGCTGCTTGTTCATCACGTCGTCATATTCGAGCAGGTGCTTGCGGGCCTCGAAGTTCTGCCCTTCCACCGCCTTTTGCGCAGCCTCGATGCGCCGCGAGATGAGCCTGGACTCAATCGGCACGCCCTCTTCCATGCCCAGCCGCTTCATGATGCCGCCGATGCGGTCGCTGGCGAAGATGCGCATCAGGTCGTCTTCCAGCGACAGGTAGAACCGCGAGCTGCCGGGGTCGCCCTGCCGTCCGGCGCGCCCGCGCAACTGGTTGTCAACGCGCCGCGACTCGTGGCGCTCGGTCCCGATGATATGCAGCCCGCCCAGCGCCACCACCTCGTCGTGCTCCCGGTCCACGGCCGGCTTGAAGCGCACCATGGCTTCGGCCAACTGCTCGGGCGTGGCCGATTCCGGAGCAACGCTCTGCTTGCGCAAAGCCTCGCGCGCCATCGGCTCCGGATTGCCCCCCAGCAGGATGTCGGTGCCGCGTCCGGCCATGTTGGTGGCAATCGTGACGGCCTCTTTGCGTCCGGCCTGCGCCACAATTTCCGCTTCGCGCGCGTGCTGCTTGGCGTTGAGCACCACGTGCTTGATGCCGGTTTTTTTCAGCAGCCCGCTCAGCCGCTCCGACTTTTCAATCGAGGTTGTGCCGACCAGCACCGGCTGCCCCTTCTCATGACACTGCTCGATCTCTTCGACCACCGCGTTGTATTTTTCCCGCTCCGTGCGATAGACCATGTCCGGGTATTCGACACGGCGCAGCGTCTGGTTGGTGGGAATCACCATCACTTCCAGGTTGTAAATCTTCT
>Ga0155948_1372_pt1 | contig 9980 bp, 9 predicted proteins | sample RifCSPlowO2_02_FD_107602 | JGI IMG/M metagenome (GOLD analysis project Ga0155948, IMG submission 107602) | Acidobacteria bacterium RIFCSPLOWO2_02_FULL_59_13
GGTCGTAGGTATCCCCGTTGTCTCCGGTGGGAATATCAAACTCAAACTCTTCGTAAGCGGCGTAGGGCATGGCCTTGCGAATGTCCCACTTCACCCCGCTGGCCCGCAGCACAGGACCCGTGACGCCCATCTCAATGGCCTCATCCGCCTTCAGCACGCCCACGCCTTTGGTCCGGTCCAGCCAGATACGGTTGTTCGTCAGCAGGGTTGCGTATTCATCAACGTGGCGCGGGAAGGAGTCGCAGAACGCCCGGACCTCCGCCTCGAAACCGTCGTAGGTCTCATATTGCAGGCCGCCGATGCGGAAGGCATGGGTGGTCAGGCGCGCGCCGCAATAGTTTTCAAAGATTTTCAGAATTACTTCGCGCTCGCGAAACGTATAAAAGAGCGGCGTGACGGCTCCGATGTCCAAAGCATGAGTGCCGAGCCAGAGCAGGTGGCTGGCAATGCGGTTCAGCTCGGTCAGGATGGTGCGGACGTACCTGGCGCGGGGTGGCGCTTCCACGTTGAGCAACTTTTCCACGGCCTCGCAATAACCCAGGCCGTTGGAAACAGAGGCCACGTAGTCCATGCGGTCCACATAGGGGGCAAACTGGATGTAGGTCCGGTTCTCCGCGATCTTTTCCACGCCCCGGTGCAGATAGCCGATCACGCACTCGGTCCCCATCACTTTTTCCCCGTCCAGCTTCAAAATCACCCGCAGGACCCCGTGCGTGGAGGGATGCTGCGGCCCCATGTTGATGACGATTTCATTCGCATCCAAAAAGGTCGCTTGCGGGATGGTGCTCATGGTGCTTGCTCCCGGCTGCCGGGCACAGATAGAGTATTCATTGTTTCACTGCCCGCTTTCAATGTGCAGGTTTTCCTGCACCCACCGCACATCCTGCTGCAAAATGCCGTAGTCCTTGCGCAGAGGATGCCCCTGCCATTCCTCGGGCAGCAGAATCCGTTTCAGGTTGGGATGGTGGTCGAACGAAATCCCGAACATGTCGTATACCTCCCGCTCCAGCCAGTCGGCGCCGGCCCAGACCGGGGTGACACTCTCCATGCTTTCCGGTTCGCCCACCGGGACCTTCAACCGCAGCCTTTCGTTTCGTGGAAAAGAGTACAACTGATAGACCACTTCAAATCGCTTCTCGCGCTGGGGGTAGTCCACCGCCGTGAGATCGGCCAGCATGTTGAAACCCGATTCCGTTTTCAAAAACATGGCGACGGGCAAAATACTTTCCCGGGGCAATATCAGAAAGTTCTGGCCGAGATAAGAGTAGGACTCCACGGCGACATCAGCAAACGCCTGGCGCAGCGAGTCCACCAGTTCGCCGCTCCAGGGCTGGGCCACAGGACCGCTGGGGGGCTTGGGGGCCGCGTGTTTGGCCTCAGCCCCTTTGGCCTCGCCTGCCGGCTGGCTCGCCTTGGGCGGCTCCGCCTTTTTACTCTCTGGTTCCTCTGCCATCCGTTTTTCCAGGATTCGATCTGCGCGCGGCTGGACCCGTTCCCCAGTAGCTGCCCGCCCCGGCTCGTTTATCACGGGAGTAGATGGGCCAAAGACAGAAAGCCTGGAACGGGCCGGGGTAAACTAATGTACCTTCGGGGCCGAAGACCGCCCCCTTGAACGAACAATATCCTGCAAACCCCACCCGGTTTACACCAACTGGGAAACGGGTCTAGCTTGACCCGAACCTTTGTTTCTAACACAGCGTCAAAATCAGTGTCAACGTCTCCTCTCCAGATTTTACTTGGCCAACCAGTGAATCGGGGTTATGAATGAGTATAGAGAGAATGGCGGAAACCGATGAGAAAAATTTATGCCAAAGCGGGTTTGGTCCTGATAGTTATCGTTTTTGTATTTACCGTTATTTCTTTTCTGCGCGAGAACTGGGGCGCGGACGCAAAGCCGGGGCCTGTGGAACGTCTTCTGGCCGAGTGGGTGCTGAGCCGGTCACACTCTGCCGGATCGGAAGCTCGCAACCCCTTTCCTCCAACCGAGGAAAACCTCCGGGAGGGCCGCCGCCTTTATGAACATCAATGCGCTTTCTGCCACGGTCTGGAGGGAAGGGGCCAGGACCCCAACGGCCTTCAATTCTATCCACCCGTTCCTTCGCTCGTGGAGGAGGCCCACCATTTGAGCGACGGGCAGATCCACGCCATCATCAGCCGGGGCATCCGCTACACGGGCATGCCCTCGTTCGCAAAGGCGAATTCAGCCGATCAAATCTGGAAGACCGTGCTCTGGGTCCGACGCCTTTCGCGGCAGCCGGGACACAACCCAGCCGCCTCCGACCATCACAGCCCAGGCGAGAACCCATAGCATTGGATTGTGGAACGATCATCGGATTGGGCAAGCCAGTGTATGTGCGGAGCCTGCCACTTACAGTTGCAGCACGATGTGGGTGTCGGTGCTCTCCACTCCCTCCAGGCGGTGGACTTTTTGCAGGATGAGTTCCTGGAGCTTCTTCAGGTCGGCCACCTTGACATAAGCGATAATGTCGGGCTGGCCCCAGCAGGCGTGGATTGTGGCCACTTCGGGAACTTCCCCCAACTCGCGCATGATCTTTTTTGCCCAGCCCGTCCGAATGTGGATAAAAACGTATGCCTCTACCATCATCGCGTGTTCCCCCTTCCCGCCCGCGCCATCTTACTACGGTTTCAGGCAACAAGCTATCGGCAACAGCGACGGCCAGACCCGGCGCGTTGGAAACCGTACCCTGGCAATCGGTCGAAAGGGATCGGGAAACGGATCGTTCGATTTTCTTACGGGAAGGATTCGAGCAATTTAGGAAGGAGTTGCAGAAGGTCTGAGACTATGTGGAAGCTTTCTTTTCCGCGTACATTTTCTGGTCCACGGCGGCCAGCACCTCGTCCAAAGACTGGTTGCTTTCATATTGCTGGAGGCCGATGCTCAGTGCCAGGGTGAAGCCCGGCAAGGGTGAACTCTGGTTCCACTCCTCGACTCTCTGGTTGATCCGCTGTTTCACTACTGTTGCCCCAGGCAGGTCGGTATCTACCAGGGCCACCAAAAACTCATCCCCGCCCATGCGGATCACGTAATCGGAACCTCGCACACTGTGCTTCAGCACGCCCCCCACCTCTGCCAGGACCAGGTCTCCGGAAAGGTGGCCGAAGCGCGTGTTGACCCTCTTGAAATCATTCACGTCCAGATACAGGAGGATCAGGCTCGACTGCTTGCGCTGCACGCGCTTGATTTCTTTGGACAGCAGATCTTCCAGCGCGGCGCGAGAGTAAGCCTGCGTGAGCGGGTCAATCAGCATCTGCACGTGCGATACCTCAAAGCTCCAGGCTTCCGTGAAAGATTGGAAACGAAGTTTCCGGAGCTGCATCTGTTTCTGCACCAGGTAAATGATCAGACCCAACACCATGACCAGCAGACCAAACATCAACTGCGGGGAGATGTTAGCCCGCAAGTACAGCGTCTGCTGGTCGTAAAACACCGCCGGAACCAAGATAAAGAAAAAGCCTCCGGCCAGAATCCCCAACATGGTCACAGCCAGAATCCAAAGTTCCCAATCCTTCTTTTCTATCTGTGCCAGCCGCTCCCGCAACGAGTGGGAAAATGTCTGGTTCTCTTTTTGCAACGGAGCTTTTTCCTTAGTCATAGAAAAAACACCCTCCGGTTCCAGACGCTACGGTGAAGCTTTCGACTACCGGCTCCATCCGAACTCCGCACGCCGCCATGTGCAGCTTGCCCGAAAGCTCCTGGTGTTGCTCCCGTCGCGCAAGATCAGTCGGATACTGCTTTCGCCCCTTGCTCAAATCTCTCTATCCTATCGGCAGACTACACAGGCTGGCTTAGAAAACTTTCCTTGGGGGAGTCCCATTATACTGGAATTCCGATCCCGAAAACAGATATGAACTTCGGCACTGTTCACTTTGGCGCTGTTTACGTTCCAGCAACATCTGGGCTTCACCTGAAGGATTCCATCATCCATCAGGCTCCGTATCATGCGCAGTCCTGTGCCGCGCTCGGCAGGCTTGCTCGGCTCTTTGCCGGAAGGCTTCGAGCAACCGCGTCTGCCGCCGCTCCAGCGACGCTGCGGAATCCGCCCACGTTTCCAACCAATCCTTTTCGACACAATTCAGGCTCAGTTGCGGACCGGGCGGCGTCTCCTCGGCCCATTCCTCTGCGATCAAGCCATCCCACAATCCAGGGGCCAGGGAAGTAATCACCGAGGAAGGCACTGTGCCCCGGATAGAGTTCCAGAGGGATTCCAACACCAGGGCGCGCTCTCGACGGTCAGGGACCGCGCGCTGCCAGCGCACGTGGAGCCAGTTGCCCAACGTGCCCGTGGTCAGTTCGCGCACGTAAACCCGCCCCAGTTGCTCCACGTCATCCAACGACTCTGCCGCGACCGCCGCCGCCTGCACCAGTAAGCCAATGAGCCAGGGGGAATTGCCCGCCAGTTCAAACCACTGTTGCCAGGTTGTCTTGGAAAAATTCAGACCCGCCCCGCGGCACCTGTTTTCGGCGATGGTGAGCGATTCCTCCAGGGAAAACGGCTCCAGGCGCACCACGGGCCAGGCCGCTTCCCCGGCCCGTTGCAGCAAAAATGGAAGCCGACCGGCCAGCAGCCAGCACGAATCGGAAGCGTTCAGGGCAGCAAAGAACGGCGAGTCTGGCGCCAGCACGTGAGTCTCATCGAGCAGCAGACAAACCGGGCGGCCTTCGCGATGCGCAAAGCGAGAAGGCAACCGCGAGACCAACTCCTCTGCGTGCCCGGCGGGCGACGCCAGCATCTCCCTGGCCAGTTCGGCGAGCGACAGCGGCAGGCCGGGCTGCTCCATTTCCCGTTCCAGAGGTCCGCTCGGTTCCAGCAGCAGTTCTTCGCCCCGCATCAGAAAAGCTCTCGCCTGCCGGCAAAAGGCCGCTACAAAATTGCGCGCCAACACCGCCCCATCCGCCCCGTGCGGAAAAGCATAGAAGAACGGGATGGGTCCCTCCGCTCTCTCAAACAGTTGCCGGCGCACCTGCTGCAACAGGTTGGTTTTTCCTTGCTGTCTCTGGCCCAACAGCACGCCCCGGAACAGAGCACTCTCCCCGGCAAGCATCCGTGCCAAGCGGTCTGCCTGCCTTCGCGGGTAACTGCTTGCAAAACACCAATTAGTTGAATTCATTTGTCAGGGGGGGACGATTATTTCCCGTCCGGAAACACCCTCCCGCGTGTTGTCGGCGGAAAAACCAAAGTTTAGAGCATATTCACAAATGGTGTAGACCGCCTGGCGCTTGGCAAGACGAACCTCAGCGGCTAAAGCCGTATGATTCTACGGCGGTTACGGCATGGCTGAAGCCATGCCCTTACGGTCTACACTAAAAAGTAAAACCGCTCTAGTTAACACCGAGTGGAGGGGCAAACTCAAGAGAATTCACGGGCTAGAGCATTTCTCCTGATGATGTAACCAAATATCTTTCGCCCCTGCCGGGGCTTTCCGTGTCACGGAACCCGCGAACCCACGGCTCAGGCCGTGGGCTAAATTCTCTCGCCCCTACGGGGCTTTAGTCCGGCATTCTACAACCGTTTACAGTAACGAGAGAAATGCTATAAAAAAATTAGCCGCAGCACGAAGATTGGAAAGTCTCTGCGGCCACCTTACCGGTGCAAAAAGGAAAGCCAACTGCGGGGGCGGACCTGTTGAGGGTCCGGCCGCCAGGGCAAGGGCCGGCCTTCAATGACGGCCCGCGGGTTGCTTTCCGAAAGGGCCTCGGCCGCTTCATCGCCCTGATCGGCGCGGATTGCTTCCCGCGCCTCCGACAGCAGAGGCGGACGCGATTTGGTATCGTGAGCGTCGCTGGCAATGAAGTGGACCATCCCGTGGCGCAGAAACGTCCAGGCCGACTCGCGCGCGCGCTTGCCGAAGCGGCCCAGCAATGACCCGGCCGTCACCTGCACCAGGCAGCCCGCCGCAATCCACCGGTTCAGCAGTTCCGCATTCTTTGACAGAAGCGGGTTCCGCTCCGGGTGCGTGATGATGGGCACCAACTGGTGCGCCAGCAAGCCAAAGAAAATCTGCTCCATATGGGGAGGGATGGCGATGTCGGCAAACTCCACCAGCAGGTACTGTGTCGCGTTCACCGAATAGCGCGTGGGATGGGTTCGCACGTCTTCCAGATTCTCGTAGCTTAAGTGAAAGTCGCAACCGAGCAGCAGAACAGGCTTTTCCCCGATCACTTGCTGCAACGCATCGCGCTTCGCACGGTTGACTGCCGGGTCAAACTGGTAGCGGTAGTTGGAATGCGGGGTGGCCACCACATGCGTAATGCCATCGGCAGCCGACATGCGGGCCATCTCCACCGACACGTCCTCGGCGACGGCTCCATCGTCCAGTTCGGGAAGGATATGACAGTGAATGTCCACCATGGCTTGTTCCCAGAATAAAGTGCAGTCGAACGGCTGTCAACGAGCAATGCGGACGCCGACAGCCTCTACAGGTCGCGAAAGCCCTCGCGTGTCGCTTCAAAATCCATGCGGGCCATCCACTGGTAGTGCATGCCCAGCTTTTCCAGCCACTGCTGCAACACTTCCCTGGAAGCAACTTCGAATTCGGCAAGGAGCTGGCCGTCGGTCATGTTGCCCAGCAGACGAAGAAATTCCACCCCCGGGCTGGAACGCATCGTTTGAGCCAATTCCCGCGCCCCCTGGCGCGTGAGGCAGGCCATGTTGTGGCTGGTAATATATCGCGGCATAACCAGACAACCCTCTCCTTTGCAAGAAACGTGTGGAATCGCACGAGCAAATCTAGTATATTAAGACATTATCAATCTAAGAGGTTGTTGAAAAATGCGCCGAACTGTCATTCCGAAGCCCCACGGGTTTTGTCGGGATGAGGACTCTGCTTTGTTTTCAACAAGGCAAGAAACAGCAGATTCTTCGCTGCGCTCAGAATGACAGCATTCAGGAGTTTTTCAACAACCTGCTAATGGTTATCCCCCAGCGGGGAGCTCGACCCGTGGCCCGGCGGCCAGAATACTTATGAGTATCACTGCCAAAACTGAGCCATCCCTTGCGAGCCGCAGGGTTTACTGCCAGGACGGGGAAGCGGCTTCGCTTCTCAGTCGTTCCGGCGCTCCCTGGGAGGCTTTGCCGCTTCCGAAGCGGTTCCCGGAGGATGAATCTTCTCCCTGCGTCGTGATTGCGGAATCTCCCGCCATTTTTACACCGGAACTGCGGCGGGCAATTCGCGACGACCAGGCCCGCTTGATCTATGTGTTGCGGCAAAGCGGCGCATTGCCTCCCGAAGCCGGCGGAATTGCTATCTTCAGCTTTTTGGCGCCGCCGTTGCAACCGGTTGTGGTGACCAGTGTGGTGAATGCGGCCTTTGAGAATCTCTCGCTTTCTCGCCGCCAGACGAACCTGGAGCAGGATCTGGAGCGCGCCCGCTCCGAAATTGACGAACTGAACCAGATCGGGATCGCCCTTTCCAGCGAGCGCGACACGGAAGCGTTGCTGGACTTGATTCTCCGCAAGAGCCGTGAGATTACCTCGAGTGATGCCGGTTCCCTCTACGTGGCTGAAGAGACCGAGCAAGGAGAAAAGCGCCTCCGGTTTAAGGCGACCCAGAACGATAGTCTGAACGTGCCGTTTGACGAGTTCACCATGCCCATCAATGCCTCCAGCATCGCGGGCTATGTGGCGCTCACCGGCGAGACGCTCCACCTGGAGGATGTTTATCAGATGCCGCCTTCGCTGCCCTTCCGCTTCAATCCCAAGTTTGACCAGGACAGCGGCTACCGGACCAAGTCCATGCTGGTGGTGCCGATGAAGAACCCGCAAGGCGACATTATCGGCGTGGTGCAGCTGATCAACGCCAAACGGAACCGGCAGGGGCACGTGGACCCCCAGACGGTGGATGAGGTGGTCATTGCCTTCCCCGAATCACGCCGGGCTTTGGTCAGCTCGCTGGCCAGCCAGGCGGCTGTGGCCATTGAAAATAACCGTCTTTATGAGAGCATCCAAACGCTGTTTGAAGGGTTTGTGAAGGCTTCTGTCGTGGCCATCGAAGCTCGTGATCCCACCACCTCCGGCCATTCCTTCCGCGTGGCCGACCTCACCGTCGGGCTGGCCGAGGCCGTGGACCGCGATGAGAACCCCCTCCTCCGGGACATCCGCTTCACGCGCGAAGAGATGAAGGAAATCCGCTACGCTTCCCTGCTTCATGACTTCGGCAAGGTCGGCGTGCGGGAAGATGTTCTGGTCAAGGCCAAGAAACTCTATCCGCAGCAACTGGACGTGGTCCGGCAGCGCTTCGATTTCGTCCGCAAGGCCGTCCAGCAACAATTCACAGAGCGCAAGCTCGCCTACCTGCTGGAAAAAGGGCGGGAGCAGTTTCTGGCGCAGCAGCCGGAACTGGACCGCGAATTACAGGACCGGCTGCGCGATTTAGACGATTACTTGAAGTTTGTCCTGCAATGTAATGAGCCGACCGTGTTGCCGGAAGGGAATTTCCAGCGTCTGGTGGAGCTGGCCGCCTTTCAATACCTGGATTGGGACAGCCAGGAGCGCGCCTTAGTCACGCCGCAGGAGGTGGGGCTGCTCTCCATTCCCAAGGGCAGCCTGGATGAAACGGAGCGGCTGCAAATCGAATCCCACGTGGTCCACACCTTCAACTTCCTCAGCCAGATCCCCTGGACCAAAGGGATCAAAAACATCCCGCTCATTGCCCGCGCCCACCACGAGAAACTCAACGGCGCCGGCTACCCTTACAAACTGAAGGAACCGGAAATTCCCTTTCAGTCCAAGATCATGACCATCTCCGACATTTACGACGCCCTGTCGGCCTCCGACCGTCCCTATAAGAAAGCCGTGCCCACCGAGCGCGCCCTGGACATCATCGCCCAGGAAGCCAAGCAGAACCTGCTCGACACGCAGTTGTTCCGCCTCTTTGTCGAAGCCGAGGTTTACAAGCTGACAGTCAATTGGAAGCACCCCGCCTCGCAAATATAGCCACAGAGTCATAGAGCAGGAATTCAGGAGACAGAAGTCAGAAGACAGAATTCAGAATGGAAAGCCGGAAGGCTTTGATACTAGAGCCGTTTTACAAATGGTGCAGACCTTCCGAGCCGCGGCCGTTAGGGAGCGTCAACCCGGCGGTGTTGGGCCACCCCAGGTTTTGTGGTCGCTCCATTACTGTCGCGGCTCGGATTCGGAAGCCTGCGAGTCTACACCATTTGTTAAAACGGTATAGCTTCTGACTTGCTCGACTTCTGACTTCTTTCTTCTCATTACCTGTGTGTCTCCGTGCCTCTGTGGCCAGCGCTTTATTTCAGAGCAGCCAGACCGGCGCGCGCCACTTCCTCGTCCTGCTCTTGCGTTCCGGCGCTGATTCCAACTCCGCCCACCACGGTTGCCTCCCAGACAATCGGCAGCCCGCCCCGCACGCAGGTGAGCTTGCCGCCGCTGGCCAGCGGCATGCCCAGCGAGAGCAGCAGGTCTGTATTTTCCGCGCTGGGCAGCGGCCCGGTGGCGGCGCGGCGCAATGCGGCCGAGGTTGCTTTGGTAACAGCCACGCGCGCCGCCGACGGCTTGGCGTCATTGATGCGGGCAAACGCCAGCAGGTGACCTCCATCGTCCACCACGGCGATGCAGATCGGCAGGCCCATCTCTTGCGCTTTTTTCGCCGCGGCCTCCAGAATCGCCCGCGCTCCTTCGTAGGTCAGTTTCGGCGCACTCCGCGTCAGCATGGAACATAGCCTCCCTTTTTCTTGACGCCCGATTGAACTGCGTTCGGGCCATCAGCGTACCTCCAATCCACATCGGGAAACAACGCCCCCAATGCAACATCCGGCCCGGACCCGTTCCCCCATTGGTGTAAACCGGGGGGGGCAGGATGCTGCTCGTTCAAGGAGGCAGGCCCCGGCCCCGGAGGTACATTGTCTACCCCGGCCCGTTCCCGGCTTGCTGTCTTTCGCGCATCTACTCCCGTGAGAAACGAGCCGGGGCAGGCAGCTACTGGGGAACGGGTCTAGTCCT
>Ga0155948_1219_pt2 | contig 9932 bp, 9 predicted proteins | sample RifCSPlowO2_02_FD_107602 | JGI IMG/M metagenome (GOLD analysis project Ga0155948, IMG submission 107602) | Acidobacteria bacterium RIFCSPLOWO2_02_FULL_59_13
GCGGATCGTCACTTTCAGAGCCGCTTCCACGGTGGCTGCGCCGTGGCGACGTCCCGAACGACCGTTGATGGCCAAAACGGATCTTCCCGGTAGGGAGAGGGTTGAACCATCACCCAAGACATGACTCACGTCGTCGCCATCTGGATAGCCACGATAGAACCGGGAGGAACGTGTCCTGAAACCTGAAGAAAGAACCAGCGACCACAGTTATGATGGGAACAGCAACTCGAAATCCAGAATCGTATCAGATTCAGATCGATACAACTTTCGAGGTCCACTACACTATCGGCGATCTTGCGAAGTGGTGGCGGTTGGGCCGTGAGACTGTGCGTCTGCTGGTAAAAGATGAGCCCGGTGTCCTGAAGATACGGATGGGTCGAAGGAAGACGTTGACGCGGTACAGTGTGCCTGAATCAGTCGCCCGCCGCGTACATACGAGGCTGTTTAATCCAGCGGCATGACAATTACGGCCGCCCCATCCCTCTCTACGACGCTTGGGGCCCTCCTGCCGTTCAATCGCCCCAACAGGCTACGCCTAGCTCCTTCTTCTTGGCAAAGCTACGAGTTTCGGTTTCGGCTTGTCTGTAAAGGCACCCTGCAGGATGCTCGTCAGGCGTGCCTGACGCTCGGGCACCCAGCGTGAGTAGTGTTCGCGCACCGTGTCTTCGTCATCTCCGAGCAGGTCAGCGACATCGGCAACAGGCACCCCGCGTTGCAACAGAATGCGTGCAAACGTGTGGCGGAAACGATGAGGAGTGGGTGTTTCTTCGAACTTGCCCGTAAGTTCAAACACCTGGTTGATCTTCCGGCGCCAGAGATCGGTGACCGTCTCAAGTCGGTCAGAAGCCCCAACCGCAAACGGCCGTTCACCATGTCTTTTGGCGCGCTCCTGTAAGCGGTCTCGCAGCCAATCGGGAATCCAGGTGAACACATCTCCGCCGTTTTTTTTGGCCCGCAGGAAAACTTCGTTCCCCCGCAGACGGCTCATGTGGAATAGGCCGACATCGGAAATGCGCAGGCCGGTATAGACGAGCATCCAGATGAAGTCCTTGGTATCTTCACCGGTCCAGATGCTGCGTTTCCGGAAGCCGTTTGACCACGTGAGTGATTTAAGCCGGTCGCAGGCGTGGAGAATCTTCTGAATTTCGTCGTCCGTGAAGGGGTTCTTGTTTGCGGCCCGATTCGCTCCCAGAGGAGGTTTCAAATCGCTTGTGACCGGATTCTTCACAAGCCACTCCCGATTCATGCAGAACCGGAAGAAACTGCGCAGCGTGCCCAGCGCCTTAGCCTTTGCGCGAGCGCCCAGCTTCCAGGAGGCATAAAACACATCGATGTCGCCAGCTGTGAACTGGTTCAGCATCACGTACCCGCGCGCATCTGCAAACGCGCGCAGTTGCTTGGTAAAGGTCCGATACTTGCGAAGCGTAGCAGCCGCTATTCCAGCTCCTTCGCGAACGGCGAGATACGCCTGCAGAGCCTCCGTAATGCTGATTCGGGTAGGCGAAGCATCAGAAACAAGCCCGGTGGGCGGCTGGGTTACCGGTTTCAGGGCTCCATTCCAGGAACCCGTGCTTTCCCACTCGGCGACGATCACTTTGGCGTCAGCCCAATGAATCCTCTCCGTGTTCTTTCGCTTGAATTGCCTGCTCAGGGTTCCGGAAGCGTAGATTGGGCACTCGCACTTTTTCAAACGCCGTCGCAGTTCATCGGCTTCGTAGGTGATCTCGTGAAGCGGACGACCAACGGGGCAGTGAGAGGAGTGCCGACGATAGAGATTCAGGGCCATGGCGAGGCCCCGATTCTAACACGCATTACCCAAAATTGCCCAAAATTTATGGGAATTGCAGCTAAGCTATTGATTCTAAAATGGCGGTGAGGGTGGGATTCGAACCCACGGAGGCCTTTCGACCTCAACGGTTTTCGAGACCGCCCGATTCAACCACTCTCGCACCTCACCGCGTGACACAGTGTAGCAGGGAAAGAGCCCAAGGGCGACGAGCGGCCTTCAGGATTGGCGACGTTTCTGGAAAAACAGGCGCAGAGAGGCAGCGCATTTCGCTTCCAGAACGCCTCGTTCGATCCCCATGGTGTGATTGAGCCGCTGGTCGTCGGCAATGCGGAACAGCGAGCGGACCGCGCCGGCCTTGGGGTCGTCGCAGCCGTACACCAGCCGTTCCAAACGGGCCAGCACAGCGGCTCCGGCGCACATCGCGCACGGTTCCAGAGTAGCGTAGAGTGTACAGCCGGTCAGGCGGTAATTGCCCTCTATCTGGGCCGCCTGGCGCAACGCCAGGATTTCCGCATGAGCGGTGGGGTCGCGGCGGGCGATGACCTGGTTGCGAGCTGCGGCGACAATCCGGCCTTTGCAGACCACGACGGCTCCCACCGGTACTTCGCCATCCGCTTCCGCCTGGCGAGCCTCTTGCAGGGCGATTTGCATGAACTCGACATCCAGGCCGCTCATTGCTATCAAACTATATCATGGCGGGCAGCAAGGCCCGGAGGCTCCCGGAGCGAAGGCTTGCGTATGGAGGGCAAGATGCTGGGCGGCAGGAGCAACTATTGCGAAAGAAGGCGAGTTGACGTAGTGTAAATGTAGGCGGAGAAATTTTTTTAGGGGGTTCAAGAGAAAGTTGTTCGCGTTGGCTAGCATTGGGGGAGACATGAGCGATAACGGGAAGAAGAACCATTTATTCCGAAAGATTTTTATGGTGGACCTTCTGGAAGGGATGTGGCTCACGTTGCGCTACGAGCTGGTGGTGGGCACGCGATTGGGAAAGCCGAAGGAGCTTTGCACGGAGCAGTACCCCCAGGAGAGACCGGAGGTGTCGGAGCGGTATCGGGGAGCGCCGCGACTCAATATCAATCCGGATACAGGAGAAACGCTGTGCATCGGCTGCGACCTGTGCGCGCTGGCCTGTCCGGAGCAATTGATTGTGGTCACTACGGTGCGCGATGAGAAGACCCGCCGCAAGGTCCTGACCACATTTACCTACGATACGTCGCGGTGCATGTTTTGCGGGCTCTGCGAAGATGCTTGTCCGGTGGATGCTTTAGAGCTGTCCCAGGATTTTGAGCTGGCCAACTACACGCGGGAAGGAGCGATCTGGGACCGGCAGGCGCTGGAGGAAGGTCCCCGGCCGACTCACTACATTCGCTAAGAAAACTCGCGGGAAGAACTCCCATGTGCCCCGACTACTATGCCATCCTGGGAGTTGCGCCGGATGCCAGCTCGGAGCAGGTGAGCGTTGCGTACCGGCGACTGGCGAAAAAACTCGATCCGGAAGCAGGCGGAGACCCAGCCCGGTTTCGGACCCTCCAAAAAGCCTATGAAATCCTGAACGACCCTGCGCGCCGCCACCACTACGACGCAGAGCGCGAAAACCGCTTCCGCCCGCCACCGCAGGCCGAACCCTTGATTCCATCCAATTTCCGGCAGCAAGGCTCCTTTGCGCCGCCGGCCTCTTCCCGCTTCCACAGGCCGGACTCCCCGGAAACTCTCGAGGACTTTGACCGACTCTTCCACGAGTTTGACGAATTTTTTGAACGACTGGAGGAACAATTGCAGGGTCCGTACTGGGGACGCAACGAGTGATCGCGTCAGGCCGAAGGCTGCTTTCCCTTCGTGCTGGAAGGTTTGGCAATGCCGATCCCGCGCTCCTGAACGTAATGGGTCAGGATGGCCTGTTGCTGTGGGGAAACATTCTTGAAGCGGACTCCCAACCCCGCGGCTATGGAGTAAACGACCATACCCTGCAATGCAAGAGGAGTGTCTGGCGGCTCCAGGGTCAGTTGTATGCTGATCTCTTGCCCGACCAGCTCTTTTTGAGGCGCGACGAGCAGGATTCCGTACTCGCTGAACTCTTCTGCCCGCCACTTGTACTGCTTGCGGCCCCAGTTGACGGTAACGGGAAAATCCACCTTGATTCGCGGGACGCGCCGGCGCTCGCTGGAACGTCGGTTCGGTTCAGGCATCCTTGTGGTTCTCCCCCTCGCGTCCACATGCAGGGACGCACTCCGCTTGTCTTTGCTTTCCATTATGGCACAGTTTTCTTCTCGGCGGATGGAAAAGGGATGATGCAACGAACTTCTGACTCAGGACACTAGCGAATTCCACTCTCTCAAAAAGGTGAGCGACGCACGTTTGTGGGGTCAATGAAAGATCGCGGTTCCTGGCCGCCACACGGCCACGGGGCGTGCCGCGTGGAACTGCTCCGCGCGAGTCGGGAAGAAGGCAAACTATGCCGGCTCGTCCGCCCGGCTGTGATCGCCGCCTTAAAAACTCGGCCCTGCGGCAAAGCCGGAGCACAATGACTATGCCGCCAGAAAGTGATTTGCGGAAGTGGCATACCGGGGGTCGGGACGCAAAGAGTCCAGACTGGGATCTGCCGGGAGGAGCACGGCGAAAAAAGGGCAGCGCTCTTCGCGGGCCTTCGTGAGCCACTCAAATGCCTGATCGATCTGTTCCAGGGCTGCATGAATCAAAGCAATACCGAACGCAGAAATGTAGTTCTCAGCAGACAGCCGGGCCAGCTCTGCCGCCAAGACCGTCGTGGCTTGCTTTTTCCGACCTGCCCTGGCATAGGCCGACGCAAGCCACGCCTCCACCAACGGATGGGGGCGATACTCCCGCGCTTTTTCCAGGGCCGCTATTGCCTCTGCATGTTTGGACATCATCGTGTAACATGCGCCGAGCCACATCCAAGCGGGACCCAAGGTGGGTTTAACACCGACAAGAGCCTGCAATATTGCGATGGCCTCCTCGTACCGACGCCCCAGGTAATAAGCTGCTCCGAGACAGACACTGGCAGAGAGCGAAGCCGGATCGAGTTCGCAAGCCTGCCGGGCTTCGGCAATCGCCTCCTCCGGCCTTCGCCGGCTGGAAAGCAAGTAACTGAGCACCCGGTGGGCCAAACTGTCGCTGGGATTCAGTTCCAGGGCACGGCGGAGTTGTTTTTCGCTTTCCGTCCAGTCCCACTCGTACAAGTACTGGACGACGGCCAAGGACACATGAGGCCCCGCAAGGGTATCATTCATTTCTACTGCTATCCGAGCCGCCTCCCTGGCCTTGGGAAACCATTGCCTCGGCGGCCCGGCAAACCCCAGCAGTCCGAGAGCGGAACAGGAATTGGCCAGGGCACTGTAGGCCATCGCGTACTGGGGATCGAGCTGCACGGCCTGTTCAAAGCACGCGATGCTTTTGCGCAGGCTTTCTTCCGTTTGCTCCCATTGCTGGTGGCAGCCTTTCAGATAGAGCAGATGAGCGTCAGGGTGTTGGGTCCTTCCCCGTCGCGCGGTTTCGACTGACTGCCCCGGCAGCAACTTCAACCCCAACGACTGCGCCACTCGCTCAGCGACCTCTTGTTGGATCGCAAGCGGGTTGCCAGAGTTGTAATCGTATCTCTCCGCCCACAGATAGGTCTGGTCTTTGGCCTGGACCAGCTGTGCCCTAACGCGGCAGGAATCACCAGCTGTCCGGCAAGTGATCTCCACGAGATAATTCGCTCTCAACTCGCGCCCGATCTGGTCTGGATTTTTCGTCGTACCGCGGTATTTGAGGACTGAACTGCGGGCAATCACTCCCATCTGATCCGGGTACCGATGGGCTAAGTCGGCGCTGATTTCTGCTGCCAGCCCGTCGCAGAAATCGCAGGGCGCGCCAGGCGACTTGGACGCATCCAAAGCCAAAGGCAGCACGGCGAGTCGAATTCTGCCGCTCCGTACTTTGGGGGGCCTTCCTTCCGCGCACTCCACGGGCGCAATGAAGCGATAGCCGCGGCCAATCAGGGTCTGAATGTAGCGGGGATTCCCCGAAGAATCTGCGAGCACATGGCGCAGTTTCGCCATGTAAACATTCAGGATGTGATCCGGATTACCGTAAGAAGCCGCAGACCACAGCCGAGTGCGCAGATGCCGTCGGCTTACAAGGTCGCCTGGCTTTTCTAACAAGATCGCTAAAACCTTGAATAACTTTTTATGTAGGGAAACCCTCTGACCCTGTTTATAGAGTTCTCTCCGGTGTAGGTTGACTTCAAATTCCCCGAAACGGACAACCCGCTTTCCCCCCAGCACCCCTGCCATAAGCGCCCCCAGGAAAAAAGAGCTTACACCGCGCTGCCCTGCGCCCGAAGTGTAGCAGAACGCCACGGCATCAAAAAGCAATTTGACCTGCCAGGACCTCGATTTGACCTCGATTTGACTTGACGGGGGGGAGGTGAGGTGCATATTTCTGGCGAAGTCAAAGTCAAAGCTCAAAATGACAACGGCGACATCGTTAGAGGTCGTTAGAGATGGAAATTCCCGTTGAGGAGGGCACGTGAATTCGAAGCAATCTGATCGCAGGCGATTCCTGAAGGAAGGCGCCGCGCTGGCCGGTCTGGCCGTGGGAGCGGTACGGGCCGCACGCGGCCAGACTACCGGGATCGAAACACTCGGATTGCGCCCCGATGATTACCGCGCCTACGGCATGCGCTCCCGTTTCGTGACCTCGGTACGCACGGTGGGGTCTCGGACAGGGCTATTGACTCCCCTTCAGGATTCGGTCGGGATCATCACGCCGTCCGCGCTCCATTTCGAGAATACCCGCGGTTACCCTCCCCCGGACATCGACCCGCGGCAGCATCGTTTGCTGATCCACGGCCTGGTGGACCGCCCTCTGATTTTCACTTTGGAGGAGCTACAGTGCCTCCCTTCTGTGACACGGATTTATTTCATCGAGTGCGGCGGAAACAGCGGCGGCCGCACGATGACGAAGAATGCGGAGACAGCCCAGCAAATCCATGGGAAGACGAGTTGCAGCGAATGGACCGGGGCGCTGCTATCCCTGTTGCTTCAGGAGGCCGGCGTGCAAAAAGGGGCGAGTTGGCTGGTGGCAGAAGGGGCGGACCTTGGTAAGAGGACGGAGAGCTTTCAGATGGAGAAGGCCATGGATGACGTGCTGGTGGCCTATGGCCAAAATGGCGAGCCGCTGCGTCCCCAGCAGGGGTACCCATTGCGGCTGCTGTTCCCCGGCTGGAGCGGAAGCTTCTGCGTGAAGTGGCTGAGGCGAATCAAGGTGGTAGACCAGCCCTACTTGGCCAAATGGGAAATCGGCCGTTTTAAGCCGGACAGCGAAGGACGGATCCCGTTTCCGACCGGGCAGGCACCGAAATCGGTCATCACCCGCCCGTCCGGCGGACAACGGCTGCCCGGCCCCGGATTTTACGAGATTAGCGGTCTGGCTTGGTCCGGTGGGGGCGCCATCCGCCGGGTCGAAGTATCCACCGACGGCGGCCGGACCTGGAAGGACGCACAGCTTCAGGAGCCGGTGTTTCGATTCGCACACGCTCGCTTTCGCTATGCGTGGAATTGGAATGGGGAAGAGACGGTGCTCCAGTCCCGCTGCACGGACGAACGGGGTCAGGTTCAACCGACGCTAGCCGAGCTGGGCGGCATCTCTGCCCTCGACGTGGCTGAAGGACGCTTCATTGACTATTGGCAAAAATCAAATGATGAGAGTGGCTCAAATTACATTCAACCTTGGAAGGTGACGCGTGAAGGGAGCGTTCGCAATGCGCTGTTCTAATCTTCTCGTGCCAGTGATGGTCCTGGGGACCTGCGTCGCGGCGCTGGCGCAGACGCCCACCTATAATCGGGGCAGGACCCCGAGCGCAGAAGAAGTCCGGGCGTGGGACATCGCGATCGGTCCCGATGGAAAGGAACTCCCGCCCGGGAGCGGAACCGCCAAGGAAGGCGCGAAGATCTATGCGCGGGAGTGCGCGCACTGCCACGGGCCAACCGGGGCAGCGGTCCCCTCTGGTGCCGCGAATCTTTGGCCGCACACGTACTCGGGACAGGGACGCTCCCCCACACCTCTGGTGGGAGGCAGAGGCACGCTCGACACGGACCGCCCGATGAGGACGATTGGAAGTTTCTACCCGGTGGCGACGACGATATGGGACTATATCAACCGCGCCAAGCCCCCAAAGGAACCGGGATCGCTCAGTGCGGACCAGGTTTACGCTTTGACCGCCTTTTTACTCTATCAGAACAACATCATTCAGGAGAGCGACGTCATGGACGCCAAGAGTTTGCCGAAGGTCCAAATGCCGAATCGCGGCTACGGCGGGAAATGATCCGAGCCGAGGGGCCGTCGCCTGGGCTGCGGGAATGAAGATGTACGGTCAGAGTCCCGGCGATGGTGGGCAGGAACAGAGTGCTTACAAGGGATATTTCGAGTTGCTCTGTCATCATCCGTTGTTTCTGTTTAACCGTTTAACCGTAAGGGAGGAGGTTCAAAAATGCACAGGGGGCGTTGGAAGTTTACGGCGGGCCTGGGATTCGCAGTCTGCCTTTTGGGATCTGTTCTTCAGGCGCAGACGGGCACTGCCACTATTTCGGGAGTCGTGGAAGATGAAAGTGGCGCTGTCGTGCCAGGCGCAACAGTCGTTGTGACTCATGTGGACACCGGCATTAGCCGGTCGTTGGAAACAAATAGCGCAGGCAGGTACTCGGCCCCTGGTCTGATTCCTGGGAATTATGAAATCCAGGCGCAGTCTTCGGGCTTTCAAACTGCGATTCGGCAAGGCATCCAACTGAGGGTGGGAAGCGAACTTTCCATCGGGCTGCTCCTGCGAGTGGGGCAAGTGGAACAGACCACTGTGGTGACTGCTGACGCTCCTCTGGTGGATACCGTTACCAGCAGCCTTTCGGCTGTAGTGGAAGAAAAAACCATCCTGGACCTGCCCCTGAACGGCCGCAGTTTTGACCAGCTCATCTCATTGCAGTCCTCCGCGCCGCAGGTTCGGGCCAAGAGTATCAGCGGGATCCATGGGAATGCCGCCTTCTTTTCCGTGGCGGGAGCAAGGGGCGTATCGAATCGTTATACGATGGACGGGATAGAAATGGTGGGTGGCGGCGCCACTCACTCGATGCCGGGAGGCGCCCTCGGAACGAACATGGGCGTGGAGGCAGTACAGGAATTCCAGGTAATGACCAGCAACTACAGCGCCGTATATGGGAAAAAGGCTGGCGGCGTTGTCAATGTTGCCACGCGCTCCGGAACAAACGCGATCCATGGCTCCGCCTACGAGTTCCTCCGGAACGATAATCTTGACGCTCGCAACTTTTTTGATCAAGGTGCGCAGCCCCCGGAATTCAAGCGGAATCAGTTTGGCGGGGCTATCGGGGGGCCGATTCGCCGGGATAGCACCTTTTTCTTTGGGAACTATGAGGGATTCCGGGAAAACTTGGGAGAGCGGGAAATCGCGATCGTCATGGATGATAATACCCGGCGGGGGCTTCTGCCCAAACGAGACGCCCAGGGTAATATGATTCCGGGGGAGTTTGAGGATGTAGGGGTGGCGCCCAATGTTCAGCCCTTCTTGGCGCTGTGGCCTCGCGTAAACGGCAGGTTGTTTGGTGATGGAACAGGAGAGTTCCATAATGCTGCCACCCAAGTGAGCCGGCAGGACTTCTTCTTGATTCGGGTTGACCGTAAACTTTCGGATCAGGATTTTCTCTTCGGGCGCTACAATTTCAGCGATAGTGAACTGGCCAATCCAGGCCAGACATTTGATGTCGATGTAGACGCCAGCCGGGAGCAGATGGCTGCACTGGAGTGGAAGAGGGCCTGGACCGCAGTTGTGAATTCCCTCCGCTTTGGATTCAGCCGGGGCGCCTCGTTACTTGACAGCCAGCTCACCGTTGAGGTCGATCCCTCGATGCTCTTTCTTCCTGGCGCCGCCACAGTTGGTCCCCTCACCTTGGCTGGGTTCACAGGATTTGAAGCAACTACTCTGGCGTCAGCAGGAACCGGCCCCTCGGCCGAACGAATGTTTGTTATGAACCTATTTCAGGTAGCTGACCAAGTGTATCACCAGCGCGGTGCTCATTTGTAAGCGCCGGAGAGAAACTAGACCAGGAAGCGCCGCGAGAGCGGCGGTCCCTGGCGG
>Ga0155948_1348_pt3 | contig 9794 bp, 9 predicted proteins | sample RifCSPlowO2_02_FD_107602 | JGI IMG/M metagenome (GOLD analysis project Ga0155948, IMG submission 107602) | Acidobacteria bacterium RIFCSPLOWO2_02_FULL_59_13
TGTCGAAGGCTTCTCCGGCGGCGTCATCGCGGGTCTTGCCAATGATTTGGTGCGAAAACAGAGGGGCATTCTGCTCCGAGACATTCTGGATCGGGCGGCTGACGGCCAGCAAGGTGTGCCCGCCGCTGACGACCAGCGAGAGTGCCGGAAATTCCGGCTCCTGCCGCCCTTGCAGGCGTTCTTCCAGCAGCACCGCGTAAATGTGGCCCTCCAGATGATTGACGGCGATCAGCGGCTTTCCCAGCGCCAGCGCGAGCGACTTGGCATACGTCAGGCCCACCAGCAGCGCGCCCACCAGCCCTGGCCCTTGCGTAACAGCAATGGCATCGAGCTGCGCATACTCCAAGCCTGCTTCCTGCACGGCCTGGCGCACAATGGGCACGATGGCGCGCACGTGCTCGCGGCTGGCCAGTTCCGGCACGACTCCGCCGTACTTGCCGTGTGTTTTTACCTGCGAAGCGACGACACTGGAGCAAATTTGCGCGCCGTTTTCCACCACGGCCGCCGCCGTCTCATCGCAGGAGGTCTCAATCCCCAGAATTCGCACCGTCGCAGTTTGGCCCACGGAAATCTTTCTCCTTCCCGATTAGGTTAGCGGATTTCTCAGCCCGGACAAAGGCGGCCTTGTGGGGGTCGGCTGGGGAATCGGGTTTATGGAGGCTGCTGAGGTTGTGCTATCCTTTTGTGCACCCCTAAGAATGGCGGTCAGTCAATTAGGGCGCAGAGGGGCGAGGCCGCCCCCACCTTCAATAGCTAGAGGTGACGCGATGGACTCCAATAAGGGAGCAGCCGCAGGGAAAACGATTGAGGCGCTTTATCTGGAGGAGCGCAAGTTTGCGCCTCCGGCAGCCTTCCGGCAGCAGGCGGTGGTTGCCGATGAAGCCATCTATGAGAAAGCCCGCCAGGACCCCGATGCCTTTTGGGCCGAGCAAGCCGAGGCCTTGCATTGGTTCAAGAAGTGGGAGCAGGTCCGCAAGTGGGAGCCGCCCTGGGTGCAGTGGTTTGTGGGAGGCAAGTTGAACGCTTCCTACAACTGCCTGGACCGGCACGTAGAGACCTGGCGGCGCAACAAGGCTGCCATCATTTGGGAAGGAGAGCCCGGCGACGACCGCGTGCTGACCTACGCCGACCTTTACCGCGAGGTCAACAAATTCGCTAACGTGCTGAAGAAACTGGGGGTCCGGCGCGGCGATCGCGTGGCCATCTACATGCCGATGATCCCGGAACTGGCCATAGCCCTGCTGGCTTGCGCGCGGCTGGGAGCGCCGCATACGGTGGTCTTCGGAGGATTTAGCCCGGAATCGCTGCGAGGCCGCATCAATGACGCCGAGGCGCGCGTCGTCATTACCTCCGACGGTGGTTATCGCCGGGGAGGAATCGTCCCCATCAAGCAGAACGTAGACGAGGCGTTGAAAGAATGCCCGGCGGTCAAGGACGTCGTGATGGTGCGCCGCGTCGGGGATGCCGCCAACGTTCACTTCGAGGAAGGACGCGACCATTGGTGGCACCGCCTCATGCAGGACGCTCCGCTTTACTGCCCGCCGGAAGAAATGGACTCCGAAGACCCGCTCTATATCCTCTATACCTCCGGCACCACGGCGCAGCCCAAGGGCATTGTGCACACCACCGGCGGCTACATGGTAGGCGTCTCCGCTACGCACCGCTGGATTTTTGACATTCGCGAGGAAGATGTTTTCTGGTGCACGGCAGACATCGGCTGGGTTACCGGCCACAGCTATATCGTCTATGGCCCGCTGTCGGCGGGCACCACCTGCGTCATGTATGAAGGCACCCCGGACTGGCCCGCCAAAGACCGCTTCTGGCAGATCGTGGAGAAGTACCGCGTCAGCATCCTGTACACGGCTCCTACAGCCATTCGCACCTTCATGGGCTGGGGAAACCAATATCCGGCCCAGCACGACCTCACGAGCCTGCGCCTGATCGGAAGCGTGGGCGAGCCGATCAACCCCGAAGCATGGATGTGGTACTACGAGCACATCGGAGGCAAGCGGTGTCCCGTTGTGGATACCTGGTGGCAGACCGAGACCGGAATGATTCTTATTTCTCCGCTTCCGGGCATTACAACGCTGAAACCGGGATCTGCCACATTCCCCCTGCCCGGTATTGAAGCCGACGTGGTAGATGAGAACGGCCAGTCGGTGCCGCTGGGGGGCGGCGGCTACCTGGTGTTGCGAGCGCCCTGGCCGGCCATCGCCCGCACCATTTATAAGGACCCGGATCGCTATATCCGCACCTACTTCAGCCGTTTTGGTCCCAGCGTGTACTTGACGGGAGACGGGGCCAAGCGCGACCAGGAGGGATACTTCTGGCTGCTCGGGCGAGTGGACGATGTGATGAACATCTCCGGACACCGTGTCAGCACTGCCGAGGTGGAAAGCGCCCTGGTGAGCCATCCGTCGGTGGCCGAAGCCGCCGTCATCGGCAAGCCCCATGCGGTGAAGGGGCAGGCGATTTCCGCTTTTGTTACGCTGCGGGCGGGCGTTGCCAACTCGCCGGACAAAGTGGATGAGTTGAAGCGGCACGTGGCGGAAAAGATCGGGGCCTTGGCGCGTCCCGAGGACATCTTCTTCACCGCGGAATTGCCGAAAACCCGCAGCGGGAAGATCATGCGCCGCCTGCTGCGCGACATCGCCGAGGGCCGCACGCTGGGCGATACCACCACGTTGGCCGATCCTGCCGTGGTGACCAAGCTGCGCACGCAGTATGAAGAAAGTGCCGCAGAGTAGTCCTTCCACGCGGCCCTGCTCCCGCGGGCCTTGGCGTATCTCCTTGGCGTATCTATGGCTGCATGGATCGCAGATTGCGGGACAGTTGAGTGGCGCTCGGCGCGGACGCTTCGGACCCCTTCGGGGATTTCAGATGGGCGTCGCTGAGCAGGCGGTACAAGGTGGCGCGGCCGATTCCCAAAGTGCCCGCAGCGCGGGCCTGGTTGCCGTTGGCGGATGCCAGCACCAGGAGCGAGTGACTGCGTTGCAATTCTTCCAGACTCATCAGCGAGTCCGGGGCTTTCACCGGAGAATCGCAAGGCTTGTCCACCTCCACGGAACACTCCCGCAAAGCCGCCGACAAATCCTCGTGGGCCAAGGATTCCTCGATGAGAGCAAGACACTGCGGATCATCGTCAACGGCCACCAGCAAGACGGGCGGATTCGCCCTGCCGGTCTCTTCGGGTGAATGTGTTAGCGGCATCGGCTTGGCCCTCCGGCAATCCAAGTCATACTTTGACGCGCAAGTGGCGTTCTATCTCCGTTCGCAACGTGGCCATATCCACAGGCTTGGAAAGATAGCCATCAAAGCCTGCCCGCAAGGTCTGGTCGCGGTCTCCCCGCATGGCGGAGGCCGTAACCGCAATGATCGGGCAGGAACAAAATCGAGGATGCTCGCGGAGCCGGTGGACGACGGCCAAGCCATCCAGCACCGGCATCTGAATGTCCAACAGAATCAGTTCCGGCTCGGTCTCCTCGATCTTGTCGAGCGCTTCGCCCCCGTCGCAGGCCGCCACCACCTGGTAGCCCAGGATGAGCAAGCATCTCGGCCAACAGTTCCCGGCTCGCCGCATCGTCTTCCGCAATCAAGATTTTTCTGGGTGTCGTCATGCAGTCTCCCCCACGGCCCGGCGAATCTGTGCCAGCAACTCTTGGTTCCAGGAAATCCCTTTGCGGAAAAAGGCTCGCGTCTCGCGGCGCAACAGCTCCGTTTCGGCCTCCGTCAGGTCTTTGGCCGTGAGGACAAAGATGGGGATTTCCCGCATTGCGGCGTCTTCCTTCATGTGGTGAATGACCTGAAAGCCATTTATCTCCGGCATCATCAAGTCCAATAGGACTGCGTCGGGCGGCGTTTGGGCCAGAACCTGCAATGCCTCGCGTCCGCCCCGGGCTGCCAGCGTCGCATATCCGGCGGACTCCAGCACCTCCACCATCATTTGCAGGTGCTGGGGTTCATCCTCGACCACCAGGATTCGGGAAAGCCCATTCTTGCGGCTTCCCAAGTGTCTTTCCAGTGCAGCCACCAATGTCTCCCGCGCCACTGGTTTGACCAGATACTCGGTCGCGCCCAGGCCGAAGCCCATCTCCTTGTTGTCCACCACCGAGACAATGACGATGGGAATGGAGGCAGTTTCCGGCGTTTGCTTCAGGGTGTGCAGCGTTTCCCAGCCGTTCTTGCCAGGCATCAACATGTTCAGCGTGATGGCATCGGGCAGCAGTTGGCGTGCCTTGGCAATGGCCACTTCGCCGGACTCCGCCGCGACCGTCCGGTAGCCTTCCGGCTCCAGGTAACTGGCCAGCAACTCTCTGGCCTCCGGCTCATCATCCACAATCAGAATGAGCGACTGCCCCCGTTCCGAGCGCTGCGGAGTTTTTCGCGTGGCCTCCGGAGCGAGTTGAGGGCGGGGTGAGCCTGCGGGTAAGGTGAAGTGGAAGCGGCTGCCGCGCCCCGGCTCGCTTTCCACCCGGAGCGTGCCGCCATGTTGTTCCACCAGCCGCCGGGTGATCGCCAGCCCCAGACCCGTTCCTTCCTTCACCCCTTTGGTCGTAGTTCCCACCTGGCGGAATTCGTCGAAGATCGCTTCCTGTTCCTCCGGCGGAATTCCGATTCCCGTGTCGTGCACGACTAGGTGCAGCCACTCTCCATCCGGCCACACCTGCACCCCGACACGGCCACCATCGGGCGTGAATTTGACCGCGTTGCTGAGCAGGTTATAGAGAATTTGTTTGAAGCGGACCCGGTCCGCGCAGACCCACAACGAGGGTTCCACGGTGCTTTCAACTTCAATCTTCTTATCCATCGCCAGCGGCCGAATGATCGAGAGCACTTCCGGAAGCGTGTCGGCCACCTGGAAACTCTCCGGACGCAGTTCCATCCGCCCGGCTTCGATCTTGGACAGGTCCAGGATGTCGTTGATCAATTGCAGCAGATGCTGGCCGCCGTTGTGGATGTGCTGGACGTACCGGCGCTGTTTCTCGTTCAGAGACCCGGCGGTCTGCTCGGCCAGCAGGTCCGAAAAACCCAGGATGGCATTCAACGGAGTGCGCAGTTCGTGGCTCATGCTGGCCAGGAACTGGCTCTTCAACTGGGTCGCGCGCTCTACCTCGCGGTTGCGCAACTCCAGCTCCCGGTTCGTTTGTTCGATTTGCTCTTGATAGAGCCTCCGCTCGGTGATGTCCACGATGATGGCCATGACCAGGAGGCCCCCTTCCGTTTCCAGCGGTGTCAGGCTGATCTCTACCGGAAACTCACTGCCATCCTTCCGGCGGGCACGCAATTCCAGTCCGGGTCCCATGGTCCGGGCGCGAGCAAGGCGAAGGTAGGATGCGCGATGGGCTTGGTGCACTCTGTGAAACGCTTCCGGAATCAAAATCTCCACTGGGTGCCCGAGTAATTCATCCCGCTGGTAGCCAAACGACTTCTCGGTCTCGGCGTTGACCATCGTGATCAGACCTTCTTGGTTTACCCCGACGATTGCATTGGCTGCCGCCTCCAATAGCCCGCGAAATTTCGTCTCGCTGAGTCGTAAGGTTTCTTTCACCGTGTTCAGTTGCCGGAACAGCGAACCCATCAGGCTTCCACATCCCAGTGCCAGGGCCACGAAGACGAAGCCAAATAAGACCATCTGGCGCTGCGCGGCCCTCACTCCTTCTTGCGCAGCTGCCACAGGCTGCTCCACAACCACTCCCCAGCCAAAGGCTGGAATCGGCGCAAACGCCACGAAAAAGTCTTCATCGGCAGGCTGGAAAACCCCGGCGCCGGACTCTCCGGCCAGCGTCCGGCGTACGGGCGCGTAGGCGCTGACATCCACCGGCGGTTGGAAGACATCAATGGCCGGATGCGCCAGAAGGTGGCCGTTCTGGTCCGCTACCGATACGGTTTGTGCGCCCAACTCCTGAATCCGTCGCAGCCAGGAACTGATGGTGTCCAGAGCATAAGGAGCCATGAGAATTCCAATGGGCTGTCCTTGTGCATCCTTGATGGGCACCGCCACGGCCACGACCAGTTCCAGAGGCTGCACGGCTGTTTGGTACACCTCGGATACATAAGGCTCCCAGTTCCGGCTCACGCCCTTGTACCAGTCCCGGAAGGCGAAGTTGCGGTTCATCACGCCTTCGTCCGGCGGATAGATCGCCCGCAGCGTCCCATCCAGCTCAAACACGCTGAAAAAGGCGAAGCCCGGGCGTAATTCATGCGCCTGCTCCAGGTGGACGGTCACGGCGGACAGGTCCCGATTCTTCCACTGTTCCCGGAAACGAAAGCGCAGAGCGTAGGATTGCAGGAACGAGATGCTTTGCTCGAACTGCTCATCGATCAAGATGGAGGATAGTTGGGCAAGCTGAGTGCCTTCTTGCAGGGCTTGCTTTGCAGCGTGGCGATGCAACACCCGGCTTGCGGAAAAAAAGAACAGCAGGATCGGGAGGACGGCCAGCAGGAGGAAGAACAGATACAGTCGCGGCACGCTTTGCGATACCCACTTTCGGATTTGTACAAGAGTGCTCATGGCTGGCTTGCTTTCCGGGGTTGTCTGGCAGGTGGGTTGGACCCCACGCTGGCCGGTTGGAACCGCCGTGCCGATAGGGACTTTCCCTGCTCCAGCCACACCATCCTGGCGTCAGCTTGCTGATTGCTCATCATGTGCCGGAATTCGGCAAACAAGCGGGGGTCCCACCAGCCTTTTTTCACTTCCTGCTCCATCGTGTTCAGAGTTTCGCTCCAGGAGAGGGCTGGTTTGTACGGTCGCTTGGTAGTGAGAGCGTCATACACATCAACAAGTTGCAGCACCCGCGCGGTCAGCGGAATTTGATCGCCTCGCAAGCCGTCGGGATAGCCAGAGCCATTGAGCTTTTCATGGTGGTGGCGGATGATGGGCAACACCAGCCGAAAAGATTTCAGCGGCGCGCAAATACGTTCCCCGGTTGCCGGATGCTCCCGCATGATGGCCCATTCCTGCTCCGACAGCGGGCCTGGCTTGAGCAGGATCGTATCGGGCACGGCCACCTTGCCGACGTCATGGACAATGCCCGCTCGTTTCAGGGCTTTGAGTTGCTCCTCGGGCAGCCCAATTTGTTCGCCCAAACGCACCGAGTAGTCCGCCAGACGCTCGCAGTGTCCCTCCGTGTACGGGTCTTTGGCCTCGATGCTCCGCGCCAGAGCAAACAGGACGGTCTCAGCGGATTCCAGTTCGTCGGTATGAGCCTTCAAGCTGAGCAAGGAACGCACGCGCGCCAGCAACTCGCTATGATCAATGGGCTTGCTGAGAAAATCGTCTGCCCCCACCTCGATTCCGCGGATGCGGTGCTCATGGGCTGCCAAGCCTGTTGTCAACACGACCGGCGTCAGCCTGGTGGCGGGATTCGATTTGAGCCGCCGGCAAACTTCAAACCCATCCATATGCGGCATGACCACATCGAGCAGCACCAGATTGGGCTGCACTCGTACGAACTCTTCCAATGCTTGCTGGCCGTCACTGGCAGTAACGACATGGTAACCCCGTGCCTCCAGAACCTCCTGCAACAAAAGGCAATTGCTCGCTTCGTCATCCACAACCAGGATCGGACCTTGCATCCGCCCACCATTCTCCTTCTCCATGTCACCTCCTTGCCCAGCAACGTTGTCCCGGCCAAGCTTTCAGTGGGGTTACTGGAAACCAAGCAGAAAAAACGCCCACTGAGTCCTTTGAATACGTCTTCTTTAGTTCCTCATCGGACAATGCCAGTGTTTTCAAGAGGGGCAATAGGGATGAAGGTGCGGTCGTCAGGGTGTTCCGCAAGGCCTCGGACATCCTCTGGAAGCATCCTGGACCCGTATGAGCGAACGTGGCAAGGACAACCGCTGCGGGATGACGAGTTCGTTCTGTCGGCTGACGAGTAGACCAGCCTTCAGGTCCGAGCGCGCAAGCATCCGAGGCCCCCCCGCAGCCCGGCTTTTCCATGAAAATCGAACAGGAATACCGGCGCTGTGGTGCTTGGCCGCATGGGATGATGCCCCGCGCCAAACTCTTTGGCCGTTGCAAAGCGCGCAACGGCATCGCTCCGTTTGATCGCCTTGTCGATCCGGTCATGAGCCAACCCCCTTACAGTCAGGCGCGGCGCGTCTCCTGGATCCTGGACAGCTGCTCGGCCCACCGCACACCAGGGTGCGTCTGCCCCTTTATCCGCAAGCAACCGTAGCGGACCAGGCCGAATTACCGTAAAAGGACATGGAGTTCGGCTCAAAAGCGGAGCCAATTTATTGTTGGAAGGTCAGGACACGAACCGGAGATAAAGAGGCGGCATCTGGAAGAGATTGCGAAGAGCGGAAGTGAAGAGACCGCAGAGGATCACGGAAGCCAGGACGGAGTTCGACAGGCGCGAACCGTCTCCGTGACCTTTGCCTGTCCCCGCCAGCACCAACGGGAATGCTGCGGCAAACGGACTGTTTCCAGTGCGGTTACTCTCCGAGGATGTCCAGGGTGGTTGTCCCCGGTACGCGAACCCGGTCGTAGACTTTGATCCATTCGGTGTGGGCCGGGTGGTCGGCGTAAACATCTAAGGCGGCGGCATCGTCAAATTCCATCGCGACGCCATAAAGCCGCTGGCGGTCCCCTTGTTGGAGCGGACGCCGCAGCTTGCCCACCCAGACCCTGCGCAGGCCGGGAATCTTGCCGACCATGTCCGCAGTAGCTTGTTTGAACGCATCAAAGTCTTGCTGTGTCGCCCCTTCCACGGGTGTATAAGCAAAAACGTGCATGAGGGTTTTCTGAGTCGTGGCTTGTGGAGGAGCAGGCGTCTGGCCCGTAGCCATTTCCACGCCCATCTGCAATCCCGCCACCAACAGCACGCTTCCGATCATCACATACAGCGCTTTCCTGCATAGCATCTTCTGCATAGGTCTTTCCGCTCCTTTTCTGCAATATGCGACAGGGAAGGTCCGATTGCAAACTTCGCACAGCCGCCTGAGAACTATTGTAGCCGTATCCTGTCCGCGATTGAAAGACTATGAAGTGGTGAATTGTTCGCCTTGCCGACCCCGGATCGTTGGATGGTCCGGCCGCAGCGACTGACGAAAACCGAGATCGCCGCTTATGTGGCGGAGGGGTTCTGGAAACCTGTGACGATGGCGCAACAACTGGAGCGCTTCGCCGCATCGTGGCCGGAGCGCGAAGCGGTAGTGGACGCTGCATCCCGTTGGACCTGGGCAGAAGCGCTGGAATTCGTCGAGCAGTAGGCACAGCCGACACCATCGGGGCGCTTGCTTTTCGCAGCGAAATCAAATAGAATCGCAACTTCGGAGTAAACTGTCTCGCTGCATGAGATGGTCCCAAGCCACCGGCAGGCGGGCGGCGTCCGGAGTGGGGCGTTGGCTTTCTGCCTAACCTGTTGAATCCGTGCCAATGGGTCAGGAATTGTTATGGGGTCCGGTTCTGGACTGACAATGGATCGAGACCGCCTCAAGGTATTTTCTGGATCGGCGAATCCGGCGCTGGCCAAGGAAATTTGCTCGCAACTGGGGGTTCCCCTGGGGCAGAGCCTGGTTTCGCGGTTCAGCGACGGCGAGGTGTACCTGCAAATTCTGGAAAACGTGCGGGGAGCGGATGTCTTTGTGGTGCAGCCAACTTCCCATCCGGTGGATACGCACCTAATGGAGCTGCTGCTGCTGATGGATGCTTTGAAGCGGGCATCGGCGCGCCGGATTACGCCGGTGGTTCCTTACTACGGCTATTCGCGGCAGGACCGCAAAGACCGCCCCCGTGTGCCGATTTCTTCCAAGCTGGTGGCGGACTTGCTCACGACGGCAGGAGCCGA
>Ga0155948_1028_pt1 | contig 9781 bp, 10 predicted proteins | sample RifCSPlowO2_02_FD_107602 | JGI IMG/M metagenome (GOLD analysis project Ga0155948, IMG submission 107602) | Acidobacteria bacterium RIFCSPLOWO2_02_FULL_59_13
GAGGCGGCACCACGGTCTACGTCTCGGGCCTCGTGTCGCGCGACAAGCAGGGCAACGTGATCGGCAAGGGCGACATGGCGGCCCAGATCCGCCAGGTGGGCGAGAACCTCGGGCTTTCGCTGGAAGCCGCCGGCGCGACGCTCAAGGACCTCGTCCGCACCTGCACCTACGTCACCGACATCGACGAGTTCTTCAGGCACGTGGACGTGCGGCAGAAATACTTCGGCGAGGCCCTGCCGACGAGCTCCACCATCGGCGTGAGCCGACTTTCGCACCCCGACTTCATGGTCGAAGTCGAGGCCTTCGCCGTCATCGAGGACCGCCCATGATCAAGAAAACCTTCAATCCCAAGACCCTCGCCCCGCCCGTCGGCCATTTCGACCGCGCAGTCAAGATCGGCCCGTGGCTTTTGATCTCGGGCACCTCGGCCCTCACCCACAAGACTGGCCGCATCGAGGACCGCAAGCTCTCGCCCACCATCGAGGAGCAGACCCGCGAGACGCTTACCAACATCCAGCGCGTGTGCGAGGACGCGGGCTACGCGCTCGAGGACATCTACGAGCTGCGCATCTTCATCACCAAGCGCGAGTTCTTCGGCAAGGTCGACGCGATCGTGAAGGAGTTTTTGCCGAAGCGCGGCTTCGTCTGCCATGCCTACCAGGCAGAGCTCATGAACCGCGACATGCTGATCGAGATCGAGGCGAACGCGTACAAGGAATAGATGTTCCGCTACTGGCGGGAGGACACGCCCGAGGCGTGGGACTTCTCCACCATCCTCGTGGGCCTCTTCTCGGAATCGACGCAAGGCGCCGCCGACCCGAACGAGCTCCTGCGCATCGCGGCCGGCATCCGCGCCGGCAACCGGGACGACTGGACGGCTTCGTTTCTTTCCATGGGAGAACGCATCCTCGCGCTTGCCGAGCAAGCCTCCCGCCACGGCCACCGACAGACGGCCGCCGACTCCTATCTTCGCGCGTTCACCTACTTTCGGGTCGCGGAGCTCATGCGCGGCCCGGACGACCTGCAGAAGATTGCGCTTTACCGGCGCGCCATCGACTGCTTCCGGCACGGCCTGGCCGCCTCCCGCCACCGCCATGAGGCCGTGAGCTTCTTGTACGACGGCCACCGGCTCGAAGGCTACTTCTTCCGCGCGCCCGAGGAACGCGCCCCTTGCGTCATCATCCTCTCCGGCGCCGACGCGCTTCCCGAGCAGAATTTCTTCCGCGGCGCCCAATGGCTCAACGCGCGCGGACTGTCGTGCTTCGTCTTCAACGGCCCGGGCCAGGGCGGCACGATCCGGCTCTTGAAGCTGCCGACGCTCGCCGAGTACGAGCGGCCGGTCGCCGCCGCGATCGACTACCTCACCACGCGGCCCGACGTCGACACGGAGCGCATCGGCCTCCTCGGCGTCAGCATGGCCGGCTACTACGGCATGCGCGCCGCCGCCTTCGAACCGCGGATCAAGGCCGTCGTCGCTTGGGGCGCGATGTACTCGGTCTACGAGGACCTGTGGCAGCACTATCCGCCGCTTCGCCGCCAGCTCGTGTGGATCACCGGGTCCAGGGACGAAGCTGAAGCGCAGGCGAAGCTGCGCGCATTCACGCTCGAGGGCATACTCGACCGCGTGCGCGTTCCGGCGCTCATCACCCACGGCGTGAACGACGAGATGGTGCCCGTCGGATCGGCGCACCGGACGTATCAGGAGATCGCGAGCGCCGACAAGACCCTCCGTCTCTATGCGCCGGAGGACGGCGGCGACACCCACATCAACATCGACAACTGGTCCCAAGTCGTTCCGGTGATGGCCGACTGGCTCGCCGAGCGCCTCAACAAATAAGGACATCCCAATGAAGGAACTCAAGCTCGAGCCGCGCCTGATGGCCATCCTCGCCCAGGAGTATCCGCGCTTCTCGGAAGCCGAGTACGCGCGGCGCCACAGGGCGATCGCCGACGTGATGGCGAAGGCCGACCTCGACCACGTTATCGTGTCGACCGACCATCGCACCGGCAATGTGACCCAGTGGGTGACCGGCTGGCCCGCGATCCAGGAGGCCTACACCGTCTTCAAGCCCGGCGAGCCGATGACGATGTACATGGAGTGGTACAACCACTTTCCGCTCGCGAAAAAGCTCGCGCGCGGCGTCGACGTGCACTGGGGTGAGCACCGCGGCATCGCCAAGACCATCGAAGAGCTGAAGCGCCGCGGCGCCCGGCGCATCGGCGTCATGGGGCCGCTGCACGTCACCAAGTGGCGCCAGCTCGAGGAGCATTTCCAGGTCCGGAGCCTCGACTCCGAGTACGTGCGCCTGCGCCTCGTCAAGTCCGAGGAGGAAATCGACTGGCTGCGCATCGGCGCCGCCCTCAGCGACCGCGGCTTTGCCTCCCTCCTCGAGGGCACCGGTCCCGGCATGACCGAGCGCGAGCTCGGCAACCTCGTCGAGCGCGGCTACGTGGGCCTGGGCGGCACCACGATGATCCACTACATCGGCCGCACCTCGATGGCCAACCCGAAGCTCTTCGTGCCGCCGCAATACCACTCCAGCGTCAAGGTCGAGCGCGGCGACGTCATTTTCTGCGAGCTCTCCGCCTTCTTCTGGGACTACGCCGGCCAGGTGCTGCGCACCTTCACTGTCGGCGCCGACCCCACTCCGCTCTACCGCAAGCTCTACGACGCCGCCGAGCGCGCCTTCGACGCCGTCACCGGCGTCATCCGGCACGGCACGACGATGGAACAGATCCTGGAAGCCGCGAGCGTGATCGAAGATAACGGCTTCACTATCTGCGACGACCTCATGCACGGCTTCGGCGGCGGCTACTTCCCGCCCATCCTCGGCAGCAAAAGCCGCCCCGCCGGCCCGCTCCCCAACATGACCCTGCAGGAAAACATGACCGTCGTCATCCAGCCCAACCCCATCACCCGCGACCAGACCGCGGGCGTGCAGGTCGGCGAGATGATCCGCGTCACGAAGGCCGGCTTCGAGCGCCTGCACTCCGCCGAGCGCGGCCTATTCCGCGTCGAATAGATTTCTCGTTAGCCGGCCAGGGCATCTGGCAACCGCGCCGCCATCGGTTGCGCCTTGGCGCGCACCGCCGGCGGAGTGAAGGTAGATCTGTGTCCATCGCCGCCGGCAACGGCGGGCACAGGACCAACTGATCTGCCTCTTCGGTAATCGTAATTTCGTTCCGGGGACCGCGGCACCTCGTGCGCGGCGCCTCGCCTCGGCTGGAGCGTCACCTGAGCGCGGGATGACTGCTTCCGCCATAAGCGGACGTTCAGAGGCCACCGTCACGACCATGCGACGCCGAACGCATGGGGATCTTGTGGGGCTCACGCAATCATCCCACTTTGAAGAAACAAGGACTTGCAGGTAGTCTTGCCTGACTCGGCCCCACCTGCGGGGCCTTTCAACACCCCATTTAGGGGTTCGATTTCTTGTTAGGCCGCATGAACGAGCAGCAAGCGCGCGAATATTGGGCATCAATGACGCACGGCGAAAAGTTGTTCTTCGCCACATCAAATGGGAACGCAGCGTCGTTCGCATATGGGCGGCTTCAAATGCATCGAAATGCGGCCCATACGCAAATGGTCCGGATCCGCGAGGCAATTGCGGCTTCAAAGTCGAAGATTCCTGAACCTGGACCCGGCGCCACACAAGAAGAGAGGCGGGCATACGTTAGAGAGGGCACTCGCCGCATGCAGCCCGTCTTTGCCGAAGTCCACTTCTACTTTGTGTGTTGGTCTGGTTGTCGGAACATGCTTCGAATACTTGTAGGCCAGCCCGAATTTCTTGAGGCGAAGAAGATCTTCGACGGCTACCGGAAGGAGTTCGAGCACTACGTAGCGGGCCGTAACAGCTTCGAACACTTCCATGATCGGTTGCCCGGCCGACCCGAAGCGGATCGCGTTAAAGAAGTCCAACCGGACCCCCGGGCGGGGCCGCACAGAATCTTCGCTGGTTTCCACGCGGGGAAATACATCCATTCGAACCTCGAATGGGATATTTCCCCTGCTAGTCTTGAGCGGCTCGAAAAATATATCGACGACGTTCTGTCAGTCGTACACAAGAGGATCGATGAGGAATTCATCCGCAAGGGCATTGCGGCCTAACAACGCGATGGACCGCGACACCGTCCGCTTCGCGCCATGCGCGCCGCATGGTGCGCGTCATCGCGGACGTTAGGCGTCACAAGAGGGAGGTCGCATGCTCGGAGCCCATGAGATCTACAGAGAGATGACGCAGATCGAGCAGCGCTATAGGGAGTTTCGCGATCTCTTTCACCGATTTAAAGAGCTTGCGATCACTGGCTTGACCGCCGACGACTGTCCCGTGAAGAGCATAACGTTCGAAAACCAAGACGAAGAGAACTACTTCTACGGACATTTCGCCGGAAAGTGCGTGCGGTTCTCCTTCTCCATGGAGCGCGATAAAGAAGGCATCTTTCGCGGAGATGTCAAGTGCAATCTCGTTGATCCTTCGACCAAGGAAAGAGGTTTCGAGGTGGGCAACTTTTCATTCAACGGGCGAGGTAACACCAAACTCAAGCTTCCTGGCGATGGAGACGAGATAAACATTAGCCACGACGCGCATGCGGCATATATCGCGCTACATATGCTCTATGCCGCCTTAGGAAAGCAGTGAGCCTCACCATCGATCTCCACTTCGCTCCGGCGGTGCATATGTCTATACGGATCGTCAGAGGTCGCGATAGCGACGCTCAGTAATGTCTTACGGCGAACGAGAACTACTGTTTTATGAAGGTGACCTTGGCGAGGCGCTTCGTCAGCATGCCCAGAAGGTCCAACAGAAGGTTGATTCCATTCCACAGGACCAGTTTCTCGCGAGCCCGGATGACACGTTAGTTCAGCACGTACTACCCGAATTCATCATCGAGCCGTTGACCATCTATGAGGACAGGATGGTCATGGACCAGCAAGAAACGAAGGTTGATGTCAGTCGCGATTTTGACCGCAATCCGTTTCGCGACAGAGGCCCCATACACGTCTCCGGCATCGCAGTCACGATCTCGATTCCGTACACTGGCGACCACGGCCTGTGGAAGCTTAAGCCCAGCACTTGGCGAACTACGTTCCCCCGGGCATCAGTTGAGCCCCCGGGTCAGGACGGCGTGGGATATGTGAGGATGCGTGCTTCACAACCTAGCGATACGGGACCTGAGCGGCTAAAGCAATTTGTTGATAGCACGCTTGGAGATATTCGCTTCTACCTCGACAACCAAAGGCGCCAAATCGACCAAGAAAACCAAACGGTTGAGCGTCGCGTGCGAGATGCAATCCAAGCACGCCGAACCAGACTAGAACGGCATACCGGTATCACGCGCGCACTCAACATCCCTCTGCGCCCTAGGGAGGGCGTGCCTCCGCTTGAGCCGCTACCCATTAAGCGGAAACTGGTTCGACCGTTACCGCCACCGCCCAAGGGAGGATTCAAACCGGAGCCCGGAATCCAGGACGCCGACTACGAGCACATCTTGTCAGTTATACGGCACGAAGGACGAACTTTCGAAGCGACCCCACGAACGTACTCTGTTCACGATGAAGAAGGTCTCCGCGACATCATTCTCGCCCATCTCAATGGACACTATGAAGGCGGAGCGACTGGTGAAACTTTCCGTCGTAAGGGGAAGACAGACATTCGAATTGAGGACGCAGAGCGCGCAGCGTTCGTGGCGGAGTGCAAAGTGTGGCGCGGCGCAAAGGACCTCTCCGCAGCATGCGATCAGCTTATGGGCTACCTCACTTGGCGAGACTGCAAGGCGGCATTGCTCATTTTCAATAAGCAGAATGCAAAGTTCTCTGAGCTGCTCGACAAAGTTCCCCAAACCCTACAGAGCCATCCGCTGTTTCTAAAATCGCTGAGCAATCCGGTGGCAGGTGAATGGAGATGCTTGTTTCGTTCGAAGGAAGATGAGGCACGGCTCCTGACCGTTCACGTCTTCGCATTCAACCTGTATGTTGACGCCTAACAACGGCGTGCAGCCGACGCGCAAGAAGCCGCGCGCGGCTGATGCCGGGCGTTGGGCGGCGGGGCCATGGATCATCGACTAATCGTTCGAACGAAAGACGGGTCAGTCGAAACAACCAACGGTGAAGTAATCTACTTCAGCGCTGAACGTTTCAGGCGAGACATCTGCGAGCGCGGCGGCTGCTTCCTCTGTGGACGTCAACGCGAGGACGGTGATTTCAATGACGAGCATATCCTCCCAAGATGGCTGCTCACTGAATATGACCTATTCGACAAGACGATCAACCTCCCCAATCGAACGCGCTTCAGCTATGGACGCTACAAAATCACGTGCTGTTCTGCGTGTAATGCCCTACTCGGTAAGAAGATCGAGGCGCCAGTGAGCCAATTGCTGCGGAACGGGTACGAAGCCGTGGCGGACCATATTCAGTCGGAAGGCACGCAGCTTCTATATACCTGGCTCTCGCTGATCTTCCTGAAGACCCACCTTCGAGATCAGTTCTTCAGATACCACCTTGATCTTCGACATGGAGATGACCAACTATCGCGAGACTACGACTGGGCGGACTTTCATCATACCCACGCGGTCGCTCGCGCATTCTTCTCCGGCTGCTCTGTCGAGCAGGAGGCGTTGGGTAGCTTCTGTGTGTTTCCCGCAGCCACGGCGCCTCACTACGAGCATTTCGACTATCACGATCTATTCCTTGCTCAGTCCGCGCTGCTCAGGGTCGGCGATGTTGCCCTACTCGCAGTGTTCGATGATGGGTTCGCCGCCCTAAGCCACAGACAGACGTTTCTCTCGAGAATCGATGGGTCTCTGTCGCCGGTCCAGTTGCGAGAGGTACTTGCTCATCTCGCATACACCAACCTAAAGCTGGCAGAGCGGCCGCGCTTCTACACGGACTTCCGCTCCAGGCGCTGCACGATTCGGGCCGACCGTCCCAGGTGCGTCGAGATAACTGAGCATGAGCCCGAAATGCTAGGGCAGATATTCCATGCGTGCGTCGGGCACTTCCTTGACCACATGCTGAATTCCGACTTAGATGAGATTCGTGCAAATGTGAGAGCGGGGAGGTACACGTTTCTTTATGATGCCAATGGCCAATTCATCCGGAACTCCCTTGACCCGGCGCCGTAAGATGCGCCGCCAAACAACCAGTTGCACCGGAGCGTCAACGGCGGCGCTTGGCTTGCCGTTGGCGCCCGGTAAACTGGGACGTTGGGCGTCAAGAGCAGACCAGAGGGAGTAGCGGTAATGAAGGACATCGCCTTCTACTACCCAGGACATGTTTGGTACGACATAGATCGGATCAAGTCCATGCTCCTGTTCTTCGACGGCATTGGCCTTCTGATTCCGGAATACAAACTGGGAGAACCAGAGAGGCTTGACCCCATCCTTGCTGGACCGCTCAAAGAGCAGAATCTTCTCCACTATTTTGTTGCTGATGAGGTGATAGATGCATCAGCTACGAAAGAACTCGCGGGTGCCATGGAAGGGGTCTTCCAAAGTGGCGCACTGGAAGCATTGCTCAAGGAACAGACAGCATTCCACAGCCTCTCGATGTCGCGCCTTGGCTATGGCGGTAATCGGGAGATAGCCGAATCGCTGTTCGAGCGACTGAAGGGCCTGGGACTCGCTAGAGACTCCGAAGATGGGTCCTCAATCCCGATGCACCCAATGGTCCGTTATCTGATCCTAGTCTTGCTTGCGCAAATCTTGCGCGCACCAAGTGCTAGGAAAGGCATGGAGCTATCACCGATAACTGACAGGGCGAGAGTCATGAATTCATTGTCGGAAATTCTAAACTTGCAAAGCGCGCCATCAGCTGGGCACGTAGTTGAATTTGATCTTCAAACAGTTGCGGCAGATCTGAGCGCAGTACCTCTCGATGAGGTTTTGGACTTTCGTCAGCAACACCTGAAGGAATACAGGAAGTACATGCGAAGTCTAAGACTCTTCGCACGAGAAATAAGCCTGCTACCACTCGAGGCGCAAGACGCGGCATTTGCCGACCGCCAAGAGGAATTGGATGAATACGCGGCAGATTTAAAACGCAGGTCTAGAAGTGCATGGCGCAAGCCGGCGACTATCGGCCTAGGTCTCGCTGGTGCTGCTTGGGTAGTTACGGGAGATCCAATCTCGGCCTTATTTGCGGTTGGTGGCATAGCGCTGTCCGAGCTTGGTGTCGTCGAAAATCAGATCGACGCCTACAGCTACTTAATATCAGTCGGCGATGCGTTTTGAGTTGACGCCCAACAACGCCATGCAGCCGACGTGCGAAGACGCACGCGGCTGATGGCAGACGTTGAGTCTGTAGAAAAAGTCCCTCTTCGAAGATTGACACGCTACAACGCGATATAAGCGATTCTTCGATAAGATTGGCCGTCGATGGTCAACTGTGCTCCGATTTCCTCGTAGCGCGCGCTCTCAGAGCCGACAGCAGCAACGTTCAAAGCGACCAACAAAAACGCGGGTGTTTCGGCGGAGGTTGGAAATTGACCGTTTTCGGACTTTTTCTACAGACTCGTTAGCCGTCTCAAGGAGCACACATGCCATCAGTCTTCCTAAGCCACAGCGCAAAAGACAAAGCGTTCACACGCAACTTGGCATTGCGCCTGACTGAAGCGGGTGTTCGAGTGTGGCTAGACGAAGCTGAGATCAATATTGGGGACTCGCTACTTGCGAAAATCTCCACTGCAATCGAGAGCGCAGATTTCATTGCCGTCGTCATATCCCACAACTCGGTGCAATCTTCTTGGGTTCAATCGGAACTACAGATGGCCATGACCCGTGAGCTCGCGGACAAGAAAGTGCGCGTTCTGCCGATCGTCATCGAGCCATGTGAACTCCCAATGTTTCTGCGGGACAAGCTCTACGCTGACTTCAGCAAGCCCGATGATTTCGATGCCCCATTCGCCCGACTACTTCGCGCTCTAAACATTGAACGCCCGCTCACTGAACTGAAACCCCCTACGCAGGTTCGGCCACCCGCGCGAAAACCCATTCAGCGCGCCAAGCCGGCTGAACTACACGAGTTCGTCGACATTGAAATTCAAGGAGTCGACAAAGATCGCACCTATAACCCCGATCCCCAAAAGGCGCTCTTCAACGTCTATTTCACGTTGTCGGTCTACCCGCCGCAAGAGTGGGCTGAGATCTTTGATGCCGAACGCCGCTTTCCGCGGCACACGATGTGGCGGAAGGCTTGGGTCGAGGGGAACTGCATAGTTGTCTACTGCGTGCCGGACGAGGTGAAGAAGTATCATCTCCGGGACATCAAGGAAGACGTCATATCCTCAAATGCAAAGTACCGAGACTACCTGCGCCGCCGTGATATGCAACGGGCGCACGAGGCACAGAAGCAGGTCGCACAGAAGAATGCACTAGACAATGCACTCGATGATCTCGATCTCTAAGACGGCTAACAAGCCGTTGCACCCGATCCTCTGGAGCGGCGCTTCGCGCCGCCCCTCGGCCGCGTGAACGGCGACGTTTAGCCAGCAACAAGGCGCCCATGTACGGGACTCATTCGCAGAACTATGTTGAACGCGCACGCCAGCGCCTTGATGAACGAAAGCGTGAAGCGCTCTTTTACGCTGCTCTTGAGATCAGGTTAGGCGTCGAGGCGAGAATGAAGGAGTACTTGGCGGCGCAACATCACATATCGAAGGCGAAAAAGGAAGGCTGGCGTGTTGCACACCTCGGCAAAAGCCTCGAGACCGCATTTCGTACAGGCGACAAAGTCATTCAGTTGCGAATACTTGACCGAAAATCAAAAGAGCTTCTTTGGGTGCTT
>Ga0155948_1002_pt7 | contig 9600 bp, 6 predicted proteins | sample RifCSPlowO2_02_FD_107602 | JGI IMG/M metagenome (GOLD analysis project Ga0155948, IMG submission 107602) | Acidobacteria bacterium RIFCSPLOWO2_02_FULL_59_13
TTCACTTTGCACGACCTGGTCACTTACAACCAGAAACACAACGAAGCCAACGGAGAGGACAATCGCGACGGCGACAACAACAACCTGAGCTGGAACTGCGGGGCGGAAGGGCCCACCGATGACCCGGCCATCCTGGCCCTGCGCGAGCGCCAGAAGCGAAACTTCCTGGCCACGCTGCTGCTCTCGCAAGGAGTCCCCATGATCACCGGCGGGGACGAGATGGGCCGCACACAACGCGGAAACAACAATGCGTACAGCCAGGACAATGAGCTCAGTTGGTTCCACTGGAACCTGAGTCCGGCGCAGCAGGACTTGCTAAAATTTACCCGCTACCTGGTTCGTCTCTGGAAGGAGCAGCCGGTCCTGCAACGGCGAAAGTTTTTCCAGGGGCGGAGCATCCGGGGCGCAGGCGTCAAGGATATCGTCTGGTATGAGCCCAAAGGCCAGGAGATGACCGACGAAGACTGGAGCGTGCATTTCGCTCGCTGCTTGGGCGTGCTGCTGAACGGAGAGCAAATGCAGGAGGTGGACGAGGAGGGCAACCTCTTGATCGGGGACACGCTGTTCTTGATGTTCAACGCCCATCACGGGACCATTCCGTTCGTCTTGCCAAGTCCGTCCATGACCCCACAGCATTGGGAGAGGCTTCTGGATACGGCGGAGCCGGAATGGGCCCGTTGCTACGTAATTCACGATCACACCTATAAGCTGCGAGGCCGCTCTGTGGCCGTCTTCCGTCTCAAGAGGCATCTTCAGCAGCCCGCCGGGGAGGGCGCTTGAGATGGCGTGGCAACCCTCTTTAGGAGCCTGGCCTATAGGCACTGCTATCCGCTTTCGGGTGTGGGCTCCCCATGCCGACCGGATAGAAGTTGTTGTCGAACAACCGGTGAGTGGACAGAAAGAGTTCGCCCTGGAAAAGTCCCCGGATGGGTTTTTCTGCGGAACGGTAGCCGATGCGGGAGCAGGCTGGCTTTATCGCTACCGTGTGGATGGCCAGGGGCCGTACCCGGACCCGGCCTCCCGTTTTCAACCGCTGGGCGTGCACGGCCCCTCGCAGGTGGTGGACCCCCATCAGTTTGTCTGGAGTGACGACGGCTGGACAGGCGTTGCACAGGATGAGTTAGTCCTCTACGAATTGCACGTCGGCACATTTACACCGGGGGGGACCTTTGCCGCCGCCGCCGAGAAGCTTCCGGAGTTGCGGCAGCTTGGCATTACGGCGGTCGAGCTGATGCCGGTGGCCGATTTCGCCGGCAACCACAATTGGGGTTATGACGGCGTGGCCTTGTTTGCCCCGGCTCGCTGCTACGGGACCCCGGATGATCTGCGCCGCTTGGTGGATGCCGCTCACCGCACCGGACTCGCCGTACACCTGGATGTCGTCTATAACCATTTTGGGCCGGATGGAGCCTATGCCGGCCTCTTCAGCCCCTATTATTTTTCCTCGCGCCACAAAAGCCCTTGGGGGGACGGAATCAATTTTGACGGCGACGAGAGCGCGCTGGTGCGGAGCTTCTTTATAGAAAACGCGCTTCACTGGATTCATGAGTACCATTTCGACGGCCTGCGGCTCGATGCCACGCACGCCATCGTGGACGACAGCCCGCGGCACTTTCTGGCGGAGCTTTCCGCAGCCGTCCAGGATTCCCCGCGCGGCGCGCGCCTGGCCTTGGTGATTGCCGAGGATGTGCGCAACCTGGCACACATGGTTCAGCCGCATTCGGAGCAAGGGTGGGGGGTGGACGCGGTGTGGTCCGATGATTTTCACCACCAGGTCAGGCGCTGCCTGGCCGGAGACCGCGACGGCTACTTTCAGGATTTTGAAGGGACTCCGCGCGATATTGCGCTGACAGCGAAACAAGGCTGGTTCTATAGCGGCCAGTATGCGCCTTTTTTCGGCCAACAGCGCGGCACCGACCCTGCCGGCCTGCCGCCCTCCCGGTTTGTTTTTTTCATCCAGAACCATGACCAGGTGGGCAACCGAGCTTTCGGCGAGCGGCTTCACCATCAGATCGAGTTGTCCGCCTACCGGGCGGCCACCGCCTTGCTGTTGCTGTTGCCACAAATCCCTTTGCTGTTTATGGGCCAGGAATGGGCGGCGAGTTCTCCCTTCCGGTTCTTCACGGACCATTCTACGGAATTGGGCAAGCTGGTTACCGAAGGCAGGCGCAACGAATTCAGCCGGTTTGCCGCTTTTGCCGATCCCCAGACCCGGCAGCGCATCCCCGACCCCCAGGATCGAACAACCTTTCAGGCCAGCCGGTTAAACTGGGAGGAGCGGGAACAGCAACCCCATGCTGCGATGCTGCGTTTTTACAAGAGACTTCTCGAACTTCGTAAAACGGAACCAGCTTTGCTGACCCACAGCCGCGAGAGCTTTGCCATTTCACCTTGGGACGAAAGCGGGTTGCTCTTGCGACGAAATGCGGTTTCCGGTTCCGCTCTGCTGGCTGTTTTTCGGCTGCAAGGCGCTGGCACTTACGATTTGCGGCCCAATGTCTTGTCCGAGGCGGGAGATGGCAATAGCTGGGACTTGCTGCTGACCAGCGAGGAGAACCTCTTTACGCCCGACCCGCTGCCTCCGCAGGTGGAACTTTCCGGCCCCCTCATCCGGTTCTTCCGTCCCGGCGCTGTCCTTTTCAAGGCGCGAGAGGCGCGCAACGGAAGGAGCCGCTGAATGGCCGCCCCCAGACCCGCGCGGCTGCCCGCCGGCACCTACCGTCTGCAATTACATAGCGGCTTTGCGTTCCGCGATGCAGAGCCTCTGGTTCCCTATCTGGCCAAACTGGGCATTTCCGAATGCTACTGTTCTTCTTTATTGGCGGCAGCACCGGGCAGCACTCACGGCTACGATATTTGCGACCACTCGCGTCTTAATCCGGAGTTGGGTTCGCGCGAGGATTTCGACGCTTTCCGGCAGTCGTTGGCAGCTCACGGCATGGGTCTGATCCTGGATTTTGTCCCCAACCACATGTCCACCGATTCCTCGGCCAACCCTTGGTGGAGAAGCGTGCTGGAAAACGGCCCTTCGTCTCCCTTCGCGAAGTGTTTTGACATTGACTGGGACCCGGTAAAAGTGGAGCTGCAAGGGAAAGTCCTGCTGCCGATCCTGGGCAACCAGTACGGCGCAGTTCTGGAAAGCGGGCAGCTCCAGATTTGCTTTGAGAAGGGCAAATTTTCGCTGCGCTACTTTGATAGGGATCTGCCGCTGAATCCCAGGACTTGGGTGCTGTTGCTCCGATTGGGATTGGACGCGCTCGAAGCCGAATTAGGTCCGGACGATCCGCACCTGCGGGAGTTTCTCAGCATCCTGTTCCAGCTCGACCACCTGCCGGTTTATACAGAGACCGATCCCCAGCGGATCGGCGAGAGGGGGCGGGAAAAAGAAGTGGCCGCGGAGCGGTTGCGCAAGCTGACCGAATCGGCCCCTCGCATTCTCCAACAGATCGAACAGAACGTGAGGACGTTCAATGGAGAACCGGGAAAACCGGAAAGTTATGACCTGTTGCACGAACTGCTCGAAACGCAGCCCTACCGCCTTTCTTACTGGCGCACGGCCCTGCATGAGATCAATTATCGGAGATTCTTCGACATCAATGAACTGGCCGGTTTGCGAATGGAGGACCCGGAGGTTTTTGAAGCCGCCCATGCTTTTCTGTTCTCGCTGATCCGCGAAGCAACTTTGACCGGCTTGCGATTGGATCACGTGGATGGTCTGTTTGATCCGCAGCAATACTTAGAGCGCCTCGCGCGCCGCTGCCCGGAGACTCCTCCACTCTACGTCGTGGGGGAAAAAATTCTGTCGCATGGCGAACCCTTGCACCCCGATTGGGCCATTCATGGAACCACCGGGTACGATTTCCTCAACGGCCTGAACGGCTTGTTCGTGGATTCGGGCAACGCTGCGCGTCTCCGGCGGTTGTATGCGCGCTTCACCGGCCAGGAAGAGCCGTTCTCCGAAGTCGTGTACCAAAGCAAGAAGCTCATCATCATGACCTCGATGGTGAGTGAATTGAACATACTGGCGCGGGAGTTGAACCGCATCTCGGAGCAGAACCACCGGTTTCGCGACTTCACCCTGCCCAGCCTGCAGGAAGCATTGCGAGAGGTGGTGGCCTGTTTCCCGGTTTACCGGACCTATTTCTCGCTACGGGGTTGGAACGAATTTGACCAGGAAGCGATTGATACGGCAGTGGTCCGGGCCTTGCGCCGCAACCCGGCCACGGAGGCTTCCATTTTCGACTTTATTCGTCGGATGCTGTTGCCCACCCGGGAAGAAGGTCTGGCCGAGGAAGATTTTCAGCGGCGCGTCCGGTTTGCGATGAAGTTTCAACAGTACACCGGGCCGGTCCAGGCGAAGGGATTGGAAGATACGGCCTTTTACCGCTACGGGCCGCTGCTTTCTTTAAATGAAGTCGGCGGGGACCCGATCCGGTTTGGACGATCCCTGGAAGAGTTCCATCAGGCGAATCTGGAACGGGCGCGTTGCTGGCCTCTTTCCATGCTGGCTACCGCAACTCATGACACCAAGCGCGGCGAAGATGCGCGGGCCCGCATCAACGTGCTTTCGGAAATCCCGGAGGAATGGCGCCGGGCGGTTTCGCGGTGGGCGCGCACCAATGCGGGTGTGCGCTCGCAGGTGGTTGGCGCGCCCGCGCCGGACCGCAGCGACGAATATTTGTACTATCAGACGCTGCTGGGCGCCTGGCCTGCGGAGTGCGCCGAGCAGCCGGACGCCGAGTTTGTCCAGCGAATGCGAAACTATATGCAGAAGGCCGCTCTGGAAGCCAAGGTCCATACCAGTTGGATCAATCCCTCCGAGCCGTACGCCGCCGCCGTGGCCGATTTCGTGCAGAACACCCTGGCCGGACCCCGTTCCAAGCGATTCCTCCGCCTATTCCTCCCCTTGCAGCAGCGCATTGCCTGGCTCGGCATGTTGAACTCGCTGGCTCAGGTGGTGCTCAAGATCGCTGCGCCCGGAGTCCCGGATTTTTATCAAGGGACAGAGCTGTGGGACCTCCACCTGGTGGACCCGGACAACCGCCGCCCGGTGGATTATGAGCGGCGGCAACTCTGCCTGAAGCGCATGGAGCCGATCCTGAATGGCTGGACCGTAGCCAGCGGGGTTCGGGAGATGCTCGCTCACTGGCAGGATGGACGCATCAAGTTCTATCTGACCGCCGCCGGCCTCCGTCTGCGGCGGAGGTTTCTGGAATTGTTTGTGGAGGGGGAGTACCTTCCTCTCCAGGCTCACGGGGAAAAACAAAATCATGTGGCGGCCTTTGCGCGGACTCGGGGTTCACAAACGCTCGTTGCGCTCGTTCCCCGTCTGGTGGCCAGCTTGCTGGGACAGCAAGCCGGTCTGCCGCTGGGCCGCGAGACCTGGCAGGAAACTCGCCTCGTTCTACCCGAAGAAATCGCCGGATGCTCCTATCGCAACATTTTCACGCGGGAAACGATGCGACCGATGCAACCGAGCCAACCGATTCTACCGAGCGGCCAGTGGGTGTTGCCGGTCGGAGATGTGTTGCGGATTCTTCCCGTTGCACTCTTGGTAAATGAGTAACCGATGCCGGCGCGATTATCGAGAACAAGGAGCACTGTTGCGCAGCCCTCGCTGATCAAACGCTACCCGATTACGCTGGGACCTTACGGGTTCTATTGGTTCGAATTACAATCCAGAGCGCCCCTATAGCCTGGCTGCGGCTGCCCGATAGCGAGGCCGATTGCTGCTGCTCGCCACAGCGCCCGTAGCGTTGTTCCTCTACCGGTGGTGCAATTGTTCTTCCTGTTCCTCAGTCCGGCCGGCTTGCTTTTCCCAAGATCGGCTCACCATTTCCTTGGAACCCAAACCCACGGCCAGCGCCATTGCCAGGACAATCCCGCCAAACAGGATGCCGAAGGCGAGCCGCACGATTCCTCCTCCGATGCTCAGATGCTCCAGCGCCATCGCTCCGGAGAAAACCAGCACCAGCCATTTGACTCCCAGACTGAGCAGGCGTGCCGACTGGATTTGCATGTTGACGGCTGTGATCAGGACTCCTCGGGCCAGGAACCTTGCGATTACAATTCCCGCCAGCAAAACGACCAGGCTGAGAAAAATATGCTGCAAGACGGAAAGCAACCCCATCGTGAGCTGTGTCGCCAGGGTGGGGCTTAGCGCGCTCAGGCTGGTCAAAAGGCCGAGCAAGAGGATCGTCCAGTAGGCTGTTGCCGCTATCAGCAAGGTGGGACTGCGCGCAGGGGACCACTCAGTCAGTTCCACCAAGCCCCAGCGGGCTACGAACTGATCGAAGCCCAGTCTGAGCAGCGACCGGCGCAACAAAGCCCGCACGACCCCAGCCGACGCCAGAGCGAGCAGCAGGACCAGGACAAAGGCCAGGATCGCCGGCAGATAGTTGGTTAGGCTGGCTAGAATGCGAGCCAGCGGATCTTCCAGGATACCCCTTGCTTGCTCCCACATACCTCCTCCTTATCCATCCACTCCTGTCAGGGGCCGCTCACGGGTTGAAGCGGTCCGGCCATCTCCATCGGGAAATCAAGTACGGTTTTTGTTTTTCGTAGGCCAGGCAAAGTTTCTCCAGCCAACTCTCCGCCTCAGCCGGGGCGACGTTTTCCGTCTCCAGAATGTAGGAAGCGACCCATCCCAAATACAACGGCGTCAAAGCCCGTAATAAGTGATCCCGCCCGATGACGCGCGTGCGATAGCCGAGAGCAAAATCATAAAGGATGCGCGCCCACAGCTCCCCGGCAAAGCGAAACTGCTCCTCGGAACGATTCGCCAGTTTTTTCAGCTCTAGCAACGACGCGGGCGGCAGCACCAGCCCCCAAATGTCCTGCAACGTCTGGTGCCCCAACCGGTAGGCGTCTATCATCCGCTTGACATTGACCGCCACAGGCTCGCTGGGCATGTCCGATAAAGGACCCACAATGGGGACGGGTTGGGAGGCTCGCGCTCTTTGCCAGAATCCCACGGTTGTTTCCATCTGTGTGAAAAGTGAGCCCAAGACTTCGGCCAAAATGGCGCTTACATCCCTGCTCGGTTCCGTGGGATGGGGAAGTTTCGCGCCGAGGAATGCCTGACAGACCCGGAAGCCGCCACAGATGGCCTGCGTGGTTACCCAGAGTTCTATGCCCGACCAAGCCAACTCTGTGTTCCAAACGGGTTGCTTCAGGTAATGGTCTGTCAGACGGCCGGAGAAAGCGCAATCGCCGCCTAAGGGGTACCGTATGCTCTTCCCGTAGAGAGCACGCACCATAGGGTATACAATGCCATTCGTCACGGTGGCGGCGTATTTGTGGCGTGCGTAGTAAGGCGCGACTAAATCGAAGTCTTGTTCCAAAACGGGACGTATCAGCAGATCAACCCACTCCGGGCGGATGCTGGGGCTGGTGGATTCCAGTACGATACATGCTTTCGCTTTCATCTTCTGGGCAATCTGAAAAATAGATCGGTAGGCATTGCCCGGCCCGGAAAAACCGTGAGCCGGAGACGAAAGCGGCGGCAAGGAGTAGTTCACTTGTATCAGTTGACTTCCTTCCCCGGCTGCTTCCCGTGCTGCCTCGACAGTGCCGTCCTGCGAGCCGCCGTCGCAATGCACAACAACGCTGCACCGGGAAGGGTAGTATTTTCGCAGACCGGCCTGCGCCGTTTGCACCGCATGGGACACGGTTCCCGCATTGTTGCAAGTAGGGATTCCAATAACAATCTCTACCGTTTCAGAGGCGTGGTCCTCTGGAGACTTGGCCACGGGAATGGCATTCAATTCCGGCATGAGTTTGTGCAATCGCTTGGCTGTGGCTTCCATCCCTATGCTATCACGCCGGACGTTTCCGGGCCTGCTCCGTACTGGAGGCTAAACTGCCCTTCGGCTGGCAAGAGCCTCTTCCACGGGAGCGGAAATAATCCCGTAGACTCGTGCGGCCAAATCTTCCAGTTCGCGTTTCTCAAGGTGGTTCGTTTCGATGGTATCGTGCAGATGGACCACGATGGTGGAGGGGTAAAGCATCCAGTCGCCCTTGCGGTTGAACCCAAACGACCCGACGATGCTCACCGGCACAATCGCGTAGCCGAGGTCGCGCACCAGGCGGAAAATCCCGGCTTGGAAGGGTTGCACGTGTCCATCCAGAGTGCGGCTTCCCTCAGCAAATACCACTAAGCTGGTTTCATTCTCCAGCGCCTGTTTGGTTGACCGAAAAAGTTTCTTGAGGTTCCCTGCATTTTTTTGGTCCGCAACGGGGATATTGCCATAGCGCTTCATCAACCAGCCGTAAACGGGAATCTTGAAGTGGGACTCCAGCTCCCAGCCACGGATGTACTGTGGAATGGAGGAATAGAGAACGAAAGGGTCGAAGAGGTTGACGTGGTTGGAAATAAAAATGCTTGTCCGTTTGGCGTCGAAACCTGGCGCATAGCGTACCTGGAGCTTTACGCCGGTCAGCCGTATGATATTGCGCGCCACCAGGCGTGGCAGCCAGTCGAATTTGCGCGGATGGACGAAGACCGCCAGCAGGAGCAGCACTAGAGTTGCCATCGCAAAGTGCAGCAGGCTGACGGTCCACAAAATGGCGGCGCGTATGCGCAAGTACAATTGTTTCATGCTACCACCGTGAGGGCGGCGGGAAGCACTTCCAATGTCTCACAATGGAGCCGGAGCACTTCACCGTCCACCATAACGTCCACAGGTTCTGGCAGCAGGAAATCCACTCGCCGCACTGCCTGCCGTGAAGCCAGCGGGTGGGTAACGTGAGAGCCGTCGTAGAGACGGCGCAAATTGCGGAGAAGACCCAGACGGCCAATCGGCCCCCAGCGCACAAACTCCACCAGGCCGTCAGCACTGTCGGCCTGCGGAGCAATCATCATCTTGCCGCCGGTAAACTTGCTGTTGTTGAAGCTGAGGAAGAGACAGCGCCTCCGGTCCACCTCCGGGAAGCCATCCGCGCGCAAGGGAAAGACACGTCGCGGCAGCCATACCAGGCCGATGATAATTCCCACGAGATAGCCGAGTTCGCCCCATTGCTTGAAGTGCCGGTTCGTCAGCGATGCGACATCGGCGGCAAAACCGATGCTCAGCAGGTTGATATAATAAATTACCCCCTGCTTGTGGGTCAGCCGCACCACGTCGCACGGTCGCGTGCGCCCCGCCAGAAGCGCCTCGCGAGCATACTCTGGTCCCTGTTCGGTAAAGTCCCGCAAGAAGGAATTGCCTGTGCCCAAAGGCAGGAACGCCAACGTAGCAGGCTCGCCGCGCTCGGCTGCGGGAAACAATCCGTTGACGATCTCGAACGAAGTGCCGTCTCCGCCGACCGCCAGAAAATGCCGCCAGCCTTCCCGGTAGGCATTGCGCGCCAGTTCCGTAGCCTGGCCGGGGCTGCGGGTCTGGACCGCCTCCAGTTTTACGCCCGCCTTCTGCAAATCTGCCAGGGCAGCGCCCGCCAGCTTCCCACAGCGGCCTCCGCCGGCAGCCGGATTGACCACGGCCAGAAATTTTGCACTCACAGTTCTACCACCGCTATAGCCCGGTCGAGACGCTTGCGGACTTCCTCTGCCAACATCGGGCGCTTAACCTTCAGGGAGGCGGTCCGCGGAAAATCCTGGTC
>Ga0155948_1019_pt1 | contig 9455 bp, 6 predicted proteins | sample RifCSPlowO2_02_FD_107602 | JGI IMG/M metagenome (GOLD analysis project Ga0155948, IMG submission 107602) | Acidobacteria bacterium RIFCSPLOWO2_02_FULL_59_13
GACGCTGCGGATTCTGGATCGAGCCGGAAAGGGCAACCCCCCGATGGCAGGCGACGAACTACCTCCAGATTGGAAGAGAGGGGGCGAAACGAAGAAGCCGGGCCGACAGACGACCCGCCAAAGCGCAGCGCTCAGAAAACTAAGTAGGAAGAAAGTTTCCAGCGTCCGGTAACGCCCAACAGAACAACTGCACGCAGTAGTCAAGTTCTGCATCGCCGGCTATCGAGGACGTAACGGATCGTGCAAGGCCCAACCCAATCGATCAACAAAGGCAGGCGGAGATCCACCCCACGAGCATCTTGTCGACGGGACGACAGGCATCGATCAATAGAAACTATCCGGAAGCCAGTCGCAAATCTTGCTTGGCAATCCCGCGCAGCCGGATGCCACCTCTTCAGTGGGTTGCCGGAAAAGCAATTGTTAGCAGGAAAGCGCTGTCTTCCAAGGCTTCGACATCATGCGGCAAGGCGGCATCCAACGCGAGCAAGCGGTCTTGCGGCAGATCAAACGTTTCTCCCCCAACATGCAGACGAACGTGGCCCACGATAATCTGCACCGATATCCTGCCTACGGTACGATGCTCTTGGATACGCATGTTTGCCTTCAGAACCGTCAAGACGATGCGGAAGTCAGGATATTTTACGATGGTCTTTGCGTTGCGGCCTGAGGTCTGCCAGGGTTCCTCGGTACGAAGCTGTTCGACCTCGTGGGCGAGGTTGAACTGCAGAGTCGGACTTGCTGTCGACACGGGTTGTCGCATGGGCCCGCTGGGCCGTTGTTCCTCCATGACACCTCCTTGCAAAGCAGCGAGCAAGCTCTTTTGTTGCTCGCTGGAAAGATGCTGATCAATCAATTTCAAAAGACTATCTTCCTCGTCCACAATGTGGACCTGCACTGCGTCATGCGCTTCCACGCCCAAGCGGTACAGCTCCTCCATATCCCGGCATGTCGGCGTTTCAGGAAATCCGGCCAGCAACTCCTCTAAGCATTGGCTAGTCTCGCGTATCTCGCCCTGCTGCCTTAGCATGTCAGGGAGCAGATGTTCGGCGAACGGCTGGATCGCAGGATAGAATATTCGCTCCACCTCCATATGAGCACTCACTAACCGGTGAATCTCTCCGAAGCTCAGCAAGCAGGGCAACCGACTCTTGCGAACGCTGCTGGTGGAGGCGGCACAGTCCGCCGTACGGTTTGACCCTACGTTTCGCAAAGAATATCTGCACCGCTGCCACCGAAAGCACTACGCGGTGGCCAAGGTGGCTGCCGCTCGCAAGCTGGCAGTACGGCTCTACTGGATGCTGCGCACCCGGACGCCGTACTCGGGACAGTTCACATCGAGAGCAGCCTGATTTGTACCATGGTCGGCTCCGCCAGACCGTTCGGTTGACTAGGCGCTCTCGCACCCGGCACAGGCCCGGGTGTCCGGATAGAAGAATCATGGTCGTGGTGAATGACCGTATCGATGGTTGGTGGAATTCGTTCCACCCAGTATGATTCCAGCAGGACTCGCGTGCGGCTTTGGTCTCCAAACCCCAGGCTTTCGCGAGCTGCCCAACGCGGTTCGCAGGCGAGCTTTCGCCTTGACAACGCCTTCGCCCTTATCGATGGTACAAAAATGCCCGGCTCGGTCAGTTGGGGACTGACCGAATAAATGAATCCACTCTATCCCTGGCCCCCCGAGTAATCTCTCAAAGGATTCCGCCGCGCTTTGAGTTCGTCGTAAGTGGACACCACTGCACCGGCAGGACGGAGGTTATACTCCTGAGCGAAGTCCGGGTGAACATAAATAATCTTTCCGCCCAACACTGTAAATCGGGACTGTAGTCCTCTGATCTCCTCTTCGGGAATCGTCATGTAATCTCGATTGAGCACCACCAGATCAGCCAGCTTGCCAGCCTCAATCGAGCCCAGCTTGTCCCCCCGAAGCAAATAGTCTGCGGCCCAGCGGGTAATCATCTTCAGCGCGGTGGTTCGGTCCACGCGTTCCTGAGGACCCCACACCTTGCCTTTGCTGTCCTTCCGTGTAATCAGCCTCTCCAGCGCCTGCCAGACGTTTGCATCGCTATCCATCTCAAATACCACTTTGGCTCCCGCGTTCAGCATGCTCTTAACCGGACTTATGAATTTTTGGGCTACTTCCTCGCCGTAGGACGCTGCGATCCCAGCACCCCGCTCGATCGGAGAGGAATAGCAACTGAAGGTGGCACCCAGTTTGCCCGCCAATGGCAGGTCCGCGGGATTCACCATGTCGCAATGGTCCAGTGCCCAGTTCCTGGTCGCGTCCGGTCCGTATTGTTTCTGAATCTGCTCCATCGTCGCCAGCAGTATCGAGTAAGAGCGATCCCCGGAGACGTGCGTGTTCGCGAACCGCACTCCGTACCTCCCGCTCGCTTGCAGCCAATCCCGGAAATAATTAGCTTGAAGGGGTGCTGCTCGTTGTCCCGGCCCACGATACTCGGTGTCCAACTGGCACGCGCCCATCGGGTAGACGTAATCGGTTGCATAGAGCCCCTGCTTCGGCTGGCTGGAGCATACGCGGCCGCCCGCCCCGTCGACGTTGGACGGAGCAATGGAGTTGATCCAAATCTTGTCCGTGCCGCTCCCGATCTTTGACGCCAGGTTCTTGAGCTCGCCCAGATCTTTTATCACCCCAAAGACGTCTTCATAGCCATACGCCACCCGCTGGATGAGCTGTCCGCGCGACTCGAGCAACTGCAAGCTCTTTACGCGGTACGTGGGGTATCTCCCGGATACAACGGTCAACCCAATGGCGGCCTCCGCTTCCTGAATCTTCCGGAAATGCGGAGCCTGCACCTCCGCAGTGGGGCGCGGCTCATAGACCTGCTGGATCGGCCGCTGCGCGGGTGATTCCAGGTGCCCGTCCGGCCTCCCGGAGGAGTCAATCCAATATCGCCCATTCTCCTTGATGAAATCTCCATACTCTTTCCACAGAATGTCCATCGCCACGCCGTTGACGAGTATCTGGGAGTACTCGGGGACGCCCAACGACATGATGATCGGATTACTGGGCGCCGCCTTGTCCAGCTCCCAGCGATTCAATTCGTCAAACAGGATTTTGGAGTACAGGACGGTTGTGGGAGACACCGCGCCCATGAAGCCCACATCGTTGTCGAAGTGGATCCACGCGCCGGGTGGGATCTTTTCCCTCTGGATAATCCCGGCGATCTGATTGAGCACGTCTTCCTTCGTCTTCACAGCCTTCCAGTCCACTCGATACGAGTTACGATCCTTCTCGGACGCAATCATCCCGTCCACGCTGTAGTGGCGATGGGTATCGATCATGCCGGGCGTTACCGTCCGGCCCCTCAGATCGATCACCTGCGTGCCAGGAGCCGACAGCTTCAAGATATCCGCATTGTTGCCTACCGCAGTGATCGTATTTCCTGTAACGGCAACGGCCTGGGCGGTGGAAAAACTGTCGTCCACGGTTAGTATCTTGCCATTGTGAAGGATCAGATCCACGGGCTGCTGCGATCTAACGTCTGGAACCGACCCCCACAGAAAAAGAACGCCCAGCCCGATTAGACTTCGCAACACTCTGATTCGGACAACGGCATAACGAAAGCTCATGGCCTACCCTCTGCGAATTATTCCCGGGAATATGCACTCGCAACTTACACAAACAGTTCTCTCAGACGAAAATGTGTGTGAACGGACTGGACCGGGCTTCCGAATCCTTTATAGTGAAATTTCCGGCCCGTAAGCAAGGAGTTTCGGTCAAATAGCCATTACTTACGGTAAGTGAATACGTTCTTTACCGTTATGATCTTATAATTTCGTGTTTCGCACTTCTTGCTACCTGCGCCGCTTCAACGCGGGTGAAAAGTGAAGGGGCAGCCCGCATCGGCTGTTCCAGAGACGGTTTCTTTGTCCCGAGTTCCAGACTTCGAGATCAAACGTTTCCGGCAGCATCGAGCCTCGTCTTGCAAAGACCGGAACATAGCCTCCGACCGGAAGAACGATGCGCATGGCGCTCTCTCGCCCTTCATGTTGATAGTACGCAAGTAATATTAGACCGAAGTCTTCTCGTGTTGTGTCCCGGAAATACGTTCGCAAAGTCGTTGAATTTTGGCGAGGATGGAGTCTGGGGTAGCGGTCCAGGAGAAAGGTTGGGCGTGAGCGTTGTAGTGATGAACGAAGCGTTCGATGTTGGTCACCAGTTCCAGAACGCTGCGGAAGGTTCCGCGGCGGATCGCTTTCTGGGTGATGATGTGGAACCAGATTTCTACTTGGTTGAGCCAGGACGCATAGGTGGGGGTGAATTGCAGGTGGTAACGGGGGCGTGCGGCCAGCCAGCGTCGGACGCGGGGGTGCTTGTGAGTGGCATAGTTGTCCACGATCAGGTGCACGTCGAGAGCGGGCGGGACGTTGACGTCCAGGTGCCGAAGGAACTCCAGAAACTCCTGGTGACGATGGCGCCGTTTGCACTGACTCATCACGGCTCCGGTGAGGGGATCGAGGGCCGCGAACAGGGTGGTGGTACCGTGCCGGAGATAGTGGTGGGTCACCCCTTCCACGTAGCCGAGCCCCAAGGGCAGCATCGGCTGAGTGCGCTCCAGCGCCTGAATCTGGCTCTTCTCATCCACGCACAGGACCAGAGCCTTAGCGGGTGGGTTCAGATACAGTCCGACGATATCGCGCACTTTTTCGACGAAGAACGGATCGTTGGAAAGATGGAAATGCTGCGCTCGATGCGGCTGCAAACCGAAGGCTCGCCAGATGCGATGGACAGTCGATTTGGACAGACGGGTTTGGGCGGCCAGCGAGCGGCAGCTCCAATGCGTGCCGTTTTGAGGTTTGGTTCGCAGGGTTCTGCGGATCAAGGTGGCCACCCGCTCGTCGGGGATTGAGCGGGGACGGCCGGGGCGCAACTCTTCGTGTAGTCCTGGCAGCCCATATTGTACGAACCGTCGGCGCCAGAGGCCAACGGTCACCGGGTTCCGTCGCAGCCGGGCGGCGATAGTTTGGTTGGAAAAGCCGTCCGCGCTGAGCAAAACGATGCGCGCACGGGTTACGAGACCATGGGGCAACGAACGGGAGTCGGCCATCGCCTGCAGTTGTTCCCGCTGCTCCGCTTCCAGTTGCAGGGGGACCTTGGGTCGTCCTAAGTTCATGGGCACCTCCATTCTCTATAGAAGGTGCCTCCACGGAAAGCAGCAAGGCAAGACTTATGTTAGTTACTTAAGAGACACAACACTCGCTTCCACACGCACTATTGGGTCCGTTCACGGATCAAACGATTCCTCCTTTCCATAGACTTCCACCGTAATGGTACATTCCTTCACCGAAGCAGCATTGCCTCCTAGGGCCATCTCGACCGCAACGCTAAGGAAACGAGCTGCAACTCTCGCGCTAGAAAAATACTTGCTTTGGAGGATACGGTCCAACTCTTCCCGAACAGCTTCCCTGGAAAAGCCGTTTATATGGCTAATCATCCGCCCGCCTCGATTGTTTTACACTGCCCCCGTTCACCCCCAAAGTGGGCAACTTCATCGGCGGAGTCAAGCGGAATCGCAGGCTCCCTAGCCGGAGAGCAGCATGGGCCGAATCCCACAAGATGCCGCCAGGCATGATGCGCTTGGTGTATGCCTATGTTCCAAGAGCTTTGCCGGTTCGATAAAGCCTGACGGCCGCAACAGAGCATGGAGCCGTCCGCGACTTGGTGGTCTCTCGATTTCGTCAATTAGCGAGGGTTGCTTACAGGTTTCCTGAAAGGAAATCAGGGATGGGATTGGTGGAATAACTGGGATCTGTCGGTTTATGCCTCCCTCTCGTCATTGAACAGAATCCTACCGCGCGGGAAGCGCCAACCGCTTACGGTGTCTTAGAGGGGTTTCCAAAATCCAAGGGAATGGGCTGAGCATGTCCCTCCTCTCTTCTGACTTTTCCGGTTCCGAAACCTTAGCCATCTCATGAAGAGCACTTTACTCCTCCGTCCGTGGGAGCTGCGCTTCCCAGGCTGGGTCAAGGTCCGGCTTGAACTTCCACGCTTTCTGTAAACCAATCGGAGAAACACCCAGATCCTCTGCGAGCTCCGCACGCAACATTGCGATCTTTCCACCAAGAACCGTCATCAAGGGAAACACTGTCGGAATATCGTCCTGCGGAACTGTGAAGTAGTCCTTGTTAAGCACCACAAAGTCAGCGAATTTGCCAGGCTCCAAAGACCCCAGCTCTTTCTCTTTCAATACGTAGTGAGCTGCCCATATCGTCTGCATCTTGACGGCGGAGACACGGTCGATGGCCTGATTGGGCCCAATGATCTTTCCCGTTTCAGTTCTGCGGGTCATTCGCTGGTAGTTCGCATAAAAGGGTGTAGCATCGCCTCCTTCCTCCCCTTCCGAGGTAACCATCACCCCCCCTTCCAGCAGACCTCTGGCCGGCTGGTTCCAGTCCGTAATTTGCTCTCCATACACCGGAATCCAAGGAACGATTCGGGGGAGATTGGGGCCGGCGGGGCAGCTAATGATCATTCCGAACTTCGCCAGGCGCGGGATCTGATCCGGCCGGGGTGACATGAAGCAGTGATCGCTGGTAACTCGCAAGCGTCGCATGTCCTCCAGCGTGATGTCAGGATCTTCCTCCACCACTTTTTCCATTATGTCCAGCACGATGTCCATGCTCCTGTCCCCCATTGCATGGTTCACCACATAACGCATGCGGGACCGGAACATTGTATAGATTGCGTCGTAATACAGTGTGCCAGGCTTGGCCAGGCATCCGTCAATCACTAAGCCTTGATAGCCCGAACGCTCCTTTAGTGTGGTGCACATGCCCGGAGGCCCTCCGTCAATTGCGCTTAAGGTTGAGCCCACATTCCAGAAGTACCTGCTGCCCATCCCCGTCCAGTCACCGTGGCGCTTGAAGCAGCCTGCCATATCTCCATAAAACTCCGCACAGCCCATGAAAGCGAATCCCAATCGAATCGGCATTCGGTTCTCTCGTACCAGCTTTTGGAACGCAGGCAGGAACTCCAGACCTTGCAGGTGAGAACTGTACGTTGTGAAACCTCCAGCGATCGGCTCAGCGCCCAAATACTCCTCCAGAACATCAGCCAGTTCTGCAAGGCCACCCGCACGCTCGCCGAAGTATTTTGTCAGCATTATGGACCGTGTAACGGCAAAGGCGGTACCGGGGCCGCGCGCCTCCCAGTTGTTGAGGAATGCGTCGACATTAGCCGGGTCTCCCATGAACATCGCGCGGAGTTCATTGCGTGCGGCACCATTTACCAAGAACCCGCCACCACCGCTAAGCAAAGCAGCCGGCAGATCTGGTGCGATAGCATCCAATTGTGCTTCCGTAATCCCTCCCTCCCGGAGATACTTGGGACCAATTCCCACCCCCCTCCCGGCAGGCAGAGAGATGGCCGCCCATTGCCCCGGGCCCTTGTTCGCCATATGTTCCTTGACAATCAATTGGATGCTCTTCGTCACTTCCTCGAAGGTTTTTCCAGACGTGATGAACTGTTTGACGAAGGGTTCGACCTTTTCGGGATGTTCCCGGAAGTACTCGTTTGCAGCTGAATTGTGCAGATGGTTGTGGGTATCAATCAGCCCGGGCACCACCGTCCGCTCATTCAAATCAATCTTTCGCGTCTGCGGACCGGCATAGCGAAGCACCTCCTGATTGCTACCGATGAACTGGATGAGGTCCCCACGGACCGCCATCGCCTCCGCGATCCGTCCCGGAGAGGCATTCAGCGAATAGTCGTTCATCGTCACGATCTTCGCATTGTGAACGATCAGGTCCGGATAGACGACCAACTCTTGAGGAACGCTCAGCTGCGCCTGTAGGCTGAGCCCCAACAGGAAAATACTAGCGCCCACTAGAACGGCTCTTTGAGTTTCCTGAGTCATCAAAGTTCCTCCTCCACATAAGTTACAGCCAAAGGAGCGGATACACGTGTGAGCGTTATCATACGCTGAGACCAGCGGGGCATTGTTACTTACGGTAATCGGGCTAAATCTTCTTGACCGCCGTCTGGGCCTGCGCTAAAGTAATGAGCCACTAAGAGAGCGGTCTTAACTTTCTATATGACACTTCCTCGTCAGATGTTCAACGTTCTGAAGGGAGGCGCGAATCGTGCAAGAGAATAGAATCCTTTTGTTCAACCGTGCAATGAAATCCATTTTGGTTCTTGTCGTGGCCGCTCTCCTTTTCCAGTTGCCGAGCCGTGGTCAATCCAGGCCATTCAAACTTGAGGAAGCGACCATCGCCGAGATCCATGCTGCGTATGAGGGGGAACAACTCACCAGTCGTAAGTTGGTCCAGATGTACTTGGACCGCATCGAGGCTTACGACAAGAACGGCCCGAAGATTAACTCCGTCATCACTGTCAATCCCAAGGCTCTGGAGGAAGCAGACCGTCTCGACGTGGCGTTCAAGACTTCCGGTCTTGTCGGCCCATTGCACGGGATTCCTGTCAGCTTGAAAGACATGATTGATGCCAAAGGCATGCCGACCACGATGGGTTCAGTCCTGTTCAAGGGTTATTTCCCGGACAAGGACGCTCTGGTGGTAGAAAGGCTGAAGAAGGCGGGGGCGATCATTCTTGCTAAGGTCACTTTGGCGGAATTCGCAGCAGGAGACACTTACGGCTCCCTCTTTGGCGAAACGCGGAATCCCTACGACTTGGAGCGGACCGTCGGTGGCTCTTCTGGCGGCTCAGGGGCGTGTGTGACCGCTAACCTCTGCACGGTCTCGGTAGGTCAGGAGGGGCATTCCTCGATCCGCAGACCCTCCGCCTGGAATTCCATTGTCGGGATCAGAGGTACGAACGGTCTTGTGGTTGGTGGTTATGGACCAATGGCGCGCACTGTAGAGGATGCCGCCAAGCTGCTGGACTTCCTGGTCGGATACGATCCGGAGGACGAGCAGACAGCGTTCGGCGTGGGCCAGTTCCCCCTAGGAGGCTACACGCAGTTTCTGGACAAGAACGGCCTGCAAGGTGCGCGAATCGGCGTGCTTCGCGAGTCTCAGGGCCTAATGTCGGAGCCCGACTCTGAAGATTTCCGGAAGGTAAGCGAAGTGTTCGACCGTGCGATAGGAGAATTAAGAGCTGCAGGGGCGGAGCTCGTTGACCAGCTGACAATTCCGAATCTCAACAAGGCACTCGCGACTAGGGCTGGCAGGCCCGGGGGCGGCGCCCGAGGACCTAGCTTCGGAGGGTACAGCGGAGCTAACGCCACTGCGCCGTTTAAATCGAGAGACGAAATGGAGAGGTCCCCGGACTACCAGAAGGTCTTTCCGTGGATCCGCGGCCGCCGGAATGTAGCGGCTCCTGGAGCGGATTTTCAGACCAGCGGCGAGCGGTATTACCAATTTCTTCTGGCGAGGCAGGATTTGATGGCCAGCATTATGGTGTTGATGGCGGACCATCGCCTCGATGCCATTGTGTACAAGTCTGTCGAGCATCAGCCAACTTTGATAGCGGA
>Ga0155948_1154_pt1 | contig 9383 bp, 8 predicted proteins | sample RifCSPlowO2_02_FD_107602 | JGI IMG/M metagenome (GOLD analysis project Ga0155948, IMG submission 107602) | Acidobacteria bacterium RIFCSPLOWO2_02_FULL_59_13
TAAAAGTTGTCCGTGTGCGGCACCACAGAACCCAGATACTTCCGCACCAACTCCGGGTGCTCCTGAACCGCCTCGGAAAACGAGCCAAAGATGATGCCCAACTTGCCCAGTTTTTCCTTGAATGTAGTCGCCACCGAGATGCTGTCAAACACCGCATCCACTGCGATTCCTGACAGCAGTTCGCGCTCTCTCAAGGGGATGCCGAGTTTCTCATAGGTTTCGAGCAGTTTCGGGTCCACCTCGTCCAAACTCTTCGGCTGCTTCTGCATCTTCGGCGCGGAGTAGTAAACGATCGCCTGGTAATCAATCGGAGGGTGCTTCACGTTGGCCCACTCCGGGTCCTTCATCTTCAGCCAGTGCCGATAAGCCTGGAGCCGCCATTGCGTCAACCACTCCGGCTCCTTCTTTTTGGCCGAAATGAGACGAACAATGTCTTCATTCAACCCCGGAGGAACCGCATCCGCCTCAATCAGGGTTTCAAACCCATACTTATATTCTTGATTCGCAAGAACTTCTATGCTTCTGGTCGAACTGCCCATACTTCCTCCTTTAGAACCACTTTAAGGAACTAATACAAACTTGTCAAGATTAAATTACAAAAAAGTCAAGATTCTTTCCAATGTGATTTATACCCCTATAAGCGGTAATGAAGGCAGGTGCCAAGCCTTGCCAATTCATATTCCGTATAATGTCGGTAGTGTCGAAAGAGACGCACTTATGGAAAGGAGGGGGTGGCGTATTGTCGAAATCTCGCTGGGGAAACCAACTCCGGACGGCATTCCAACGCTCCTATCAGGAAAAGATCAGCCGATGGGAAAACCGTCTGGCGAATGGGGGCGGCCAGCGCGTAGTGCGACCCTTCGATTGGGGGCTGGAATGGACTGACGGCTGGCCCTGCGCCGTCCCGGTCACTAGCGATGGACTCGATCCCGCTCACCACCTCAACCGGCTCAACCGGGCTGCCGTGGAGCACAGCGACGAGTTTTTTGCCTACCGCACGCCCTCCGATTTCCAATTGGACGGGAGACTGTTGCGATTCACTTCCCCGGTAGCGACGCCGCATCCGGAAAACAACGTGGCGCACGCGCAGTGGTTCCCGGTATCGGGCCAAAGTCGCAGGGCTGTGATTGTCCTGCCACACTGGAACGCGCAGAGCCACCAGCACGCGGGGCTTTGCCGCATTCTGAGTCTTCTGGGCCTGCCCGCGCTGCGCGTGAGTCTTCCCTACCATGACTTTCGCTTGCTGGCGGGGATGGAGCGCGCCGACTATGCCGTCTCGCCCAACGTAAGCCGGACGGTGGATGCCGGACGCCAGGCCGTGATTGACACGCGCTGCTGCCTGGACTGGCTTCAGGCGCAAGGCTATGAAAAGTTCGGCATCGTCGGGACCAGCCTCGGCTCCTGCTACGCCTTTCTCACCAGCGCCCACGACGCGCGGCTCCAAGTGAACGTTTTTAACCTGTTCTCGCTGTATTTCGCCGACGTGGTCTGGTATGGCCTGAGCACGCGCCACGTGCGGCAGGGGCTGGAAGGCCACGTGGAATTGGAGCAACTGCGCCAGAGCTGGGCCGCCATCACCCCGCTGAGCTACATGGACCAGTTTGCCCGCTTTCCCAAGCGGTCGCTGTTACTCTCTGCCGCCTACGATACGACTTTCTATCCCCAATTCTCTGAGGCGATGCTGGAAGAGATACGCCGGCGGAACTTGCCTCATGAGACGGCGGTGCTGCCTTGCGGCCACTACACGCTGGCCCGCACTCCCTTTCAGTTGCTCGACGCCTGGCACATCTGCTCGTTCCTGAAGAGGTGGCTCTAATATTGTTATGTTCTCCTCAAGATTGACTAGCGATCTGCACCCCAACCGCCTGGCGCAGCTTTTACAAGCCAAGAGGCAGCAGGGCGCGACCCTCCTGGACCTGACGCAATCCAATCCCACGCAGGCCGGCTTTTCTTATCCTGAACAAGAAATTCTTCAGGCGCTCGCCGATCCGCGCTCGCTATGCTATGAACCTTCCCCGCAAGGCTTGGCGCAGGCGCGCGAAGCGGTATGCTTCTACTATGAGGCGCGAGGGCATCAAGTCGAGCCGGAGCGGATTTTCCTTACTGCCAGCACCAGCGAGGCTTATTCGTATCTGTTCAAGCTGCTGGCCGATCCGGGGGATGAAATCCTGGTGCCCCGGCCTTCCTATCCGTTGTTCGGGTACCTGGCGGAGATGGAGTCGGCCCGCGCTGTGCCGTATCCGCTGGTGTATCAGGAAGGCTGGGGCGTGGATTTCGATGGTCTCTCGCAGGCCCTCTCCAGCCGCAGCCGCGCCCTGGTCGTCGTCCATCCCAACAATCCGACCGGCTCCTTCCTGAAAAAGAAAGAATTGGAACGGCTGCTGGCGTTATGCGCCGAGCACAACCTGGCTCTGATCTCCGACGAGGTGTTTTCCGATTACGCCTTCGCGCCCGACGCAACCCGCGTTCCGACTCTGGCGGATGTTGATTCCGTCCTCACCTTTTGTTTGAGCGGCCTGTCCAAGGTGGCCGGGCTGCCGCAGTTGAAGCTGAGTTGGATTGTGCTGGCCGGGCCGCGCAACACCTGGGAGCGAGCTCGGGAACGGCTGGAACTGATTGCCGACACTTACCTGTCTGTTTCTACGCCGGTGCAGCACGCCCTGCCGCGCCTGCTGGCTGCGGGCGTCAACATACGGGCGCAAATTGCCGCTCGCGTGCGCGAGAACCTGACTTTTCTCCGCCAGTCGCTTCGTCAGGGACCTTGCCGACTTTTGGATGTAGAGGGCGGGTGGTACGCAATCATCCAGGTCCCGCGAACCCACAGTGAAGAGGAGTGGTGTTTGCAATTGCTGGAGCAGGATGATGTGCTGGTGCAGCCGGGTTTCTTCTACGACTTCGACTCTGAAGCGTTTCTGGTCCTCAGCCTGCTGACGCCAACCGAAATGTTCCAAGAAGGCGTTGCGCGAATGCTCGCCCGCGTTTCAGGTGGCTAGACCTGTTTGATTCTTGTTGTATCCCCACCTAAAAAACCGGCAAAAGCAGATCCTTCGCTGCGCTCAGGATGACAGCACGGGGGGTATGCGGGATACAGCCGTTGTGAAACGGGTCTAACGTCGGCTTCCGCCAACGGTTACGCGCGTTTGGCCGAGGCCAGCACGGCGGGCATGGGCACTTCAATCGCGCCGTCTTTCTCGTAAGCTTTGGACGCCTCGCAGACGAAAGAACGGATAGCCTGGAACGCTTCCGGGGACTGGGCGCGAAGCAACCCGCCGGTCCGCACGGTCCCTTCGATCAAGGCTGCTAATAGCGCGTCGGCTGAGGGCAGACGCCACAGTTGCGGAACCTGTGCGACATTCGGCTCGATAAAGCCTGCCTCCCGCAGCACGCGGCAGCACTCTTGGGGATCGCTGAACCGGAAAAACGGCGGACCTTCGGGCAACGGGGTATTCAGATTGCCGTGCGACTCAATGGCGCGGAGAATCATTCCAAAGCCGACGGTCTGCTCGGGCGGCATCCAGACGGTGAAGCCCACGCGCCCACCGGAGCGCAGCACGCGGAAGGCTTCCGACAAAGCCACCTCCGGGCGCGCCACATGCAACAGGCCGAAGCTCATGACCACAGCATCGAAGCTTTTGGCCGCAAACGGCAACCGCTCCGCGTCGCCTACCTGAAAATGAACGTCGGGATGATGCCGCCGCGCCTGTACGACCATCGCGGTGGCAAGGTCCATGCCGACGACGCGTGCTCCGCGCCGGGCGGCCTCAGCAGCCACATAGCCGGGTCCGGTGGCCATGTCGAGCAATCGCACGCCGGGACCTGCTCCCACAGCGTCCAGCAGAGGATCAACAGCCTGCGTGGTCAGGCTGCGGAAGGTGTCGTGGTAGCGCGCCGCTGCTTTTTCCCAGCCGGATTGTTCAAAAGCGCGGAAACGGTCGGGATCGGAGGTAAAAGAAGTCATAGCTGCGATTGGCCGATGGCGCGGAGACTGCCTCCGTGCCGCTCCAGAAGTTTGGCCGCTGCCCGACGGTCCAGGCCCGTCCGTAACATCACGATAGCCAGCCTCACATTTTTGCCGCCCCTCTTCAGGGCGTTGGAGGCTGCGTCCTGGTCCACTCCCGCCACACTGCAAATGATGGAGCAGGCCCGCGTCCACAGCTTCTGGTTTGTCGGGCGCACACCGACCATGTAGTTTTTGTAAACGGTACCCAGGCGGATCATGGCGGCGGTGGAGATCATGTGCAGCACCATCTTCTGCGCCAGCGCGGCCTTCATGCGAGTGGAGCCTGCCACAACCTCAGGCCCTGTGGCCGGGGCGATGGCGATGCGGGCAAGGCGAGTGACGGGCGAGCCTGGATTGGAAGTGATGGCGACGGTGGCGGCGCGGCGGGAGCGCGCATAGACAAGCGCGCCCAGCGTGTAAGGAGTGCGGCCGCTGGCGCTCAAGCCCACCACGACATCGCGCGGGCCGACCTTTTTGGCTGCCAGGTCCCGGCGTCCTTGCTTTTCGGAATCCTCGGCTCCCTCGGCTGCCTCGGTCAACGCGGGCGCACCTCCCGCGATGACAGCCTGCACCATGCGCTGGGCAACGCCGAAGGTCGGAGGACATTCGGCGGCGTCCATGACCGCGATGCGGCCGCTGGACCCTGCGCCGACATAAATCAGACGCCCGCCGCGCCGCAGAGCCTTCACCACCGCCTCGACGGCGCGGGCGATGTTGCGAATCTCAGCCCGGACGGCCGCCGGAACCTCGGCGTCAGCCCGGTGGATGACTTCTAGAATCCCGACGGTGTCGAGCGAGTCAATGTCGGCGCTGACTGGGATCGGCTGCTCGGTGGCCCATTGCAACCCGGCAGAACTCCTTCCGGGTTCGGCACTCGCAGAGCCAGCCCTGACTTTCCCGGATCGCCGGGCAACCCCGGGCTTGGGGGGCATGGGCGTTATTTCTGTTCCATCACGTGGACCGGGTCTCTCAGTTCAAACGTCAGCACGGTCTCGCTGCCGATCTCGGCCGCGTCGCCGTGCGTGGCCAGCACAACCCCCGTGCCGGCTCCGGCTCCCGCAGCGGCTCCGGTGGCCGCGCCCTTGCCGCCCCCGGCAATGGCTCCGATGGCAGCCCCGACGCCGGCGCCGATGCCGATCTTGGCCGCGTCCTTACCTTCGGTGCTTTTGGCTTGCACGGCGTATGTATTGGAACTGATGTCCAGGACCTGGCCATCCGCCGTGTGCAATTTGGTGAGCGCAACCGCCAGCGACGCCACGCCCTTCACGCGCCCGCCTGGGTCGGAGTTCACGATGCGCCCCTCCACGGTGGAGCCTTTGGGGGCGATTACCCAATTGCCCTCCACCAGCGGCTCCTCCAGAGTGGCCGTAAAGGTATCACCATTCTGAAGGGTCTTGGTGGAAAGAGTGTTGGTCGTGCGGACGGTCAGCTTGGTTCCAGCCTCCAGGTTTGCCATGCGCAGAGCGGAGGCAGACGGCGCGGCGGGGCGTCTGGTCGCAGTAGAGGGCGCAGGCGAAGAAGGCGGGGTTGAAGATTTCGGTTGCGCAGCCGGTTCACCGGTTGCGGTTTCGTCTGCAGGGGGTGTGGCTGCCTGCTGGCATCCGGCCTGCCATGCGGCAACAGCGAGAACCAATATCATCAGACATGTCCAATTGAGTCTTTTTGTCATCATAAAAAACCTCCCGAAAAAGCGAGCGAATTCCGGTGGCCCCACTTTCGTCCCAACGTTCTACCCATCTTTCATCCAAGACAAGCTTACCACACAGAGTTCCTCTCGGCTCCGTAGCTTTTCGCGCAACCACTGGTCCAGGACGAGACGGGCATGGTACCAGGCTGACCTTTTCTCGTTTCCGTGGGCGGGCGAGGGGACCTTGCTATGCCGGGTTGGCGTCCGCTACTCTGGCCGGGATGTGGGAGACGGTGCTGAACGTGGCGGTGTTGGCGGGGATACTGGGGGCCAGCGCCGTGCTGACGGAACTGTTTGCGCGCAAAATGTATTACCGCTGTACTAAGTGCGCCACGCTGAACGCCAAGCGCCGCAGCCAGTGCCGCCAGTGCGGAGAGAAGTTGCCGTAATTGCCGCGCGCCAGGGCGAACAGGATTTTCCCGTTTCCAGCCATAGCGCCCCGGCGCTTGGATGAAGACTTTCCCCCTGTGCCGAAACCACAGCTTATCGGATCACCTCCGTTTAGCTGGGTCTTCAGGAAATGGCAGCAAGCGGTCCATCAACACTACGCCGTTTTTCGCGAGTAATCGCAAGACGTGATCGGGCTTTCCGCATTCCCCGAAGCAGGACTATATCCACAACAGTCTCCGCCGTTCTTGGAACAACTCTCGTCTGTCGAGTCCGTGTTATGATGAACCCGATGAATCCCTAGTTCGCTGAGTGGGGGTAGGTCGATGGTGAATTGATGATGCGGCCGCGACATTTTGCGTGCCTTCTGGCGCTCCTGCTTGGCGGCATAACGCTCGCCCCTGCGGCTGGCAACCTCGTTAATGTGGACCTCGGCGACGGTGGAAAGGCCTGCTGCCTAGTGCTCGACGGCCTCGGCAATGTCTACGTCATCGGCAGCGTCGCCAGTGCGTCCGGCACCAACGTCTCCGTCACCAAACTGGACTCCGCGAATCATGTCCTCTCCAGCTTTACTTTTGGTGGAAGTTTGTACGACCAGCCGCACGCCGCCGCGCTGGACCCGCAGGGAAACCTCGTCATTGCCGGGCAGACGAATTCCTCCGATTTTCCGCTGGTCCATGCGCTGATTTCACAGACCGAGCCCAACGCCCCCGCCGGGTTCGTTGCCAAGGTGAATTCCTCCAGCGGGCAGATTTTGTTCTCCACGCGCATCGGCGGGCTGGCCGCCGAGAGTTTCATTCGCATGGGCACCGTCGTGAATGCGCTGGCCGTCGATCCCGCCGGAAACATCTATGCCGCTGGGAGCACCAACGCCGCAGACTTCCCCGTCAGCGCCGATGCTTTTCAGAAGAGCGGGGCCGGGGGCGGCTCTTTCGGCTGGCGACCCTTCGGTTTCGTCCTCAAGCTTGCCCCCGCCGGTGACCGCCTGTTCTACTCCACGCTGCTGGGGGGAACCATGGCCAACTGCTTCGGCGGAAGCCACTGCATTGGCAGGAACAACCCGTCCACCACCGTCAACTCCATCGCCGTGGACCGCAATGGCATCGCCACCGTCGGCGGCGCCACCAACGCCCCCGATTTTCCCATCACCGCTGGTGCGGTGCAAACCGTCTGTCGCTGCCAGGAGTACGCCAACAACGGTTTCGTTACGCAGCTCAACGCCGGCGGCAGCGGCCTGCTGTGGTCCACGTTTTTGGGCGGCACATGGTACGGCTTTTCGCAGGCTCCGTCTGGCACGAATGTGATCAACGCGCTGGCCCAGGATGGTGCGGGTAATATCGTGGTCGCCGGAATTACCGATGCCGACGATTTCCCCACCACTCCCGGCGTCCTCCAGCCGAGCTTTGCAAGTCCCTCCACCCTTACCTCCCGACCCAGGGACGGTTTCGTCTCAAAGCTGAACCCCACAGGCACGGCTCTCATATTTTCGACTTACTTGGGTGGCAGCGACTATGACCAGATCAACGACGTGCAAATAGACGCACTCGAAAATCTCTGGGTGGCTGGCGCTTTCAGGAGAGCATCCTTCGCCCAGCTGTCCGCCGATGGCGTCCGGGTGCTGGCCTCGCAGGAGTTGACCTGGGAAGGCCAGGCGATTCGCACCAGCGGCAACATCGTCGTGGTGCTGGGGGTTTCCGGCTCCGTGCTGCAAGTTCCCTTTGACCAAGTGCCCGAACTGCCGAATCCTCTGCCTCCGCCGCTGTTGCCACCGGGGGCCGTTGTCAACGGAGCCAGCTTTGCTCCCGGCTCCAACGCAGTTGCGCCCGGGACGATTGTCGCCATTTTTGGAAACAACTTGACTGATGGCAGATCCTGCCTGCCGCCGTCCTGCAATCCCACTTTCGGAAGTAACGGAAGTCTCAAAACAACGATGACCGGAACGCAGGTAACCATCAACGGAACTCTCGCGCCGATTTTCTATTCCTCGCCAAGCCAGGTTGGAATTGAAATTCCGAGCGAATTGACAGGGACCTCCGCCACGGTTCACGTCACGGTCAACGGGCAAGCTAGCGCATTGCAAACGATTGCGATAGGGCCTGTTTCTCCTGGCATCTTCACATTTACTTCAGATGGCAAAGGAGCCGGAGCTTTCACGCACCTGGACGGCTCCGCAGTGTCCGCGCAGAACCCGGCCCATGCGGGGGAGTTGGTGATTCTCTACGCAACCGGTCTGGGACAGGTAACGCCGTCCGTGCCTACGGGGGCGCTACCGACTGGTGCATCGGCCACCGTGGCTGCCACTACGCTAACCATCGACGACATTACGGTGATCCCGGACTTCGCAGGTTTGGCGGGTGGTTTCGTGGGACTGAATCAGGTGAACGTCCGTCTTCCGGCGAACACCCGCTCGGCAAGCAATATCCCAGTACTGCTAATTATCGGCGGCACAGCATCCAATCCCGTCACCATCGCGGTGCAGTAGCCACTAGGTTTTCGCGACTCGGAAGTTGTTCCTCGACGGCGTTATGGCATATCGGTCCTGCCTTGTCGCCTAGTGATTACCAACCATCAGTCTCCGATTCTTAACTCCCGGTAAACGCCCTATCCGGAAACTGAGCCATCATCTAATAACTTCGGCTGAAGGCCCATGCCCTGACAAAGCATTCAGGCGAGTTGTGCAACAGCTTCTAAGCCGTAATTCCCCCGAGCCAGGCCAGCAGAGCTTTCCCGTTTCCGGCAATCGCGGTGGCTGACAGGCAAGAATGCCTGTCCCACTGGGAGAAGACTTTTCCCCTGAGCCAAAACCGCAGGGTTTTAGCAGCCTCAAATATTTTCCCTATTTTGTTTCGTGCCGTGTTATACTGCGTGTGTCTTTGAAGAAGTCGGTTTGCGAGAAACCATTCAGTCCTATCGTTTGCTTCCTGCCCAATTGACTCCATCAAATTCAAGAGAGCCGTGTCGAGGCAATTTGCTGACGGCCCGGCTACGCGACCGTAGCGCCTTGGCGCTGCGGCAACTTTAAGGAGAAAATGAATGAAAAATCTGTTTGTCGGTAATATGAGTTTCCAAACCACGGAAGGTGATCTGCGGACGATGTTCGAGCCGTTTGGAGAGATCACGCGCATCAATGTGATGACGGATCGCGACACGGGCCGAGCCCGCGGCTTCGCTTTCGTGGAGATGGTCAATGATTCGGAGGCGGCTGGAGCAATTGCAGCGCTGAATGGGAAAGAAGTGGATGGACGCGCTTTGAACGTAAACGAAGCGCGGCCCAAGACCGAGCGCAGCGGACCCCGAAACTATGGCGGC
>Ga0155948_1116_pt3 | contig 9237 bp, 10 predicted proteins | sample RifCSPlowO2_02_FD_107602 | JGI IMG/M metagenome (GOLD analysis project Ga0155948, IMG submission 107602) | Acidobacteria bacterium RIFCSPLOWO2_02_FULL_59_13
GGCGAATGGATTTTCACCGAAGGGGACCCCTGCCAGGGGCTTTTTGTGATCTTTTCCGGGGCGCTCAAAATCTTCAAACAATCGCCACAAGGCCGCGAGCAGGTCTTGACAGTGGAGCGGGCGGGGGGCGTCGTCGCTGAGTTGCCGGTCTTCGATGGTGGGCCTTATCCGGCTTCTTGCGAGCCGGTGGAGCCGTCGGTGCTGGTCTTTATCAGCAAACAGGACTTTCGCCGCTCCTGCCACGAAGACCCCGAGCTGGCTTTGAAGGTTCTGGCATCGGTGGGAGCGCGGCTGCGCAGACTGGTGGGCATCATCGAGGAGCTTTCTTTCCTGACGGTGCGGAGCCGCCTGGCTGCGTTACTGCTGGAAATGGCTCGCGCTGCCATAACGGAACAGGGGACGCATCCGATTCCAACAGGCGATGCGCGGAAGAAGGCATCCCCCGTGCCTGTTCCCCTGAAATTAACGCAGCAGGAAATGGCGGCCCGTATCGGGACCGTGCGCGAGCTGGTCTCGCGCAACCTCGGACGTCTCCAGGCAGAAGGGATTATCCGTCTGGAAGGCCACACCTTCATCGTTGAGGATTGGAAACGATTGGAACAGCAAGCCCTGGCAGAGGAGTAACCCCATTCCCCCTGTCTCCCAATAGCCCGTGATTTGTGACCTTTGTCATTGCCTGTATTCATAGCCGGGATGCTATAGATAGCAGTGTCGGCAAATTCAATAGCAAGGGTCGCTGCAAAAGCAAGCAATAGCAAAAGGAGGGCGCTGGTGAACACTGCCGCAATGCCGGTTCACAGACCCGCTGGCCCGGAAAACGGGGACCGTTCGGTCTTAAACGCTACCCAGCGTCAAGCGGGGCGTCGGCTGTTGCTTCCGCGCGAACACGGGGCCTGGGGGATGGTTTCCCTGCCCTTTTTGGCCGGGGCGGTGGTAGGAGGCGACTGGGTCACGGTCCGCGTGCTGGCCGCATTGCTTGCGGTTTTTTCCGTTATCCTCCTGCGAGAACCGCTGCTGTTTTACTGGCGGCAGCGAGCAGCCCGCAACAAATACGGATGCCCTTCCCGTCCTGCCGCAGCGTCTGGTGGGTACGAACGCAGAAACGCGCTCCTTTCTTTGTTGATTTATTGTTTGGGCGGCGCCATAGCAGGACTGTACCTGGCGGCACAGCTTCCGTTGGTTCCCTTGCTCCTGCTGGGCTGCGGAGCCGCCCTGCTGACCGTAGTCGCAGCGCACTTCACGGTACGCAACTATCAGCGCCATCCTGTTTTGCAGATCGCCAGCGCGATGGGTCTAACCTCCTCATCCCTAGTGGCTTATCTAGCCTCGTCCGGCCGTTGGGAGGCTCCGGCCTTCTGGATTTGGGGCCTGTTTGCTGCGCACAGCAGCGTTTCCGTGCTGATCGTCCACGCGCGGCTGGAAACAATGATTGCAGCCAAAACATCTGCGTCAGCCCCTACTGCTGATCGGCGCAATGCCTGGATTGCCCAGGCAGGCATCGGGTTGCTATTGGCAACGTTGGCGATCAGTGGCCGCCCTTGGCTGGTCCTGCCATTTCTTCCCCCTCTGCTTCTCCACATCTGGGAGCTGAGGCAGTTTCAACCGGAAAAGTTACACCGCCTGCCGATGCGTCGCGTTGGCTGGATGCAGCTTACAGCTTCGGTGGCCTTTTGCCTGCTCCTCATTGCGGTCTGGCGCTAAGGTTTCTGGGTGACCCGCCCCATCGCTGTGAAATCTGACACAAATCGCGCCGGTCAAGCATTATATTTCCGCTGCCAGAAGGAAACATATGCAACAAATTTCAGGCATTTATTCGAACGGACGTTCGATATAGATTTGGCCCTCCACTTGCACTATGTCAGGGTGGGATCGAATGCAATAGCGTGAAAGCCAACGGTTTTAAGGAGGTTTTTATGGCTTGCCAATTTTGCCAACTGCCAACTCCAAAGACCCTGTGCGAGATCTGTCAATATATGGCCGAAACGGGATTCCTAGAACATGCCCTGGTCTGCCAGCATTGCCGGGCCCCCCTGGCTGGCCCGCAACCCGGACAACTCGACTGCCAGCTGTGCCAGGTTATGCTGGTGATTGTCCAAAACAGCCCCTGGTTCCATTACGCGCACTGCGAGTGGCAACAGGAAAATCTGCTGCTGGCCAGGCGCAAGCAGGAATTGCTGGGTTAATGGTAAGCTGGACAGGCACAGCAACACCGCGTAGAAATGATCCTGATGACAGCATTGCAGGGCTGGATCGTTTCACAGTAAGCGAGCGGAAAGGGATGCCGCCCGCAACAGGAGGAGCTGAGGAGCTATGGCGACTACAGAGGTTCAACCCACGCTGGAATCCATTTTCGACTTCTGCCGGGAGGTCGTGCTGGACACCGAGTATTCGGAAGCCAAGCGATGGCTTGCGGAAAAGCCGGGGCGCAAGGCGTTCGGCTGCTTTCCCGTCTATTGCCCGGTCGAACTGTTCCACGCCGCTGGGATGCTGCCGGTAGGCATCATCGGAGGCGGCAACCAGATTGAGATTGCTCACGCCGACTCGCGCTTCCAGTCCTTTGTTTGCTCGATTGTGAAAAGCACGCTGGAACTGGGCCTGACCAAGCGCCTGGAATTCTTGACCGGCATGGTATTTCACTCCATCTGCGACCCGGCGCGCAATTTGGCCAGCGTCTTTCACCGCAACTTTCCTGAGATGTATGTGGAGTTCATTCACTTCCCGCAGAACCTGGTCTCCCCGCTGGGACAGCAATACCTGGCGACGGAATATCGCAGAGTGCTCGACGGGCTGCAAGGACTGGTGGGACATCCGGTTACAGCAGAGGACCTGAACAACAGCATCCGTCTGTACAACCGTATCCGGTCGCTGCTGCGCGAGTTGTACCGCGTCCGAGCGGAAACGCCGCACTTGCTTTCGGCTGCGGAATCATATGTATTGACTCGCGCCTCCACGCTGCGCCCGCCCGAGCAACACGTCGAAATACTGGAGCAAGCCCTGGCGGCGCTGCCCGGCCGTTCGACCAGGCCCAAGGACCGCATCCGGGCCGTGCTGGAATGCGCCTTCTGCGAGCAGCCGCCGCTGGCCTTAATCGAAAGCCTGGAAGAGGCCGGCTGCTACATACTGGACGACGATTTCCTGCAAGGGTGGCGCTGGTTCACCACCGACGTGCCCATCGAGGAAAACCCGCTGCGCGCCCTGGCATCCAGCTACGCCGACCGCAGTCATTTCTCCGGTGTGAAGCACGATTTGCGGCATCCCAAAGCGGAGCACCTCATTGAGAATGCCCGCAAGCATAAGGCCGACGCGGTCATTATCCTGGCGGCCAAGTTCTGCGAGCCGGCCTTGTTTGATTACGCCCTCTACCGCCCGGCGCTCGATGACGCCAAAATCCCGCACTTGTTCCTGGAGTTTGAGGAGAAGGCCTGGCTCTTTGATAAGCTGCGGAGCGAAATCGAGACCTTTGTGGAGTCCCTCTTGTTTGATTAATCGGGCCGCATCCTTCACGGGAGGCCACTGCTGAAAAAAGGAGCAAATCATGGCGAACGAGCAATTAGTTCCGTTGACACCTTCGGAGGGATCATCCCCTAAAAAGCCTCCCGCCGAAGCCAAGAGTGAGAAGAAAAGCGATTATCAAGGCAAGATGCACCACATGCAAAAAGAGATGATGGGGCGGTACTTCGACCGCCTGACGGCGTGCGCCGAGGGCAAGGGTGGCAAGGCCGTGTACATGATGATCAGCGGCAACCCGGTCGAGCTCATTGAGGCTCTCGACATGATCCCGGTTTATCCCGAGGTGAACGCCTTGCAGTTGGCCGCCAAGAAAACGTCGCTGTCCCACATCCTGAAGGCGGAGGAGATGGGATATTCCATTGACAACTGCGCCTACGTGAAGGCCGACGTGGGGATGTACTTTGCGGGGCGCAAGACGGCGTTTGCTACCATCCCCGAGCCGGACCTGCTGCTGTGCAACTACGTCGGCTGCAACGTGTACCTGCAATGGTTCGAGCACCTTCAAGAATACTCCAAAGCTCCCATTTACAACCTGGACATTCCATTCTGCCGCACTCCCGACGGCAAGCCGACCAAGGAAGACATCCACTACGTGGTCAAACAACTGGAGGAAGTCATTGCGAAGATGGAAAGCATTTCCGGCAACAAACTGGATTTCAAGAGACTGCAACACATCCTGGAGCTTTCCTCCGAGACCGGCCGCCTGTGGTCGGAAATCAAGATGTTGACCAAAAATCGCCCGTCTCCCTTCGATGCATACTTCGACTCGGTCACGATGATGGCGCCACTGTATTGCTTGCGGGGAACGGAGGAGGGTTTGCTGTTCTTCCAGGAAGCCTACAAGGAAATGAAGGGGAAAGCGGATCGCGGCGAGGGTCCTCTGCCCCAAGAGAGGTTCCGCTTCGTCATCGAAGGGCCTCCACCCTGGCCGTTCCTGCGGCAGTTCCGCGACATGTTCAGCCGCTGGGGAGCGGTGGCGGTAGCCTCCACCTACTCCACCGTCGGCGGATTGTGGGAGTTCGGTTTTCGGCATGATCCGCAAAGGCCGCTCGAAAGCATTGCCGAGCACATGCTTTATTGGAATCTTTCCAACCGCAACTTCCTCCAACGATACGAGCAAATTAAGAATTACACGGAGCAATGGGGCGCCGACGCCCTGGTGATTCATTCCATCAAGAGCTGCCGGCTGTTCTCGGCGGGGCAGGGCGATATGCGCGAGTACTTTTCCAAGCAACTGGACGTGCCGACGCTGTTGATCGAGTCGGACCTGGAGGACCCGCGCTATTTCTCCGAGGCCCAGTTGCGCAACCGGGTGGATGCGTTTTTTGAATCGCTGGAACACAAGAAAATGATGGTGAAACATTGAGGAGTGGTCCCGGCGGTCTGCTGCCGGGCCTGCCCGAATCCAAGGAGAAGGGGGAAGACCCATGCTATACGCAGGCGGTGTGGATGTTGGCTCCACGCAAACCAAGGCGATCATACTTTCGGAGGACCGCCGCATTGTGAGCCGCGCCCTGATCAACACGGGAGCCTTTGTCTCCCAGGCTGCCGAGCGCGCCTTTCAGCAAGCTGTGGCCGACGCCGGAATTGCTCCCGAACAGGTGGCTTATGTGGTGGGCACCGGCTACGGCCGCTACAAGGTTACCTTCGGCGATGCCCAGATCACGGAGATCTCCTGCCACGCGCGCGGGGCCAAGTTCCTGTTCCCCAACACCAAGACCGTCATTGACATGGGCGGGCAGGATGCCAAAGGAATCAGCGTCGGGGAGGATGGGGATGTAAAAGACTTTGTGATGAACGACAAGTGCGCCGCCGGCACCGGCCGTTTCCTCTCCAACGCGGCCGAAACCCTGGGTGTCAGCCTGGACGAGATCGGTCCCATCTCCCTGCAAGCCAAGAAGGCCGTTCGGCTGAGCACGGTATGCGCGGTGTTTGTCGAATCCGACATCATGTCGTACCTGGCCGAAGGAAAGACCATGCAGGACATTTTGGGAGGGGTTCACAGCGCCATTGCCGCCCGCGTCATTTCACTGATCCGGCGCGTAGGAATTGAGCCCGAGGTTACGTTCACGGGAGGAGTTTCCCGCAACATCGGCATGGTGCGGGCGCTGGAGGAAAAGCTCCAGTTGCCGGTCAATGTCTGCGACGATTCCCATTATATCGGAGCCATCGGCGCCGCGCTGTTCGCTCTGGAGCGAGCCCAAGCCGCAGCGGCGGGAGGACTCGCCAAAGAAGCGGGCACCAAAGAAGCGGGCACTAGTGTGGCAACTGCGCAATGAGGAGGCTATCCATGAGTTTTGTGGCAGGAATTGACATCGGAAGTCGCACGACGAAAGCCGTCATTCTGGACGAGTCCCGCAACATCCGGGGGACAGCCTTAACCAGGACCCGTCCCGATTTTCCCGGAGTGGCAAAAGAAGTACTGGCGCAGGCCTTAGCCCAAGCCGGGGGAGATATGGAAGACGTGAAGTATATTGCTACGACGGGCCTGGGCCGCTATAATGTTCCGTTCCGGGATTTGCAGATCACCGACATCACCTGCGCCGCGCGCGGCGCGGCTTTTCTCTTCCCGAACACGAAATGCGTGCTGGACGTGGGCGGGCAAAGCACCCGCGCCATCCGGTTGCGGGAGAAGGGAAAGGTGAAGGAGTTCAAGTCCAACGACAAATGCGCTGCCGGGTCGGGAGGCTTTCTGGAGCGGGCAGCCCACTACCTGGAAATTCCCGTGGACCAACTGGGTCCGCTTTCCATGAAGGCCCAGAAACCGCAAGCGATCAGCAGCGTGTGCGCGGTATTGGCCGAGTCTGAAATCATCAACCTTGTAAGCTCGGGTCAAACCATGGAAGACATCATCCGAGGGATTCACAACTCGCTGGCCACGCGCTCGCGCGGCCTGCTGGCGCGCGTCGGCATGGAGCCGGAAGTAACGTTCGTCGGCGGCGTCGCTAGACAAAGCGGGATGGTCGCAGCGCTGAAAGAAACTCTCGGTCAGGCGGTCAACGTCTCCAAAGACCCCGATCTGGTCTCTGCCCTGGGGGCCGCCCTTTTGGGTCTGCAACGGTATCAAAAACGACAAGGCGAGACGGCTTCCGCTAACCGCCTTGAGCCACAAAACGGAAAGGAGTCTAAAGTTCAATGAAGGCAGCCCTGTTTCGCGCTCCCCATCAGCCGCTTTCCCTCGAAGAAATTCCCACCCCCAAACCAGGTCCGGGCGAAATCCTGATGAAGGTGGTTGCCTGCGGGGTCTGCCACTCCGACCTGCACTACATAGATCATGGCGTCAAAACCTTCAAGGCTCCGCCTTTAGTGCTGGGGCACGAGGCCTCCGGCTATGTGTCAGCCGTCGGGGCCGACGTGCGCTCGCCGAAGGAAGGCGATGCCATCCTGCTTCCGGCCACCTCTAGCTGCGGTGCATGCTTCTATTGCCGCACGGGCCGGGAAAACATCTGCACGAACCTGAAGATGTACGGCAACGATGTGGACGGCAGTTTCGCCGAGTACGTGATCGCTCCAGCCAAAGACACCATTGCAGTGCCCAAGGAAATCCCGCTTGAAAATGCGTCCATCATCGCCGACGCCATTTCCACACCCTACTATGCCGTCAAACACCGCGCCCAGGTTCGACCGGGGGATACGGTTGCCATTGTTGGTTGCGGGGGAATGGGCATCAACGCCGTGCAGGCTGCGGCAGCAGCCGGCGCGCGAGTGATTGCGGTGGACTTGAGCCCGCAGCGGCTCCAGACAGCCAAGCAGTTAGGGGCAGCAGTAACGCTGAATCCCTCCGAGCACGAGCGGCCCGCGAAAGCTGTGCGCGAACTGGTAGGCGGCGGGGTGGACATAGCCATTGAAGCCATCGGGAAGCCGCAGACCATCCGCCTGGCTTTTGACCTGTTGCGCAAGGCTGGCCGGCTCTGCATCCTCGGTTACTGTTCCGAGGACGTCATCTTTCCGGCATCGCGCATCATGTATCTGGAAATGGAAGTGGTGGGAAGTCTGGGATGCCGCGTCGTGGACTTCCCTCCCCTGTTGGAACTGGTCCGCCTCGGCAAGATTCAACTCGAACCCATCGTTACCGGCAAGCTCCCGCTGCACGAAATCAACAAGGCCCTGGATAACACGCGCCAGGGCGTCGGATTGCGAACGTTGGTGTTGCCTTAATAACTTTCCCAGGGCGCTGGGGCCGTTCCAACTTATCCTGGCTAACATTTCCAGAGAGGTTCGTCTTCTGGGATGTGCAAAAAACGCACGCTGTACATTTCGGCGAGTCAGGTTGGAACGGCACTGGCCTGGCATTCTCCCCCAACCCCCGGGCCGGCGCACTCTTTCCTTCCTTCTCTGGAAACGCGTTACTCGCGCGTTCCGGTTTGCAGGTTTCCTGATCGCCAGACCTGTGAATGTAGTAAAGTAAATAGCGCCGATCATTTCAAGTTCTAGCGGGTGCTGGAGGATTGCATTGTCCGTACGAAAAATTTTACTCGGCCAGGTGTGGAGAAAAGACGCGACCAATGAGACGTTTCTGGTCACGAAGCTTTATAGCGAGGTGTTCTCCACCTACGCGGTTTTGCGCAAGATTGGCGGCGAGGAACTCCTGCGGATCAAAGTGGAGAAACAGGGGGACTCTGCTCTTCTCCCCGGGTTCACCTACACGCAAGATTCGCAGGATTTCTAAGCCCACCGCATGATCGCCGCGATTCTCAGTTACCTAAGACTCTTCATTTTTTCCCGGATCTCCCCGATGACGACAGCAGAGTGCCAATGGGGAGACTTCCACAAAAAGCTCCGCGCGTAAATTCTATGGTGGACTGGCTGATAGAAGCGTTTGGTTTTCTGACGGATGTGCAGACCATTGTCACCTGGGGTGGGACCGTATTGGTGTGCGCAATCATCTTTGTGGAGACCGGACTTTTCCTGGGCTTCTTTCTCCCGGGAGATTCGCTTTTGGTGACCGCCGGCATTTTTGCCGCCGCCGGCCACTTGGATTTGTCGGCGTTGCTCATTTTCGCTTCGGCGTGCGCGGTGGTGGGCGATCAGGTAGGTTATTTCATCGGTCGCCGGGCCGGCCAGGCGCTTTACAGCCGCCCGGATTCGCGCTTTTTCAAGCGCCGCCATCTGGAGCGGACGCGCGCCTTTTACAAGAGGCACGGAGCAAAAACAATTGTCCTGGCCCGCTTCGTGCCGATCGTGCGCACGTTTGCCCCGGCGGTGGCCGGAACCGCGGCCATGAACTACCGCAGATTTGTCACATTCAACATATGCGGCGGGGTGCTGTGGGTTTGGAGCATGGTCCTGGTGGGCTACTTCCTGGGTTCAGCGATTCCCAATATCACGGACCACATCCACTGGGTCATCGCCATCGTGGTCTTGCTCTCCGTTCTGCCTGTCGTTGTGGAAGTGCTGCGCGCCCGGCGGAAAGGTCGTGCAGCAAGCGAACCCGCCTAGGCCCGTTCTCCTAATGGTGCATCTCAATTGGCTGCCGTTTCCCATGTGTAATCAGCATATTGGCAACTGGAGTTAATATACACCAATGGGAGAACGGGCCTAGCCCGGATTTCTCACCACCGATACAGCGCCGGAGGCGCGCTAGATTCTAGAGCAGGGCGTCAGCCCTGGGTTCAGGAGACGTTCCTCTGGCAAGCCCCGGCAGGGGCGAAAGAAAACAACCCGAGCGGACTATCGAAACAGAATTTCTGTCGCCCCTTCCGGGGCTCTTTCGCTTTTCCTCCAACT
>Ga0155948_1386_pt2 | contig 8969 bp, 7 predicted proteins | sample RifCSPlowO2_02_FD_107602 | JGI IMG/M metagenome (GOLD analysis project Ga0155948, IMG submission 107602) | Acidobacteria bacterium RIFCSPLOWO2_02_FULL_59_13
GTCCTACACGCGCTCGGAGATCGAACGCATCGCCCGGATCGCGTTCCGGCTGGCGCAAGGCCGGCGCCAGCACGTCACCAGCGTGGACAAAGCCAACGTGCTCGAAAATTCGCAACTGTGGCGGGAAACGGTCTCCCAGATGGGCGCGCAGGAATTTCCCGACATTCGGCTCGAACACTTGCTGGTGGATTCCTGCGCCATGCAGATCATCCAGAACCCCAGCCGCTTTGATGTCATCCTCACCGAGAACCTGTTTGGCGACATCTTGAGCGACGAAGCAGCCGTGCTGACAGGCTCCATCGGGATGTTGCCCTCGGCATCGCTGGGCGACCACACCGGTTTGTATGAGCCGGTCCACGGCTCCGCGCCCGACATCGCGGGTCAAGGCATCGCCAATCCATTGGGAGCGATTCTTTCGGTTGCGATGATGCTCCGCCACAGCTTTGGTCTGGAGAAGGAAGCACAGGCGGTGGAAGCGGCCGTCAGAAAGACCCTGGAGTCCGGCCTGCGCACCCGCGACCTGAAAGGCAGCGCCTCCACCCGGCAACTGGGCCAGGCTGTGCTCCAGGCTCTTTGATTTTTTTCGAATCTCCCTTTTATCCCTTGACCATTTTCACAATGGGTGTAGAGGGATCGTCAGGGCACGGCTTCAGCCGTGCCGAAAACGGTCTGGGGATCAATCTACCGCACTGCCGTAGGCCCGTCGCGGAGCCGCAGGCGCAGCGACATTCCCCTTGCCGCAACAATCCGAGCCGCGCGTGTGTGTGGTAGCCACGGCACGTTTTGTGTGCCGTGGGCTTTTCTCTGAATCCGAGCCGCGCGCGTCAGCAAGCGGACAGTTCAGTCCGAGCCGCGACAGTGATGGAGCGGGCCATCCGAGCCGTGCGGTGCGCCATCCGAGCCGCGACCGTTAGCGAGCGGACATCTGGTTACAGGCTGCGCGACGAATCCTGCTCGTGCGAGAAATTTGTCGTGGCCCACTTTCCGATATGCCGACTACACGGCCAAGTGGTTCCGAAGAGCAAGTGTTCACTCCGGTTTATCACCAGCATCCGGTTCTTGAGACTCGACTACGATCTCAGTCACACCCCGACTGAAGTCATCCTCCGATATTGCGGGTAAGCTTCGTTCAAGATCATCAATTGCATTCGGATTGAAGTTCCTGATTTCATTAAGTCTTTCTGGAGAAAAATTCCTGCCGATTTCCTCGAATAGGAATTTCACTATTTTGATGCCGTTTCGCTTGACCTCCGGATCAACACTGGTTTGAATTCCCTCCCACCACTTGAAATAAGTTGCAACGAGAGCCCGGAATATTTTAGCGTCGGACTTCTCTGAGGGCTTTGGGAACGAACTGAAGTGTAATCCCCACAGGATATAGATGTTCTGGTATTTCGTCTGTGAGAGTGATTGATTCATCGCGACAAACGCGGTCAACACGTTCCCCTGCTGGATAGCATGTTGGTAAAAGACGTTAGCGCCGCGCGTCGCCGTAACATTGCCTACGTTCCACAGTGTTGCTATATAACAGCGTGCGCCCGCAGCAATAAAATTCGACGCTAGTTCATGCGATGAGGAACATGTATTGTTGAACACAATTGGGTGCCGGCTAACCCCTGCGAGCGACTGGAAGTCGCCCTGATGAATGCTGTCGTGGCACTTAATATGACAGGAAAGTTCGATGTGAGAGTTGAAGCTCACCCGGATTATTTTACCAACATCGTTCTTTAACGCTCTCATCATGTCTTCGAACACGTACCGTGGGTATTTTTTCAAAGGTTTGCTCATCCAGGGAAATCCGTCAAACCTGCTGAAAAGTGCCTTCCGCATTACAGTAACGATTTCTCCGCCCGCAGGCGCGACTCCTACAACCTCGTAGAACTCCAATTTGTGCTTATTGCCCTGCCTGTCGGTGAATTCTTGGACGACGAAATAGCCATCAGTCTCTCCACCATGAGCACAGATGTGCATCAGGTCGTACGGAAAATACCCACCATAATTGGAAAACTTCTTCACTGTCGCGTCTTTTCCCAGAAGAGATTTCACCGTGTAATTGCTGTCTTCGAGTATCTCGGAGATGTCTTCCGTTTCTTCTGAATCAAAATGCTGCGGAGAGAATAGGAGCGCGCTGCCGAGAGTAACTGAGGCACGCTCATGTATGATGGCGTTGGCGATGTATGCCCCACAATCCACATCTTTTAAGACATGGCTGCACGGAATCAGATTCTTAATTATCAGCCCGTATGGAAGGCCGACAGTGAAGAAAGTGGCGAACCTGTATTGAAGAAAATTAATGCCTTTGATTCTCTTCGAAACTTTCCTCTTAACCTCTTTGAAAGCCTCTCGAGAGTTATTTTGGCTCCACTCATGGAGTTTTCGCGGAACCGACTGAATCTGTTGCCTGTCAATCGGAGGGACAAGCGCAACATCTGCGTTTATCGCAAACGCGTAGTTGATCGATGCAACCGCATGCAAATCCTCGTCGTTTTCAATAAGAATAATTCCCTCACCGCCGTGCAGGTGCTTTGATGGCAAGGATGGTGCACTCTCGTCGATACTCAGATACTTGTGCGCGAACTTCGCGAGTAAGAGACCTTCGATGATTTGGGATGACTTACATGCAACGCAGTCGCCCTTTGGCGGTGCAAACGGCAGTAGTTTCGAGATGTCCTCAATCGTGTCGATCTCGACCAGCATACTTGATGGCAGGTAAGCGCGCAGGTAACTTTGCTCCATCTCCGTAAGCCCTAATAGTAGAGCCATTTGGGGCTGGAGTCGAGCTATAACATTGTTTATTTGAGTGGCAACTCGCGTCCCCTTGACTCGCCCAAAATACCCGTCCTTGCCGAAGTCGCTGGAGGGGGAGTAGGGTGTGTCAATCGAGGGGAATTCGAAAACCGCGAAGTACACTCCGTTATCGTGAAAATAGCTGGATATTAATGACGCAAGGACCACGTTGGGGTTCGTTGCGATGCAAACCAATCGGTTTTCGACTCGTGGTGCCGTGTTCATCAATGTGGGATTTTACGCCCGAAACAGCCACATACCAAGGAATCCCAGTGGCCGTATAACGCCATTCTCGGAAACTGACCCAGTGTCGAGGACTTTCAGCCCGTCGCGGCTCTCCTATGGCCAGCCTCGCCGGATCGCCTCGGCGCTGATAGCACGACTGGGGGGATCGGTGCGGGGCATCAACCGGCCAACTTGGCAAGGGAGAGAACCGAGAAAAGGAGCGAAAATTGACGCCTGCGGCCTATAAATTCTAGGCCTCAAGACCATTTGGCGGGTGTGGTATTTTTGCCACAAACGCAAAAACGGGCGAGATTGGCCGAGGGAACTAAGAAATTCAAGGAGTCAGAAGTTAGGAGCCAGAAGCCAGAATGAACCGACCAACCGAGAAAACCGAGGGAACCGAACGAACCGAGGGAACCGATCCTGCCGAAGTGTCAGTCTGAAGCCGCCTCACCAACCGCCAGGGGCTGCGCCGGGAGTTCACTTTCCACCCCCTCCGCCTCCCACGAGGTCAGTTCCCACAGTGCCGGGTCTCTCACCAGCTTCAGCACCAACGCCGTGTGCATGGCGTGCCCGGCGCGCTCCGCTACCACGTGGCCCAGCAAGGGATAGCCGATCAGCGCCAGGTCCCCGATCAAGTCCAGCACTTTGTGGCGGCAGCATTCATCGGCAAAGCGGAGGCCTTCCGCGTTCATCACCGCATCCCGCGTAAAGACTACGGCGTTGGCCAGCGACCCGCCCCGGATCAGACCCATATCCTTCATCACGGGCAACTCATCCAGGAAACCAAAGGTGCGCGCCGGCGCGATGTCGCGCGCGTAAGAATCTGCCTCAAGCTCAATATCCATGCACTGCCGGCCTACCAACTGGTGCGGGAAGTCAATGCAACTGGTGATGCGAAAGCCGGAGTAAGGAAGGATGGCGATTCGCTTGGCCCGCTCCACCACCTCGACCGGCTGCAACACCTTCAGATAGATGCGCGGGGCGCGTTGCTTCTTGCGCCCCGCCTTTTGGACCATCTCCACAAAGGGCTTGGCGCTCCCGTCCACGATGGGCAGCTCCAGCGAGTTGATTTCAATGACGGCGTTGTCAACGCCCATTCCCACCAGCGCCGAAAGGATGTGTTCCGTGGTGGAAATCAGCACGCCCCGGCGCATGAGGCTGGTGGCGTAGCTGACGCGGGCAATGTGCTTCCAAGACGCGGGAATGTCGAAGTTGTCCAGGTCGGTGCGGCGAAATACGATGCCCCGATTGGCGCCCGCCGGCAGCATCCGGATTCCCACAGGCACCGCACTATGCAAACCGATTCCGGATATCTCCGCCGCCTGGGCCAGTGTGTGTTGAAATTGCAACTCAATGCCTCACAGTACAAGAATCTTACGCGAAAGTGCAATTTGCAAGCCATTCCATTGTGTCTTGTATATAATTGAATAATATATATGTTATAAAACAACAGGTATTTGTTGTGTTGCATTCATACAACACTTTCGTCTCTTTGATGCCCAATTTCCCCATGATTCAACCGTTTGCCCAGAAAGGAACCCCCTGCACCGAACGGGTCATCCCTTGACGGTTGACGCTGCCCTCTGTTATAAGTCATCCAACTTTCACGGGACGTAGCATCGGCTCCGTGCAAGAGGAGCTCCAGTTGCATGAAGAAAAAGACCGCAACAAAAAAAGTTCGCCTAAAGGTTGCCAAGCCGCGCTCCCCGCTTCCTAAGGTCTCCAAAAAGTCGGATATTTTATTGAAAAAAAAGGGGAAATTGTCGAAATCGCCCCGGCCCTCCGCCAAAGTCGTATCCCGCAGCCGGAGTGCGCGCCCTGCGCAGGTCGTCCGGCAACTGACCGCGCAGGAGATCGCCTATCAAGCTGCCGTGGTGCAGTTTGAAAACGGCGTTAAGCTTTTCAATAACAATGAGTTCGTAAAAGCGCATGCGATTTTTGCAAGACTGGCTTCCGGTCCCGCCCAAGACCTGGCCGAACGGGCGCGGGTCTATATGCGTATCTGTGAGCAGCGCCGTTCGCGTCCAGCCCCGCAGATACGCAGCGCGGAGGACTCCTATAACTACGGCGTCCAAATGGCAAACGAGGGAAACCTGGAAGAGGCGGAAAAGGCTCTCGGCCGGGCGCTGAAACTCACGCCGCAGGCCGATTACGTCCTTTACGCCTTGGCTTCGACGCAGGCATTGCGAGAAAATCTGGAGGGAGCCTTGGAGTATCTGGAAAAGGCGATCCGGTTAAACGTCCGCAATCGGTATCTGGCGCAAAGCGACCCCGACTTTTCCAAGCTGATGGAAGACCCTCGCTTCACGGAGTTGATCTATCCGGAGTAGCCGCTGCGATGAAGATTTCCCTCAGCAGCGGGACTATCTATCTGGATTGAACTTGGCAGGATTGAACGTGCCTGAAATGAACTTGGCCGGAATGAACGTGGTTGCCCTGGGTGGGGGGACGGGCCTTTCCACTCTGTTAAAGGGGCTGAAGAAGTATGTGCGCGAGGAGCGCGCCAACCACGGCTCACTCCAACAGCGTCGGAAGCGCGCGGTTGGCAGCGGCCTTACCCTGCGCCATCTCAGCGCCATCGTTACCGTCTCCGATGACGGCGGCAGTTCCGGGCGACTGCGCCGCGAGTTCCGGGTCTCGCCTCCGGGTGATATACGCAACTGCATGGTGGCGCTTTCTGAAGACGAAGCGCTGCTCTCGCGCCTCTTCCAGTTCCGTTTCGCCAGCGGAAGAGGACTGAAAGGGCACAGCTTCGGCAATCTCTTTTTGACCGCGCTGACCGGAGTAACCGGAGACTTCCAAGAGGCCGTGACGGTCTCCGGCGAAGTGCTGGCCATTCGCGGCCACATCTACCCTTCGACCATGGAGGATGTGACTTTGACGGCCGAGTTGGAGAACGGGCGTACGGTCCAGGGTGAGACCCGCATCTCGCGGAGCCTTTCCCGGATTGCCCGCCTGCGTTTGGTGCCCCCCAACTGCCGCCCTTTGCCGCAAGCCCTGGAGGCCATCGCGCAGGCCGATGTCATCACCGTGGGGCCGGGTTCTCTTTATACCAGCCTGATTCCGAACTTGCTGGTGCGCGGCGTCAGCAAGGCTATGGCCCGATCGCGCGCCGCCAGGATTTTCATCTGCAACCTCATGACCCAGCCTGGAGAAACCTCTCGCTACACCGCCGCCGACCACATCCGGGCCGTTTATGAGCACTGCGGAGCACCTCTGTTTGATTACGTGGTGGTGAACAGCCAGCCGATTCCCGCCGCGCTGCGGAAGCGCTACTTGGCCGGGCGATCACAGCCGGTCGAAGCGGACGAGGCCGAGATGCGACAGTTGGGAGTACGCGTGATCGCAGCCGATTTGCTGGCAGGCGACGCTACTCCCGGCAAGGTGCGGCACCATCCCGAACGGCTGTCCCAAGTCGTGCTCGATATTGCCGCCGCTCACAACAAAATCAGCGGGCATTCACGACCCAAGCACGCGCACAAATCCCGCGACCTCCAGGCAACCTCCTGACGTTGCCTGTTAGCCAGGATTTCTCACCACGCGAGTCCCGCTCAGCGGGACGGCAGAATCTAGCCCAGCACGTAAGTGCTGGGGATCTGGAGGAAAAGCGAAAGAGCCCCGGCAGGGGCGACAGAAATTCTGTTTCGACAGTCTGTTGTGATTGTTTTCTTTCGCCCCTAACGGGGCTTTCTGTGAGGAAGCTTGTTTCCCAGGGCTTGCGCCCTGGGCTAGATTCTTTCGCGCCTCCGGCGCTGTGTCGGTGGTGAGAAATCCGGTCTAGAAGACCATCCGATTGTTCCCCACGATTCTATCGAGTTCGCCCCGAACCGAAGGCCGGTCGCATCCTCAGATTTCGCAGATTACGCCGAAGAGAGAGAAAAAGGTATCATTTCAGAAAGTGACAAATCAGGGCCTACAATGGGTAGGCCAATGGGTAGAAAAGAGCCATATTATGGCCGCTCCATCACTGTCCCTTCGGCAAGCTCAGGGCAGGCGCGGCTCTGATCGGCAAATCAGCGTCTGGGGAGCGGCCCGCAAGGAGTCATTCCCCGCAAGGAGTTTTCATGGAACAGTCTTTCGTCGTCGCCATTCTGGCGGCCGGACAGGGGACGCGCTTCAAGTCCAAGCGCGCCAAGGTGTTGCACTCGGCCGGCGGGCGAACGCTGATCGAGCACGCCGTACGCGCCGCCCAGGCACTTGATCCCAAGCAGACATTCGTCATCGTGGGCTATCAGGCGGAACAAGTCATGGAAAGCCTCCGCAACCTGAAGATTAGCGATCTGTGTTTTATCCACCAGACGGAGCAGTTGGGCACAGGGCACGCTTTGCTCTGCGGGCGCAAGGAACTGGAATCGGCGGCCCCGCGCATGTTGGTCTTCTACGGCGACACGCCGCTGCTCACCACGGCCACTCTGCAAAAGTTTCTTCGCTCTCATCTGAACTCGGGCGCTGCGGCGAGCGTTTTGACCGCCCAGGTGGCTGATCCCACGGGCTACGGGCGCATCATTCGGCAAGCCAACAGCAGGCGCGACTCGGATGGCAGCCTGGCCGCCATCGTGGAGCAGAAATCAGCTTCCGCAGAGCAGCTTCGCATCACCGAGGTCAACACCGGCATTTATTGCTTCGAGACAAAAGCCCTGTTTGCGGCCCTCGAACAAGTGAAGCCTGACCCCAAGAAAAAGGAGTATTACCTGACCGACGTAATCGGTGTTCTCCACCAAGAAGGCAAGAAGGTGCAGGCTTACCTTGCCGGAGACAGCCGCGAGGTGATGGGGATCAACACCCGCGTGGAGCTGGCGCAGGCCGACGCCATGTTGCGCGAGCGCAAGGCCCAGGAGCTGATGTTGGCCGGGGTCACCATCATCCGACCGGAAACAGTGCTGATTGACCCGGACGTGGAAGTGGGCGCTGACACCGTCATTGAGCCGGGCGTTACGCTACGAGGCCGCACGCGCATCGGAGAGGACTGCCGCATCGGTTCTTTTTCGGTCATCGTTGACTCGGAACTTTCCAACCATGTAACGGTCGAGCCTTCCTGCATGATTGCGCAGGCCCGCATTGGCCGCCATGCCAGCATCGGCCCGTTTGCGCGCCTGCGGCCCGGAGCGGAGATCGGCGAGGAGGCGCGCGTCGGCAATTTCGTCGAGGTCAAGCAGACGCGCCTGGGCCGCGCCAGCAAGGCGCAACATCTGACTTATTTGGGCGATGCCATTATCGGCGACAACGTCAACATTGGCGCTGGCACCATCACGTGCAACTATGACGGCGAAAAGAAAAACCAGACCGTAATTGAGGACAACGTTTTCATCGGCAGCGGGACGGAACTGGTCGCGCCGGTGCGCGTGGGCCGCAACTCTTATGTAGCCGCTGGCTCAACCGTCACCGAAGATGTCCCGCCCAATTCGCTGACCATTGCCCGCTCCCGCCAGTCCACCAAGCCCGGCTGGGTTCAGGGGCGAAAGAAGAAGCGCGAACAAAACAAGGCTTCGTCTGGTCCCGCAGACTAATTCTACGGGAACGGGGGGACGTTGGAATACTTGCTGCGGCTGATTCAGTTTTTGACAGCGCCGGCGGGGATCGCATCAATTCAGTAATAGGAGGGACAATGAGTCCGATTGGCGTAGCATTTGCCATTGTCTGTGTGCTGGCGGCCATCGTGCTTTCTCCGTTACCGGCGCTGACGCACGGCGGCGGGCTGGACTTGCTCGGCTGTCATCACGACCGCCAAAGAGGCGGCTACCACTGTCATCGCGGGCCGCTGGCCGGACGCTCTTTTGCTTCCAAGGAAGAGGCCGAGAAAGAGTTGCAAAAGCAGCGTGAGCAGCGCGAGCAACAGGCATCACCGCGACCAAGCAAGAAATGATTCACGATTAGCAAAGGACACGAATGGTTACGCGGGAAAATTTAGGTTTCATCGGCCTGGGCATTATGGGGTTCCCGATGGCGGAGAACCT
>Ga0155948_1048_pt5 | contig 8962 bp, 7 predicted proteins | sample RifCSPlowO2_02_FD_107602 | JGI IMG/M metagenome (GOLD analysis project Ga0155948, IMG submission 107602) | Acidobacteria bacterium RIFCSPLOWO2_02_FULL_59_13
TCAGATAGGAGTCCGGCGTCGAGATATACCGCAGCTCCGGCCTGGTGGCCTCGATTCCCAGCGGGTTGAGTGTTGCTCCAAGAGGGTGTGTGTCATTTTGATCGCGCAGACTGAACTGGTACGTTGCGGTTCCATACACGGTGAAATGCTCGAATGAGTGGAACGCTTCAATGACCGGTCGCAATGCCCAGGCGCCGCTGCCCGGCTGCGTGCCTGGGAACGCCGGACGCATTCTGAAGTCCTGGCCTTGACTGTTCGGATACAGCACCTGATAATTCGATTCTCCAGTCGGCACTCTGACATTCAAGCCGAATGAAATATTCTTGTCCGGGTACCTCTCGCAATTCATCATCCACCAATTTACGCCAACATCCATGTCGCCGATGCCGTGGACAGTTTGGTCATATCGAGTGCCCGCAAGTTTCGTGCTCCAGTGAGAAAAGAGAATCAACGGCGCACCCACGTTCAAGCTGAATTGACGGGAAAGTCCGTAGCCAAGCTGCAAATTCAGGGTAACCGCGCCCTCTTCCACCTGGCTATCCGTCGCGTAAAGGTCCGTCCGTTGCTCGTTACCCGCGAACCGGCCACCTCCGAATTGATCGTCCGTTTCGAAACGAGTCAGTTGCGAGCTGAACTGAAACTCGCCTTTTCGCAAATAGGGTCCTGATATGGCACCCAGACCGGGTGCCCCAATGCGCGTCAGGATTCAGCCCTGTGCGAAAGATTGCTGTGGTATCAGCACTCCAAGGCTAATCAGCACACACACCAAGACCTGAATCATCAGGCTACACTTCATAGCCAGTTCTCTCATGTAGATATACTCCTTTCCGCAAAGGTGGAAGGTGGGAAGATATGCGTTATAGATTGGGGTGACGACGAACTGACGCCGGTGTGTTAGCGTCAGGTGAAGCCGGAGAAGAGATGCCGCGCAAGAGCCTTCATAAAACTGCGAGTATCATGCCGTAAGATGGACCCCTTGTCAATTTATTTTTTGCTCCCCCTTGGGTCCTGATAGGGTGTTCCTATAGACGATATGAGCTGAAGGCTATCGTTCAGGCTGCGCAACGGCTGAAGTCAGAGAGCGGGCTGCCCCCCCCCTAAGCGCGCACAAACCTTGAGGCCCTAGGCAGCTCACAATATTGGCGTTAGCGGCGCTTCAAGGAAGCGTTGCCATTTGCAGTTCGGAAGAAGACGTTTCGGACGGTTGTACCTCCGGTCGCGCCAGGGACTGCTCAATCACCTCATCCATGGTCCTTACATAGCGCAGCGTCAGGCCTTCCAGTTGCTCTTTTTTCAGGTCTTCCTCGACGTGAGCCGCGTTCTGCTGCGGGAGGATGACCTCTCGAATCCCGGCGCGCCGGGCGGCCAGCACTTTCTCCTTGATTCCTCCTACGGGTAGCACCAGGCCGCTCAGAGTGATCTCGCCCGTCATCGCCACGTTGGGACGCACGCGCCGTTGGGTTAGCAAGGAGACCAGCGCCGTCGCCATCGTCACACCCGCCGACGGCCCATCCTTGGGGATGGCTCCTGCCGGGACGTGCAGGTGAATGTCGCGATTTTCAAAGTAGTCCGCCTGCAATCCCCATTGGTCGGAGTGCGCGCGCACCCAGGTCAATGCCGCCTGCATGGATTCCTGCATCACCTGGCCTAAATGGCCCGTCATAATCAGCCCGCGCTTGCCCGGCATCTGGTTGGCTTCGACAAAAAGGATGTCTCCCCCGGTGGGAGTCCAGGCCAAACCGACGGCCACGCCGGGCCGCTCGGTGCGCTCGGCCACCTCCGTTTCCGCCAGAATTTTCGGAGCGCCCAACTCTTCTCGAACTACCTGCGGAGTTACCACTATGCGTTTTTCTCCGCCCTCGGCGATGCGGCGAGCCTGTTTGCGGCAGATAGAAGCAATGTTGCGCTCCAGATTGCGCAGGCCCGCCTCCCGCGTATAGTGGCGGATGATCTCCTGGAGAGATTCCTCGGTGAACTCAATGTTTTCCTCCAGGTGGATGCCGTGAGCCTCGACCTGCCGGGGGAGCAGGTGGCGTCGCGCAATCTGGATTTTCTCTTCTTCGATATAGCCAGGCAGCTCCAGCACCTCCATGCGGTCGCGCAGCGCATCCGGGACCGGGTCCAAGATGTTGGCCGTAGTGATGAACAGCACCTTGGAAAGGTCAAAGGGCACGTCCAGATAGTGGTCGCGGAAATGAAAATTCTGCTCCGGGTCGAGCGCCTCCAGCAAAGCCGCTGCCGGATCGCCACGCCAGTCCCTCCCGATCTTGTCCACCTCGTCCAGCATGAAGACCGGATCGTTCGTCTCAGCCTGCCGGATGCCCTGGATGATCTGGCCCGGCAAGGCCCCGATATAGGTGCGGCGGTGCCCTCGAATTTCCGCCTCATCGTGCATTCCGCCCAGCGAAATGCGGACAAACTTGCGTCCCAGGGCGCGCGCGATGGACTTGCCGAGCGACGTTTTGCCGACTCCCGGCGGGCCTACGAAGCACAGGATCGGCCCTTTCATTCCCGGCTTGAGTTGCAGCACGGAGAGGTACTCCAGAATCCGCTCTTTTACTTTTTCCAGGTTGTAGTGGTCGGCCTCGAGAATTTCGTGGGCCTTTTGAATGCTGATGGTCTGTTGGCTGGAGCGGCTCCAGGGCAGCGTGACGAGCCAGTCCAGGTAGGTGCGGCTGACGGTGTACTCGGCCGCCGCCGGGGACATGCGCGCAAAGCGCTGTAACTCGCGCACCGCCTCTTTTTCCACCTCCTCCGGCATCTGCGCTTCGGCGATCTTCGTTTTTAGCTCCTCAACCTCGTGCTGTGTGTCGTCGCCCTCGCCCAGCTCTTTCTGTATCGCCTTCATCTGCTCCCGGAGGTAGTACTCGCGCTGCACCTGGGTCAGTTGATCCTGCACCTGCGACTCAATCTTGCCGCGCAACTCGGAAAGCTCCCGCTCTTTGATGAGGTGGTGGTTCAGCAGCACCAGCCGCTCTTTGATGTCCAGTGTTTCCAACAATTCCTGCCGCTGCGCGGTGCCCAAAAATCCTAACGAGCCGGCCACAAAGTCGGCCAGCCGTCCCGGTTCCTCGATGTTGAGAACAATGGTCTGCAACTCATCGGAAAGGCCCGGTGAAGAGGCCACAATCTGCTGGAATAGAACGACCGCATTGCGCCGGAGCGCCTCCACTTCGGGAGTCATCTCCGGGACGATTTCGTCCAACGGCTCAATTTCTACCCGCAAAAAAGGGGTGGTTTGGGTGTATTTGGCCATGCGGATGCGCGCCAGCCCTTCGGCAAAGATAAACAGGCTTTGATTGGGCATCCGAATCACTTTGTGAACCAAAGCCAGCGAACCCACCTCGTAAATGTCTTGCGGCTGGGGATTTTCCGTGCGCGAGTCCCGCTGCGCGACGATGGCCAGGATTTTGTCGTCGCCAAGCGAGTTGATCAATTTGACGGAACTCTCTCGTCCCACGGTGAGCGGCAACACCGCATGAGGAAACAAGACCATATCCCGCACTGGTAAAACTGCGACTTCCTTCGGCATGACAAACAACTTTTCTTGCTCTACAGGTTCAGCGGACGTGGAATTCGAGGTTTTTTCCTTCATGTCGGCCCTCCACTACGATCAGATGCGCTTTCCGTGAGCCATGCTTTCCAAACTCTTGCACCTCAGCTAGATTGGATGCAAGGATTGTCCAGGATGTTTCCGGGAGGGGCGAAACTTACCCGGTATTGTTTCCTAGTGCTTAGTTTCGAAAGTTCGCGTTAAATGGAAACTGAATTAAATGATGTACTTAGCTCCCCAAAGACGTAACGCTAATTAACGCAAGTAAGCACTAGAAGCTGTTGCACAACCCGTTTTCAGGTATTGGAAGGGCACGGTTTTAACCATGCCGAACAGGTGCCCTTCAAACAGCCGCTGAGGGCCAACGACGGACCTCAGGGGCTAAAGCCCCCGTCATTCAGCTCTGGTTTCGGCACGACTAAAGTCGTGCCCTTACGCCGCTCCGAGTAGGTTATGCAACAGCTTCTATTCATTTCGGCAAATTTGAGGCCAAAGCTCAGGCAACTGTCGAGTAACAGCCCAGAACGCGCAGGAACTCGGTGATTTCCTCTAAGTTTTTCAATGCGTTACGGCATTTCGGGGTACGCGGGTTACCCAGAAAGTCCAGATAGAAAAGATATTCCCAGGGGCGGCCAACGAGCGGACGCGACTCGATTTTAGTCAAATTGATGTCGCGTAATGCGAACACGCTCAGGCAGCGAAACAGGGCGCCGGGAAGATTGCCTGTTGTAAAAACAATGGAGGTCTTGACGCCGGAGCGGTTGGCGCGAGCCTTCGCCCGCGAGCCTAGCAGGAAGAACCGGGTGTAGTTCTGCCGGTCATCGCCGATGTCCCGCGCCAGGATGCGAGCGTGATAAAGCGAGGCGGCGTTCGCGCTGGCGATGGCGGCTGCGTCCGTTACCTGTTTTTCCATCAGCATCTTGACGCTTCCGGCAGTGTCGTAAAAAGGAACGACCTCCCACCGGCGATGCCGGTCCAGAAAGCGCAGGCATTGCCGCAAGGCTACAGGATGGGAATAGACGCGGCGGACGGAGCGCAGGCTGACGCCGCGCGGGGCGATCAGGTTGTGGACGATGCGGACGCGCGTCTCCAGAAGAATCGGCAGGCGATATTTCAGCAGCAAATCGTAATTCTCATGGACGGAGCCTGCCAGGGTGTTTTCAATCGGCACCACTGCGTAATCAATCTTCCCTGCTGCTAACGCGCGGAACAGGTCGGGAAAACTCGGCAAAGGCACCAGTTCCATCGGCTGGGGCGGATCAGGAACCAACTTCTGCGCGGCAACTTCGCTAAAAGCCCCGCGCTCTCCCTGGAACCCCACTCGCCTGGCGTGCTTCATCCCCTGCCTCCTTTCCGGCCAACGGCCCAGTCTCAGGTTTCGCTCTACATACCAAAACTCTTCGGTGCATTATGCGGGCAGTATTCGGTGTTGCGCAAGCTGCGCGCGAAAACAAAGCTGGTTGCCTTGTAACTCCCATTGCAGAAGTTTTGCCGATGACCTTGACGCGCAGAGCACATCCGTTCTAATAGTTATTAGAAGCTGTTGCACAACTCGCCTGAATGCGTTGTAAGGGCATGGCTTCAGCCATGCCGAAGCTGTGGCGATGTATAGCGGCTTTAGCCGCTGAGGGTCTACGACATACCTCAGGGGCTGAAGCCCCTTGCTTCCCGCTTCTGTATCGGCACGCCTGAAGGCGTGCCCTGACGGAAGCGAAGGAGGTTTTGCGACAGCTTGTAGTTGGCTGATGTGCAGCACGACGGTCTTTTTGGCGGCCAAGAAATTGTAAGCTGGTGTCAGGAGGCGAACATTAAAAAGCTCACGACGAAGATTCGTGTTTACTGGGCGGACTGCGACGCCGCCGGCATTCTCTATTACGGCAATTTTTTCCGTTTTTTTGAAATTGCCGAAGAGGAACTTTATGCCGCGGTGGGCCAGCGGCGGTGGGATTTGTATGAGGAACTCCACATTGGATTTCCCCGGGCGGAAACCTCGTGCCGGTTCCGCAAGCCGGTCCTGCTGGGAGACCTGGTGGCAGTTACCGCCTGGATCTCCCGGCGCAGCGAAAAATCGCTGGTCTTTCAATATGAGATGCGCCGGGACGGTGAATCGGAGTTGCTAGCCGAAGGCAGTTCCATTCTGGTTTGCGTGAAGCATCCAGAGTTCCATGCCATCCCGATACCGCAGGCGATCCTTCGTCTGCTGCGCGATTATCTCCCGCCCCGCACCGCGCGCTCCAGCGAAGCCAAATGAGACGGGAGGGAGGCAGCAGGGATTACCGCAGTATATCCTCCAGGCGGATGGAGGCGTCGGTTTTGCTGTCCCGATATTTCACGATGACGGGCGTGTAAATGGAAATGCCCTGCTCGCAGCCCCAGCCCGCAGAAACCGCGCGGGAGCCGGGCACGACCACTGCGTCTGAAGGGACGACGAGCGGGGTTTCTCCCCGGCGGCGATAGAGCTGGCCGCGCACCAGATCGTACAACGGCGTGGAGCCGGTCAAGATGGTCCCGGCCCCGATGACCGCGCCCCGCTTGACCACTGTGCCCTCGTAAATCCCGCAATTGCCGCCGATCAGCACGTCGTCCTCGACGATGACGGGCAAAGCCCCCACCGGCTCCAGCACGCCCCCCAGTTGGCTCCCGGCGCTGAGGTGGACTCGCCGGCCCACTTGCGCGCAGGAACCCACCAGCGCGTGCGAGTCAATCATGGTCCCTTCGTCCACGTAAGCTCCCGCGTTGATGTACATCGGAGGCATACAGGTCACGCCCCTGCCCACATAGCACCCATCGCGGATGGAAGAGCCGCCCGGCACCACGCGCACGCCGCTTTCGACGCCGATTTTTTTCAGGGGAAATGTATGCTTGTCAAGAAAAGCAAGCGCTCCGTCTCCTGATATGCTCTCGATTACGCCGATGCGAAATCCCAGCAAGATGCCCATCTTGACCCAGGCATTGACCTTCCAGCCCGTGGTGCTTTCGCCCTCCACCGGCTCCGCAGCGCGGAGGCTGCCGCTGTTCAGCCCCTGCTTGAGTTGCTCGAAAGCCTCAAAGTATTCTGGCCCAAAAGAGGTGGCCTGCTGATAGTAGAGGCTCTCAATTCGTTCCGCCAGCCGCATGTTTCCTTTCATCGCCTCCGAGCAATTGCAGTTGCTCCAGCACCTTCACCACCTTGGCGTAGTTGTCGGGATGGAGCGGAACCAGCGGCAATCGGTAGACGGGTTGGATTTGTCCCAAAGCCGCCAGCGCCGCTTTCACCGGAATCGGGTTGCTCTCTATAAAGAGGACCTGCATCAGGGGAAGCAGCCGCTGATGCAGGCGCCGCGCACTCGCAAAGTCGCCCCGCAAACACAGTTGCGCCAAATCCGTCATTTCGCCCGGGACGACGTTAGAAACTACCGAAACGACGCCGGAAGCGCCCAGCGCCATCAAGGGCAGCGTCAGCGCGTCGTCGCCGGAAAACACCAGGAAGCTCTCTGGAACCATCCGGAAAATCTCCACCGCCTGGCCCACGTTTCCAGAGGCTTCCTTGACCCCGATGATGTTGGGAATTTCCGCCAACCGCGCCAGCGTCTTTGGCTCCACGTTGGAGCCGGTGCGGCCGGGCACGTTGTACACCAGGATCGGCAGGGAGGTGCACTCGGCCAACGCGCGGTAGTGCTGGTAAAGACCCTCCTGCGTCGGTTTGTTGTAGTAAGGGGACACGGAAAGGATGCCGTCCGCTCCCAAGCTCTCTAGAGCGCGAATCCGCTCGCAAACGCTGCGAGTGTTGTTTCCTCCGGCTCCTGCGACCACTGGCGCTTTGCCGCGCGCTTCCTCCAGCGTGATTTGAACCACGCGCAAATGCTCTTCCGCCGAGAGCGTGGGGGATTCCCCCGTGGTTCCGCAGGAGACCAGGAAATCAATTCGCCCCGCCACCTGCGAGCGCACCAGGCAGCGCAGCGCCTGTTCATCCAAGCTCCCGTCGCCTTGAAAAGGCGTAACCAGCGCGGTGCCACAGCCCTTCAAGTTTTGCAAATTCATGGCAAGCTCATCTGCCCCTGATTCAGAAATCGAAGCCTGGCAGTGTTAGCCCGGCATCGTCCAAACCCGATCATCTTAACGCTCCTGCCCGGAAAACCCAAGTTCTCCCCTGGCGTGTCAAGCTTACGGCAGTGTTCCATTTTTGAACACTTCTGCGGTGCCTCAGGTCACAACGTCCTCTGTGGGTGGCATCGTGGCTCGATTTGGTCCTTCGGCTGACCGTCTTGGTTCTTTTGCCGCCGCCGTTCGCGTTCCCGGGCTTGTCCCCCGCAGGAAACTGATAGCCGGTGGGCTGCATCCCAAACTTGGCGCCCATCTCCTGCGAACCGACCATGCCTTTTTCCGGAGAATCGGCGTACTCGTCGCCCAACGATTCGCCGAGAAACTTCAAGTAGTCAGGCACGTACTGAGAAATCACCGCCAGAGCCTTGGAGTTGACATTGCCCCGAGTGCCGGATTGAATCAGCACGGCTTGTCGGGCGTCAGGCCGTTTTGAGCACGGACCAGCGTAGCCGCCCATGCCGCAATCAACATTGCCTTGTAAATCAAGCTTCATCTCATCGTCTTGCCCCTCCTCATCCCTTCAGCCGAACGAACTGGATTTTAGGACATCCCGCTGCCTGGTCGGGTTCCCTCCTCATTTACGCACCGACTCCACGTCCAGGACAACATCGGCAGAGCCCGAAGAGGCAGCGTTTTCCGCAGCGCGTAACTCTGCGAAGAATTTCAGCAGTCGCAGGAAAACGGCGAAAATGACGGGACCGACCAGGAAACCGATAAAACCGAACACCTGGGTTCCGCCGATAATGCCAATCAGGATCACCACGGGATGGATCTGCGCATAATTGGCAATCAGCCGGGGGCGAACGACATTATCCACATTCATGACGATGACAAAACCGTAGATGAGCAACCCCAGCCCTTGCCAAGTTTGACCTGCCATGAGCTTCAGTATGGCGGCGGGAGCCCACACCAGCGTGGCCCCGACAAAGGGGAAAAATGCCAGCAGCATCATCACGCCGGTCAGCAAAAAGGGCTGCGGCACCTGGAAAATCACCAGGCCGATTCCCCCGATCATGCCCTGCGCGATGGCAGTCAACAACTGGCCGAAAACAATGGCTCGCAGAATTCCGGCGACCTCATTGGTGACCTCTCCCTTCAGTTTGTCCGGGAGAGGCAAAGCCCTCAGGAAGGTGTCCCAGAAGGAGGCTCCTTCTTTGGTGAAATAATAGAATACAAAGAGGCAGACGAAGATGCCCAGAACGATGTGGAAGACGGAGCCAAACAGCCCCGGGATCGAGCTGAGCAAAAACTCCTGCCCCCGTTCCACCACCTGGATGATGGAGTCGGCGACAAATTCGGCCTGATGGTCAATGAGCCAGCGGCGCG
>Ga0155948_1320_pt4 | contig 8877 bp, 7 predicted proteins | sample RifCSPlowO2_02_FD_107602 | JGI IMG/M metagenome (GOLD analysis project Ga0155948, IMG submission 107602) | Acidobacteria bacterium RIFCSPLOWO2_02_FULL_59_13
CGCTGCGCGTGCCGCGCGCTCCACTTTTTGACCGTGTTCGTCGGTTCCCGTCAGCAGGAAGGCGTCGTAACCCCGCATCTTGCGGTAGCGACGGATCGTGTCGGCGGCAATCGTGCTGTAAGCATGCCCCAGGTGGGGCGCAGCGTTCACATAATACAAAGGCGTCGTCAAATAGAATTTCTGCATCCAGCGGTTCCTCGTTTTCCCCTCTCTTGAACGGTGGTTATTCCTGTTGGCCTGGCCGGCCAAATACATTCTTTTCTGTTTCAATGATTGGAGAGATGCTTCCTCCAAAAGGCAAAGGTGGCTTCCTGCAAGACCTTTTTCAAAGGCACGTCGCTTTCGGCAGCCAGCCGGCGGCAGTCCTCAAACTCCGGGCTGAAGTTCTGGATGTGGCCATCCTGGCGCGAGACCTTCACCCGCACCTCTCCGTAAGGTGTAGCCACCGGCATCCATTCCCGCTCCAGCGCCCGGCGAAACACTTCATGGCCGCGAACCCCCAGCGTGGTCGTCTCCTCAAAAAACAGTTCCGTCACGGCGTCGCGCTGCTCCGGACGGCACAGCACGGAAAGCAGTACCCCGGGACGGTTCTTCTTCATCTGGACGGGGGAGAAAAACACGTCCAAAGCGCCCAGAGAAAAAGCTCGTTCCGCAAAGAAGCCGCAGAGTTGCGGATTCATATCGTCCACGTTGGCTTCCAGCATGACCAGGCGCTCCAGGCTGCTCTCCGCGCCGGTCGTCTCACCCAGGATCACTCGCAACACGTTGGCAACGGCGGAGATGTCCTTGCTTCCCGCGCCGTAGCCGACCGCTTCGATCTGCAACGGAGGAATCGGACCAAAGCTCTTGGCGAGCGTCGCAACCAACGCCGCGCCGGTCGGTGTTACCAGTTCGTGCGGGATACCGGAAGAGTAGACCGGCACGCCCTTCAGCAATGCTGCCGTAGCCGGAGCCGGGACCGGCAGCAGCCCATGCTCCGTCTGGACGGTCCCGCTTCCCAAATTGAGCGCAGAGCAGTGCAGTTCCTCAATGCCGAGCCTTTGCAAGGCGATGCAGCAACCGACGATGTCGGCGATGGTGTCGCAAGCGCCTAGCTCATGGAAATGGACCTGTTCTGGAGCGCACCCGTGAAGCGCAGCTTCGGCCTCTGCCAATCGGCCAAAGACGGCCAGCGATTGTCGGCGCACCTGCTCAGGGAGTGCGGCTCCGTGCAGCAGGGCGATGATGTCCCGGTATGCGCGGGGGAAAACTGTGGCCGGAGCCTCGATCCGTATCTGTGTGGCTACCAGCGACTTGCGGCGCACTCGCTCCTGCCTCCACTCAAGACCCAGCGCCGGAATCCCTTCTTGGAGCGCGGAGAGCGGCAACCCGCACGCCACAAACGCCCCCAGCAACATGTCGCCGCTGACGCCCGAGAAGCAATCTAGGTATGCAATTCTCATAGCGTGCTGGTCCGGGTTTCCAGTTTTCCCAGCGCATCCACCGCTTTTTCGCGAATGACCAGGTCTGCCACGTCAGAGAGCATTGTGGGAAACGGATTGATCTCCACCAGCCGCGCGCCGTTTTCTTTAGCCAGCAACGGCAGCGAGGCTGCTGGATACACCAGCGCGGAGGTTCCCACAACCAGAAACAGGTCACAGGAACCGGCAGCGATTTCTGCCTGTCGCCACTCCTGTTCCGGCAATGGTTCTCCAAACCAGACGACTCCCGGCCGCATCATAGCGGAACAATCACGCCGGACGCATCGGGGAGGAAACGGATGGAGCGGGACAGTAAGGTCCCTTCGCTCCGCGCCGCATTGGATGCAGCGCAGCAGCCAAAAGTCGCCGTGCAGACGGATAACGTTGCGCGAGCCGGCCAGGTCGTGGAGTCCGTCCACATTTTGCGTCACCAGCCAAAACTGGCCCGGTTTGGCACTCCACTGCTTTTGCAGCGCGGCCAAGGTTCGGTGGGCTGCATTGGGCTGTGCCTGATGCATCAGTTCCCGCCTCCAAGCATACCATTCCCACACCAGCCGGGGATCGCGCGCAAAAGCCTCCGGCGTTGCCAAATCCTCGGCTCGATATTTCCTCCACAGACCATCAGCCCCCCGGAAAGTCGGAATACCACTTTCCTGGGACACGCCGGCCCCGGTTAGAACACAAACAGAGCGGGCAGCGGAAAGAAGTGCTTGTAATTCATCTGTCGGCATGGATGGACTCACCGTCTATTGTCCATCATTACTGCCACCCGCTGGTTTTTGTCAAATCTTTTCCAGGCCAATGCAAGCCGATCAAAGCGGTTCGACTAGCTCACCACCCCGAGCAAAGTCGAGGAGCTGCGTGGGCGCTTGTCCATTGCCCAACGATTATGGCGCCCACCTTGACAGAGACGAGAGCCGGTCTCAAAAATGGACGTTTTCGGGTAATCGTCAGGGCACGACTTTAGTCGTGCCGTAAAAGGCCTCGAAAAACAGGGGCTTCAGCCCCTGAGGGAACTTTCGATTTTGCCTGTTGCCTCTTCTCGCGCATTTTTGAGACCGGTTCGAGTGTATACTACGGCGATGCAGTTTCGGGAGACCAATTGATCCGGGGCCGCTGGCGGAACCGGCCAATGGGAAAATCCCCAGAGTGTGGTGTGTCCGCCGGATGGGTGAGTTGGAGCCTTTTGCTTTGTTTCCTGCTGTTGGTAGCCAGCGTTGGCTGCCACAGACGACCCACGACAAAGATCACCCTGTCGGGAGGGTCGCTTGCCGGAGCTTGGTCGGCCATCAGTGAAGGAGTTGCCAGTTGCCTGCGGAGAGAAATGCCGGGGGCTGCCATCACCTACGAAGTGGGCTTGGACGGAGCGAACGCGGCCATTGTGGATTCGGGCCGCGTCCAACTGGGCCTGATCCATTCTGGTTTGGGCCAGATGGCCGTGCAAGGAGAATACCCCTACGAAAAGAAACTCGACAACGTTCGCGGTATTTCCCTGGTCTATTCCAACTCAGCCCTCCACTTTGTTGTCAATGCGAAGACGGGCCTGACTTCTCTGGAACAGATCAAGCAGCAGAAATATCCCCTGCGGGTGAGCGTCATCTACCGTGGCTCGATGATGGAAATTGCCAGCAAAGCAGTTCTGGAAGCCTATGGAATCACATACCGGGACATCGAGTCCTGGGGCGGTAAAGTTTATTTTCGGGCGCTGCAACCGTCGCTGGAACTGATGAAGGATGACCGCCTGGACGCCATCAGCCTGGTCGTGCAATTCCCGGAAACCAACCTCAATGAAGCCAGCCTCCGGCAGAGCTTCCGTCTTCTTCCCTTGTCGGAGCAAGTGATCGAGCGAATCAATCAGCAACTGGGGACCTACAAATCCGAGATTCCAGCCGGGACCTATCGGTTCACCCCGCAAGCCGTTGCTACCTTCAGCGACTCGGCGATTCTGATCGGTTATGCCGGCATGTCCGATGATCTGGTCTATCAAATTACCGGAGCTCTCTTTCGTAACATCGCCTACTTGCACACCGTTCACCGGGCACTTTCCAAGTTGCAGCCTCCGGATATGCCTCAGGTGGGCCATCTCCCCCTCCATCCCGGAGCAGCCCGCTTCTACCGCGAAGCCAGCCTTCTCCCATAAGTCCATGACGAGAGCAATGAAGAGCCTGAAGAGGCATCCGTGAGCACTCCCAATATTTCTTGGAAGACGTTTCTGCTGGCGGTCGGAGTTGGGCTTTCTGTATTTCAGGTGTGGTCCGTAATCTTCAGCACGATGGACCCGCTGTTGCAACGGTGCATCTTCCTGACCTGGATTCTGGCTTACAGCTTTTTGGGCTACCGTCCCTATCGCAGCAAATTTCAGGAAGGCCCTGGGATGCTTTCGATTGCGGGGGCTCTGCTTGCGACGGTGGCCGGAGGGTACTACGCCTGGAACTTCGACCACATTCTGTATCACTGGCCCATGATTGATGAACTCTCACCGTGGGCTCTCATCCTGGGAATCGTGCTTTTTTTGCTGGTGCTGGAGGCCACGCGCAAATCGGTCGGAATGCCGATCGTGGTCATCGCGGCCTTTTTCTCCCTCTATGTTCTGGCGGGACACTGGCTGCCAGGCTCGTTTTCACACCGCTACCTATCCTTGCCTGAATTCATAGACCAGATGGTTTACACCATCAACGGAATCTTCGGCACCCCGCTGGCGGTGGCGGCCACCTACGTCTACATGTTTGTTCTGTTTGGAGTGGTGTTGTTCCACTCCGGGGGAGGCGAGTTCTTTATCGGCGTGGCCAAGTCCGTGGCGGGTGGCGCGCGCGGGGGGGCCGCGAAAGTATCCGTGGTGGCTTGCGGACTTTTTGGAATGATTACCGGCAGCCCCACATCCGACACGGTCACGACCGGCTCGTTTGCGATCCCGCTCATGAGACGGATGAAATACAGCGCTGTGGATGCGGGAGCCATTACGGCGGTAGCCGCGACTGGTGGCAGCATCATGCCTCCCGTGATGGGATCGGCAGCGTTCATCATGGCGGAATTCACAGGGATTCCCTATGTTCGGATCGCCATCGCAGGTGCTTTGCCTGCCCTCCTCTACTTCCTGGGTATTATGGCCCAGGTCCATTTCCAGGCTGTGCGGTCAAATAGGGAGGCCATCCGAGACGAAGCGGCACCCCCATTCAAGGAGTTGTTGGCCCGCAATTTCCAGTTTCTGGTCCCGATTTTTGCATTGATCGCGTTACTGGCGATGGACCGAACCCCCACGCGGGCTGCCGGGATGGCTACAGCCCTGACGGTAGTTGTGTCCTGGGTGCGGCCCGAAACACGCATGGGATGGCGGAAAATTCTCATGGCGCTGGAGGAAACTGCCCAGGCAGCCATTATCGTGGTGGGAGCCACGGCATCCGCAGGCATTCTCGTCGGAGCGATTGGTGTTACGGGCTTGGGCGGCAAGTTCACCAACCTGTTATTTCAGTTGTCCGGCGAAAACCTCTTTCCCGTTTTGCTCGTCACCATGTTTGTGTGCGTCATTTTGGGGATGGGGATGCCCGTTCCCTCCGCCTATATCCTAACGGCGGTGGTGGCCGCCCCCGCCTTGATCCGGCTGGGTGTTCCCACGATGCAAGCTCACCTCTTCATCGTTTATTACGCGGTGATGTCGGCCATCACACCGCCGGTGGCGGTAGCAGCCTTTGCTGCGGCCGGCATCGCCGGAGCCAACCCGAACGAAATCGGGTGGCGCGCTGTGCGATATGGAATTGTTGCCTTCATCGTTCCCTTCATATTCGTCTACCAGCCGGAACTCCTCCTTCGAGGAACGTTTTTCAACGTCGCACTCGCCTTTGCAACCTCTGTGGGAGGAGTGATCTTGCTGGCGGCCGCTCTGGAAGGCTGGCTGTTCACCAGGGCCGTGATTTGGGAGAGGCTTCTTTTGGGGGGTGGGGGGCTGCTGCTGATTGTTCCCGGACTCTACAGCGATTTGATCGGCATCGCAGTCCTGGGCGTCATTACCATGCGGCAGTGGCCTCAGAGGGCGCGCTCGGCTGCCGCTGCGGAGTTCGATTCAACTCCCGACCGCTAGACCATTTTTACAATAGGTATAGAGGGATCGTCAAGGTAAAGAGGTTCCGGGATTTCGGCGGGGAGGAGCCGGCGTGGGTTTTGCGGCTATTTTTTCTCCGCGAAATCGCAGACGGTGCAGCTCAGGAACATGCCGCCCGGGACGTTCATCTCGCGATTTCTGACGCGCTTGACGATCCGGGTAGGCTTGCCGCACTCCGGGCAGGCAGCACCCTGCTCGACTTCTGCGGCTTTGGCCCTGTCCGCTGTTTTTGCTATTTTTGCCATAGCTGTACTGTTCGCATTGCTCCTTTCCAGCCATCGGTCCCGCCTGTGCCTGGGCACAGATAGGCCGTCCGGCAAGTTTTCCGCAAAGATGGCTCTCAGGGTTACTTGGCCACGAGGCAGGTGGAGCCTCCCGGCTTGTTGGGAACCTGAAGAGAGTACACATCCAGCTTGCGAGGCCTTAGGGAACAAATCCCCTGAGACCAACCACAAGCCCCACGCCAGCAAATTCTCATCATACCACAAGTGCCCCCTCAGTCGCATCCGGGACTCGCGCTCATTGCTCTGGACTCACACCGCCGCCTTAGGTACAATTCATCTCACCCAAGGCGGGTAAACAAACGCATCATACAGACAGGAGGCAACGGTATGGCGAAAGCGATTTCGTGTCGAGACGTGGGCGTGGACTGCGACTTCCAGGTCCAGGCTGAAACGATGGAGGAATTGCTGCAAAAGTGCGCCGAGCACGGCAAAGCAGCGCACGGGATGAGTGAGATTCCGGCGGAACTGGCAACCAAGGTAATGGCGGCGGTCCGCGAAGTTTAGTTCATCTTCAGAACGCGGGGCGTGGAGGCGGAATCCGGCTGTTTTAGCCTCAGGGCTTCCGCGTAGGCCAAGATGGCGCGGGGGTAGCCGTTGGCGGAGCCGTAGTATTTGCCGAGCGCGGCGTGGTGGTCCTGGTGCCAGCCGTGCTCGACCAGGAAGTGGGCGGTGCTGAAAATGGCGTCCTCCATGACGAAAGGGTTCACCACGGTGTCCCCGTTGCCGTCCTTGCCGTAGAGTTCCACGGAGCGGGGAAGAAACTGCGCCGGTCCCATCGCCCCCGCATACGACCCTCTGAATTGATAGCAGTCGCTGCCGGTGGCCTTGCAGAAATTAATCAGCGAAACCAGGTTGTCGGCGGCCCAGCGCCAGCGGCGCTCTTGCTCGCTGTCCACAAGAAAACTGTAAAAAACGTTAAAGACAACATAGTTGCCGGCATTTTTGCCGAAGTTGCTCTCCATGCGGAAGATGCCGACCAGCACTTCCCGGGGCACCCCGGATTCCGTCTCGGCGACTTGCAGCGTTGCGCCGTGTTGCGAGAGAAACTCCCGGCCCTGTTGCACGGAGGCCGACCGGACAAGCTGCGCGATGACCTGGTCCCAGTCAATCGTGCGCGGCGCGACTTCGCGCGGCGGGTAGGGTTTCAGACGCGGGTCCTGAAAAAAGGATTCGGCTTCCTGGCGGGTGAAGCCGTTCTGCGCCAGTTGCGAGATCACGTACTCGACGCGCTGGTCTTTGGATGTGACTGGGGATGTGACTGGCGATGCGACTGGGGATGGGTCTGGCGAAGGAACCTGAAGCAATAGAATTGCCAGAAAAAACGGCCTCATTTTGCACCTGCCAAGATGTTCCGCCTCCAAGTACTTATTGTAAGCGCCCGCGCCGGAAACAAAAACCATTTTGTCGGCCCGTCCTTGGCCTCTTGCCTTTTTAACAGACAAAAATTTCTTCCTTTCGATTCATTAGAGCATTTTCACAGTTGGTGTGGATCCAATCCGAGCCGCGACAGTAATGGAGCGGCCACTTCCTTGCTTGCGGCCTCAACCACTTCAATTTTGCCCATGCTATACAGCAATCCTGAAAATCCTCTAGATTCCCGCTCGCTGTAGCGCTCAGTCTCCGGCGGCCTACACTCCGGCCTCGCCTTCAGAACGATCTTGTGCTGCTGCTCTCATGTTCTTCCCGGATTGGCCGATACGGCTTGTGTGGACAAGAGGAGAGAAGGGAGTTGGCCAGCCAAGTCCGATTCGCACGCACGCAAGCGACCGACTTTCCGGCGGCACCGTAAAAAAAGTCGAACATACTCCCCCCAAACGGTTTAGACGAGCGCGACCCCTATCTGTATTGAGATGCCTGCTTGGTACTTGTTGATTCTGATTGTTGCAGCCGGAGGGTCTTTGGTCATCGCCCGGTGGCTGGTTTTGTGGCGACGCGCGGGAGCTACCGAGTCGCCAGTGAACTCGATCACCCTGCCGGGGACCGCACCTCCGCGTCCCCCAGCGCCGGCAGCAACTCCTCCCGGCCCTCAACCGTCTCTGCGGCGGGACCGCATCCTGGATGGGTTGCGGCAGGTTCTCTATGTTGCGGCGGTTGTTTTCGCCATTCGCTATTTGGTGTGGCGCGGCTTCTCAACGATCCCTCCGCAGGCCCTGTGGTTTTTTGTGTTGTTTTTGGCCGCTGAAATCGCCGGCTTTGTGGAAACGGCTCTTTTTTATTTCACCAACTGGAAGATGACCCATCACCAGCCGCGTCCGCCGCTCGGCAACCGCGCCGTGGACGTTTACATCACGACCTATGACGAGCCGGTCCACATCGTTCGGGAAACGGCCGTCTGCGCCGTCCATATGCGCTACCCTCACAGGACCTACATCCTGGATGACGGCAACCGCGCGGAAATGAAGGCGCTGGCAGATGAGTTGCACTGCGACTACATCAGCCGCACGGACCACAGTCATGCCAAGGCGGGCAATCTCAACAACGCCCTGCGAAACACCCACGGCGAATTTGTTGTCCTGCTCGACGCCGACCACGTGCCCACGCCGAACCTGATCGAGGAGACAATCGGGTTTTTTGCCGACGAGAAAGTCGCCGCCGTACAAACTCCGCAGGACTTCTACAACCTGGATTCGTTCCAGCATGAGACGGATTGGAAACAGGGATACGCCTGGCAGCAACAGGAACTGTTTTTTTCCGTCATCGAGCCGGGAAAGGACTACTGGAATGCGGCGCTGTTTTGCGGCAGCCCGGCCATGGTGCGGCGATCCGCGCTGGAGCAGATCGGCGGTTTTGCCATTGGGACGATTACAGAAGACTTCCACACCAGCGTCCGGTTGCAGGCCAAGGGACATCGCGTCTTGTATTTCAACCGGACGCTGGCGCGGGGACTGGCTCCCCAGACTTTCGGATTCTTTGTCAAGCAGTGGCAACGATGGGGTTTGGGAGCAATGCAGATTCTGCGGCAGGACAACCCCTTGTTCCGCCCCGGCTTGAGCGTGGCGCAAAAGCTCCATTTCTTCGCCTCCATGTATTTCTACTG
>Ga0155948_1186_pt2 | contig 8773 bp, 7 predicted proteins | sample RifCSPlowO2_02_FD_107602 | JGI IMG/M metagenome (GOLD analysis project Ga0155948, IMG submission 107602) | Acidobacteria bacterium RIFCSPLOWO2_02_FULL_59_13
GACAACACCTTAAAAGAGGTTTTGCAACAGCTTCTAGGAGAATCGTGAAACTGTGCAGATGAATTGGCAATATCCCGAGCCTGGGAACACACTGGAGAGGCAGATTTGAACGAAAGGCCAGCCAAGCTTTCAGAGTTGGTCAATCTCGGTTTGCAATCCGAATCTGCTGGTTGGACAATTTGCCCAACCGAAACAACTTCAGCCAAGTTTCTGAAAGCCGACGATCTGGCCCGTGAGCCGGATCTGCAAACGAATCGGCGTTACTCGTGCGGAATCTCGAATTGAGCAAGCTCCTGCGTTGCGATTTCGAGGTAGAGAACTTCCGATAGAGTTCTAGCGCTACATTGGCCAAGCGGAACCCGGATCTTACTCGAACGAGGTTCGGGCGATCTAAGAGGATTTCTCTTGGAGGAAGGCAACAACCTTTAGAAGGGTTCCACGAAACGTCGGCTTCTTCAGTTGGCACTGCCACACGACGAGCACTCTCCAGCCGGCGGCCCTCAGTTGGCGCCACTTCGGGATCAGTCGTCAGAGCTTCTACCGCTGGAAGCGTCGCTATGACCCGGAAAACCTAGCCACGCTAGAGGACCGCTCGCATCGACCCCCACCGGCGACGCCAGCCGACCTGGACTCCCCAGTTGGCCCAGCGGGTCCTGCGGCTGCTGGAGTTTGAGACCAAGCAAGGCAAATTGGTGGAGGCCGAGATCGTGAAGCAGCGGCCTCCATTTGTTCAACGACGAAAACTTCTTTCCCGGCACCGGCAAGTACATGCTTCCTCCAGGTTCAAGCGGCCCTCGGCGTGTAGCCGTTCCGCCAACTTCCGCTATACCTTTTCCAGCGCCCCCGAACGCACCCATTGCTTAAATCGCCGATGGCAGGTCTGGTACGGAGGATACTTGCTCGGCAACTCCCGCCACTGCGCACCCCGTCCCCAAGATCCATAACACCCCGTTAAGCACGGCTCGGGTATCGGCCGGCGGTCTCCCCTTCCCATCGGGCCGCTGCTGCGGCCGCAGAATCGGCTCCAAAAGACTCCACTGCAGATCGCTTACCTCCCAGCGTCCTCGCATCGCTTTGGTTTTGCATCAAATCGCCAGAACTCCTTCAGTTTCTCCTGCTTGCCCCTCCCCCGCCAGTCTTTTCTTCGCCCTTGAACCATTTTTGAGACAGGGTTCTAGCCCCTTAGCTTCATCCAACGTGCTTTGCGATCAGTTCATTCCAGCAACTGGGGTTCCAAAATCCGACCAGATTATAAGCGAAGCTTTTTCAAAGGCTTCCAAGGAATTGCGAAAACCTGTGGGGCTTTAGGAAATGTAAGAATCGGGGAGAATTTCCGCAAGTGGTTGTCAAGGTTTACCGTAACAAGTTTTACTTCAATCATTTAGGTAGCGATTTTTTTGGAAAAAAACATCTATGTAAAAATCGGGGGAAATTTGCCCGTTCTCTCCGTTCACTTTTTGATATTCAAAGGGCTTTGTAGTTGCTATTGAATTGAAGGTTTAGGGGTTAGCTAACATTTCATCTCATGAGCGGAAGACCCGTTCGTGATGGGACTGAAGGCGCGCCTGAAGTGCGCCCAGCTTCACGACGTTCAGCATAACTTCTGAAGCTTTTGGCTGACTGAAATCAGGTGGACACTAATAAGGAAAAGACGTTCCCCTGACTCCCACGGTGGCGAAAAACCATCTTGTTTAGGTACAGGGCTTTGCGGCACGGCTCCTGCGTGCCCGCCCCTTTCTGAAATTTGCTGAGATGCAACTAAGTGCCTGGGTTTGCAGACAGGCGCACTTTCCACCCTGCTTTCGATTCTCGGAAGCAATTGGACACGGGACTGTTCGGGCCGCCTTGCCGGGGACGACCCGAGATCATCCCGCGCTACTCCAGCACATAGCATGGGCCAGTTTGTGTTCCATTTGAAAGGGCTCCGACGGCTACTCCGGGGGGCCAGCAGACCTGATCTGCCCTCGTATTTCACCGCCAGGGAAGTCGCCGGGACCAGTGTTGGTGGGATCCACCCCGTCATTGGTATGGACATTAACATAGGTGCCACCCGCTCGCATTGCGGCGACCAGCACCGAGAAGTCCATTCCCGCAAGTGGACCGACCAAATTGGCTGCTGTTATGGTCCCCACAGCAAGGACGCCGTCCACCCGTCCTCCTCCGGGCGCAAAGGGGCCAGCCAAGAAAGCGACGACCGGACCATTTACCCCGGTGACACTCAGGTGAATATGGGATGCAACGACGTTGTAGATGTTGGCCACGATGAGCTTGTAGGACAACTCGGTTCCATCTTCGTTGAGGTGAAAGATGGCCTGCCCGGTGGCTTGAGTGGCGTTGGGCGGGACCTGCTCGCCTCCGTCAAGATGGGTGACAAAATTCTTCGCGTCCGGCCGCTGGCCTGCGGCAGGCCAGGCAACCGACAAAATCAGCAGAGCAGCCAGGGCAGACGCCCAGAAGCTTCGCTTTTCAAATTTGATTCTTGGCAAACTCACCATTGTTTTTCTCCTTTCGATTTAATGTTGGGAGCGTGGCTCCCAAAGTCGGTAGTAAGGACAGGTCCACGCTGCGCGGAGGCCGTAACGCTCGAACTTGAGCCGTTGGACGCGGAGTTCGTTGGTCATCTGTTTTTTAAATCGCTTTCCAAGCCAGATCGCTTCGCGTGGACACCGGTTCCACGCAGTCGTCCCCCCTCGCTAGGGAGCAACCGCAATCGTTACTGGATTGCTTTGCTTTCCGCCAATACTGACGACTACAGGGATGTCGCTCGCCATGCGGGTGTTTGCCGGGACGCGCGCATTAACCTGATAGAGCCCCACAAAGCCAGGAGCGAGACCCGCAAAATCTACTGTCGCCGGCAGGCCGTCAATGGTTACCGTGACCGGCACCACCGTGGGGTGCAGGCCCGAAGCGAGCACGCCGGTAGGCACCGGGTCGCTTACCGGGCCAAGACCAGTGCTGAAAATAACAACCGTCTCTCCGGCTCTGGCCGGACGCGCGTTGGGGAAGCTACCGGCGGGAGCTACCAGACTGGAGAGCCCCTGATTCAATTCGGAACCGTTCAAGATGGCTCCCTGGCCGGCACCCGAAGATGCCGTGGAAAAGATGCCCGGTGAGGCCGCATCCACAAAGAAGGTGCGCGGAGTGCTGCTTTGGGTTTGGCCTTCTACGCTTACCTCAACCTGGGCCGAGGAAACATCCGTAAGCTCTACCGGCATCTGGACGACTAGCTGCGTTGGAAAAGCACGCAGCATGGAGACCGCTATTCCGTTGATCTTCACGCTCGCCCCGCCCAAGGTTGTGGTCACCTTACCGTCGGGCCCTAGGAAGGTGTCATTGAGACTTACGTTGTCTTTGGTCAGATTGCTGCCGAAAATGGCGATAATCGTTCCCGGCGCGATCGGGGCTGGATGGAGGGCAAAGCTGGCGTTGTTGACCACCCCGCCGTCATTCACTGCCGGCGTGCTGGAGATCTGCTGCGGCTGCACCGTAGCGGAATTCAGATAGATGCGGTCCCCGTCGTTATTGAAGTCCCCGTTGGCGGCATTGGCGGCCACGTGAAAGACCACCGGTCCTGCGGATGCGTCCGGGGCCTGCCACTGAAACGCGAAACTCACACCCCCAATTGTCCCATTGCGAGTTCCTGTGAGGGTGTGGCCAATGTACTGAATGCTGCCGATATTTGCCAACCGCTGCGTAAACCCGTCTGTTCCGGCGATTAGAGTTCCAGCCTGCTGGCCGGTTTGAGTGCGGGAGCTGAGCTCAAATCCCCAGCGGCGTTGATTAGGGTCGGCGACGTTGACCGTGATCGGGAATGTATCGCCACTCGTGTAGAACTGAGGGACGACGATGGACACGCTGCCGGGACCCGAGTTGACGGCAAAATCGTCGTGGCACACGGTGCAATTGGGCTCGCCGAACCCGCCGGTGTGCCCCGAGGGAGGGTCCCCGGAACGCGCGTAGGCAAAAATAGAAACTGCCAGGACTCCAAGTAGGCAATTCCGCAAACGAGACCGCCACTTCCCTGCCTCTCCGAAGCTCTCAATACGGATGAGGCAATCCTCATGACACAACTTCCTACCCATGCCGGTAACCCCCGCCTCTTCTGGTTCTTCGCCGCTATATAGAAAGCAACTAGCCTGCCAAAATCCCTTCCTGATACCAGGGGAAGGGTTCCTCTGAAGTTTATCTATTTCATTTGCAATGAATTCCCCTCGCTTCCATTGCAGACACAAAAAAGAATCTTCCTCATCGCTGCCGAGCACATTGCCCGCGCTTTCCGGGGAAATTTTCCCCGCATCGCCCTGTGATTCTTAACCAGCATCAAGCCACAAAATAGCATCATGTATGCCACTCGTTCTTCTCTTTTCATCTGAGCCTTCGCACGGGGGAAATATCGTTGTGAGCCGCGCATCGGCCCCTTCATAACCGCTTTCCCCTGAGCTTTCTTGTGCCAGCGCGTGCCGCGCCGACGGCCCCTGCCGTCAGTATCACGGCCAATCCGCCCAGGATGAGCCAGCGCAATCTATCAGGCGGGCGGGCGGGCTCGGACGGAACCTCTGGAACACTGCCGGGGCGTGCCGTCTCGCTGCGCTGAGCTTGTGACTGGCCGCCCTGAGGAGCCGACAGCGTGCCCCTCCTCGAGACGCGGAACGCCAGCGGCTGGCCCGGCTTCACTGCCGCAGTTATTTGCATGTTAGTCCCGGTCTTACTCGGCATTGGCTGGAACATGCCGGGAGTTCTTGCCTCGAACTTCATGGACTTGGGCAGCACGACCGAAAGCTGTTCCAGCGGGTAGCGGATATTGGGTTCAATCACGGCTTCGCCCCCGTAGGGCAGCCGGTAGGCCACCGCGAAGCGGGTATGGCCCGGACGCAAAGGGAAGGGGAAGTAGTACCAGCCCTTCTCGCCGCCGGGAATGGGGTTGCTCCTGAGCCGTTGCCCACCGCCGATCTGTACTCCTCCGGCAACGATTTGCGCTTCGGGCGGCAAGTGGATTTCGAACGGGCGCTCGTTCATCAGCGTGCGCGGCGGGTCGGAGGCGTTGCGCACCGTGATCTCTTCAATCACCTGTAACGTGTCGCCTTCGGTCTGGAAGCGCTGCACGTAGCGGGTCGCGGTCACCTCGTCCAGTTTCCTGGCGACGTCATAGATCTGGACCTCGACCAAGTTGACACCCGGCGGCGCCAACCGAAGATAAGCGACGCCTTGGTGAACAACGCGAACCAGACGCTGAGCCTGCAAGTCGGCAACGGTAAAGCGGAAGCGTCCGCTGGCGTCGGTCTGGCCGCGGCCGATCTCGGTCATGCCTCCATCCAAGGACAACAGGACCACCTCGTCGCCCGCTGCGGGCTTACCCGTAGTACCGTTTTTTGCTGTTCCCTTCAGGGTAGCCGCGGTAGCAAGCACATTTACGCCCAAGCACAGGACCAGGACTGCGGCTAAAACCGGGGAAAGGCGGATCTGTCCCCAACACCGATACTTCTCGCTTGGCGCGACCGGCAGTCGCGCGGATAGATTCGCCTGTCTTCGCTTAGGAATCTTCATTGTGTTTGCGCGATCTCCACCTGCATGGCTTCGCCCTTATGCTCGGCTTTGATGGCCAGTTCTTTGGAAATCCCCTGCGACGCCACTGTCAGCTTGCTTTCTCCCACGCGGTGCACGATGATCTTGACTTCATTACCTTCGCTGGGCGTTACCGTCACCATCTCGGGATCGGATGGAATCCATTTGGCGTTCATGTTCTCTAGGCTTCCCTTCGAACCAACACCTGCGACCCTGGCTTCCACCGTGTCCAGAGTGGTCGTATAGGTGGCGGGCGAGACCCAACGCTCTCCCCCGTATGTGCCGCCAAAAACCCGAGGATCCAGTTTGAAGGAAAACCGGATATCGGCGAGAGCGGAAGCCGAGGCCTGTGCGTTCTCACCCACGGTGTCTTGGACGGAGAGCAGTTCCACCTCGAAGAGGAGCGTGGCGTTCGGGCCGATTTTACTGCGCCCTGGGCCGCGCGGGCCGATCTCGCCGTAGGCGAGGCTTGACGGGATGAAGAGCTGCCACTTGGACCCAACGGGCATGAGTTGAAGGCCCTCGCTCCAGCCCTTGATGACCTGCTTGAGGCCGAACGTGGCCGGCCGGTTGCGGGCGAGGGAGTTGTCGAACTCCGTCCCGTCGGTGAGGGTCCCCCGGTAATGGGTGACCACCGTGTCGTCGGCTGTGGGCTTCTTTCCGTCCCCCGCCTTCAGGACCTTGTACTGGAGACCGCTCTCCAAGGTGACGACACCCTCCTTGGTTTTGTTCTCGGCCAGGAAGGCCTCGCCCTCCTTCTTGTTCTTCTCCGCGAGCTGCTTGAGGGCCTCCGCCTGTTTCATCCGGATGTCGGCCCGGAGCGCCTCCAGGGCGGCATTCATCGCCGCTTCGTCCAGGAGGGTCTCGGCTCCCGTCAGGGCATCTTTCACCCCTCGAGCGACGGACTCGGCATCCAGATCCATCGACGGTACCTTCAGCTTGTTGCCCACTTGCACGCCCACCGCGTAGCTGTTTTTCGCCTTCTGGTCCTGGAGGATCGGTTCGTCCTCCGCTCCTTGGGCCTGCGCGAAAGCATCCAAGGACAACCACGAAACGGCAACAGCCAGGACTAAAAGAATCTGTGTGATCATTGGGACCTCTTTTCTGGATTCAGGATTTGTCTTTAATGGAGAGCAACTCCACATCGAAAATGAGCGTGGCGTTGGGACCGATGACACTGCCGCCTACGCCGTGCTCGCCGTAAGCGAGGTTAGAGGGGATGAAGAGCTGCCACTTGGACCCCACGGGCATGAGCTGAAGGGCCTCCTGCCAGCCTTTGGTGGTTTTCTTGAGCGAGAAGATTGCCGGCTGCTTGCTCTCGTAGGAACTGCTGAACACCTTCCCGTTTATGAAGCTTCCCCGGTAATGGGCCACGACCGTGTCATTGGCCGTGGGCTTCTTGCCGTTACCGGCCTTCAGGACCTTGTATTGCAGGCCGTCCTCCAGGGCGACGACCCCCTCCTTGGTCTTATTCTCGGCCAGAAACGCCTCTCCCTCCTTCTTGTTCTTGGAAAGCATCTCGCGCTGCAAAGCGATCTGCTTCGTCATCAACTCGCTTCGCAGGCCGTTCACCTTGGCCAGCACTTCCGTTTCGCTCAAAAGCGGTTTGTGGCCGGAAAGGGTGTCCTGGAGCCCCCGCATAAAGAAGTCCGTGTCCACCTCGACTGATTGGCTCAGAAGTTGTTTCGCGACATTCATGCCGAGGGCGTAACTCACCCGTGCCTTCTCGCTTTTAAGCTCGGCAGCCTTCTGCCCGGCCCGGTGCCATACGTACCAACCGGCCAGGCCCAGCACTAAGAAAACGCTTACGACTTCAATGGTTCGTTTCTTCCTATTCATGGGTAAGTTCCTCTGCTAGGTACCCGGCCCTAGTGGAAAGCGGAACCATCGCTAGTGACTGCTCCAGCGTGGCCTTTGAGTTTCTGACCAGCAGCAGCGCGCAAAACAACATCACATAGGAATCTTGGTCTTCGCGTTTCATCGGGTCCTCCTACTGGGGAAATTGACTACTCTTGAAACTACTCCGCTCACCCCCTCCCTGGAGAGGGAGGGGATGAGCAGAGAAGGGACTGACTTAGTGGCAGTAGTGATTGTTTGCTGCGGGACCACAATCGGCGGCGGCTCCGACCAAACGCGGCCCGCTCGAGATCCCCAGGAAGTTCGGCAGCTTAGTCGCGGTGCCACCGGCGCCCGTCGCCGGCACCTGCCGGAACATGTTGTCGTGCGCGAACGGAGCGGTTTCCAGGTTATTCAGGAAGCCCTCACGCCCCCCGACGACTGGACCGGCCAGAGAACCGTTTTCCGGGGCCGTGCCATCAATGGGCACGAAGATCTCGGGTTGATCGAACGGCGCCCGCTGGAACGCCACGCGCTCATCGGTGAGTTCCAGGAGGAAATCCACCACGGCGACGATGATCTCCTCTTTCTGCGCGTCGGTGAACTCCGGCACGCTGCCCAGAGTGCCCGGAGGCACGGAGCCGCCCGTCTCCGGGTTGATGAAGCCTCCCAGGGCTTCGTCATCGAGTCTCAGGTTCATGATGAGGAAGTCCCGGTGCGCGGAGTTGGTGATCGGGAAGTTACCGCCCCGCGTGTAAAAGTCAAGCTGCTCGCGGAGCGTCAGGTTGCCGCCGTTGTGGAAGTACGGATTGGTGAGCTCGATGTTGCGCAGCGGCGCCGCCTTGAAAGAGCCCTGCGCGTTCACACGGTTGACGTTGGGCCACATGGCCATCTCCGGTTGTCTCGCATTGTTGAAGGTCTCGCCGATGATGGCCGCGGGATTGAAAGGACCCCACGAATCAACGAATCCTTCCAGCATCGGCTCCTCCATGAGCGTGTTGATGCCGACGACCAGTTCATCAATGTTCGACTCGTCGCCCACAGGGATGTTGCTGGCCCACGGATACAGGTGAGGAGGCAGCAGCGGAAATTCCGGCTCTTCCGCAAAACCAGGGTTGATCTGCTGGTCCTGGGAAGTGGGCTCGAACAATCCGCCACCGGTCGGATCAATGGACGGATCGAAGGTGGGGCAGAGATTCCCAGGAGGCGGTGGCTGGGCGAACCCGGTTGCCGGATTATCCCCGCCTGGGGTGTAGTCCACGCCACAGAGGTTTTTAAACGCGAGGTAGCCCAGCGAAAGCGGCCACCCAAACGGGTCATTGCCTCCGCGCGAGACGTCGTTCGCAATGGGCGTCACCCCGATGTTGTACACCCC
>Ga0155948_1018_pt6 | contig 8749 bp, 7 predicted proteins | sample RifCSPlowO2_02_FD_107602 | JGI IMG/M metagenome (GOLD analysis project Ga0155948, IMG submission 107602) | Acidobacteria bacterium RIFCSPLOWO2_02_FULL_59_13
CCGGCCACCTAGTGGTCAGCAATGCCGGCAACTACCGCATGGAGCCGGATGTCCCGCTGCTGGTTCCGGAAATCAACCCGGACCACCTGAACCTGGCCAAGCAACAGAAGACAAATCGGAGATGGAAGGGAAGTATCGTCACCAATCCGAACTGTTCCACGGTGGTCCTCACCATGGCGCTCGCTCCGTTGGACAGTGACTTTGGGCTGCGAAAGGTGCTGGTTACCACAATGCAGGCGATCTCCGGAGCCGGCTATCCGGGTTTGCCTTCGATGGATGCGCTGGGCAACATCATTCCATTCATTGGCGGTCCGGCCAAGGACGCGCAGGGCAACCCCAATCCGTTGATTTCCTCCGAGGAAGATAAAATCGAGCAAGAGACGCGGAAGATTCTCGGGCAGCTAAAGAACAAGGCTGTCGTACCGGCTAAGTTCCTGATCAGCGCGCAAGCCAACCGTGTTCCCGTTCTGGACGGGCATACGGAAAGCATCTCGGTGGAGCTGGAAGCCAAGCCCTCCCTGAAGGATTTGGTCCGTTGCTGGAATGGTTTCCGGGGGATTCCTCAGAAACGGAAGCTGCCGAGCGCGCCACCGCAGCCCGTAATTTTCCTTGTCGGGCAGGACCGGCCCCAGCCGCGTCTGGACGTGATGAAGGAAGGCGGCATGGCGGTCTTTGTCGGCAGGGCGCGTCCCTGTGCGGTATTGCAGTTCCGCTTTATAGCCATGGGGCACAACGTCATCCGGGGCGCCGCGGGCGCAGCGTTGCTGAACGCCGAGCTGATGAAATCGGAGGGCTGGCTGCCGTAGGGAGCTTCTCCTAATTGGGATTCCACCGATGAAACTGGCATTGATCGGGTATGGCAAGATGGGCCGTTTGATCGAGCAAGTGGCGCTCGAGCGCGGCTACGAGGTAGTTTTCAAGGTGGATGTGGATGAAAACAGCCAGGGAGAAGCTCTGACGGAAGCCAACCTGCGAGGCGTGGACGTAGCCATAGACTTTACCATGCCTCAGGCTGTGGTGCGCAGCGCGGAGCGGATTACGGGGCTGGGCATCAACATGGTCGTTGGAACAACCGGATGGCTGAGCCAGTTGGAAGCGGTTCGCCGTATGGTTGAGGAGCGTGGTGTCGGATTCGTCTATGGCTCGAACTTTTCGATTGGGGTCAACGTTTTCTTCCGGCTGATGGAAGCGGCCGCAACGCTTTTCCACGAGTACAGCGACTACGACCCCTGGATTTATGAAATCCACCACCGCGCCAAGCTCGATGCGCCCTCCGGAACGGCTCTGAAACTGAAACAGATTTTAGAGAATGCTTACTCAGGCCGTCAGATTTCCGTGGCCAGCAACCGCGCCGGAGCGCAACCGGGCGAGCATACCGTGGGCTTTGACTCCGAAGCCGATACGCTCACCTTTACGCACACGGCCAGGAGCCGGTTGGGCTTCGCCACCGGCGCCTTGCGTGCGGCGGAATGGGTCCGAGGGAAGCAAGGCTTTTACGAATTTTCCGAAACCCTTTCGAGCTGAACCCTTCCAATCTTCACCAGTCTCCACTCTGTTTGCAGTGCTCACCGCCCGGCCCGTTGTTCTCCGATCTCGTATTGATTTGCATCTGATCCTTGCAGAGATGCAGGAGAGTTTGGAACGCCAAGGTTTCTCGGCCCGGTTTCTTCCTTGTGCTCCTCCCGGTTTTTTGATAAAATGATTTTTACGGGGGAATCCTGCTAAGCTCGGACATCATTACTGGCTGCCTTCGGGTGGCATTCTGTTGGATAGTTTCTCCGAAATGAGCGTTGCTGCGCAGGTGAATCAAACTATTACGAGTTTTTTGTGCATGTTCCCGGTGTTCTCTGTCAAAGCAGTCAACGCGGAAGATAACCCTCGTATTGTAAATAAGCTGTGACGTGCGCTCAGGAGCGGAGTAACTCCCGGCATGCGATCCCAGGATGCCGTTCCGCTCTGGGAGAACCAAAAGAATGTGGCATTGTCAGCCCTATGACTTTTGTTTCCCCGATTTCATTCCCCATCAAGCCTTCCGGGAAAACTTTCCGTTGCTATCGGCGAGCGTGGCCAGGGCGCTTGAAAAAACTTGCCCGGACATCCTCGCCCTTCTTTTTCCTTCGCTTAAAGGATTGCTGCCATGTCCATCTATGCATACTGTTTATTGCGTTTGCCGTTAGAGGAAACCTGGCCGATTCTGAATGGGGTTGGCCAACATCCTGTATTCCCATTCCGTGCCGGGAAATACGCGATGCTGCTGAGCCGCCTGGAGCGTAATTTCCCATTCACTCCGCGTTCTATTGTCGAGCACGCGCAAATCGTTGCCCGCGCCTTTGAGGACCATACCGTCTTGCCGATGCGCTTCGGCACGTTCTTTAACTCCGAGAAACAAATCGAACAGTTGATTCGGGAGAATCGGGAAGAGTTGCTGGAAACCTTCTGCCGTTTGCGCGGCAAGGCCGAGATGCGGATGAAAGTAACGGTCTCTCCCGTACCCTTACCCGTATCCTCAGAAGATCAAGCCGTCCAGAAGCCCCCCCGGAAATCGGGTTTCTCGGCAAATGATATCCCAGAGGGAGTGGACCTGCCGGTGGACGCAGCCACCCGGGAATTCGCAGCGCAGATCACAACCCTGATGCGGGAAATCTTCCATCCTGCCGCAGAACAGGTGAGTTGCCGGCGCTTGCATACCGGGGAATTGGTGGTGGATTGCGCCCATCTGGTGGAAACGCAGCGGGTGATAGGCTACCAGCGACTGCTTCCCTTGGCGGAGGAGCACATCAAGGAATGCACGCTCCGGATGACCGGACCGTGGCCTCCCTACCATTTTCTACCCTCAGCGATCCGCTTGCCATCCTACTCGTTGCGTCCGCTCACGCGAAAAGCCGCCGCGGTAATGCGCTGACCGGTTTCCACCTCACCCAGCAGTGTAGAGGACGCGATCGGAGTGGCAAGCCTGGAGCCTCTGGACTCCCGCGCCATCCTTTTCGCTTGCTCCTCATGAACTCCCAAGGGCCGGCGCAACCCGATTAGTGAACCCGCAACATCGGCACCGGATCGTCCGCAAGAAATCCCGCTCAAAGAGCTCCGGGAAGAAGTAGGTCAGCACCGCATTGGCCCGCAAGTGTGCCTCAATGATTTCCTTGTCGCGCGGATACAAGACCACGCCGTGCGGTGGTTACCGAATACGTGCATCCGAAGCCGGAAGTGTGTTTTAATTTCCAGTTGACCGGAATTTTCGGCTGCTATTCTCTCAAGCTAAGGTGAGGACTTATGACCATTCAGAACATAACTGTGATTGGAACAGGGTTGATGGGCCGGGGCATTGCTCAGGTGTCGGCTCTCGGTGGCTACCGCACCACGATGGTGGACGTTTCCGATGAAATTTTGCAGGCGGCGCTGACCAACATCCGCAAGGAGATGGAAAAGGGCGTCTCCATCGGCAAGCTGGCCCCGGAGCTGAAAGACCAGGCGCTGGCGAACCTGGTTTTGGAAAAAGACCTCGAAAAGGCTGCCGCCGACGCCGACTTCGTGATCGAGGCAGTCCCGGAGGACATGAAGCTCAAGATTGATACCTTTACCCGCGTGGATCAGGTCGCGCCCCCGCATACGATCTTCGGCTCCAACACCTCTTCGATGAGCATCACGGAGATGGCGGCAGCCACATCACGAGCTCCCCGTTTTATCGGGATGCACTTTTTCAACCCCGTTCACAAGATGAAGCTGCTCGAGATTGTGGTCGGCTTGGAGACCACACGGGAAGTGGTGAAAGTGGCCCAGGAGGTGGGCAAGCGCATGGGCAAGGAGACCGTGGTGGTCAGGGAATCCCCCGGCTTTGCCACCAGCCGCATCAACGCCATGATCGGCAATGAGGCTTTTTATATGTTGCAGGAAGGTGTCGCCACCGCCGAGGACATTGACAAGGCCATCAAGCTAGGCCTGAATCATCCGATGGGACCCTTCGAGATGGCCGACCTGGTGGGCTTGGACACGCGCCTCCACGTGCTCGAATATCTGCACCAGACGCTCGGCGACAAGTTCCGGCCCTGCCCCCTGATGATCCAGTACGTCAAGGCCGGGAGGCTGGGCCGCAAAGTCGGTCGCGGCGTTTATGACTACACACAAGAGAAGAAAGCCTAAACCCGAGCCGCTGCCAATCCGAGCCGCGACCACAAGGGAGCGGTGATCCCCAAGGAGTCTTTTTATGGAATGGAAAAACATCAAGCTGGAGCAGCAAGACAGTCTTTTTATTTTGACGATCAATCGCCCCGAGGTCCGCAACGCGCTCGATACGCCCACGACGAAAGAAATCGGCGCGGCGCTCGATACGCTGGACCTCGGCAAGCCCGGCGTTTTGATTCTCACCGGAGCCGGAGATAAGGCATTCGTTGCGGGGGCTGACATCGCCGACCTCCGCACCCGCACCAAAGCCCAGGCGCTGGAAGCTATCAACACCACCTTGTTTGCGCGCATCGAGAAGCTTGCCTGGCCGGTGATTGCGGCGGTCAATGGCTTTGCGCTCGGCGGCGGCTGCGAAATCGCACTGGCCTGCGACATCCGCATCGCCAGCGAGAACGCCCGCTTCGGCCTGCCCGAAGCTAACCTCGGCATCATCCCGGCGGCAGGCGGCACCCAGCGCTTGCCCCGCCTGATCGGTCTCTCCCGCGCCAAGCATTGGATATTGACCGGGGACATTTACAACGCCGACGAGGCCTATCGCGTCGGCCTGGTCAGTTGCGTGGTTCCGCCCGACAAATTGATGGACACGGCCATTGCGGTCGCCAGCAAGATTCTGGCCCGCGCCCCGCTGGCCGTGCGCCTGGCCAAGCTCTTGCTCAACGCCTCTTCGCAGGTCCCGCTGGACGGCGGCCTCACCATCGAGATGCTGGCCCAGGGCATCCTCTACGAGTCCAAGGACAAGTACGAAGGCATGACCGCCTTCCTCGAAAAACGCAAAGCCAACTTCACCGGAGAGTAATCCGAGCCGCGACAGTAATGGAGCGGCCACCAAGATTGCGTCACGCGAAGCCCTTTGAGGAATCACCCATGCCCCAGATCGAAATCACTCAGGGCGACATTACGGAAGCGGATCTTGAGGCGGTGGTCAACGCCGCGTACAATGATCTGGAACTCGGCGGCGGCGTGGCCGGGGCGATTCGGCGCAAGGGCGAGTCCAACGGCCTCCACACTGGCTTTCCAGAATTTATCGTAAGGCGAACAAAGGAGACTCCCATGAAAAAAGGAAGAATCAGGCTGTTCTGTCCGAGGTTTTCCAAAGCGACGGCGGTATTGACGTTTGCCCTGTTTTCGCTGCTCTTTCTTATGCCAGGCAGCAGCAGGAGCCAAGGGAAGCCCTTCCGGCTGATGGAGGCGACCATCGAAGAGATTCACGGCGCCTACAAAGCGAAGCAGCTTACGAGTCGTCAACTGATTCAGCTTTATCTGGATCGCATCGAAGCGTATGACAAAAAGGGACCCACGATTAATGCGATCATCACGCTAAATCCCAAGGCCCTCGAAGAAGCCGACAAACTGGACGCCGCATTCAAAGCTTCCGGGTTTGTTGGCCCGTTGCACGGCATTCCGGTCATTCTGAAAGATCAAGTGGACGCCAAAGGTATGCCATCAACCTTGGGCTCGGTGCTGCTGAAGGATTACTATCCGGACAAAGACGCCTTCGCGATTGAGAAGCTGAGAAAAGCTGGAGCAATCATTCTAGCAAAGGCCACGCTGGGTGAACTGGGAGGGGGTGACACGTATGGGTCCCTCTTCGGGGTAACGCGAAACCCGTACGCATTGGACCGAACGGTAGGTGGTTCTTCCGGCGGACCCGGAGCCAGCATTACCGCAAACTTCGCTACCGTTGGTGTGGGGGAAGAGGGTTTTGCTTCGATCCGGAGACCCTCCACCTGGAATTCCCTGGTGGGTATGAGACCAACGGCTGGCCTGGTAAGCCGCAGCGGAATGTATGACGGATGGCCCTCCCTCAACGGTTCTTTAGGACCCATGGCGCGCACGGTAACAGATCTGGCCAGGCTTATGGACGTCATGGTTGGATATGACCCGGAAGACCCTCTGACGGCGCGCGGCGTCGGCAATGTTCCCGACAGTTACACCAAGCTGCTGGATAAAAACGGCTTGAAGGGGGCACGCATCGGTGTTCTTCGTGAGTCCATTGGAAGTAATTCGGAGCCTGGATCAGAAGACTTCCGAAAAGTCAGTGAGAGCTTTGACAAGGCAGTTGCAGAATTGAAAGCTGCGGGAGCGGAAATCGTTGACCCGATCGTGATTCCCAACATCAAGGAGATGCTCGCAAAAAGAGCCCGTGGCCCGGATGCTGACGAAGCCTACAAAGTGTACTTCGGCAGGAGCTCCAATGCCCCGTTCAAATCTCGCCAGGAGTTAGTCCAGTCGCCGGATTTTGCCAAGGTATATCCCAATGCACAACAGCGCCTCAGAGGATCGCCAGATGAATCAAAACACTACCAATATCTGTTAGCGAGAGACGAGCTGATGATCAAGCTGCTACAAGTGATGGCGGACCATAAGTTAGACGCCATCGTACACAAGTCTGTAGAGCACCAGCCGACGCTGATTCGCGATGGGATGAATCCTCCTTACGTCAACGCGAAAGGAGTCCCGAGCTTGAATACCTTTTTGGTTTTTGTCCCCGCGATCACTGTACCGGCAGGATTTACAAGTGACAACCTTCCGGTTGGGATCAGCTTCCTGGGAAGACCGTATAGCGATGGGACCATGATCAAACTGGCTTACTCGTATGAACAGGCGACCCACCATCGTAAGCCACCCGGCAGCACACCTCCGCTCGAAGCCAAACCGTGAGCAGCATGCTCGAAACATGAGGAAGGATCGAATGCCTGGAATCGAGATCGTCCAGGGCGACATTACCGAAGCCGATGTTGACGCCATTGTCAACGCCGCCAACCACGACCTCCAGTTGGGCGGCGGCGTGGCCGGAGCTATCCGCCGCAAGGGTGGCCCGTTGATCCAGCAACAATGCAACCTGGTGGGCCGCATTCCGTTGGGAGAAGCCGCGACGACTGACGGAGGAAATCTGAAAGCCAAATATGTCATTCACGCCGCAAGTATGCAACTCGGAGGGATCACTACCGCAGAGAACCTGGAAGCCTCCACGCGCAATTCGCTGCGCCGCGCCGAGGAAAGGAAAATCAAAAGCATCGCTTTTCCGGCCATTGGCACCGGCATTGCGGGCTTTGACACCCAGCGCTGCGCCGAGATCATGCTCCGCGTCGTTTCCCAGCATCTGAAGAAGAAATCGTCGCTCGAACGCGTCGTTTTTGTTCTATACGACGAGCCGGCCCGCAAGATTTTCGAGCAGACCTGGACCGCTATGCCGAAGCCGTAGACGCCGCCATGTCTCCTGATTCTCCTTTGCTGGCGTTCATTCGAGAAGAAATCCGCGCCTCTGGCCCCATCGCCTTTCATCGCTTCCTGGAACTCTGCTTGTATCATCCCGACCTTGGCTACTACAACACGGAGCGGACCAAGCTCGGTGCTTCCGGCGATTTCTATACCAGCGCGCACGTAGCCCCTGTATTTGCCCGCATTCTCGCCAGACACTTCGAGCGTCTTTGGAGAAAACTCGATTGTCCCTCCCGCTTCGACCTGGTGGAATTAGGCCCCGGCGACGGCCAATTCGCCAACGAGTTGCTCGCCTGGGTCGAGCCGTGTTTCCCCGATTTTTTCCCCTGCCTACGCTACGTTGCCATCGAGCAGAGTGCGCAATTGCGAAACCGGATTCAAGAGAGCCTGGCGCATTTTGGCAGCCGCATCACGATCCTTCCGAGTCTGCCGATTCCTCCGAACGCGGACGGCTTCCAGGGTTGTATTTTCGCCAACGAGTTTTTTGACGCACTGCCCGTGCATATCCTGCTCTGGCGCGGCGGCTGCTGGCGGGAGCGGCAGGTCGGGTTGGCGGGAGAAAAGCTGGGGTGGGTTGAGAGTGGGTTTGTCGCATCTGACCTGGCCGAGCAGGCAGAACTCCGCTTCCATGCCGCACTGCCGCAAGCTGACAGGGAAGACGGCTGGGTTGCTGAAATCTCCCCGTTGGCAACCGACTGGATGGCGCGCATCGGCCAGTGCTTGGCTCGCGGTCAGACGCTCATTGTGGATTACGGCTACACGCTGGAGGAATGGCGGCAGGGCCGGTTTCCGCAGGGAAGCGCCCTGGCTTATCGCAGCCACCAGGTTTGCTACGACCTGCTCGCCCATCCGGGAGAGCAGGACCTCACGGCCCACGCGAACTTCACGCAACTCATCGAGGCGGGCGAGCGCGCTGGACTGCGGCTGGCGAGCTTCCAATCCCAGGCCCAATTCCTAATGGAGCTTGGCCGGGAGAACGAATTTGCCGACCTCTTTGCCGATTGTCGCACTGACCGGGAACGCCTCCGCCGCTCGCAATTGCTCAAAACGCTGATTCTCCCCCAAGGCATGGGAGAAGCCTTCCGCGTGTTGGTCATGGACCAAACGTCGTGAATTGGCCTAGCAGTCCGTGGTGAAAGTGTACCGAGGAGTGTGGGTGTGGAAGAATGAGCTTGCGCCGATGCAAGAGGGGCCTGAGAATGGCGGCATGGCGATGGGAACACGCAAACCACAACAGGAAGAATTCGGGGTAGATTCTCTCTTGGATTGCAAGCTGGTAGATTCTCTCTTGCGTTGCAAGTTTTTTCTTTGGGAGGATGGCGAAGGAACCTTTTCTTTTTTGGGGTTG
>Ga0155948_1051_pt1 | contig 8595 bp, 8 predicted proteins | sample RifCSPlowO2_02_FD_107602 | JGI IMG/M metagenome (GOLD analysis project Ga0155948, IMG submission 107602) | Acidobacteria bacterium RIFCSPLOWO2_02_FULL_59_13
TTCCTGGAGCACCCGCAACAGCTTGCCTTGCAACTCCGGGGGCATATTGCCGATCTCGTCTAAAAACAGGGTGCCGCGATTGGCCTGCTCAAAGCGTCCGACCCGGAGTTGCTGGGCGTCGGTGAAAGCTCCTTTTTCGTGTCCGAAAAACTCGTCCTCCATCAGGTTGGCCGGGATCGCGCCGCAGTTGACCGCAACCAGCGGGTAGTCTCCACGCGGGCTGTTATAGTGGATGGCGCGGGCTACCAGTTCCTTGCCCGTCCCGGTTTCTCCCCGGATCAGGATGGTGGTTTGCTTGGAGGCTACTTGTGCCGCCAACTCCTTCACCTTTTGCATGGCAGGAGCGGCCCCTATCAGGTCGCCAAACTCGCCTTCTGCGGGTTGCTGTTCCAACGTCCGGTTCTGCCAGCGCAACTGGCGCTCTTGGAGCGCCTTGCGGAGCCGCAGAATTAACTCCTCCTTGAGAAAGGGTTTTTGCACATAATCGGTGGCTCCCAGTTTCATCATGTTCACCGCGTTGCTGACGTCCCCGTATCCGGTGATGACAATGACAATCAGGTCCGGGTACAGCAACTTGGACTGGCAAAGAACCTTGTCGCCGCTCAGTTGCGGCAGACGTAGATCGGTGATCAGGATGTCGTAGATTCCATCCTTGATTTTTGCCAGGGCAGCCTTCCCGTCAGCGGCGGAATCCACCTCAAAAGACAGTTCCCGGAGCGCAATTTCGAGCGAGGAGCGCAGCTCCGAATCGTCCTCCACCAGCAGGACCCGCTGATTCTTGAAATCACCGTTTCGGCTCATAGTAGTCCGTGGTAGAAGCAGCTTTTTTCAAGCCGCGTTCAATGGGTAACCCAGGGACGGGAGAAGATGCCATCGGGCGCAGAAAGTTTCCTGAGGCGGCGATATCGTTCCCGGAACCTCTGCAAGCCCCGCGGCACCCCGGCTCCGGCTTCCCGGCGCTGAATCAGGCTCAGGTTGAACGCGGCCACGTGAAGCAGTAGCCGTTTAAGATATTGCGATGTCCCCGCAGGTGCGTGCGTCGCATCCCCCCCGTCTCGTAGACATGGGCAAAGCTTCTTTCCAGTAACTCTCCCCGCCGTCGCAGCCCCAGCGAGGACACCGCTTGCGGAGAGCATCCCTACTTGAAGGAAGTCGCGTAGGCGCAAATACCGCAGGCAGCAAAGCTTGAAGCGGTAGAAGGAATTAAAAAACTACACCGTAGTTCCCTCAGCGAAACCGATCTCTCGCCACCATCCCGCTAAACTACTTGCACCTCCGGCAAATTGCACTGAAATATTTATGGTCTATACAACTCCACATTTCATATTAGCAGAACAACAGAGAGGGGCAGTCAAGAGATTTCCATCCGGCAGCTTACTCTCCATAGATTTGCGCTATTCACTTTTCCGATACCCCTTCGATCCAAGATGAGTGTCTGTTCGATTCCTCGGCCCAAACCCTCATGCCATAGCCGCATGTTATACTAAAATTTCAGGGGCTGGCGCATATGAAATTCGGAGTTGTTGTCTTTCCCGGCAGCAATTGTGACCACGACGCTTTTTGCGCCGCGCAGACTGCGCTGGGCCAGCAGGCTACTTTCCTTTGGCACCAGTCGCGCGATCTGGCAGGCTCCGACGTTGTCATCCTCCCCGGCGGTTTTTCCTACGGCGACTACTTGCGCACCGGAGCCATCGCCCGTTTCGCGCCCATCCTGGACGCCGTCAAGGAGTTTGCCGCGAGCGGAGGCCTGGTGCTGGGCATCTGCAACGGGTTCCAGATTCTGCTCGAAGCTGGACTGCTTCCCGGCGCGATGCTGCGCAACCGCGACTTGAAGTTTATCTGCCGCTTCGTGCACATCCGGGTTGAAAACACACAGACTCCCTTCACCAAAGCCTGCCGTCCCGGCCAGGTCCTGCGAATTCCCATCGCGCACATGGAAGGCAACTATTTCGCGGACCCGGAGACGCTGGCTGACCTGGAGAACTCCGGCCAGGTGGTTTTCCGCTATTGCACACCGGACGGAGAACTTTCAGACGCGGCCAATCCCAACGGCTCCCTGCATCAGATTGCCGGAATCACCAACCGCGAAGGAAATGTTTTAGGGATGATGCCGCACCCGGAGCGCGCCTCCGACGCGTTGATGGGTTCGACGGACGGCCGCGTGATTTTCCAATCGCTGGTCAACGCCATTCAGGGGAACCGCGCCTTTGCCCCGCAGCAAGCGGTCTGCCGAGAAACTTTGAGCTAGGCAAGCAGGTCTGTAAGCCGGATTCTGTAACCCGCGCAAGCGGGCTGGCGATCATTCCTCTGGGCCTGCGATTACTCGCAGGCTCAAGCGACCTACCCGAGAGTGATTCCCGCCCGTTGCCGGACGGGAGCGGAGCGGGCCACTCCTCCCCTCCTATTTGGTCTTGCTCCGTGTGGGGTTTTGCCTGCCCCGGATGTCGCCATCCGGGCGGTGCGCTCTTACATTAAGTCCCCTCGCGGGGGACCGCACCTTTTCACCCTTACCCCGCAAAAGCGAGGCGGTATGTTTTCTGTGCCACTTTCCGTACCGGCCCGACCCCTTCTCCATTACGGAGCGAGGCCCGACCGATCCTGGCCGTTAGCCAGCACACTACCCTGCGGAGTCCGGACTTTCCTCCCCCCGGCAAGCCGGGGAGCGATCGCCCGACCTGCTCGCCCATCTCCAGTATGGAATAGATGCTGCGTCCGCACAACTGGTCGAGTGCGGCTACCCGGTTTCTGGCAACAGGGCCTCGCTAGAACTTACTGCAAACCTTGTTGCTTGAGTTGCTGGGCAATGCCGGGGTCCAGGATGGCGGCTTTTTGGAAGGCGCTTTGGGCTTCGCTTTTCTGCCCCAGTTTGCGGTGGACGATGCCTTTGTTGTACCAGGCATCCGCGTTGCGGGGTTGGATGTCCAGAACCCGGTTATAACAAACGAGGGCCTCGATGAACCGGTTCATTTTGCGCAGCACGGTGCCTTGGTTCAGCCAGGCCTCCAGGAAGCGCGGGTTGATCTCTACGGCCCGCTTATAGCACTGCAACTCGTCCTGGGTGCGGCCGAGCTGCCGGAGCGCGAAGCCCCGGTTGTACCATGCGATGGCCGAGTTCGGATTCAGCGTCAGGATTCGGTCATAGCATTCTACGGCCTCCTGGGACCGCAGCAGCTTGCGCAGGAGCACTCCTTTGTTCAACCAGGTCGCTTCATTGAGGGAGTCTAGCTCCAGCGCCCGCTCGTAGCAGGCCAGCGCGTCTTCCAGTTTCTTCTCTTTCTGGAGGGCCGCGCCTCGGTTGTACCAGGCGGGAGCGGAATTGGGGTTGATTTCGATGGCTTGGTCATAGCATTCCAGCGCCTCTTTCGTCTTCCCTTCCTTGAAGAAAATCACGCCTTTGTTCAACCAGGCGGAGTCAAAGCGAGGCAGGATTTCCAAGGCCTTGTCAAAGCACGCCAGGGCCTCTTTCGTGCGGCCCAGGTTACTCAGGGCAGTTCCCTTGTTGAGTACCTCCCAGGCCTCCAGTTCTTGCGCGCCGGTGGAAGCAACCTCTTCCTGGAACTCCTTCTTCAGAATCAAGCTGAGTTCCTGTTCCACGGCGGCGAAGTCCGGATAGCGTTCCTCCGGCTGTTTGGCTATGCAGCGCATCGTCAGGCGGGACAAGGCTATGCCGACCTCCGGCCGCAAGAAGCTGGGCTCTGGAGGCATGACGGTGTGATGCTGGGCGTACCATTGCTCCGGGTCCCGGCTGCGGACTCGGAACGGCCGCCGTCCGGCCAGCATTTCGTAGAGCATGATCCCGAAGGAATAGATGTCGGCGCTGACGCTGACCTGCGAAAAGCCAGTGAACTGTTCGGGAGCCATATAAGGCATCGTGCCTACGCCCATTTCTCCCAGGCGGGTTCTGAACAGTTGCGTTTGGTTTTCTGCTGACTCCTCCTGTAAAGGGGTTCCCATCGGCATCCGGTCCGAGCCGGTCAAAACCTTCACCAGTCCAAAGTCGGTTACTTTGAGAATGCCTTCCGGGGTGAACATGCAGTTTTCCGGTTTGATGTCGCGGTGCACCAATCCCGGCACCTTCTTGTGCGCGTGGGCCATGCCGCGGCAGAACTGGATGGAATAACGGAGCGCATCGCGCGACGGCAGCGCGCCGCCGGCCAGCTTCTTTCGCAGGTCGGCCCCCGCTACATATTCGAGGAAAACATAGGGTTGATCTTCAATGGTCGCCACGTAAAAAGCGCGGACAATATTCTGGTGCTGCTCCAAATGGATCCAGGTTTCAGCCTCGCGCAGAAACCGTTGCACCAGGTCCTCGGTATTCAAGCACCATCTTTGGAAGGTTTTGACGGCAAAGGGTGTACTGGTAGCCGCATCAATCACAATATAAACGATGCCCATGCCGCTCTTGCCCTTGCCGCCCTTGATGTCGTGGACGTGGAAATCGCCCAGTCCGGGTACCCGAATAGTCTGGCCGATCTTGAATCCTTCCTCGTCCGGCGCTGTGACGGGAGATTTTGCCGGAGCCGGCTTGGCTGGCGAAATGGCGGCAGTTTTCGCCGACGGCGCATTATGCTCCGAAGCGGCCCGTGGCTGCTTGGGAGCGTCCGTTGTTTCTTCTTTTTTCTTCTTTTTCTTGCGTTTCAGAAAATCGAACATGGTTACGTCCTACCAGAACCCAGCACTGGAGCGATTTATAACTACTATACACGCAATCGCCTGCGCCGAAATCCCAACCTTAATATTATCGGCAAAAAGCGTACGCCCGTACACTTTGGATGGCAGGAGAGGTGAGAAATTTGTGTCAGCCTCGTTCCCGCTCCGCGTGCCAATCCGGTCGGCGGGACTTCCGAACAGAATACGGCGCGGGTGGATTCAGGACGCGCATTGGCATACCATTTGAGAGGGATGACGGCGCTTCGCTCCAGCCTGACAAACCTGTTTCTCCGCCATGCCTGGCAGTGGCTGCGGTATGCGGCTAGGATTTTGCACCGCCTTTGGCTGGAGGTAACCGGCGTAATGTTTCTGAGCATGGCGGCCTTTGCGGTTCCCTCGATCTTGCGCGAGTGGCGCGCTTATCAGGGGGGCGGCCCGCTTTGGAAACCGATGTCCGCGGTCCTCTTTCTGTGCATGATGGCAGGCTTTGGGGTGTATTCTTTTCTCAAGGCGCGGCGTTTGCGCTGACGGGTTCCGCTGTGAGGATGGGGAATGGGCGCTCCTATTTTCCCGCAATGAGACAGAGTTCATGAGTCACAATCAGGCAGGTGCGCCGGAAACTTCGCAGGGAAAGGTGCAAACCTCTTCCAACTTGGAAGTGAAGCCTGTTTATAGGCCGGAAGACCTCAGCAACGTTTCCGGGCAAGACGGCCAGGAGCGTCCGGGCCTCTACCCCTTCACCCGCGGTATCCACCCCTCCATGTATCGCGGGCGGCTGTGGACCATGCGGCAGTACGCTGGCTTTGGCACGGCCGCCGAGACCAACCGGCGATACCAATTCCTCCTGCAACAGGGCCAGAACGCGCTCTCGGTTGCCTTTGACCTGTCCACCCAGATCGGCCTGGATTCCGACCACCCGCTGGCTTCGGGCGAGGTGGGCAAAGTAGGCGTGGCCATTGACAGCCTCCGCGACATGGAGACCCTCTTCGATGACATCCCGTTGGAGCGCATCTCCACCTCCATGACGATCAACGCCACGGCGGCTATCCTGCTGGCGCTTTACGTGGCGGTGGCTAAAAAGCAAGCAGCCGATCCGAAGAAGCTGTCCGGCACGGTCCAGAACGACATCCTCAAGGAGTACATCGCTCGCGGCACTTACATCTATCCGCTCCGCCCGGCGCTGCGGCTGGTAACGGACGTCATTCAATGGTGTGAGCGCGAGCTGCCGGAATGGAACACCATCTCCATCAGCGGCTACCACATTCGCGAGGCCGGGGCGACGGCGGTGCAGGAGGTAGCCTTCACGCTGGCCAACGCGATCACTTACGTCGAGGCGGCTATCCAGGCCGGCCTGGCGGTGGATTCTTTTGCGCCGCGACTATCCTTTTTCTTTAATGCCCACAACCATTTCTTTGAAGAAGTCGCCAAGTTTCGCGCCGCGCGCCGCTTGTGGGCGAGCATCATGAAGGAAACGTTCCAGGCCAAAAACGAGCGTTCCTGGATGCTGCGATTCCACACGCAGACGGCCGGCTCCACGCTGACGGCGCAGCAGCCCGATGTCAACATTGTCCGCACCACCGTGCAGGGGCTGGCCGCTGTTTTGGGCGGCACACAATCGCTGCATACCAACGCCAAAGACGAGGCGTTGGGTTTGCCTACGGAAGAAGCGGCGCTGCTGGCGCTGCGCACCCAGCAGATCATCGCCTATGAAAGCGGCGTGGCCAACACCGTGGACCCCTTCGGCGGCTCCCATTACATGGAGGCCCTCACCACCCAGATCGAGAACCGTGTCCGGCAATACCTGGACCGCATCGCCTCCCTCGGTGGAATGCTGCGGGCGATTGAGACGGGTTTTGTACAGAAAGAAATCCAGGAATCGGCTTATCGCTATCAGAAAAAAGTAGATGGCTGCGAGCAAGTAGTGGTTGGGGTGAACCGTTTCCAGCAATCGGAAGAGTCGGCCTGCCCGGTGCTGCGAGTGGACCCCGCGCTGGAAGCAGAACAGGTGGAGCGCCTGCGCCAACTCCGCGCAGAACGAGATCCAGCTCGCGTGCGGGAGGCGCTGCAACGGGTAGAGAAGACAGCCCACGGAACAGAAAACCTGATGCCCGCCATACTGACCGCCGTGGAAGCATACGCCACCGTAGGCGAAATCTCCGACGCCTTGCGCAACGCCTTCGGCGAGTATCGCGAAGCAGTCGTTTTCTGAACCGCCCGCCGGGAACGCGCAAGATTGCCGCCGTGGTTGCGCAAAAAAACTGGGAAAGGACTGAGGCCGGTGCTGCGGATTGCTTTTCCGGGGCAGGCTTCCTAGAATGGCGTATATGACGGATACAAAGCTCAAAATCGCCGACCGCGAATTCACCTCCCGGCTGATTGTCGGCACGGGCAAGCACCGCTCCTTTCAGGAGATGGCGCGGTGCCTGGAGGCGAGCGGGGCGGAGATGGTGACGGTGGCGGTGCGCCGCGTCAACGTAACGGACCGCAGCAAGGAGTCCTTGCTCGATTACATTGACACCAAGAAGTTCTTCATCCTGCCGAACACTGCTGGCTGCTATACGGCAGACGAGGCCATCCGCGCTGCGCGCCTCGCGCGAGAGGTCGGTCTTTCCAACTGGGTGAAGCTCGAGGTCATCGGCGACGAGCAGACCCTGTTCCCGGACAACTTCCAGTTGCTGGAAGCCACGAAGGTTCTTGTGCGGGAAGGTTTTGTTGTATTGCCCTACACCAACGATGACTTGGTTTCCAACCTGCGGTTGATGGATGCGGGGGCGGCGGCGGTGATGCCCTTGGGAGCCCCTATCGGCTCCGGGATGGGCATCCAGAACGTCTCCAACATTCGCATCCTGCGCGAGAGAATCACGCAGGTGCCGCTGATCGTGGATGCCGGGGTGGGAACGGCTTCTGACGCCGCGCTGGCCATGGAACTGGGGGCCGATGGCGTGCTGATGAATACTGCCATTGCCCAGGCGCAGGACACCGAAGCCATGGCCCGCGCCATGAGGCTCGCGGTGGAGGCCGGAAGGCTGGCTTATCTCGCGGGCCGCATTCCCAGAAAGCTCTACGCCTCGGCTTCGAGTCCCCTGGAGGGTGTTTCCCGCTGACCCGGCCTCTTTGGCCAAGCCTGCCGGATAAACCTGTTGCCGAAAAGAGAATTGGCAGTGAACATTCACTCCCCGGACCTCTGCCGCAGGGTTTTATTCCGGCGCAGCCGCTTATTCCTTGTAGCTTTCCTGGGCGGTGTAGCCGCAGGCTTCCCGGCAATCCGGGCAGTAGTAGCACCCGTCTTCGCAGAGACGCACTAAGTAGTCGGAACGGCAGAGGATACAGAAGCGCTGGCATTGGCAGGAATGTTCGGGGCTTCCGCAGACCGTGCAAATATAACTCGTCATGGAGGTAGTCGCCTCGTGTTTTCACCCGCACTATAGCTCAGGGTTGCTGGGCGCACAAGACCCACAGGCCGAGGGCGTCCAGTACCAGCCGTCCCCTGAAACTGCCCCAACGGCGCATCGCTGGAACTGGAGCGTTCGGCGGTGTCCACAATGAGAGACCGGACGAATTGTATCGCAATGGTTGACGGGTACTTCCCGGTGCGGTAGAATCGCGCCGAACCTGCTCATAGGCAAGCTCGTGGAGCGCAGCTTCCCTGCTGGTCCGCGATGAGGGGGCACTATGAAGAAACCACGCGTGGTGATTCCCGATCCGTTGCTGGGAGGGTTGCTGACGGCGATCCTTCTGTTGCTGTTCCTTTTCCGGTTCGGGCCGACGGAAACCATCGAATCCAAGCTGTATGACCTGCGAAGCCTGCTGCGGCCAGCCGCCCCCGCCGGACAAAAGGTCGCCATTGTAGAGATTGACGAGAGGAGCGTCGCCGAACTGGGCCGCTATCCCTGGCCCCGTTCGGTGATGGCACAAGGGTTGGACGTTCTCTCCGAGTCCGGGGCC